>Ga0181517_10000673_pt1 | contig 44099 bp, 34 predicted proteins | sample PEATcosm2014_Bin_31_FD_119748 | JGI IMG/M metagenome (GOLD analysis project Ga0181517, IMG submission 119748) | Peatland microbial communities from MTU Mesocosm Facility, Houghton, MI, USA - PEATcosm2014_Bin01_30_metaG | ecosystem: Environmental > Terrestrial > Soil > Wetlands > Peat | place... | reverse complement strand
TTCCGGACGGGTCAACTTCCGATCAAGTCCGGGGGAACTCGCTTCCAGCGTGTACGATTCGACGGGAATCAGATCCTCCACGTCGAGCAAAACTCCAAAATCGCGGCTGAATGCCGCGCAATCCTCGTGCGTCACGCCGGAAAGCTGCTCCACGGCAAGCGAGCCTTCCAAAAGCTTCTCCGGCAAGCCCTTCGGACCGTCCTCGTCTCGGAGTAGCGCGAGGCGTGCCTTGAGTTCTGCCCGGCCCTCGGCGTTCTTTTCGAGCGTCACCCTAAGGGTGCGATCCTTGGCCGGCCCGGCGAACTCCATGTCGACAACGTCGAGCCCATGCGAGGCAGCCACTCGTTCCGCCGCCTTCCGGATTTCGTCCAGCCTGACCGCCATCGTCTCCGCTGCCTTCCCGGCAGCCATAACTCCCGCATTCCCCTCATTTTTAAGGGTTTTCTGGCAACTTTTGCCGCAAATAAAAAGTGGGCTTTCGGCCCACTCATCTCTCCGCCAGCCGGTGCGCACACGGAAAAAACCGGCGGACAAACGCGTTGCATTCTCAGAATACAGCGAAGTCCAACGAAATTCAACTACCTGCGGCGAGCGGATGAGGGGTAAGTCTACCGGCTTCTATAAGAGACGTGGCTCGCCGCTTCCACGCACACCATTTGCATTACTCCCGGCCGTTCCTTCCTAAACGGGCAAACCTCAAAGTCGCCCCATGCCTCAACGTCCCAGTTCATGTGCTCAGCCAGATCCTCGGGCAGCGGCCAATCATAATGGTCGCCGAGGATTCGGTTAGTGCCAACCCTCCAAATCCGCATAGTTGGAGAGCCATTCCACGCCGAGAGCCGCCCATGAACCGTGAAGCACTCGCCAATGATGTCAGGATCTGTCTTGCACGCCTGCACTTGCTCAGCAATGGCCTTGGCGAATCGAGGAACTTTCGTGTCATCCGATAAGCGTCTCGGAGGACTCGAGAGATCCGTCGCGTACAGGCCCCAGTCTGAGACGCAATCAACTCTCCGGGGAGGACGCACCACTGATGGCCGGGCCAGGACAAGAACGTGGCCATCCGGTGTGAATCCCTCTGGTTCCACCATGGCGTCGCAGTCCTTCCAGCCAAACACATCCCAAACGTTGACGAAATGGGTTTCATCACGACTCAGCTTCAGGACCGCGAGCGACACGTCCCGAAACTGTTCGTTCGGATAGGCCATTTCCGCTTCCGAGGCAATCAGAAGGCTTTGCCCATCCCGCGAGAAATCAACGATTGAAAATCGATGGTCAGCAGCGCCGGGTAGAGGCAGCGTCCTCTGTGCGCGGCCCGTAATGATCAGATCGGCCTTGCTGTGGCAGACCTTGTTTTGTTCCCGTACCGCAGTCCCTTCGATATAAGTCTCAACCGTCTCATGAGAGATTATTTCGCTGCGGAGCGTTCGACTCCCGACGTGATCTGGGCACTCCGGCGCCCCACCTTCGGCCAGTGGCGGCTGCCAGTCGGTTTCCTTAGGGCTTTCTGCCCGTGAGAGGGCAGGAACCAACGTGAGAAGAAACAAGACCGCCGTCACAGCGTGGACTTTCATTTTCGTGCCGCCTCGGACGGCCAAATTGTACCGCGAATCTCGAAATCTGCGATACTTGCGCCCATGCATTCGAGAGCTGTCCTTTGCGCCTTAGCCTTCAGTGCCGGAATAACCTTTTTCGCCGCTGCTCCTGCTCCGGCCGACGATTCCGCGGCATCCATCGCCGCCGGCGGCCTTGTCGCGCGCCGCGAAACCCGCATCGTCATGGCCAAAGAGGTCCTCCAAATCAGTCCCAGCAAGATCGTCGTCGATTACGATTTTCGCAACGACACAAACGAGGCCGTGAGCACGGAAGTAGCGTTTCCCGTGCCGCCCTACACCTACGGCCCCGAGAGTCCCGATATCACCGCCGCATCGTTCTCCGATTTTCAGCTTCTCGTCGGCGGAAAGACCGTCGCCTACCAGACCGAAGCCAAGGCGACTCTCAACGGCAAGGACGTCACCGCAATCCTGACCGCAGACAAGATCGATATTGCCAGTTTCGGCCACCTTCGCCAGCCCGATCCGGCCAGCGGGCAGATGCAAACTCCGGATGTGTCGCGATTGCCGCAAGCCGAGCAGCAGCGCCTGGTGAAACTGGGACTATTCGACGCCGAGGACGGCTGGGGTTTGTGGACCGTCCATTTGCAATACCACTGGACGCAGTTTTTTCCCGCTCACTCCACGGTCCACATCCAGCACCAGTACACGCCGGTCGATGGAGGGGAGCTGATGCCGATCGATACCCTGAAATACGTCTCCGAGCACAAGCAGCCCACCGGCGATGCCGACACCGTCAACTACGAACTCGCGGACGTGCAGCGTTTGCAATCGCTTTGCCCGGATCCCTCATTTCTGAGCGGCTTGATCGGGCAAATGGTTGCGAGCCAACCGGATTCCGGGGCACTCGCACAACCGCATTGGGTCGACTTCATCTTGACCAGCGCCAACACCTGGAAGCAGCCCATCGAAGATTTCACGCTGATCGTCGAGCGCGGCAAGCCGGAGCTGGAGAAAGACCAGAATGTCGTCAGCTTTTGCACGCCGCAGAACGCGCCCGTCAAAAAACTCGATGCCAATACTTTCCAGGTTCACCTCACCAACTTCGTTCCTAAGGACGAGCTGCGCATCGGCTACTTTGACGTCCCGCAACCCACGCCCGCGCCGCCATCGCCAGGCCGGAGCCACTAGGCCCCCGACCGCTTGAAAAGGAGCTTTCCCGTGCCCCATCCTTTCACCCGATTCATGGGCGAAAGGATGGGATAGCAAGCGAACCAACGCGGCCTCCTGTTTTCCGCGCACGATTTCTTTTGCACGGCGCACGACAAGGCGCGACAATAGCGAGATGAAGAAGCTCTGTTTTCTCGGTCTGGCTTTCCTCGCCCTCGGGCCGGGGCTTCCCCCACTGCACGCTCTCGACAGGCAACCCTCCGGCGTCTTCCATGCGCGCCGCGTGGCCCTTGCCGGCAAATTGCAGGGCGGCGTCGCCATCCTGTTTGCCGCGGAAGAGCCGGAACTGGATTTCATGCCCTACCGCCAGGACTCCAACTTCTATTACCTGACGGGATGGAACGAGCCCGGCGCGGCCCTGATGATCGTTGGCGATGCACCGCAAGCCGCCACGCCGCACGCCTACAGGGAGATTCTCTTCCTCCCCGCCCGCAATCTGCGCATGGAAGCCTATACCGGCGCGAAGATGGATGCCGCCACTCCCGGCGTGGCCGAGGCCACCGGCGTCGACAATGTAGAACCCATGACCGAGCTGCCGGCAGAATTGAGCCATATGATCTCCGCCGATCGCGCCCTCTTCTTCAATGTGTGGACGCAGCCCGATTCCGCCTCGGCGGCTGCGCTATTGAGCTTTACCGCAGCCACTCTGGGCACCGCAGACCCACCTCAGGGGCACGACGTCACCTCCCTCACCATGCCCCTGCGCCAGATCAAGGACGATGGCGAAATCACGCTGATCAAAGAGGCGTCCAAGGCCTCCATCCTCGCGCAACGCGTCATGATGCAGTGGTGGGTCAAGCCGGGAATGACCGAACGCGCCATCGCCGGTGCCATGACCGCGGTTTGGATGGAGAACGGATGCGAGCGGCCCAGCTATGCGCCTATCGTAGGTTCCGGACCAAACTCCACCATCCTGCACTACTCCAACAACGACCGCACCATGCAGGACGGCGATCTTCTGCTGGTCGACGCGGCCTGCGAGTTCTCCATGTACGCCGCCGATATCACGCGCACTGTCCCCGTGAACGGGCACTACACCCCGCGGCAGCGGGAGATTTACAACGTTGTGCTGGGCGCGCAGCAGGCGGCCATCGACGCCTTTGTCGCCGGCAAGTCCTCCATCAACGACCGCGACCGCAAAGATCCGAACTCGCTCGATACCGTGGCCTACAACTACATCAATACCCATGGAAAAGATCTGCACGGCCAGCCGCTCGGAAAATACTGGCTGCACGGCCTGGGCCACATGATGGGCATCGACGTCCACGATCCCGGCAACTATCCAGTGGTGCTCAAGCCGGGCATGATTTTCACGATAGAACCGGGAGTCTACATCCCCGAGGAGAAAATCGGCATTCGCATCGAGTGCGACTTCCTCGTCACCGCCGATGGCAAGCTCGTCGATTTGGACGCCAGCCTTCCCCACACCCCCGACGAAATTGAAGCCGCCATGCAGGCAGGCAAGAGCGCACCGAAGTAGGCCACGAAATGGACCCCCGCGACGCCATGGATCCCGCCGAATTGGACGCGCTGAGCCGCGTCTTCAGCGAACAACTTCTGGCCTGCCTGGATGAATGCGCCCGCGGCCGTCACGGCCTGTTCGCCGCACCGATCGACGCGGACGAAGCGGAAAAACCCTGGCCGGAGGCGGCGCGGCTGCGCGAACTTGCCGTGGCTTTGCAAAACCTTCTCGCGCAGCAGGAAGAACCTAACGCGCTCTGCGACGAATTCCTCGACCTGTGCACCATGCACGGCGAAAGCCATCCCGGAGAACGCAAGCTGGCGCGTATGTTTCTCGAGCGCATTGAGCGCGGCGAAGTGGGAGCGCCCACCGAAAAGAAGCCCTGGTAGCGCACGTTCCAAAATCAGTCATGTAATAAGGGCACGACTTCAGTCGGGCCGAAAGAGGCAATAAAACACGGGGCCTTAACCCCTGAGGGATTCGGGCCAAATCCGCTACCATTTTTTGAAACATGCTCACGTGCAGACAACATGCAGCCGATCCTTCCGCAGTTGCGCTGCGGAAGGATCCGCGTATTGCCGTGCGGCCAAATGCTAGAATCGAACCCCCACCGACACGGGAATGATCTGGGTATTTGCCGCCACGCTGGTCACGCCTAGGCCGTTCGCGCTGCCCGTCACCGCCGGGCTGAACACATCCACGTAGCGCGCCTCGACGAACAGCTTCGTATTGCTGTCGCCATACATGCTCCCTATACGGTGCTGGAAGCCCGCGCCGATATTGATGCCGCCTTGGTTCGACGAAAAGTGCCCGACCACGGCGTTCGTCGTCCCAATCTCGCAGAAGTAATAGCAGTACTCGGTCTCTTCGGGATCGGTAAAGCTCGTCACTTTGCGATAGAAACCGCCGCCGCCGGTGATGTACACATCGTTGGATTTCTTCGGCATCAGGTCGACCACCGGATCGATGGTGAAGGACCAGATATGCGCGTAGCCGCCATTTGCGCCTGCCTCGGCAATCAGGTAGCCCGGCAGCTTGTCGTCGAGAAACTGGTACTCAATCAGTGCGCCCAGGTACTTGTTGAAATTCAATCCGGCGCCCCCCGTAAACTGCCCGCCGAAGGTGACGGAGCTGCTGATGGGCGCGTTAAAACCGCCGCTTGCTTCGAAGGTCCAGCTGTGCAGGATGCTGTGCTTCTCGTTGCCGCCTCCGTACTGGCCCGCTCCGGCCCCGCCCGATGGCGACGCAAAAGCACTCGGCGCCGGCGCGTCGGGTAAAGAAAGCGCGGCAACCTGCATCAACCCCGATTGACTTGAGGAGTAGCTCGATGAACTGGATGCATTGTTGGAAGCTGTGGACTGCGCGTTCAACACACCGGCCGCCACCAAAACCGCAGCCGTAACCACACTGGCACGCCGCAAAAGCGGCATCCTAAGGAGGAATGACATGGTAAATACCTCAAGAGAAGGATTTTGCTTCGCTATCCAGGACTTCATGCCCCGGTCATTTGAATTAGACACCGAATTCAGCCAGAGGTTGCCTGTTGGGGGCAGGGGTCCGGTGGGACTATTCCGAAAGAGTGGGACTTGCATAGAAATTCCCACTAAACTACAATAGTGTCACAGAATGATCGGAGTGACACATGAAACTGCAGACACGAACACGCATGGGCGAAAAAGGCCGGGTGGTCATTCCAGCGGATATACGGAAGGCGCTCGGGATGGATCCTGGAGGCACCCTGGACTTACGAGTGAAAGACGGCGAGCTGCGGATTTCGACGCTGCGAGAGAGAATTCGCCGCGTTCAAGAGAGGGCTCGCAAGATCATTCCGCCCGGAGTCAGCCTATCGGAAGAACTAAGTGCGGAACGTCGCGAGGCGGCGAAGCATGAATGAGGTCGTGCTCGACGCTTCTGCCATCCTCGCCATAATTCAACACGAACCCGGCGAGGAAGAATTAACGGACGAAGTGATGGGGAATGCCGTTGCCAGCACTGTGAACCTTGCGGAAGTGCAATCGAAGCTAGTCAGAAACGGGTACGATCCGGATGAGGCATGGGCTGACGCCCTCGATCTTGTCACGGCGGCGGAGCCATTCATCGCCGAACAGGCAAAAACTGCGGGCGACCTGATCGCAAAAACGTCGAAACATGGTCTTTCTCTGGGCGACCGCTCCTGCCTCGCGCTAGCCATCGCGCTCCAGGCGCCGGTCTACACCACGGAACAGGCCTGGCGAAACCTGAAGCTGGGAATTCCGATTCATGTGATCCGCTGAGCGATCCAATTGAGGCGGGAAAAAGCGAAAGGCTGGAGCACTCGCTCCAGCCTTTCGCTGACTTGCTGACTCGCTGACCTGCTGTCTTTATCCCTGGATATCGAACTGCTCGGGATGCAGCGTCGGATCGCTCTTGAGCAGAAGGTTCTTGCCGATCAGCTCCTCGAATTCCGTCAGCCAGCGCGCGTTGTTGCTCTTCAGCATCTTCACCGTTTCGGGATGCACTCTGAGCATCACGTCGGCGCTCTCAAAGTGCTTCCGCATCTTGCGCATCTCGATATAAATCTCGTTGCACACGGTAGCGGAGCTCTTCACCATGCCGGTCGCCTGGCACGTGGGGCAGGGCACGCTCAACGTCCGCTCCAGTGACTGCTTCACGCGCTTGCGCGTAATCGCCACCAGGCCGAAATCGTTGAACTGCAGCACCTTGGTCGGCGCGCGGTCGCTCTTCAACGCTTCTTCGAGCGCGGCCATCACCTTGAACCGGTTCTTGCGCTCGTCCATGTCGATGAAGTCGATCACGATAATGCCGCCCAGGTCGCGCAGGCGAATCTGGCGCACGATCTCCGGCACCGCATCCAGGTTGGTCTTCAGAATCGTGTCCTCGAGCCGCGCCGACTTGCCCACATATTTGCCGGTGTTGATGTCAATCGCCACCAGCGCCTCGGTCTGGTTGATCACGATCGAGCCGCCGCTCTTCAACCACACCTTCGAGCGCAGCGCCTTCGAGATCTCTTCCTCGATGCCGAAATGCTCAAAGAGCGGAGTCTCCTTGTTGTAAAGCTTGACGCGCCGCACCAGCGAGGGCGAGAAGCGATTGAGGAAGCGCACGATGCGCTCGTAATCGGCCTCGGTGTCGACCCAGATATTCGAGAAGTTCGAGCTCACCTGGTCGCGCAGAATGCGCTCGATCAGCGACAAATCGTGGTAGATCAGCGCCGGCGACTTCGACGACTCGGAGCGTTGCTTGATGTCGTTCCACAGGTTCATCAGGAAGCGCAGGTCGGCGCGCAGCTCTTCCTCTGACGCGCCCTCGGCCGCGGTTCTCACAATCAGTCCGCCGGAAGATTCCCCGCGTTCGTGCAGCAGGATCCGCTTCAGGCGATGGCGTTCCTCCTCCGAGGCAATCTTGCGGCTCACGCCCACGTGGCTCACAGTGGGCATGAAAACCAGGAACCGTCCCGGCAGCGCGATGTGACTGGTGATGCGCGCGCCCTTCTTGGCAATCGGCTCCTTGGCAATCTGCACCAGGATCTCCTGACCTGACTTCAACAGGTCCGAGATGATGGGCAGATTTGAAGTCTGTGCCGAGCGCCGCGATGGCCCACGCCCGCGCTGAGGGCCGCGTCCGCGCTGCCCGCGATCGCGGCGCTGTCCGCAGCGAACCGGCGGTGCTCCCGGCGTCGTCTCTTCTTCCTCTGCAGCCTCGTCCTCATCGTCTTCGCCGGCCGGCGCACCCAGATTGCGCTGGATGCGATGGTCGAGGTGAGCCTCCTGGAACATTTCTCCCACGTCGCCGGGGCGCATGTTCGAGGGCAGTGTCTGTTCTTCGTATTCGTCCAGGTCGTGCACTTCGGGCTTGTGCCGGCGCGCATGGGGCGCGGCGTCGAACTCCTCGCCCTCAATCACTTCCTCTTCGACATGGCCTTTACCTGGCGCGTACGTTGAAACCGGAGCCGCGGCCTTCTTCTTGGCTGCTTCCTCGTCCTTCTTCTTGCCAAAGCCAAACAGCCGGAAGCCCGTCGGCGACGAAGGATCGACACGGTGCGACGCCGACGCATCCGTCTCGTCGTTCTCCGCATCGTCAGCTTCAGCTGCCAGAGCAGAATCCGTCGTCTCTTCAAATTCCTCTTCCGTTGCAGTCGCGCCTTCCGCGGTCTCCAGAGCCGGGAATTCTTCTTCTGACAGCATTTCGTCAGCATCTTCGTCGAGGCTCTCTTCTTCGAACTCAAGACCGGGTTCCCCCGCTTCTTCCGTCTCGACTTCCGTTTCGTAGAACGACGGCTCAGCCTCCTGGTACTCCTCAACCGTTTGTTCCGTGGCGGCGCTAGCTTCTGCCGCAGGCTCGCTTTCGCTGGGCAAATCGGGCTCGGCCTCCGGCTCAGGTCCGCGATGCCGCGAGATCGATTCTCCCGGCAACAGGCCGCTGCCATCCCAGGTAATGGGCGCATCGATCAGCGTGGAAGGCTTTGAACTGAAACTCCGGCGCGGCGGAGCAGCCGATTCTGGCGCTGATTTCGGCGTCTCGCCTGCCGGCGTACCGCCATACTTCGAAAGCGATTCACCCGGCAGCACAATGGTTGCCGGCGCCTGGTGTCCGTGCGGCGCAGGGCGCGGGGCATGGGCCTCGCGTGCCGGTGGCTCCTCTTCAATCGCAAAGGTCTCAACCGGCTCGGCCGGCCGCGCAACGCTGGGCTCTGCCTTTGCCGCCGCGTCCGGCGCCGCACCCTGTCCGCGTCCGCCGCGACGGCGACGACGTCCCCGCCAGCGGCCCCCGCCTCTTTCTTCCTGTTCCTGCGACGTCTCCGCCGCTGCGGAAGCATTTGCAGGCTCTGGAGCAGACATCTGTACCGGCGCTTCTTCCGCCGCGTGGCGTTCCGGTCTGGGCTCCGGTTTTCTGTCGCCGCCGCGTCCACCGCGTTCTTCGCGGCGTCCGCCGTTGCGGTCAACACTTTGCGCAGTGCCCTGGGGCGTTCCATGCGGATGCTGAATCTCGCGCGGAGCCAGGCCGGTAGCCGCAGCCTTCTCCAACTCGTCGGTCTCTTCCTGGTCCTCGAGCTCGATGAAGTCGGTCACGTACAGAAACGCATCGCGTTCCAGGCCGAGGTCGACAAAAGCCGACTGCATCCCGGGCAAAACCCGTGTCACGCGTCCGTTGTAAATGGAACCGGCGAGAGTGTACTCGTTTTCGCGTTCGTAGTAGATTTCCGCGAGCTGATCGTCTTCTAGAATCGCAAGCCGCGTCTCATGCGGCGTGCTGGAAATACAAATTTCTTTTGCCATCGTACCTTTCCGTCCGGCAGCTCAAAGCAGCCGGTACATGCGGCAAGGTTGGATGGACGCGCGCGAAGAAGGCAGGGAAGGGGATGGGCAGATAACCATGGACGAACGGCCTCTGCGCGGCTGCCTGCCTTATGGGCGGCGAGCCTGGGCATAAAAACCGAACCGGCTGCTGGTTGTGGGTATCGCTGCGGGTATCCTGTCGCAGAGTGCTCGAGGCGGCCATGGCTAACGTAGGTCCGGAGGCGTTCGCGGGGATGTTCCACGTGGGTGGAACGGCGTTCGCCATTTTCGCTCGGTTTGCAAGGTCCTTGCCTGGTGCAAGCCGCGAGCCGTGCCGCAGGCTCCGGCGACCGGTTTCGGTCGTTGGAGCGGAGCGGCCATCCCGTCTCTGCGTGCTCATAATCCCAATCCTGCCGGGCGCGATCCATCGGGACCATGCCGGCGAAATACTTCAAAATCTTGCTCTTACGGCCGGAAGCTATCCCAAATTGCCCTCGACCGCACACCACTCAATCTTTTCCTTGCGTCTCTCAGCCGAATTGGATCGAGACGCGTCAGTTCACGAACCGGCGCATGCGGACATTCATTGCAACGCCCAGCGCCAGGAACGTAAACAGCACCGAAGATCCACCGTAACTCATTAAAGGTAAAGGGATTCCGGTGACGGGCATAAACCCGATGACCATGCCTACATTGACCGCGATCTGGAAGGTCAACACAGCCACAATTCCCATGATAATGAGCGAACCGGGCAGGTCGGCGGCTGTTTGAGCGTTTTGAATCAAACGCATCAATATAAGAAAGTATAGCAGCAGCACAAAAATCGCGCCCACAAAGCCGTGTTCCTCACTGAACGCGGCAAAGATGAAGTCCGTATACGGGATGGGCAGGAAATAGCCTTGCGTCTGCGTGCCCTTTTCCGATCCCTTGCCCCAGACTCCCCCGGAACCCACGGCAATCTCCGACTGCAGCACCTGGTAACCCGCTCCCTTGGGGTCGTTCTGGGGATTGATGAAGCTGGTCAACCGGGCCTTCTGATACGACTTCAGAAACTTGCCGCTCGACCACACGCCGCCCACCAGCACTAAACCGCAGGTGACGATGATGGCCGCCTGGCGCAGATTGATCCCGCCTAAAAACAGGCCGGCAATCAGAATCGGCGTATAGGTCAGCGTTGTCCCAAGGTCCGGTTGCTTCAGCACCATCAGCATGGGGATGCCCACCAGCGCAAAGGCCTTGAAAATCTCTTTCCACGTCACGCTGCGCCCGCCCAGGTTGGCAAAATAACGCGCCACCATCATGATCAGCACCAGCTTCACGTACTCCGAGGGCTGCACCAGCATGGGACCGAGTTTGATCCAGCGCCGCCCGCCCATCGCCTTGTGGCCCAGCGGCGACAGCACCGCGACCAGCGCCACCAGGCCGAATCCGTAAGCCCACGGCGCCCAGTCGAGCACGCGGTGATAATCGATCTTCGCGAAGATGAACATAACGGCCACGCCGGTCGCCACCCAAAAGATTTGCCTGCTGCCGAAGCTGGCAAATTTCGTGTGCAGCGTGGCCGAATGCACCTCAAAGACTGAAACCGTGCAAAGCAGCAGCAGGAGCCCCAGCAGGGCCCAGTCGAAGTCGCGAAAGCTCAGGAAGCGGCGCAGAGGCATGACGCTACGGATTCGACCTCCTGAAGAGAAATCTTTCCGTGCCCCATCCTTTCGCCCGCTCTTTGGGCGAAAGGGTGGGACAGCACGAACTCCACTGGCAAGTATTCATGCGCTCAGAAACCTGGCGCGGTGGGCCAGAAGTTCGCATCGCAATGAAATTGTCCTCCTGAGCGGAGTTTGCCGCCTTTCTTGCGGCAAACGGAGCCGAAGGACCTGCGGTGGCCTTTCCAGCCTGCGAAAAAAGTCCCTCGGGGTACTGTTTTGTATCAGGGCGCGAGTTTACTCGCGCCGCAAGTTGCGCAAAATAAGTCTGGGGCTTTAGCCCCTGCGCGATCCCTTCCTCGCAAGAGCGTCTTTTTCCGCAGCCTCTTTCATCGAATCTCAGACTAAGCACACTAAAGCCCCTTCCTGGGCGCCGCTGCGGACTTTAGTCCGGGCTTGTGCCCAGGCTGCGCAGCGGCCACTTCGGTCGGCTTCGCCTGGGCATGCACCGCCTGGCTCTTTTGCGCTCCGTCTGCGTTCGCGGCCACAACCTGCCCGTTCTCGACGAAGAAATGTCCTCCCTGAATCTGGCCTTTGGTACCCGCCGTGTTTTTCCCGCCCGGAGTGGTCCACACCGCGCCCATCTCCACCGGCGCCGCGGCCTTCTGCTGCGGCAAGTTGCCCGCCAGTCGCCGCTTCTTGTCCACAAAAGCCGTCACCACCTGCGCGGCAATGCGCGCGGGGTAATAACTGAATTCTCCGTCTTGCCACAAAACCGCCACCACTAGCTCGGGATTACGGCGCGGCGTCACGCCCACGAACCACACGTTGGGGTAGGTGCTCTTTCCCTTGCCGCTCTTCTCCAGCGCCTCGTGGCTCATTTGCTGCGCCGTGCCTGTTTTACCGGCGAAGTCGATGCCTGCCAGATGCGCCGAACCCGCGGTGTGATACAGTCCCGGCTCCGTCACGCCGGCCATGCCGTCGGTGATGATATCCCAGTTCGCGGGGTCGATCGGGACATACGCGTCGCCCGAGCCCGGAAAACTATCTGCCAGGGATTTGCGGAATTCGGCGGGCAGCTGATCGGGAAACACTACGTGCGGCCGCACCAAATGCCCGCCCGACGCGATGCCGCCGATAATGCGCGCCAGTTGCAGCGGCGTAGCCTCCACCGCGCCCTGGCCGATGGCCACGTCCAGCGTTTCGTCGGGATACCACCGCGCGTGGTAAGTCTTTGCCTTCCACTGCGCGCTCGGCATCAGTCCGGCCTGTTCGCCCGGCAGGTCGATGCCCGTCTTCTGCCCGTAGCCGAAGGCGTCCGCATACTTCACAATGCGGTCGATGCCCAGCTTGTCGCCCAGCATGTAAAAGAACGTGTCGCAGGAATAGGGAATGGCGTTGTTCATGTCCACCGCGCCGTGATGTTCGTCGCAGTGGTGGTAGTAGCCGTAGGGGCCCCATCCGCCGGTGCACACAATGTGCATGTTCTGCATGATGCCTTCCTGCAAGCCCGCCACCGACATCAGAATCTTGAAGGTCGATCCCGGCGCGAGCTGCGCCTGGATGGCCTTGTTCAGCAGCGGATGGTCGGGATCGGTCACCAGCTTGTTCCACTCCGCACGGTCGATCTTCACCGCGAACGCATTGGGATCGAAGCTGGGCCGCGAAACCATGGCCAGAATCTCGCCGTTGCGCGGGTCCATGGCCACGATCGCGCCGTTCCGGTCGCCTAACGCCAATTCGGCGGCGCGCTGCAGGTCGTTGTCGATGGTCAGCTTCAGGTCTTGCCCCGGCACCGCGTGCTCAATGCCGAAATAGCCCACTTCGCGCCCGTGGCTGTCGACCACCACTTCGCGGCTGCCGTCCTGGCCGCGCAACAACTCGTCGTAGGTCTCCTCCACGCCGGCTTTGCCCACCACGTCGCCCGGCTCGTAATAGGCAAACCGCGGATTGTTCAGGTCGTCTTCGCTCACTTCGCCCACGTACCCGATCAGGTGCGCGGCAAATCCGTCCCGCGGATACAGCCTGCGCTCTTCGTCAATCGTTTCCAGCTCGGGCAGCTCGTTGCGATGCGCTGCAATAAAGGCCTGTTCGTCGGCGGTCACGTCCTGCTTGATGGGGATGGGCTGGTAGCCGGGCTGGCCGCGGTACCGGCGCAGGGTCGCCCGCAGTTGATCCAGGTCCAGATCCAGGCCCTTCGCAATCAAGGGCAGATCCGCATCCACATTCTGGCTCTGTTCGCGTACCAGGAAGCACGTAACCGACGGATAGTCGTCCACCACCAGCCGGTTCTCGCGGTCGAAGAGCTTGCCGCGCGGCGCCAGAATCGGCTCTTTGCGGATCCGGTTCTGCTCGGCCAGCACGCGGTAGTTCTCCACGTCCAGCACCTGCAGCCGCCACAAGCCGGCCGCCAGCCCCAGCATCAGAAGAAGAATCCCGTACTGCACCACGGCCGCCTTGACCAGGGAGAGCTTTTCACCGCGATGGATGCCGCCTGAAACCATGCTTCTACGCTTCACAATTCTCCGACTTCAATTTCCCGCCCCGCTCTTCACTCTTTCACCTGCTCCCTCGGGCCCTGCCTCTCAGAAGACCTCAACCGACGCCGAATGGCCTGGAGCCGCGGCGATCCTCCGATCCCGCGTGATCAAAGGAGCCTTCAACTCTTCGGCAAGAGCGACGTAGGATGCATCGTAGGCGCTCAAGTTCTGCCTGAGTTGCCAAATGCGATTAAGCAACAGTCCGGGGGCGTAGCGAGTAACACGGAGAACCCTAAGGTCCTCAAGGGCCTCCTCGGCCCGTCTCGCGGTCAACGTCTTGTCGCGCACCAGGCGCCGTAGAACCTGCGCACACTCCACATCCAGCAGATGCACCGTGTGCAGGGTAACGTTGCGCGCGTAGATGCGCTGCTCGATGCGCTGTCCGGCAGGAGTTTGGAGCAGCCAATCGACCGCCGCCGACGCATCGAGAACGATCATCGCGGCCCACGTTCTTCACGCACCAGACGGGCGGTATTGAGAGCGGCAGGAAAGGGCCTGCGCGTGTGCAAACGCTCGCGGAACTCTGCCAGCGTGGGACGGTCCGCGATTTCCTGTAGCTCCCTGAGCAAATAGTCGGAGAGAGTCATCCCCACTGTCGCGGCTCTGGCTTTCAGGCCGCGGTGAAGAGCCTCCGGGACATTCCGAACCTGGATCATACATGCCATGCTTAGAGCATATTTGCATGTGCTGCACATGTCAAATCGTCCTTGGTACCAGTCTTCTCGCTCCCTCGTTCCCTGTCTCTCAGTCCCTCAGTTGCAGACGATCCAGCACCGGAAACAGTACGACGGCAATCAGCGAATTCCCCACCGCTCGCATCAGCTCCGTCAGCCAGCTCCACTCCACCATCATGCCCAGCAAAACCCGGTAGACAAACAAATAGATGGCGCTGGAAAGCAGTGAAAGCGAGAAACTGAGCAGCATGCGAACGACGTGGTTCTCCACTTCGATGCGAACGCCCACAGATGCCGCCAGAAAACCCACCACGGTCTTGGCGATTCCGTTCACGCCGATGGCGTGGTGTGAAAGTGCATCTTCAAACAAGCCCATCCCTGCGCCCATGATGGTGCCCTGGATGGGATTGCGGCGTCCCAAAGCAAAATAAATGGTAATGACGAGCGGCAGGTCGAACCAGTCAAAGCGTCCCACCACCCGCGGCAACCATGCCTGCAAAACCAATGACGCCAACGGAACCAGCGCGTACACCAGCACGGGGTAGCGGCGAATCTCCATATCGCGCCTGGAGTCGGCGCTGAGAATGGACATGGTTACGGGTTCCTCCGCGGCGTCGTTTGCGGTTTTGAACCCTCTACGGGTTCTGGTTTGCCGCCATTGCCTTCAGCAGCATGCGGAACCGTCGGCTTCTTGGTCTGCGGCTTGGGTGCGGGCTCCGTATCGGTCTCCGGCCCAGGGGTGGTTGCGGCGCCCGGCGAAAACTCGTCGGGATGCAGCGGCTGCGGCGGCTGGGGCGCAGGATTCGGATTGCTGCTGTCGTTGAGCGGCTGCTTGTCGGGCGGCAGGTTGGGATCGATCAGGCCGGGCAGCTTCTCGGCCATGATCTCTGACGCCTTCACCTGGTCTTTGATTGCGGTCGGCACGGCGTCTTTTTGCAATTCGCTGGTGGCGATGTCCTGTTGTTCCTCAGGTGAGAAGCGTGGCTCCGTCGAGGTAATCACCAGCACCTCGTCCAGGCGCTCAAGATGCGCAGCCGGCTTCACAATCACGTCGATAAACGAATCCCGTTCGGGATCGGGAACCACTTTCTCCACCACGCCCACCGGCAATCCCCGCGGAAAAATTAGGTCGCCCCCGGCGGTCAGCACTTTTTCGCCGGGCTGAATACGCTGATCGGCCAGAATGCCCACCACCTCCAGCCGGCCCACCGCGTCGCCCCGCAAAATGCCGCGGATGCGCGTGGTTTCCAAAATCACGCCCGCGCCGCTGGTGGCGTCGTTCACGGCCAGCACCTGCGCCGTGTGCCCGAACACGTCGCGCACCTTGCCCACAATGCCGTCGGCCGTAATCACCGCCATGTCCGGCCTCAGGCCGTCGTGCGCGCCCTTATCGATATAGAACACATGCGAGCGATCGCTGCCGCTGGAGCCGTAAACCTGCGCGGCCACCGTGGTGTAAATGTATTTCTCCTGGAAGCCCAGCAGCGCCTGCAGACGCTGGCCCTGGCGCGCGTCTTCCAGCAGCGCCGCCTGCTCCAGACGCAACCGGTCGACCGTCTTTTGCAGGTCCTGGTTCTCGTCGCGCACGTGGCGAAGATCGATGTAATTCGTCCACAGCCACCCAACGCCGATTTTTGTTCCGTGGATCAGGCGCTCCGGGGGCGAGATGATGGCGTTGCCCCACAGCCGGATCAGGCGCACCCCGCGCGGGTCGCTGGGGTCAAGCGTGTTCGTGCCGGTGCTGTTGTGGCGCACCTGCACCGCCAAACCGGCGATCTGCGCCATCAGAATGGCCAGCAGCACCACGAGGTTCCGATAGCGTGCGAAGAAGGATTCCATAACAGTGGTCAGTGCTCAGTGCTCAGTGTTCAGTGAAGTGCAATCGACCGCCGTTATAACTGTATTACGGCCTTTTCTGATCACTGACCACTGATCACTGACCACTGCCTTAGTCGATCTTGATCTTGCGCAGCAGCCGGAAATCCGAAAGCATCTTGCCGGTGCCCAGAACCACCGAGGCCAGGGGATCGTCGGCCACTGATACCGGCAGCCCGGTCTCCTCGCGGATGCGCTTGTCGAGATTCTTGATCAGTGCGCCCCCGCCCGTCAGCACAATGCCCCGGTCCGATATATCTGCCGACAGCTCCGGTGGCGTCCTCTCCAGCGCGACGCGAATGGCGTTGATGATCACCGCAATGCATTCGCCCAGCGCTTCGCGGATCTCGCTGTCGTCGATGCTGATGGTCTTCGGTACGCCCTCGATCAGGTTGCGCCCTTTGATCTCCATGGTCAGCGGCTTGTCCAGCGGGAACGCCGATCCGATTTCGATCTTGATCGCCTCTGCTGTGCGCTCGCCGATCAGCAGGTTGTATTTGCGCTTCAGGTAATTCGTGATGGCCTCGTCCATTTGGTTGCCGGCCATGCGCACCGAGCGCGAATAGACAATGCCCGAAAGCGAAATCACGGCAATATCCGTCGTGCCTCCGCCGATATCCACCACCATGTTGCCCGAGGGCTCGGTAATCGGCAGTCCCGCGCCGATCGCCGCCACCATGGCCTGTTCCACCAGATACACTTCGCTGGCCTTGGCGCGATACGCCGAGTCTTCTACCGCGCGCTTCTCCACTTGCGTAATCTCTGAAGGTACGCCGATCACGATGCGCGGATGCACCAGCATCTTGCGGTTGTGCGCTTTTTGAATAAAATAGTTCAGCATTTTTTCCGTGACTTTGAAGTCGGCAATCACGCCATCCTTCATCGGCTTGATGGCCACAATGTTGCCGGGCGTGCGTCCCAGCATTTCCTTGGCCTCTTTGCCCACGGCTTCCACTTCACCGGTGTTTTTGTTGATGGCGACAATCGACGGTTCATTGACGACGATGCCCTTGCCCGCCGCGTAGACAAGAGTATTTGCCGTGCCTAAATCGATAGCGAGGTCGCTCGAAAACATACTGAAAAGCGAGCGAAACCCGTGGGAACGCGATGAGCGCGAAGGATATCCGTTTGAAGACATGGAAGTGCTGAATCTACCTCGAAAAAGCTGGAAATGGAATCTGCCTCAATGCCTATTGTACGGCCAGTCGAACCAAGCCGCGAAACCCGCCCGAAAACAGGGGAAAAGGGGTACCGCGGCTTCCCGTGCCACCCATTCTGGCGCACCGTTGAACGCCCCGCTTGCTGACCCCTTTATGAGATAGTCCCTGAAATTCGCAGCTTTCCATGGCCCTCCCTTCCTATGCCTACACTTTCGGCCATTGAGATCCGCGTAAGGGACGCCCTGGCAGCCGCGCCGTAGGCGCAGTGTTTGTTAGCCCCGCGCTTTAGCGTGGGGAAAGTGGTTTCACAAATGTCCTCGGAGTCCCGTAGGGAGGGCGCCAGAACATTTCATTTGCAGTATCCATTAGCCGGAAACCCAACCACGGGGTTATGCTGTCTTGCGGATTGCAACGGGTTCGGGTCGGCGTGCGGCCGACAGCTTTGCGACCCACAATTCACGAGGCTTCTTATGACCTATCCCACCTACCACAACCTCATCGGCGGCCAATGGGTCGCTGCGGCGACCGGCAAAACCATGCTGAACCTCAACCCCGCCGACCAATCCGACGTCATCGGCGCCTTCCCCTCTTCCCATTCTGAAGATGTGGCCGCCGCCGTAGCTGCTGCCAAACAGGCCTTCACGACCTGGCGCCTGGTTCCCGCGCCCAAGCGGGCGGAGATCCTGCTTCGTGCCCGCGAAATCCTCGTCCAAAACAAAGAAAAGTACGCACGCGATATGACCCGCGAAATGGGCAAGGTGCTGGCCGAAACGCGCGGCGACGTGCAGGAAGCCATTGACGAAGCCTTTTACGTGGCAGGCGAAGGCAGGCGTCTCTTCGGCGTCACCACTCCCAGCGAGCTGCCTTGCAAATTCGCCATGAGCGTGCGCATGCCCGTCGGCGTTGTCGGCCTCATCACGCCCTGGAATTTTCCCATGGCCATCCCCAGTTGGAAACTCTTCCCCGCGCTCGTCGCTGGCAACACCTGCGTCATCAAGCCCGCCACCGACACGCCGCTCTCCACCTACAACCTCGTCCAGGCGCTGGTAGATGCCGGCCTTCCGCCGGGCGTGGTCAATATCGTTTGCGGCACCGGTTCGGCTGCCGGCGCGGCGCTGGTCGAGCACCCCGACGTCCGCGCCATCAGCTTCACCGGGTCAAGCGCGGTCGGTTCTCTCATCGCGCAGCGCGCCAGCGTCACCTTCAAGCAGGTCTCGCTCGAAATGGGCGGCAAAAACGCGCAAATCGTCCTCGACGACGCCAACCTCGATCTCGCTCTCGACGGCGCGTTGTGGGGCGCATTCGGCACCACCGGCCAGCGCTGCACCGCCACCAGCCGCATCCTTCTGCAAAAAGGAATTGCCGCCGAGTTCACCGAAAAATTCGTTGCCCGTGCCACGAAACTGAAGATTGGCAACGGTCTCGATGAATCTGTCGAAGTCGGTCCGCAGGTGAACGCCGGTCAAATCGAGACCTCGGCGCGCTACGTGGAGATCGCGCTCGCCGAAGGCGCGAAGTTGCTTTGTGGCGGCCACCCGCTGACGAGCGGCGCGTACGCGCACGGCAACTTCTTTGAGCCCACGGTCTTCGCCGGCGTCACGCCGCAAATGCGCATCGCGCGCGAGGAAGTCTTCGGTCCCGTGGTTGCGCTCATGGAGTTTTCGACATTCGAAGAGGCGGTCTCGATCGCCAACTCCATCGACTACGGACTGTCAACATCGCTCTACACGCGCAACGTCAATCGCGCGTTCGCAGCCATGCGCGATCTCGAAGCCGGCATCACGTACATCAACGCGCCCACCATCGGCGCTGAGGTGCATCTGCCCTTCGGCGGCGTCAAGCACACCGGCAACGGCCACCGCGAAGGCCTCGGCGCGCTCGACTTCTTCACCACCTGGAAAGCCGTCTACGTCGATTACTCCGACAAGCTCCAGCGCGCGCAGATCGACAATGCGGAGTGAACAGCGTTATTTGCAGTGCTTGCAGTGCGGATCAAATCTGTGCCCCTTGCAGTTGGTATAGCGATTGCATGGGACTTCGATCCAAGATTGCTCGATCAGTCGTTTAAGACTTGACCGTCCGGGCGACGCGCCGCCGCGAATCTGATCAAGAATGAACTTCAGGCGGTCGACGAGAAGTTGGCTACATTCCAATGCGTTAAACGACTTCACCGACTGGGCATACTTGTAGAATCCATCAAAGCCGCAGCCAAGGTGGTGCAATTTGTCGCGAAAGAGTTCTTTGTCCAACTCTCTTTCCTCGTACTCGTCCAGAACGGAGAGCGCTTCACGGTATGGCATAATGCCCCCAACTATTTGACGTTGCGCTACAATTCTGTCATGAGTCCGAATGCGCAAAGACTCCTCGATGAGGCCCGGCAACTCCCTCCAGACGAAAGAGAGTGGCTGGCGGAATCCCTTCTGATCGACGAGGAGGGCGTTTCTGCCGCTGAAGTGGAATCGGCCTGGGACGCCGAGATCAAGCGTCGCCTCGATGAAATCGATTCGGGTGCGGTTGAGATGATTCCCGGAGACGAAGTTATGGCAAGGATGCTCGATCGGCTTTCGCCGGAAGCGCGCGCACGATTGAAGAAGTGAAACCGCTCACCTACCATCCCTCCGCCCAATCCGAGGTAGATTCAGCGCATGATCGGTATCTTCGCCACAGTATTCAGGCCGGCGATGGTTTTTACGAGGAGTTGCTTCCTGCCCTTGATCGCATTCAGGATCATCCCAATCTATGTTCGCGTTTCCTGTTTGGAACCCAGCGCCTCGTGCTCTCCCGTTATCCATACTCGGTCGTCTTCCGCGAACGTCTCCACGGCATTCAAATCATCGCCGTCGCCCATGCCAAGCGCCGGCCAGGCTATTGGACCAAAAGGCTGAAACAATAAAAGGGAAATCAATGGAAACCGCCTACATTCCCGATCCCACTCGCTACGACCACGCCAACTTTCGCCGCTGCGGCAACTCCGGCCTTGTGCTGCCGGCCATCACCCTTGGCCTGTGGCAAAACTTCGGCGGCGCCGATGTTTTCGAAACCGGCCGCGCCATGATCCGTCGCGCCTTCGATCGCGGCGTCACGCACTTCGATCTGGCCAACAACTACGGCCCTCCCTACGGCTCGGCCGAAGAGAACTTCGGTACGATTCTGCGCAAGGACTTTGGTGTCCGCAAGGATTCCCGCGGACTGCGCAACGAACTCGTCATTTCGACAAAAGCCGGCTGGGACATGTGGCCCGGCCCCTACGGCATCGGCGCTTCGCGCAAATATCTGCTTGCCTCGCTCGACGACAGTCTCAAGCGCATGGGCCTCGACTACGTCGACATCTTTTACGCGCACCGTCCGTGGAAGGATTGCCCGCTCGAAGAAACCATGGGCGCGCTTGTCACCGCCGTGCATCAGGGCAAGGCGCTTTATGTCGGCATTTCTTCCTATAATCCCGACCGCACGCGCCAGGCCGCGAAGATTCTCAAGAGCATGGGTGTCCCGCTGCTCATTCACCAGCCGTCCTACTCCATGCTCAATCGCTGGATTGAGAAAGGCCTGCTTGCCACGCTCGAAGAACTCGGTGTTGGCTGCATCGCCTTCTCGCCGCTCGCGCAAGGCCTTCTCACCGGCAAGTATTTAAAAGGCATTCCGAAGGACTCGCGTGCCAAATTCGAAAACTCCTCGCTGCTCAAGGAATTCCTGAGCGAAGAAAATCTCAAGCGTGTCCGCGCCCTCAACGACATTGCGCAATCCCGCGGCCAGACGCTCGCGCAGATGGCCATTGCCTGGGTGCTGCGTGACCAACGCGTAACCTCAGCCCTCATCGGCGCGCGCAACGTGGAGCAGCTCGACGACTCGCTCGATGCGCTCAAGAAGCTCAAATTCACGGCCGCCGAGCGCAAAGAAATCGATCGCTACGCGCGCGACGGTGAACTCGATCTTTGGCGCGGAGCGCGCGAGCAGATGACGTAGACCCATGGCCCGGCGCATTTGACTCGAAGCAGCCCGCGCGTGCTGTGATCAATTGCCGTACAATCTCCGCATCCTTCCGGAAGCTCGACTCCGGCATCGGAAAACACGACTGTGCGCAATCCACCTTCAGCCCTCACGCGTCGTCGATTTCTTGGGAGCGCTGCGATGCTCGCCGCGCCCGCAGTGCTTCCGGCGCAAAGTCTCTCCGGCAATTTCGCGCAGCAGGACGAAGCCCTTCGCGCCGAATACGAGCGCCGCTCGCTGGCGATAACCGGCGTCCGCGCCAACGATCCCGCCGCGCTGCGCGAACTCATGGCCGAATGGCCCACTCTCTACCCTCCGTGGACCAGGCCGCTCGACGAGTATGACTCCGCTCGTTTCGGTCCGCTGCTCGCGGTCAGCGACGAGGGCGAAAACGCCGAATCCATCGCGCGAGCCGCCTACGCTTCAGCCAAAACGCACGCGTTGCATCCGCCCAGTCCCATGCCGCTCGGCCTCATGATCGATGGCGAGCGCATGGTGAGCGCCGGCGAGGGTCCCATCGGGCCCGATGAATACGCAAAGCTGATTGCCGCGGCCTTCGAGCGCACGCTAGCCTCCACGAATGTTGGCGTGCGCGTCAACGCGCGTCTTTACCGTCTGCCTCCGGAGTTCGCCGTAGCCGATGCCGCTGCCGACGAAGCCAAATGGCTGGCCCGCGTCTTTGCCGCGTTCACGCCCTTCCTCAAAACCCTCGACGGCGTTCCCCGCCCGCTCGCCGTGCGCCTCATCGTCGCGCCCTCCGACGCGCCCGCAACCGTCGCGCGCCTAGTCGCAAAGCTTGAAGCCGGCCGCAGCAAGGGGCTCCTCGGCCCAGCTTCGCTCCATCGCTTCTCACTACTCTCGATCTCGAGCGGCGTCATCCACGCGGGCGCGCCGGTCGCCGAGATCAATCGCGTCATCGGTATTGCTGCACAGGCCGGCATCTCCGAGGTTGCCATCGACGGTGACCTCACCTTGGCCGCGCGCGAACGCATGAGCGCTGCCTCGCTGCTCAACATCGGGGACGTGAACACGCTCCGCGACCTCTTTGCCGCGGCGCGCGAGCAGAAAGTGCGGCTCGTCTACCGCTATCAGGTCGACGCCGATTCCGCTGCGCGCACCATCTGGACTGGCCTGCAAGCGGCTCGCTCCTATGGATTCACCGCAGGCAAATACGGCCTCGTTCCGCTCACGCTCGAAGAGCAGGAGCAAGTGGTCGCGCTCGTCAGCCGCTGGACCGAAGGCTGGACGGCGGTTCCGGCCTTCTATGTCGACACGCCGCTCGTCACCGGCGACGACGTCTTCGACGCATCGCGTTCGGTTGAAGCTGCGTTCTTATGGTTGGAGAAAGTGCGCGCCGCCGGCGCACGTCTCGTGCTCTTCGACTGCCCCGACCGCATCGCCGCCTGTCACCTGATCCGCGACGCAAAACACCCCGATGGCATTCTGTCGCTCGACCAGATCGCCGCCATCGAGAAGCACGCCAAAGGTCTCGGCCTCAAACCCATGTGGTCGGGCGGAATCACCGCGCGCCTCGCATTTGCCTTGGGTGCGCAGCAGGTCTTCGCCATCTTCTCCACCGGCGCTGCCTCGCGGCAGGTTCCCGTGCACGGCAGCTTTGCCGATGATCCCGACCTGGCCAGCGAAGGCGCGCCCACCGAGCTGGGTGTGCGCGGCGTGCATGCAGCATTGCAGGCCGGATTCCTTTCCTCCGTTCTGCGCGAACCGAATCCCAGGATCGCGGACGAAATCGCCAACCGTGCCCAGCAGCTTCTCGCCGTCATCGATGCCGGCAGCAACGTCGAGCCGCCGTTGGCCGTGCTTGACGATGTGCTCGTCCGCGGCTGGACCGCGCACTGGTCGAAGGTCACGTAACGCCGGTCTCCTGACCCGCGCTCGTGCACTGTCTATGCAAATCCGCGCGCTCGTCGCTCAGCTCTTGCCTTCCAGCACATCCCGCAGCGCAAAGCTGGTTTCCAGCCGGATCACGCCCGGCAGCCGCGAGAGCTCGTTCTGGTGCAGGCGGTTGTAGTCATCAATACCCGCCACGCGCGCCACCAGAATGTAGTCGTACTGGCCGGCCAGCAGGTGGCAGCTCACAATGTCGTGGCAGTGCCGCACCGCAGCCTCAAAGGCGTTCAGCACCGCAGCCGACTGCCGCTCCAGCGTCACGCGGATGTAGACCGTCATATGCTTGCCCAGCAGCCGGTCGTCGATCAGCGCGCGGTAGCCGCGGATGGCTCCCAAAGCCTCCAGCGCCAAAATCCGCCGCGACGCCGCCGAAGCCGACAGCCCCACGGCCTCGCCCACCTCAAAATTCGTCGCCCGGCCTTGGCGCGCAAGGTAGCGCAGGATGGCCCCGTCCAGCTCGTCGAGTTCCGCCGCCCCGAGTCTGGCAGTTTCGGGTACGGCCGCTTCCAGTCGCGCCGCGGCCTCGAGGCTTTCGACCGATTGCAGCGCCTCGGGCGATTGTTGCGTTGATGGTGTGCTTTGCTCACGTTTCGTTCTCATTTCGCTGTTCTATCACAAAGTTTGCATACATTGGAAGCCCCATGCGCCGTAAAATTGCCTTCAGTTGCATGAGGAGAAACCATGATTGTCGGCGTTCCCAAAGAGATCAAGGACAACGAATCCCGCGTTGGGATCACACCCGCGGGCGTGAAAGCGCTCACCGAGGCCGGTCACACCGTCCTCATCGAGACCCAGGCCGGCGCTCAGTCCGGTTTCCCCGACGCCGAGTATCAGAACGCCGGCGCAGAGATTGTGGGCGATGCCGGTTTCGCCTGGGGCAAGGCCGACATGGTCGTCAAGGTCAAGGAGCCCATCGAAAGCGAGTACGTTTATTTCCGCGAAGGCCTCGTGCTCTTCACCTATCTGCATCTCGCTCCCGTGCCTGCACTCACTGACAAGCTGCTCGAATCCAAAGTCATCGGCATCGCCTACGAGACCGTGCGCGACCGCCAGGGAAGTCTCCCCCTGCTCACCCCCATGAGCGAAGTGGCGGGACGCATGAGCGTGCAGGTCGGCGCCAGCTATCTCGAAAAAGAGCGCGGCGGGCGCGGTATTTTGCTGGGCGGCGTCCCCGGTGTGCCCCCGGCCCATGTAGCCATTCTGGGTGGAGGCGTGGTGGGCACCAACGCAGCGCGCATCGCCCTGGGCTTCGGCGCCAAAACCACGCTCATCGATGTGAACCTCAACCGTCTCCGCGAGCTCGAAGACATCTTTGGTGGCCGCCTTTCCACCCTGGCTTCAAACAGCTACAACATCGCCCAGGTAACCCGCGAGGCAGATCTGGTGATCGGCGGCGTGCTCATTCCCGGTGCCACCGCGCCCAAGCTGGTCACGCGCGCCATGGTCTCGCAGATGAAGCAAGGCGCTGTCATCGTCGATGTGGCCATCGATCAGGGCGGCTGCGTCGAAACCGCCCGCCCCACCTCCCACTCCAACCCCAGCTTCGTGGTCGATGGCGTGGTGCACTATTGCGTCACCAACATGCCCGGCGCCGTGCCGCACACCTCCACGCTGGCGCTCACAAACTCCACGTTCCCTTACATTCTCCGCATCGCCAGCCAGGGGGCGCGTGAGGCCATCCGCCAGGATGCGGGCCTCGCCGAAGGCCTGAATACCTGGCTGGGCACCCTCACCTATCGCGGCGTGGCCGAAAGCCAGCATCGGGCCTGGACCGCGCCCGCCGGCCTGCTTGGCTGAAGTCTCCGTTCCTCCACCTCATCGATGGCCGACGCACACGCGTTTAGCCCTTCCACACACGTGTGCAGATTTTTCTTGACACGGATATTTCGTATTTGTTAGCTTCCTCCCGCGGTAAAGACTAAGAGAAATCCACCGCCAAATGCAGCTTTTTCGATACTGGACGTGTGTGCAAGTCACGCCGGATGAACAGAGCTTGGGTTTGGGGTGGATTTTTGTCTTTAGCGGTTTTTTCACGGCGCGTTCTTTGAAATTTAACGGCCTTGGCAAAGGATGGCAGTGATAGCGTTGCTCACCATCGTCACGACATCTTGGAAGACTTCGATTCTTTCAACGACCACACCCGCCGAATTGGATGACTGCAAGCTCAAGCTTGCGCATCCTGCCTTGTCTTCATGGCGGGGTTCGGTGCTTCGCCCTCATGTGAGGGTCTTGGCTTCAAAAGCCGGCATCTTCTGCATCTCGTAGCCCTGATCAACAGGGAAGACACTTAACCGTTGTTGCAACGAAAATATTGGGAGGCAATATGCATTCGACAATTCCATCTGTTGGGTACTACGCCAGAACATCCCGCGCGGCAAAGGCAGGAATTCTTGGATTCGGCTGGACCCTCCTGGCCATAGCGCTGTTGTTGATGCTTCCTTCGCGCACGGCGTTTGCTCAATACGACCTTGGCGGCCTGGTCGGGACCATTCACGACGCAAGCGGCGCCGTGGTTCCAAATGTCACGATAACCGTCACCAACGACGCCACCGGCATCGCCACGGTGGTCAAGACCGATCCATCCGGCGACTATGAAGTTCCGTCGCTCCGCGTGGGCGTTTACACCATCTCCGCCAGCGCCTCCGGCTTCGCGATCGCCGAAGCCAAGTCGATTAGCGTCTCCGTCGGTGCCCGCGTGCGCATCGATCTGGTCTTGAAGGTGGGCACCGCCCAGGCCACCACCGTCGAGGTCAGCGACGTCGCTTTGCAACTGCAAACCGAGTCCAGCCAGCGCGACCAGACCATCACCAACTATCAGACACAGTCGCTGCCGCTGGTAAGCCGCACCTACTCCGACCTCGTGAATTACGTCGTGGGCGCTCACCAGGCTCCAGCCGACGCCACCACGACCGCGGTCACCTCGTTTACGCGCGCCGGCTCCTTCAACGTCAACGGCCAGCGCAGCATGTTCAACGATTACTTGATCGACGGCATGGACAACAATTCCTACGGCGAGAGCAATCAGGGCTTCGACAACCAGATCATTCAGCCCCCGCCCGACTCCGTCGCCCAGTTTGAGGTGATCACAAACAACGAGAGCGCCGAGTACGGACGCTCCTCCGGCGCCACCGTCAACGTGGCTTCCAAGAGTGGTACCAACGAGTTCCACGGCACTCTCTATGAGTTCATCCGCAACACCGACCTCAACGCGTTCGGCTACATCAAGCCCTTGACTTACAATGCCGCCGGCAATCCGTACCCGTTCTTCAAGCCGGTCTTCGACCGCAACCAGTTCGGCGCCAACTTCGGCGGACCCATCATCAAGAACCGCTTCTTCTGGTTCCTCGACTATGAAGGTTTCCGCCAGACACTCACGCCCACGGTCGTGGATACCGTTCCCACCCTCGACGAGCTCAGCGGCGTGCTGGCGGTTCCCGTCCAGGACCCCTGGGCTCCCACTACCTCGGTAAGCGGTGGCAGCGCGGTCGCACAACAGCAATACGTCCCGGCATTGGCTGCCATAACCGGCATCAGCACCGCCGGCATGACGCCGTGGCCGACGCAAGCCCTCGCCGACCTCGATCCCACGGCCATCACCATTGCAAAACTCTACATGCAGGCGCTGCCGGCCAAGTGCCAGGTGACCAACGCCGGCACGTCTTCCGGCGTGGCCACCAACAACTGCCCCTTGAACGCGCCCTTTACCGATCACGCCGACAAGGGCGACCTGCGCCTCGACTACCAGCAGAACGCCAACACTTCGTGGTTCCTCAAGGTCAGCGATCGCAAGGAAGTCGGCAAGAACTTCAACCTCCTGCCCGAACCCATCGACATGCAGACCAACGGCCACATCCTCATCCACGATGAACAGATTGCAGCCGGATACAACCATGCGTTCAGCGCCAACAAGTTCCTCGATGCGCGCCTGGCCATCTCCGGCACCAAGGCCGGAAAGTGGACCTACGCGATCGGCAGTACTTCCTTCCCGGCCGGCTCCATCCCTGGTTTGCCGACCATCGCCAGCGTCTCCGGCGGCTTGCCCTCCATCGCCATCTCCGGTGGATTTACTTCCTTCGGCCGTCAAAGCACCAACCCGCAATGGCAGAACCCCTCCCTGGCAGATCCCAAGCTGAATTTCACTTGGGTCCATGGCAAGCACTCGCTCAAATTCGGCTATGAGTATGAGAAGGTCTGGCAGGAGATTGAAGACTCGAATCCCCTCTACGGGTCCTTCACTTACGGCGGCGGCGACAGCGTTTGCACCAGCACCACGGCGACGCCGGTCGGGTCTGGCTGCTCGGGCACAAGCAAGGTCGGTGACACCTACTTCGCCGACTTCCTCTTCGGAACCAGCAGCGCCTACTCGTTGTCTACCTACTTCATCACTCACGTCTACCAGCAGATGGACAGCGCCTACGCTCAGGATGACTGGAAAGTCTCCCAGAAATTGACCTTGAACATCGGCATGCGCTGGGAGTACGGTTCGCCGTGGTGGGAGCGCAACAACTTCGTTTCTAACTTCAACACCACCACCGGAACCATGCAGACCCTGACTCCCGGTTTCACCCCCACCACCGCGGGAGGCCCAACCAACAACGGGATGTGCGGCACCGTCGCCTGCATCGCTCCGTATAGCGGCAGCGGCGTGTTCGGCAAATCGTTGGTGAATCCCAACAAGAATGATTGGTCGCCACGCTTTGGCTTTGCTGCTGCACTTACGCCGAGCATCGTACTTCGCGGCGGTTACGGCACCGCATTCATCCACTATTGGCGTGCCGGATCGGGCAACAATCTTGCCATCAACGCGCCCTTCGCTCTCTACACTGTGGTCAGCAACCCCTCCACTACCGGGGTCACCACCGGCCGTCCAGCTACGTCAACTCCGAACGGTTTCGTACCCCTGTCGCAGGGCTTCCCCACTGGGCTGGCGACTACTTTCAGCCCCGGTACGGACGACATCGACTCCATTCCCACCAACACCAAAGATGGATACGCCGAAAGCTGGTTCCTCGATGTCCAGAAGAGCCTGGGCAAAAACACCAAGGTTGACTTAGCCTACGTGGCCAACCACGGTGTTCACCTGCAGGGCTTCATCAATGCCAACCAGAAGAACCCGGCCTTGCCCCAGCTGACCGCGAACCAACTCTTCGCCGGAAGCCCGGCAGGGTGGCAGCGCCCGTACATGAACTGGGGCGGTTACCTGCTCAACAATTCAACCACCTACCCAACCTTCAGCAACGGCGACATTACGCAGGCTTTGAGCGAGTTCCACTCTGCTTACAATGCTCTGCAAGCCCGCTACGAGCAACGTGCTACCGGCGGCTTGACCCTGTTGAACTCCTTCACCTGGTCGCACGCCTTGGATAACGCCTCATCGACCCTCGAAGCCAATACGCCGTGCCCGCAAAACGGCTATAACATCGAGGGCGACTACGGCCAATCGGACTATAACCTGCCCATCACCAACGTCACCACACTGATCTACGAATTGCCGTTCGGACAGGGACGGCGTTGGCTCAACAGCGCCAACCCCGTGGTCAATGTGATCCTCGGCGGCTGGCAGATCAGCGGCGTCAACACCATGGACGCCGGAACACCTTTCAACCTCACCTACAATCCGGCTTCGATCAATGCGGTATCGCCTCAACTGACGCAGAACTGGCGCGGCGAAAATCTCTATCGCCCCAACCTGGTTTCCGGTGCTTCCTACCTCGAGCGGGTGCCTGCGCTCACGGGCTTCACGGCGGGCGTTCCCAGCGGCAAGCCCAATGGTTACGTTCAGTACGTGAACCCTGCGGCCATCGCATTTCCCGAGACCTACACCACCGGCAGTGCACTGCTCACGGGCGGCACCATCTCCAGCCCCTTCGGCAATCTGCCCAAGAACTACGGCCGCACCCCGGCCTTCTACGAAACCGATCTGGACTTCAACAAGAAGTTCAATACTCCGATTGAGCGCGTCAAGATCGAGTTCCGTTCGGAGCTCTACAACATCTTCAATCACACCAACCTTTATCTGCCGGGCGGCTCGGGCGGCGGCACCGCTTCCGGTACCGACAACGGCAACGCAAGCACAGTGAGCGCCCTCGGCGGAGGCCAGATCACGGGCACGTTTGAACCGCGCATCGTCCAGTTTGGCTTGAAGATCACCTACTAACCCGCACGAAACCGGTGCGCCGGCCGTATCACGCGGCCGGCGCATCTCACTTCCTGAACCATTCGCAACAAAGCGGCGTCGAAGAGCCCTGAGCGGCAGCCGCAATGCTAAACTGGACTCAACAGCGCATCCGCTCCAAGCGAGAGGCGCTGTTGATCTCGAAACCGCGGCGATTCTCTCTCGCGGTTCCACGCCCACTTAGAGACCAGAGTCCGGGCGGAAAAACAGCCATTCAATTGATTCAGGGCGGGTGTGTCAACATCTCGCACCTTCACTGCGTACCCACTCGATGAATCGGGCGGGGGAGCGCGTTGCGCCTTGGATCGTATTGCTTTCCGCATCTGGTACCCATGAAAGGAATCGACAGGCGTGACCAAACGCAATGAAATCTTGAAAGCACTCGGCGGCGATTCGCGGCCCTGGGACGTATTGGTGATTGGTGGCGGGGCCACCGGCCTCGGCGCCGCCGTTGAAGCTGCATCGCGCGGCTATCGCACGCTGCTTGTAGAGCGTTCCGACTTCGCCAAGGAAACCTCCAGCCGCAGCACCAAGCTGGTGCACGGCGGCGTCCGCTATCTCCAGCAGATGAACGTGACGCTGGTTCTCGACGCCCTCAGCGAGCGCGGCCACATGCTGCGCAACGCGCCCCACCTGGTGCACGATCTCAACTTTGTCATCCCGGCTTATAGCTATTTCTCGCTGCCTTACTACGGTGTGGGCCTCAAGGTCTATGAACGGCTCTCCGGCAAGTTGTCCTTCGGCCATTCCGAGGTGCTCTCCCGCAAAACCACGCTCGAAAAACTCCCGGGCGTCAAAAGCCAAGGCTTGCGCGGCGGCATCCTCTATCACGACGGCCAGTTCGACGATGCCCGCTACGCTATCGCGCTGCTGCGCACGCTCCAAGACCTCGGCGGTGTGGCCATTAACTACGTCGAAGCCACAGGCCTCATCGAGCGCGACGGCAAGGTCGTCGGCATCCGGGCGCGCGATAAGGAGGACGGCGCCGATTACGAATTGCAGGCCCGGGCGGTCGTCAATGCTACCGGCGTTCACGTCGAACAAGTCATCGGCATGGATGGCAAGTCGCACAAGTCGCTGCTCGCCGTCAGCCAGGGATCGCATTTCATCTTGCCGCGTTCCTTCCTGCCCGGCAACACCGCGTTGATGATTCCCAAAACCGCCGACGGGCGCGTCCTCTTTGCCATTCCCTGGCATGGCGCGTTGATCGTCGGCACCACCGATGTGCCGGTTGACTCCTCATCGCCTGAGCCGCGCGCTCTGCCTGAGGAGAAGGCCTTTCTTCGCGACCATATCGCCAAATATCTCGGCCACGCGCCACGACCGGAAGAGATCCTCAGCGTTTTTTCAGGACTGCGGCCGCTGGTCCGCAAAGGCCACGCCAAAACCTCCAAGCTTTCCCGCGACCACACCATTCTGGTCTCGCCTACCGGCCTCGTCACGGTCACAGGCGGCAAGTGGACCACCTATCGCCGCATGGGGCAGGACACCATCGATCGCGCCATCCAGGTCGCGGCCCTGCCTAAGAGTCCATCGAAAACCCTGGAGCTGAAGCTGCATGGTTGGACTCCGGAGCCGGCCACCGCCACTTCCGCGTGGGAGTGCGAGTACGGATCCGATCTGCCGGCCCTTCAGGCCCTTTCCAACCAGGATGCCAGTCTCGACGGCCTCTTGCACCCCCGTTTGCCCTTCCGACTCCGCGAGGTGGTGTGGGCGGCGCGGCATGAGATGGCTCGTACGGTCGAGGACGTGCTCGCGCGGCGCACGCGCGCGCTTTTTCTCGATGCCCGCGCCGCCATCGAAGCTGCGCCCACGGTCGCCAATCTGCTGGCGCGCGAACTTGGCCGCAGCGACGACTGGAAGTTGAACGATTTGGCAAATTTCCTGGAAACCGCCAAGGGCTATCTCTACACCGAGTGAGAAGCTGGTCGCTTCCTTAAGCGTGTCTCTATGGGGCCTTATTGATGGCTCCATAATTTATGTCCTCATAAACGCGCCGGAGGCGCAGTGTTCGTTAGCCCCGCGCTTTAGCGTGGGGAGAGCGGATTTCACATATTGACTCCGGAGTCCCGTAGGGACGGTGCAAGGATATCTCCTTTGCAGGTATCAATAGCCCCTTCGGAATGAAAAACCGGAATCGCTGCAACCACTTTTGAAACACGCTGCAGCCAACCGCTTCATCAGGGCCACGGGGTAAGTTCATGAATTTGAATCTGCGTTTTCTTCGGCCTGCGCCGCACATCCCACCGGTTCCCATTGAGCAGGCGCAACGGCTCTATCCGAAGATGCGCTGGCAGATCCTTGAATCCACCTTTATCGGATACGCCACGTTTTATTTTGTCCGCAACAACCTTCCCGTCGTCTCCCGCGAGATGGGCCAGGCCCTGCATTACAGCATGGAGCAGATAGGAAACATCCTGGCTGTCACGGCCATCTGCTACGGAGTTGGCAAGCTCTTCATGGGCGCGTGGTCCGATCGCAGCAATCCCCGCTACTTCATGCCGCTCGGCCTCATCCTCACCGCCATCTGCAACTTCGCCTTCGGAGCGGTCAGCAGTTATCACGTGCAGCTTGCGCTCTGGGCCTTGAACGGCCTGGCGCAAAGCATGGGATGGGCGCCATGCGGGCGTTCTCTGGGTCATTGGTATAGCGTCAACGAGCGCGGCACCATGTTTGCGTTCTGGAATGTCGCCCAGAACGTCGGCGGCGGATTGACAGGGCTCCTCGTCGCCTACAGCACCGTTCTGCTTGGCTGGCGCTCGGCATTCTACGTCCCGGGAATCCTCGCCATCCTCTGCGCCATCTATCTCCTCATCCGGCTCAGAGACACTCCGCAATCCGTGGGCCTTCCGCCCATCGAGGAGTGGCGCAACGACTTTCCTGCCGGCGCTCGCAAGCAGAGCGAGCAGGAGCTGGGCACCCGCGACCTGCTCACCAACTACATCTTCAAGAACCGCTATCTCTGGCTCTTCGCCTTCGCCAACTTCTTTGTCTATATCGCCCGGTACGCCATGCTCGATTGGGGCCCCACCTACCTCAAAGAGGTCAAGCACGCCAGCCTCGGCCAGGGAGGCATCAGCACGGCGGCGCTCGAGTTTTCCGCCATCTTCAGCACCATTCTCATGGGCTGGCTCTCTGACAAGATGGGCGGCCGTCGCGGCATGATCAGCGTCCTGTGCATGATTCCCGTGCTTCTGTCCTACCTGGGAATCATCTACGGCCCGCCGGGCAAACTATGGATTAGCCTCGGTCTCTTCGGTGTGATTGGCTTCTTTGTTTATCCCACGGTGCTCCTCCTCGTCGTCAGCGCACTCGACTTCACATCGAAAAAAGCCGTGGGCACCGCCGCTGGATTTCTGGGCTTGTTCGGTTATCTCGGCCGCACCGTTGAGGGCGAGGGCATTGGCGTGCTGGCTCAGCACTATGGCTGGGCCGTGGCTCTCCATGCGGTTGTCGCAGCAACCGTCGTGGCGATCGTTCTGCTCCTGTTTACCTGGAAGCTGTCGCCACATCAGGCGCGCAGCCGTTAGGACTGGCTGCATAAATGGCGCCGCGAAAGGGCACGACTTCGGTCGTGCCGAAAATCTCGGTCTTTCGTATGTCGGAGGGAGCGGGAGGCTTCAGCCTCCCGAATAAAGGCCCTCGATTCACCGTGGCTTTAGCCACGGGCCTTTCTTTTGAGGACGCCGGAGAGACTTTTTCAGCAGGCTGTAAAGTCGTGCCGTGGAGGCGCATCAACAAAAAAGCTTTAGCCCCTGCGGGACGCTTTTCCGGCTTCCAGCATGCATGCGGCCATCTCTCAGATTCTGCCTTTCTCACGGCTGTACGCCGGGAGGAACCAGCAGCGTCAGTGAGTGGGGCACGACTTCAAGCCGCACTGGTAAGTGGCCTAGCACCTCACCGTCCGCTTCCACAAACAGAGTTTCGCCGGCGCCATTGTGCGCGCGGCAATCGATGCTGGGTGTTTCCAGCAACTCCACTGCGCCATTGAAGGTGTGCCGCCCGGCCAGCGCTGCGAGCAGAAACGAGAGATAGCGCAACCGGCTTTGCGTTTTGAATGCCAGCAGGCTCAGATTGCCGTTGTTCAAACTCGCGCCCGGAGCCAGCATATTCAAAACCCCGCCGAACGAGCGCACCCGCACTGCCAGCAATTGCGACACATCCACCACGCGACCGCCGCCGTTTCCGCTCTCCGGCAGAACCGCCTCAAAGTAGGGAAACGAAAACGTAGCCCATGTGCGGAAGCACTCGACCAGATAGAGCACGTAGCCCAGCCGCCGTTTCAGCCCCGCGTCCATGCGCGACATCACCAGGGCGTCGGCGCCAATTCCCGCAGCCACGACGAAGTAGCGCGACCCCGGGTTCCCGCCACGGTCCTGGTAGTGAATGCGTCCCACGGAGATGCGGGTCGGCGTCGCTTCCAGCAGCTTGCGCGCAATTTTGGCCGGCGCGCCAATCAGCCCAAGGTCCGCGGCCAGGGCATTCGCCGTGCCCAGCGGAATCACGCCCAGCGCCACATCGGTGCCCACCAGGCTCTGCACAATTTCATGCACTGTGCCATCGCCGCCGCAGGCCAGAATCGTATCGTAACCATCGCTCGCGGCCTGCCGCGCATGGATCGTTGCTTCCCCAGCCTCTTTGGTTTCGAAAGCCTCTGCCGTAACGCCCGCTGCGCGAAACACGGCCAGAGCTTTCTCGATGGCAGCTCTACGCCGCGCCGAATACTGGCCGGACACCGGGTTGTAAATAAGCGCCACTCGGCGCATCACGGGTTTCACTTGAGCGGTGGTTCCTGTCTCTTCAATTTGCCCTCAGGCACATCCTGCTATCATCGCAGGTTTCCGGCTCAAAATGGCTGAATACAATGTCGAATCTGTACCATGGTCCCTGTTCGTCCACCTTCGACTTACGCATTCCCGCTGCGGCAACCTGCGCTTCACACAACCGGTCTATGATGACCCTCAGGAGACACCAATCCCATGAATCTCACCGGCAACACCATCCTCATCACCGGCGGCGGCTCCGGCATCGGCCGCGCGCTGGCTGAGTCGCTCCACGCGCTCGGCAACCAGGTCATCGTTGCCGGCCGCCGGCAGCACGCGCTCGACGAAACCCTCGCCGCCAACCCCGGCATCAAGTCGCTCCCCCTCGACATCGAGAATCAAGCAGCCATCCGCGAGTTTGCTGCCAAGGCGGTCGCCGAGTTTCCTTCGCTCAACGTCCTCATCAACAATGCCGGCATCATGCGCGCGGAGAAGCTGCTCGCCCAGCAGCCCGATCTTGCTGACGCCGAAGCCATCGTTACCACCAATCTCCTCGGCCCCATTCGCCTCACCGCGGCGCTCTTGCCTCACCTCCAGGCGCAGCAGCGCGCGGCTATTGTGAACGTCTCCTCCGGCCTGGCATTTCTGCCTCTCGCGCTCACGCCCACCTATTGCGCCACCAAGGCCGCCATCCACTCCTACACCCTTTCGCTCCGCTACCAGCTTCGTAACACCGCCATCGAAGTGCTGGAACTGATCCCTCCCTACGTCGCCACCAACCTGATGAGTGGCGCCGACGACCCGCGCGCCATGCCCCTCCGCGACTTCATCGCCGAAGTCATGGAGATTCTCAAGCAGCAGCCCACTCCGCCCGAAATCTGCGTAGAAAACGTCAAGCGCCTGCGCTTTGCCGCCGAGTCCGGAAAATTCGACCAGATCTTCAACGGCCTCAACGCCGCCATGGCGGATATCCACTAAATCGCTGACCGCTTGAAGAGGACCCTCCCCGTGCCCCATCCTTTCGCCCGCCTTTTGGGCGAATGGGTGGGAGAACACGCCGCCTCCGCGCCCGCCTGCATCCGTCGTCTTCTGATCCCTGATCCCTGATTCCTGATCCCTGATCCCTAAATCGCTGCCTTCTCGCTCCCTGTTTTTCCCGCCTTGACACCTCCCCAATGCCCTCGTGTAGGGTTGAGGGCTGGATCGGTAACGTTTACGAAAAGGGGTCCCAATCATGATGAATCGCAGAGAGTTCCTCTTGAGCGCGGCTGCCGCGCAAATCCTGGCTTCTTCCGGCCTGAGAGCCGCCACAGGCAGTGCCGTCCCCCCAGTCCCGCCCGCCGAAGTCCCGCCGTTCGACCCCTCGAAACTCAGACCCTCTGACTTCTCCGATGCCGACCTCGACATGCCCTACAACCTCACTTATCTGCCGCGCATCGCCAACAGCATCGAAACCGAAGGTCCCGATCGCGGCTTCATCGACATCTCCGTATGGCGCGGCACTCCCCAGCTCCATCCATATAACACCCGCATCATGGAGAGCATTCTCACCCTCGCGTGGTTCTACGCGAGCCGCCGCAAGTGGAATCAGTTCTATGCCAATCCAGCCCTGCGCGCCCGCCTCGAGCTCGCCTTCGAGTACTGGTGCAATCTGCAAAGCCCCGACGGCAAATTCAGCGAGTACGGCCCCCAGCAGTGGAACCTGGCCGCCACAGCCTTTGCCGTCAAATTCATTTCTGAGGCGTTGCGTCTGCTCAAGTCCGGCCCGCCCATCTCGCCCGCACTCCACGCGCGCGCCATCGATTGCTGCCGCAAGGCGGTGCACGCCACGCTCTACGACTCCGATCTTCTGAGCCACGGCAAGAGCTACTCCAACCAGTTCACCAACATCTTTGCCGGCGGCGCGGCCTTTCTCTCCATGTACCCTGACGCCACGCTTTGGGCGCGCTTGAAAGAGCAGGTCGAGGCCAGCCCCACCAATCTCCAGAGCCCCTGCGGTTACATGTACGAGCACGATGGCCCTGACCTCGGCTACACCCTCAACACGCACCACGAAAACCTGCAGATGGCCTATCACTACTGGCGCGGCACGCCCTTGGGCGAAATCCTCCTCGAAGAGGAGAACCGCTTCGGTAAGTGGCTTTCGTACAATCTCCTGCCCGAGCCCGGCCAACCCTTCTGGGTGGCCAACCGCAGCATCGAATGCCGCCAGCAGCATTCCATCTTTCCCGCCGTCGATACGCCGCTGGCCGATCGCTGCCTCATCATGCGCGCCTTCGCCACGCCGCCTGAGCGTCGCGCCGAGCAGATCCACGCCGCCCGCGAAAAAATGGAAAAGCTGTGGCCGCAGGTCGATCCGCTTCCCGTGGGTGAGTTCAGCGCTCTGTCGCCGTACGTTTTTTTGCAGCGCGCGCACTATGACTGGCATCCCACTGCCGCGCAAATGGCCGAAGCGCGCAAGCTGCTGCGGCCGCTGGCCACAACGTCCTTCATTGAACAGATGAAAGACACACGCGAGCCCATCGTCTTCACCTACATCCGCCGTCCCGGCTACTACGCGGCCTTCGCGTCAGCGCCCAAAGTTATCTCGGAGCAGCAGCGCCTCGGCCTCACCTTCATCTGGACGCCCCAAAAAGGCGTGCTGCTGCAATCGCAAACCAACGGCAGTGAGACCGCATGGGGCACCTCGGCCGGCAGCGCACTGCCTGTCGAAGCAACCGGCCTCGATGCCACCTACAGCAACGGCAATACCGTGGTCCGCTACCCGCTCCCCGGCGGCGGAAATAAAACCGTCACCTTTGCCGACGACCGCATTCGCGTCACCGTGGAACGCAACGGCGAGATCGTCGAGCGCGTCCCCGTCTTCGATCCCGCCTGCGTGGTCTCCATGGCCCAAATCAAGGCCGGTCCCGCACCGGCGCGCAGGTTCGGCCAGGCACCCGCTCCCTGCGCCAATCCTGAGGCCGGCTGCCCCAACTCCGAAGGTCCCGTTCCAGGCAAGACTTTGTCTGTCGTCGAGTTGCGCGCCACCGGCAAGCTGGAGTATGAGATCCGGCCCGTCGCCTGAAGAGATGAGGGTTAGCGTCCGGTTCGCGATTCCCACAATACCGCGCCGCAATTCACACCCAACAGGCCACCGGGAATTGCCCTAAACTCATTCTTGAGATGGCCACCGTCCCCGACCTCACCCTCGATGCCGGATTGCCCGCGAACGTCGACGCGGAAAAGACCATCCTGGGCGCGATCCTGCTCGATAACGCCGCCCACGCCGAGGCCGCCGAGCACATCAGGCCCGACGACTTTTCGCTCGACTCGCATCGCCGCATCTTCTTGCGCATGAGCGAGTTAATCGACACTGGCCGGGCTGTCGATATCGTCACCCTTGCCAATGAGCTCTCCCGCTACAAAGAAGTCGAGGCCGTCGGCGGCGTAGCCTACCTGGCCTCGCTCACTGAGGGCTTGCCCCGCCGCCCGGTGATCGAAGATTACATCCGCATCGTCAAAGACAAGAGCCTGTTGCGCCGGCTCATGGGCATCTGCTCGGCCGCCATCGCCAAGGCCGCCGACCAGAGCCAGGATGCCATCGGTGTCCTCGACGAAACCGAATCGCAACTGCTCGAAGTCAGTCAGTCCGGCCTCACGCAGGGCCTGCAGTCGATCGAAATCATCGTCCGCGACTCCTTCGGCTCCATCGACAATCTCTACGATCACAGAGGCGACGTCACGGGCCTCCGCACCGGCTTCACCAAGTTCGACGAGATGACGAGCGGATTGCAGAAGGGCGAGCTCATCATCATCGCCGCCCGCCCCTCCATGGGCAAAACCGCGCTCGCCATCAACATCGCGCAAAATGCTGCGCTGCGCTTCGGAGCTGTTGTAGCGATCTTCAGTTTGGAAATGAGCCGCGAGTCCCTCCTCCGCCGCATGCTGGCCTCGCAAGCCAGCGTCGACCAGCAAAAAATCCAAAAAGGCTTCTTCGGCCGCGACGAGCAGGAGAAGCTCCAATCCGCGCTCAACCTTCTCGTGGAGTCGCGCATCTTCATTGACGATTCCGCCAGTTCAACCATCGCTGAAATGCGCGCCAGAGCGCGCCGTCTCAAGCAGAATGCCGGTGGCCTCGACCTGGTCATGATCGACTATCTCCAGCTCATGTCGGCGACCATGCCCGGCGCCAGCAAGAGAGGCTTCGAAAACCGCGTCCAGGAGGTCTCAGCCATTTCCCGTGGCCTCAAAGCCATGGCCAAGGAGCTCCAGGTTCCCGTCATCGCTCTCTCCCAGCTCTCGCGCAGCAACGAAAAACGCGACGACAAGCGCCCCATGCTCAGCGATCTCCGCGAGTCGGGTTCCATTGAGCAGGATGCCGACGTGGTCGCCTTCATCCACCGCGAGGCCTACTACAACCGCGACCCGAATCTGTCGGTCGAAGAAAGGACCGAAGCGGAGATCATCGTCGCCAAGCAGCGCAACGGTCCCACGGGCATCGTCAAGATGCGCTGGGACGCGGCCTTGACGCGCTTCGATGGCGCGGATACGCATTATGAGAGCGAGTAAGCGCCTCATCCGCCCGCTTCCCTTGCGTCCCCTTCCCCTGCATCGCTATCTTTGACCAGGTATCTTGACAAAAAACAGGGAAGTTTTTCATGGACGTTCTCAAATACCTCTTCGAGCAGCACTTTCATTCGCCGGCTGAACGCGTGCAGCCCCTTCAGGGCCAGCTCGGCGGCTCGGGACGCAATATCATCCGGCTGGCCGGCTCGGGCCACACCGCCGTCGGCATTCTCTACTCCGTGCGCGAAGAGAATCTTGCCTTTCTTGAGTTCTCCCGCCACTTTCGCCGCCATGGCCTGCCTGTTCCCGAGATTTACGCAGAGGATCTGGCCCATGGCGCTTACATCGAAGAGGATATGGGCGACACCACGCTCTTTGAATTCCTCAGCGACCATCGCAACGGCGATGCCATCGCGCCCGAGGTTGTCGCAGCCTATCGTAAAGTTGTCGCAGAGCTGCCGCGCTTTCAGGTCGAAGCGGGCCGCGACCTCAATTACAAGGTCTGCTATCCCCGCTCCAGTTTCGACCGCCAGTCCATCGCCTGGGACTTGAACTATTTCAAGTACTACTTCCTGCGCCTTGCCGGCATCCCCTTCAACGAGCAGGCGCTCGAACTCGACTTCAGCCGTTTGACCAAGCTGCTGCTCGCCGCTCCGCACGATTATTTTCTCTATCGCGATTTTCAATCGCGCAACGTGATGCTGCGCGAGGGACAACCGTGGTTTCTCGACTACCAGGGTGGCCGCAAGGGCGCGCTGCACTACGACATCGCCTCGCTGCTCTACGACGGCAAAGCCGACCTGCCTCCGGCTTTGCGCCAGGAGTTGCTCGACCACTATCTCGACGCGCTCGCTGGCTACATCGATCTTGACCGCGGCGCATTCATGGAGCATTACTACGCCTACGTCTACGTGCGCATTCTGCAGGCGCTCGGCGCCTACGGCTTCCGCGGTTTTTACGAGCGCAAGGCGCACTTTCTGCAAAGCGTTCCCTACGCGCTCAAAAACCTTCGCTGGCTGGCTCACAATGTCCGCCTGCCGGTGGCGTTGCCTTCGCTGCTCGACGCCCTTCAGGCAATGCAGGCTTCGGAAAAACTACTCAACCTCTCCGCGCCCGCGCCCGGGCTCACGGTCCGCGTCTTCAGCTTTTCGTTTCATAACGGCATCCCCGCCGACGAATCCGGAAACGGCGGAGGCTTCGTATTTGACGGGCGCAGCCTGCCCAACCCCGGACGCGAAGAGCAATACCGCCAACTTACCGGCAAGGATGAGCCCGTCATCGAGTATCTTGACCGTCAACCGGGCGTGCATGAGTTTCTCGATCACGCATTTGCTCTTGTCGACTCGAGCGTAGCGAATTATCGTCAACGCGGGTTCTCCAATTTGATCGTCTCGTTCGGCTGTACGGGCGGCCAGCACCGCTCCGTCTATCTCGCCGAGCATCTGGCGGAACATCTGCGTGGCACGAATGGTGTGGATGTTAAAGTGCGCCACATGCAACTCGAGAAACTTGGCTGGGAGAATCCCCCGCAATGAAGGCTATGGTGTTCGCGGCCGGCCTGGGCACGCGCCTGCGCCCCCTCACCGACGATCGCCCCAAGGCGCTGGTCACCGTCGCCGGCCGCACCCTGCTTGAAATCACACTCTCTCGCCTGCGCACCTTCGGCGTCCGCGAAGTCATCGTGAATGTCCATCACTTTGCCGATCAGGTGGTCGCGTACCTCGCCGCCAACCAGAATTTCGGCATGAGGATCGAGATCTCGCACGAAGAGGCTTTACTCGATACTGGCGGAGGCCTCAAAAAAGCCGCATGGTTTTTTCTTGAGTCCGGCGCCAGTGCCGGCGAACCTTTCCTCATTCACAACGTCGACGTGCTCAGCACCATCGATCTCACGCGCATGGCGCAATTTCACGCGCAACGCAACGCCCTGGCCACACTCGCCGTCGCCGTGCGCACCACGTCGCGCCCATTGCTCTTCGATGCCAACGGCCAGCTCCGAGGTCGTGGCATGGCGAATGAGACCCAAACCATGGGTGCCCCCGGTACCTCGCGTTCGGGGACCGGGGTTAGTGCAACTGCTGGCCCCACCCATTCCGAGACGGCCCTCGCCTTCTCCGGCATTCACGTGGTTTCGCCGCGCATCTTCGCCAAACTCGAAGAAGAGGGGACCTTTTCCATCATCGATGCCTACGTGCGCCTCGCCAAGCATGGTGAGCCCATCCTCGGCTTCCGCGCCGATGGTGCCTATTGGCGTGATCTCGGCCGGCCCAACGACCTCATCGCCGCCGAACGCGATATTGCAGACGGAACCTATCCAGCGGATTGACCCAGCCCGCGCAGCGGGCAAAAGATGGTAGCCCCAGGCGCAAGCCTGGGGTCGGCGAGCAACGTTCAATGCAGCCAGCCCGCTTCCGCGGGCGAAAGAAAATGGTTCTGAGCCCTCCCTACACCTTGCAAATCAAATTGTTGTCCAGCACGTCGAAGTCAATCTCCGCGCCCAGCCCCGGGCCCTCCGGCACGTGCACAAACCCCTCGGCATCGATCCTGATGGGATTCTTCACGCCGAAGCAGAATGGCTCCTGCGGAATCAGCACCTCAAAGTACTCACAGTTGCGAATGGCACAGCTCACGTGCAGGTTGGCCGCATCCAGCAGGGCATTGGTCGTGGTGTGCACCTCGCAGTTCACGCCGAAGGCCTCGCACAGCGCCGCGGTCTTCATCAATCCCGTCACGCCGCCTTTCCACGACACGTCGCTGCGCACAATGTCCACGGCGCGTTGCGTCAGGTACTGCGTGGTCCCAAACAATCCTCCCGGTGTTGACTCCACACCCGCAATGGGAATCTCCAGCGCGCGGCACAGCTCCTGGTAGCCGTAGAGGTCGTAGTCCGAAAGCGGCTCTTCGAACCAGTAATAGTTCAGTCGCTCCAGTTCGCGCCCGATCCGCAACGCCTGCTGTTGCGTGTAGCCGGCCACGGGATCGCTCATCAGCACCATCGCGGCGCCCAATTCCGAGCGCAACGCACGGTACGCTTCCACATCCCGCGCCGGATCGCCCCAGGGATGGATTTTGTACGCCCGGTAGCCCAGGTCGCGATACTCCTGCGCCTGCTGCACGAAAGCGTCAATCGTAGGCAGGATCAACGAGCTGGCATACGCCGGCAATTGGGTGCGATAGGCGCCCAGCAATTGGTAGAGAGGCAGCCCCGCAGCCTTCGCGCCCAGGTCCCACAGCGCCACGTCCACCGGCCCATGCGCGTAGATCGGCAGAAATCCCCACCAGCGGTCCATGCGCCGCACCTGCTGCCATAGCAACTCGCGGTTCAGCGGATCCTGCCCGATGAGCAGTGGGCGAATGATCGACCCGATCAGGTGCGCCGTGGCTTGCCCCGAGCGGCCGCCCCACGCAAACGCGTGCCCCTCCAGTCCCTCATCCGTCTTGATCTGCAAAAAGACGATATCGTGCGCGGCCCTGCCGCCCTTCACGCCCGCCGTCACCATCTCCGAATGCGGATTGGCGATCACACTGATGCCGATGTCAGTAATCTTCATGCTCATTCACTCTTTCACGCACTCACACCTTCACACTCGCACCCGTTCACTCCGCATCCACCGGATACCCGCGGCTCACGTAGCTGTCGATGATCTTGGCGTAGACCTGCTTCCATCCGCCCTCGCGCTCCTCCGGCGGAATCCCATCCGGCCAAACGCTGATATATAGATAATGCAGTTCCCGGTCGTCCAGCGCATTCTCCACCCAGTGCTCGCTGCGCGGAGGCACAAACGCCACCGCCGGAGCCCGCACCTGTTTCATCTCCCCGCCGATATACACCCGGGCCTCGCCGCTCCAAAACAGGTAGATCTGCATGAAGGTCTCGTGGCGGTTCGGCGGCGTGGTGCCGCCCGGCCGAACCATCTGCAGCACCGCCTCGCAGGCCCCGGTTTCGTCGCGGGGCAGCAGCATCACAAACTCGTTGCCCGCGCAGCGAAAGGCCTCTCCTTCGCTGAATTGCCTGATGAACATCGATCGCTCCTATGGGATATTGCAGCAGCCGGCGCTTGCCGCGGCCACTCTCGCATGCTACGGCAGTAATGTAACAGGTGCGCCGCCGCCGCCCAACTGCTTCAGGAACCTCCTCACATCTCATTCAGAATCAACGCAATCCGCCCCGTCAACAAATCGCTGGGCGACTCTTCAGGATTGAGCGCAATCAGCTCCACCGGAGACGCGATGTTGTGCGGGCGGAGAATCAGGCGCCCCGCCTGGAATTCCGCATAGCGGAGCGTTAGGTGCGAGCCGTGCCGCACCGCATACAGGTTGGGACGGTTCGGCCGGTAGGGAAGCAGCGAGTTGTAGTGCCGGTCGATCAGCGCAATGCCCTCCGGCAGCACCAATGGCTCCATGGGCAGGGCGTCCGCCGTCGATACCCGGATGGCGACAAACCGCTGCCACGCGCGGCGCACGTTTGAAGCCTTTGCATGCACTGAGTTCAAAGCCCCGGCGGGCAGGTGCAGCATAAGCTGCACGGCCGACGGCCGGATCACCGGCTCGAAAAGCGCCGTAGCGTGTGAAACCACCGGCACCGACCCCGCGCTCTCATCCTCCGGCCAGAACCCGCCCTGGGGCAGCGCGGGCAGCAGATCGGCAACCGTCAGCCGCTGGGCGGCCAGGATGCGATCCATCGCCTCCAGCGAAAGTTGCCGTCGGCTGCGCAGAAAATTGGAGAGGTGCGCCTGTCCAAAGCCGGTCTGCCGCGCCAGCAACGAGACGCTCAGCGTGCCCCGCTGGATCCTGCGCAGCAGTTCCAGGCGGAGGCGCTCGTGCATCTGGCTGAAGTTCATCTGTGGAAAATTTGCTACTAGCAATGAGTGCGAAAGCTCATTGCTTTCCTTTGGAAAACTTATCAGGGCTGGTAGTCCTTCATTTTGAGCATTTGTGCCGCGATTGCAAAGTGATCGATTGGAATCCTGTAGTGCTGCGTTGACGCAGAAGAAGCAAATCCCTACATTGGGTTTACTTAATCACGCATTGGCTTGTGGGAATCTTTAGGAAAACGTCCTTTCGCTGTTTCTTAAGCGGAGGCGGAATCGTGCCTTCGGAAGCTGCGAATGAACATTTGCCGGTTCAATTTGTTGAAATCCGGCTTTCCTCCCATCCCGGCGCCGCTTTGAAACAGCGCCGAAAAACTCGCCAATCGGGAAATTCCAGGATCTGCGCACGAATGGTCATGACAGACAACAAGAGAGCACAGGTGGCAATCCCCCATCAGGACAGGAGAAATCTGAGTTGCCTCGCCTGGTTCTCT
>Ga0181517_10000670_pt1 | contig 44216 bp, 29 predicted proteins | sample PEATcosm2014_Bin_31_FD_119748 | JGI IMG/M metagenome (GOLD analysis project Ga0181517, IMG submission 119748) | Peatland microbial communities from MTU Mesocosm Facility, Houghton, MI, USA - PEATcosm2014_Bin01_30_metaG | ecosystem: Environmental > Terrestrial > Soil > Wetlands > Peat | place... | reverse complement strand
TCGCTCGCCGCCTTCGATGCCTGGTGGAGTGCGATTCCGCATCCCGCTGCGGAACTTCATCGCTAAGTCTTGCGTAATTCTGTGCTACGCTGTGCCTGCCTTTGAAAGGACTGCTATGCGCGCCATCTCTGCCGCGGACTCCGTTTCGCCTGCCATTGAACGCACCCGGAACTTTCTCTTCAGGCCCTTCAACTGGGGAACCTACCTGAAGCTAGGCCTGGTCGCCATCGTCACCGAGGGCATCGGGAGCAATCTCCACTCCTCATCGCACGGCGGCGGCCAGTCGTCGGGCCATGGCCCCATGATCCATTCGCTGTCCGAGATCAATCCGGGAATGGTTGCGGCGGCTGTGGCCGCCCTGCTGCTCGCGTTCATCTTGTCGGCCTGGCTGTTCTACCTGGTCACGCGGCTCCGGTTCGCCTTCTTCCATTGCCTGGTTCACAACACCCGGGAGATTCGCCCTGGGTGGTGGCTTCTTCGCGAACCGGCGATTCGCTTTTTCTGGATGAACCTGGCGGTGGGAGTTTGCTATCTGCTGTTCGTGGCGGCCATCTCCATCCCGTTCATCTCCGGCATCCTGCGGCTGGTTCGCGAGACTCCGCCCGGCGGCTCGCCCAATATCCCCCTGATGCTGTCTCTGGTCTTGCCCCTCATTCCCATCGTCATTGTTCTGGTGGTGGTGGCAATCTTGCTCGATGTGGTCTTGCGCGATTGGATGCTGCCCCACTACGCGCTTGAGGATGCATCGGCAGGCGAGGCTTTTGCCGCCGTGTGGTCGCGCGTCATTGCAGAAAAGCGCCAGTTCTTTGTTTACGCTCTGCTGCGGCTTATCCTGCCGGGCATTGCCATGATCGCTGTCTTTGTTGTGCTGCTGATTCCGGGGCTCATCCTGGCCGGCACGGTTGCGGCTGTGGAGTACGGCGTTCACTCCGGCTTCGCGGATGCATCCGGCGCCGCCGCGGTTGTCGGCGTCCTTCTCGAGGTTTTCTTTGGAGTGGTCGCGTTCGCCTTCGCGTTGCTGTTCGGCATCTGCGTTGGCGGGCCGGTGAGCACCGCCGTGCGCGAGTATGCACTCATCTTTTACGGCGGCCGCTACCCGGCGCTGGGAAACATACTCTACCCGCCGGCTGCGACGCCGAGCGCGCCCGCAGCCAACTGAGCGTGTCCAAGCATCGCCGCAGCGTGATGGTCTCCATCGTTTTCACGCACCGCCTGATTTTGTGGTTTCTTGCGGAGCATGTTCTGTAGCGCCTCCTGGCCGGCTATACCGAGGGCCTTCCGGCCCTCGGAGACTACTCCCCCACCCCCGAATTCCGTCTTGTCGTACCGGCTGCGAGAAAATGCGGACTGGGAACCTTTCCAACATTCCGAGTGTCCAAGTAGACAGGGTCTCCGCGCGCAACCGCGCGGGTCGCAGCACGGGGTCTCCACGAACAGGTCCTCGTTCGTGGGGTCGCAGCGTGTACCCTGAATACTGGAGCGTGTCGATGCGTTGGATTCCGATTCTGGTTTGTTCCGCGGCGCTGGCCGGGAGTACGGCTGTGGCCCAGGCGCAAGCCGCGCCCGCCAAGTCTGGCGCTGCGCAGGGCGTTACGCACCTCACGCTGCCGCCGGCGCCCAAGGCGATGCTGCCCGAAGTTTTTGCTGGCTGGGTTTCCGACAAAGCGCCTGAAAAGACCATTGTCGCTGCCCAGGCCGACCCCGCCAACGCGGTCGCCCTTGCCGAGTACGGCTTTACCGACAGCGCCAGCGCCAGCTACAAGCGCAGCGGCGAAACCCTCACCCTGCGCGCCCTGCGCTTCCAGGATGCCAGCGGCGCATACGGCGCCTACACGTTCTACCGCCAGAACAACTGGCCCAAAGAAGAAATCGGAGCCGGAGCCACTTCGAACCACAACCGTGTCCTGTTCTGGCTGGGCAACACCGTCATCGATGCCAACTTCTCGAGCGTCGGGCCCATGTCCGGTTCCGAATTGCGCGAACTGGCCTCCCAGTTGCCCCTGCCTGAAGGCACCAAGGCGATGGCGCCGCCCATCCTGTTCAATCTGCCCAAGCCCCAACTCGATGGCCAGACCACCCACTACGCTCTGGGCCCGGCCGGCTATGCCGGCGCAGGTGGCGTGCTGCCGCCTGCAGTTGTCGGCTTTGACCTGGGCGCCGAGACCCTGACCGCAAACTATATTCTGCGTTCAGGGCCGGCTACGCTGACCATCATCGACTATCCCACGCCGCAGATGGCCGCCGCGCAGGAAATCAAAATTCGCGACTACATCAAGGCCGGCAGCAAGGCCCAACCCGCCTGGCCCAAGCCGCTTATGGACTCCGACGTTGCCTCCCTTGAGGTGCACCGCAGCGGCCCGTTGGTGGCCATCGTCAGCGGCGACGCCATTCCCGACGAAAGCCACAAGCTGCTGGCCACCGTGCACTACGAAACCGAACTCACCTCGATTCCGCAACCTACCGTGTCGGAAGTGGCAAAGACCGCCAAGCTGCTGATCGGCATTGCCGAGCTGGTGATGATCGGCGTTGTGGCCGCTCTGCTGCTCGGATTCTTCCTCGGCGGCTTCAGAGCGCTCTGGCGGATGGCGCGCGGCAAACCGGTCTCCTCGGTCTACGATACGGAGTTCATTCGTCTCAACCTGCGGGATTGACGGCACGGAAAACAAAAATGATTTGACAGGCCGCATCCGAAGCGTCAATGGTGCGTTCTGCCTGTGGAAAAATAGCCATAAACCCTAAGAAACACCTATAAAAGACGGTTTCTGCCGGGAACAAAAAGGCGAACACACGTCGAAGACCCTTCCCGCATCCCGCAGAAGTTCCATCTCGTAAATATATGAATTAAAACATTTTATTTCGTTCAGGATTTGTTCTTGACACTCCCATCCCCCGCCCCTACTATGCAGCCAGAAAGTTCTGATGGTTTTGCCTCCGTTGGAACTATTCTCCCTGAGGAGAGAGCTGCCCTGTTGCCGGGCGGCTCTTTCCGTCTTTAGCCCCTAAAAAGGTGACGACCGCACCCCAAAATCCGCCAGCATGGCACGAATCACCACCAGCGCGGTCACAATCACCGCCCCCAGCAGGCAAGTCCAGAAGCCCATCCGGCTGAAGGGCACCAGAATATGGCTCTGCCCGCTGGCGAAGTGCAGCCCGGCGCCGTCCGGCAGCAGCGCCCGAACCCCGGTTGCCAAAATAAATCCACCCACCCACACGATCGCAATCCTGTAGGCAATCTGTAGCGTCAATGCCAGTTCCATGATGCAAATCCTCTCGCCGAAAGAATGCCCCAAATGGGCAAGGATCGCCAAGTCCCTCCCCGCAAAACTTTACCGATCAAAGGCGCAACGATACAATCTGAGTGGTACGCCGAAGTAGCTCAGTTGGTAGAGCAGCTGATTCGTAATCAGCAGGTCGCCGGTTCGAGTCCGGCCTTCGGCTCCATTAGAATCAATAATTTACCTAGTTTCTGTTGAACACTGTGTGCCGTTAAATGTGCCGTGCGTTGATTGCAGCGCGTACAACTTCAAGTTCTGGGTGCTGGTACACCATAGCGCTCTTGATGTCGGTATGCCCCATCGTATCCATGGTTGCCTTTAAATTTCCCGTTTTGCTCAACACGAAACTGCCAAAATCATGCCTCGCGCAATAAAGCACGAGATCCTTCGGCAGCCACGCTGCCTTGCTGGCAGCAACCCACTGCCGGTTCACCAAAGAGATGCCGATGTGCTTGCTTTTCTTTACGGAGGCGAACACCCTTCCTTCGGAGCGCCCCTGAGAGCGGGATAGTAGGATCAGTTTCACCCGGCTGCTCATTGGGATGAATCGACGTCCCTTCTTCGTCTTGCTGGTTGGGTTGAAGATCGTTCCGGAATCGAAATCGAGGTACTCGATCCGCATGCGGTAAAGTTCCCGGACATTGCGCATGCCGGTATCTCGCATGAGTATGATGATGTCCTTCAACGGTTGTTCGGCAACGGGTACCGGACTGAGTAGCGAGCCATCGCGCATCCTTTCGAAACTAACAGCCTCCACAAGATTGCTTGCCGCTAATATTCGCGCGCTGACAAACCCACCTGAGCTTGCCTGCGTATCTTCGCCACTGGAACCCCATCCTGCTCGATCTGCCGCTCACCCACCACGGTGATCTGAATGCTCCGTGCTTCTCTGCGGACACTATCTCCGGTGTCGTCCAGTGGGAGGGGAGGCCGTGCGGACGCATGCTGTTCATCGTGGCGCTGCGTCTGGGGCCAGAATCGGGGAGCTTCTGGGCTTGGAGGTCGACAAGCACATCTCTCCCGCCTGTACGACATTTCGAGTCAAGACGCTCAACTCGGAGCGGGCGGTTGACCTACGCTCTGCCGTTGCAGACCTGTTGCAGCGCTATATTGTTGGCCGTGCTTCTGGACTTCTCTTTTCCACACCGGGCGGAAAGCCGCTCCACCTGGCGAGCATCCTCAAGTTCCACTTGCACCCGGCTCTGCGGAACCTTGGTTATATCAACCACGTCACCGGGTAGTGCATGGCCGGCACCCAAGGACACAACGTCTGACGCCCTTAATGCCCGCACAAGAAACCGACTCGTGGTCTGTTGTTCTTTGGAGTCTGCAAGATTGATGAGGACAATTCCTCAGTCGCTTGCGCTATGCCCCATTGCGGCGGCTAGACCAGTAAGACGATCAGCCTCGACGCTGCTTTGGCTTTTTGGGCCTGGCGCTCAATAAGCAGAAATTTTATTTGACAGCGGGGAATCTCGAGCGATAAATTTCGGGTCATTCATCGCTGCCAGAAGGCGCATCTTCGGCGCTGAGGCTGATCGACGAACCAGTTCGTATCGAAAGCGCAAGTGGTCATTGCTGTTGCAATCCCTTCTCCTTTTGATTTCAGGCCTTGGTCGCGCATCCCGTAATTGAAGCACCTCTGAATCTGGGAGTTCCTTCACAAACCGTTCCCTAGCTGGACCACAGTCTAACCGCAGTCGAGGAGATTTCCCCATGCCTCCGCAACAGCGCCTCGGTGCAGACGCCCTTGTGTCTGAACTTTCCAGGATCCCGGTACTCACCGGCTCCACCGCAGCCACTTCGGATGCGGTGCGCATCGCGATAGCGCGCGCCATTGCCACAGGTCAGAGTGCCGTTCAGCTAGCGACCGACCTCGGCGTTCCATCTGCCTGGCAGGGGATTGACCTATCGACCCCCCCGGTGATTGCAGCCGCTTCGACAGCATTGGCAACACCGTCCGCCGCATCTCCAGCGGCTTCCGCAGCGCTGCCCGTTTCCCCGCCGGATTGGGCCGCGAGGATCGTCCCTCTTGCCCTGGCCAAGGAAACGACAACGCGGGTTGTTGTCCTGGATCGCGAACCTACCGCTTTGGGCGGACTGGAGTTGCCGTCGTGGGCGCGAGCGCTTACCCCTTCGGCCACCTACGGACCCATCACGGTCTCCACGCCCAACTTGCAGGTGAATGCGCAGAAGTGGATTCATGTCTTCCATTTCACCGGGACGGTGGAATTTGTGCGCGCGGGCACGGTGCTCTGCGTGGTTCCGGTTTCGGTGGTTTCATTTGGGCCACCCACCGAAGCAGCCGTCAACGCAGGTTCAGCTTGGATTGCCGTCAACCCATTCGATGCCAGTGCTCCGGCTGGCAGTTTTGCCGGCATCGCGGTGCAATCGGGACAGATCGCCAGCGACCAGCCTCTTTCTGTCGCTTCCGGTGTGGTGACAGTGGCCGCGGGCGCCAACCTGAGTCTGAGCCTCGTTCCTTCGCCTTTGCCGGCGGGGCCTGTGGGCTTCCCGGCTACGGTGGTCGCGCCAGCTTCGGTTTCCATTCAGTTCCCCGCAAGCGGTACGCCAACCATCTCCTGCGGCAATTCATCGGCCACCTTGTACAAGGAGCACATTGCTTGCGCGCCGGCCAGCCTTCCCGCGACGTTTAACGCGCCGCTCAGTCTCCTCCACATTCCCGGACACTCCTCCATGCCCGCATTCAAGCCACATTTCCTGGCCGGCAAGCTCATCGAGCTAACCGGCTCCGCTCCTATCGAGAGCGCCGGTTGGGCCCTGAGCGTCAGCCAGTCCACTACACCCTTGACCCTCGGAACCGCATCTGGTCCGGGCGAATTCGCGATTGCATTCGGTGCGGGACTCCTGTGCCAGTGGACCGGCCTGAACCGCCCGGAACCGGCAGCGGGGGGTGTTCTGATTGCTCGGAATGCAGCCTTGATTCTTTACCTGATCTCCGGCTCGCCGGCAGGAATCCTAGTGGAGCAGGAGTTTCAGCTCTGGGTGGATCAGGATTCGCCCAACCAGAGGCGCTGCCAGCTTCTCGCAGCCCGCGCCGCAGGAGCGATCCTTACCTACGGACTCGCCGGGAGTTCCGAAGCTCTGGAACTGGTCGCGGGGCTTCAAGCGTTGGTCGACCGGCCGCTGCTGGCCAGCGGGGCGCGGGTGCCGGCCGTTTTCGTCGCGGGGATACTGGCCCTGATCCGCAACAACGCCGGCAACCGGCTTTATGCTTACTCGGCTGCGCCGTTTCCCCAGGCGAAGCCGCAAGCTTATCCAGTGGCTCTGGACAACGCGCTGCTTGAAGTTGGCGAGCCACTTGCCATTTACGTCGATGCCCGCACAGACGCCGAATTCAACTCGACCAGCGGCCAACTCTACCTTCTGTTTGCCTATCTCCTGGTCGAACTCTATTTGCCCGATCCCTATACAGGAGGCCTGGCGGCGGGAGTATCGCAGGGAAATCCTTCCTCCTTCGCTGCGCCAACGGCAGGTCAAAGCGGCATAGCGGCTTACCTGTTGGCCAGCGTTGGCTGGACGGCTCCCGACAAGGTCACGCTTCGGCTTTCCGATTCCGCGCATACGCATCCCGCCGCTCCACCGACTAAAGAGGCCGGGTCCACCGCGGTTGCGCCGGTGAACTATGGCATTTACCAAGGTCCCCTGCACGAGTTAGCTGAAGCCGCCGTCGTAGCAGCCGCTATCGAGCCCGCTACGCCCAAGGCGGGGATCCAGCAGCAGGCGGTCGCAAAGCCCAATCCGGATCCCTTGCCTGAACCTGAGGCTGGCGTGATGCTGCTCGATCTCTCTACCCGCGCCAGCCAGCTCGGGGTAGAAGTCATTACCGGAGAACGCCAGGACCGCGAGTACACCATCGATGGCCTCTCGGTGCGCGGTCCAGCCTCTCTTTTGCCCCTCTCGACTCTGCCCGCCATTGCCTGGGAACCGATGTATAACCTCTCCACGGCCGTTGATGCCGGCGTGGACAACTTCGAACTGCTTCATCCGCCGGGCGATGGCCCTTTCACGCAAGTGAGAGCCGACTCCGTAACCCTTATTCCCATCTCGCCGCTGCAATCGCTGCAGGCGGTGCTGGATGCCGGCACGGGCGGATTTACCGCTAATCTCACTTTGCCATTCGGCATGGTGGGAGCGCTGGATGACACCACGCAAAATGGCACCATCTTGCCCAATCTCAGCCTGGTGCAGCCCACGTTTACCGCTGATCTGACGCCCACGGGAGTACCCTACACCGGTGCCTGGCAGCTCAGTTTCGCCGCGCCGGATCCCACCCAACCCGACCCGGTGCTTGCCGGGCGCACCTATCTCCGCACCCAACTGGACAATCCGGCCTCAGGCCTCTCTTACGGAGAGATGGTACTGGGCACCGACGTGGCTGACATCTTCAGCTCGCGCTTCGATCCTCCCCAGGGAAGCACCATTGGAACCGGCGTCCCACTTCGTCGCTACGACCTGACTGGGTACGGCGCCAGTACATTCAGCGAGTGGACCAACACCACACCCGCTTCCACTGACGTTATCAAGAGCTTCTTCCATGTGCTGGTGGGGCGTACCAGCCATGAAGTCATCCAGGTACAAAGCATTGTCTATCCCTGGGCCATCAAGGTGGTTCGCACCATCACCATCGATCGCCAGGCTTCGGGTGTCGTACAGCGTTACGACAGTGGCTGGCAAGCGGCAAGCGATGGGCTTTTCAATTACCCCGCCACAACCGGAATCACCTCAGACCAGATTCACGCCGGCCTGATCTCTGGCGTCATCAACGTCAAGAACATCCAGCAGCTTGGCCTTCCCTTGAACACCCAGGGAACCATGGACGGAACCGGTTACGGTGGAGTCACTGCCACCACCATGAACATCCTGGTGCAGCCGGTAACGTTTGATGCCGATGTCATCATTCAACCGCAACATCAAGTACTGCAGGGCGGCGTTACCCTGGCCGACCTCACCGGCCAAAAGCATGCCTGCGTGCCTTCAAAGGGGATCACAGGATTTATTGGATTGCAGTACGACTACCATCTCTCAATTGCCGACATGGCCAACTTCACCAGTCTGGCGGCCGGCGCGGGCGGTCCTATCAACGCTACGCTTAACGTCGGCGGCGCCAACAGCCTGCTGCGCGCCACAGAGTTTGACTCGACGCCGGTGGTAGATTCCGCCACCAGCGGAGTGGGCATCGCGTGCGCCGTGCGCGGTATCCCCAAGCTCTCTTCCGACGGTGCCTGGAGCGTGGCCGCGCGGACGCAGGCGCAGGCAGCACCGGTGGCTCTTGCCGCCAATGCGGCCGCCCCGGTGGTGCAGCCGAACACCAGCGGAGGCAGCTCGCCGGGCAGCCTGATCCACTACGCCAACCCGGCAGACATTTTTCGCCTCGCGGCAGGGGCCACCACGCCACCGGCAACCCTTTATGGTTTCCTCCAGTCCACTGGTACGCAAAGCAACCTGCTCTCTCGGCCCATTCTCACCGTGGGCTCGCAAAACCTCACCCTTGGTGACGGGCTCAACGTGGCTCACGCAGGCGCGCTGCTGGGCGCCATCAGCAACTTCCCCGGCATCGCCCAGTGCCTGCAGTTCCTGGGCAGCAGCCTGCCCAAACCCATCGTCAACCAGCTCGAATCGGCCAGCCTCTCCACCAGCCAGGATTTCTACCTCGACGCTGCGGTCCGCTCCAAATCCATCCCGCTGATCACCACCTCCATTGCCGACGTAAACCTCTACTTTTACCAGCAAGGCGAGAACCCGAGCGTGCCTCTGGCGCCGCCCGCGCCGGCCAACGTCTCCATCGCCCTGGGCCAGATCACCGGTCCGTCCTGGTCGCTCGACGTGCGCGACGTCGCCATTGGCCTGGTGATTCCGGCCCTCGGCAACTCGCCCGTCATATGGTTCCAGGGCGGATTTCACGCCGATGCCGATACCACCCCTGCCTTTCCCAACTTCCAGACCGCCTTTGAAAGCCCACTCGATGTTCTGGCCAGCCTGTTCACGGTGCTCAACGATATCGCCAGCGTTCTCAGCCCAGGAAGTTCCGGCGGTTCGGGGGGGGCCGGTGGCTCTGGAGGTTCCGGAGGCGCCGGCGCCAGCAGCGGCCCCGGCCTGACCACCAGCTTCTCCGATGGCAAGCTCAGCGTGAGCGACAATTTCTCGCTTCCCGACATCCCGCTCGGCCCCGGAACCATCAGCAACGTTTCGCTCGACATTGGCACTACGCTCAACATCGTTGCTCTGACCATCGACTTCCTGGTCAGCATCGGAACCACCGACGCTCCCTGCCAATGGATCGTCGATCCGCTCTCCGGCACGATCCTAGTGCAGGCCGGCATCCTGAAAAACGAGATGGACATTCTCATTCAGGGCGGCATCGGCGTTGGACTCGCCATCGACCTCGGCATCGCCTCCGGGTCGGCTTCCATCGTGATTGCCGTCCGCCTGCAGATCAACGGATCGGTCGTCACCATCCTGTTCCTGCTCACGGGCCAAGCTCAGGTGAGTGTTCTGGGCGGTTTGGCCAGTGCCGCCATCACCTTGACCGCTGGTCTCGGCTTCAGCATCGATGTGGCCGACCTGGACATCGACTTGATCGGAACGGCCTCGGTCGGCATTCACATCAGCATCTGCTGGGTCGTCAATATCAGTTGGTCGGGCTCATGGACCTTCGAGAAACAACTGCCTTTCAACCCGCTGCTGCACGCGTGACACGCGACGATTTGCCATAGCCCTAAACGGAGTTCGCCATGCCTGGAACAAATCTGAGCCTGATGCTCTTCCCGCAAAGCTGGGACGGCCACCATCTGACCGCCAACCTGCTGCTGCTGCCCAACGGCGACCCAACCGCACCTGTGCCGCTTACCAGCGGACAGGAATTGCCCTTTGCCACCGCCCAGCCCGTGTTGCGCGCAACACTGCTGCCCGGTCTTACCGTTCCGCCATGGGACCCATCCGTCACACCGGCAATGCTGACGCTCATCCCGCTTACGCTTGCGTATAGCGCGGCACAAAGCCCGATTTTCGCAGCGCTCACCAGCGAGTTCACGCCCAATGTGCCCGCGCTAGTGCAGCCCGCCGGAGCTGTCTACAAAGACCTACCGCCTTCGTATCTTGAAGCCACCGGCTTCCAGACGCCCGCCTCCGATACCTTCACCACCGGCGATGGCTTCCTCTGCTCGCTGGGCAGCGCCGCCTCGGCGCCCAACACCACGCCGGTCACTTCGCGCACTATCGCCTGGGGCGAAATCATCTCGTACGCGCTCCGCCAACCGCTCATCGCGCAGGCCATGGGCCTTATTTATAGCCAGGTCTCCATTCCGCTCACCGCGGCGCAGGTGGCTGCCGGAGGCTGGATCTGGCTCGAAATTGACACCTCCAGCCTCTCCAACTGGTACTCCACGCTGCTGTCGGAGAATCCCCAGGCCGTCTCCACTTATGCCGCGCGGCTGCCCGCACTTACCGCCGCCCAGGATGTTTTCGCCTCCATTCTCTTCCCCACCGTCCCCGGAAACTACACGTCAGGCGTGCTTGACCAGGCACAGTACGAGGCCGACCTCTATCTCGACGGATTCGCCAAGATCGTCCACGCCAACCAGCCCACCAGTTCCGATCCAGTCACGGGAGATCCCAATACCATCGTGCCCGGCACCGACGCCGGCATTCAGATTGGTTGGGACGACGAACAGGTGACCACCTGGATCAATCGCCAGATTCAGATTGCGCAGGGCCTTGCCGGTCCAACGCCCCCGTCCGGCTCGCTGATCAATCCCGAGTTGCCCTTCACGGTGCTGGGTTATCGCGTGGACGTGCGGGAATCTTCCAGCGATCCATGGTCGTCTCTGTGTGCAGCTTCCGGAACCCTCAACGCCGCGGGCGTCTTCAACACCTCGTTCACCGCCCAGGACCTCTGCGTCGAACCGACTCCGGTTCAGAACGGCACGGGTGACTACTGGTTGCCGCAATACTTTGCGCAATGGCGTGGCCGCACGCTGGTCGTCAACGATCCGTACGCCTACCTGTTCAGCGGCGGACAGCCTCCCGCTGCCAGTTCAACCACCGATACAGAGTTCACAGGAACCACCACAGAATCGCTCCCCGCCGTCGGTCTTCGCTATGGCCAGATCTACCAGTTCCGCTCCCGGCTCGCCGACCTGACAGGCGGAGGTCCGCAGGCCTCTGACGCCAGCCCCACAGACGCTGGATCCACCACCATCACATTCAACCGTTATGTCCCGCCCAAGAAGGTTCCGCTCACGCTTGGCACCGTTGACGCCAGCGGCAATCAATCCCTCACCGTAGACCGTCCCGGCATCAACTACCCCGAAATGGTCTTTGCCGGTGCCGCCGACCAATCCACGCTGGACGCGCTCCAGGCCATTACCCCCGCGCAGCCGCCAGCAGGTACCGCCAATCCAACTTTTCCCGCTCCTTTCCAGGCCGCTGTCCTCGACACAGACGTTGCCACTCTTGAAATCATCGTCGAAGCCCAGGCGCCCACGCACGACACAGGCAACGCCGCCTCCCTTGCCGACGCCGATGTGGCCCCCAACCCCGGCGATCTCGACGGCACCTTCCGCGTTGTCTATACCTGGCAAATTCCCTTCCCGGATATCACCACTCCGGTTACCGTCGGAGCCTCGACGCCCATTCAACTGACGCTCCAGCCCACCGTCATGAACCAAATCGACAGCCCCACGCTGCCCACCGCTGCCAGCCCAACCGTGCTGCCCATCCCCACCGGCAGAAATATTCGCCTGCGCCTGCGCGGGCTGGGCAAGCCGGACATCAACAATCTCTACTTCGGCAACTCTGTCGCGCGCACGGGACTCATCTCCGACGTTCGAGTGCGCTTTGAAGTGCCCACCGAGACCGGGGTCATTGCCGACGGCAGCCCCGACCAGCAATTGCAGGCCTTCTATCTGCGCGATCTCGATCAGTCAAGCCAGCAGCAGATCGTTACCCAGGGAGTGGTCGGCGCCATTCAGGCCAGCGGCGGAGGTCTCAGCCTGCAGGGCTACAGGAACCTGCTGAGCACGCTCAATCAGCCTGCCTCAACTCCCGCGCAGTTACTTGCCTCTGCGCTTGACCTGCAAGTGAGCGGCCTTACGTTGTCCGCCGCCCCCGGTGAGCGCATTCTCTTCGGTGCACAAAGCTCGTTGCGCTGCACCCTGCCGCAGGACGGCTCCTCGATCACCTTCTCCAGCCACAAAGATCTCATCAACCACTGGATCGTCGTCCAGCAGCTCACACTTGATCGCGACTGGACCTGGAGCGGCCTGGCCCAGAACGGCGCTGGACAGATCGCGTTCACCTTCATGGGCGCCACCGCTCCCGCCCCCGGCGATGTGATCCCAGTCGAGCCTGCCCTCGCCGCTCTTGGCCGGGTCACGCTGCCCAACGTGGTCTCCTCGCTGGCCACGCAGCAAGGCGGCCCCAATCAGCGCGATAGCACAAAAATTGTTTTCTTCTCCACCATCGATTCAACTGTCGCACCGGGCAGTTACCCCACTCCCACCGAGGGCTTCTACCAACTTCAGGCCACGCTCACCGGCAATCCCACCACTCCCGTTGAGTTGTGGAGCGGCAACATCATGGTCCCCATTACCTCGCCGCCGCAGCAGATTCCGCAACTGGTCTCGGCCGGCATCGCTGAAAGCCCCTATATTGCAGCGTCGGATTACTCCTCCACCACGCAGCGCCAGCGGGCGCTCTGGCTCGAGTTCGACCAGCCGCCCCTCGACCCCAACGACTCCTACTTCATCCGCGTGGAAAACTATGGTCCAGATCCATTGCTTATCAGCATTCCGCGCGACCTCGCCTCCGCTTCCGATACCCCCATCGCGCTCGATCCAGAACCTATCCGCACCATTACGCCCGACTCCGCCAACGACGACGCCGGTCTTGCCGCAATGACCAAGCTCATTCCTTCCATGGCCTCTCCAGTCCACTTCCTGGTCCCGCTTCCTGGCGCCATCTCGCCCTCTGCGCTTGACCTCTTCGGCTTCTGGACCTATGAGTTGCGTTGCGGCCATCTGCAATGGTCCACTGCGCAGGGCCGATTCGGCAGGCCGCTTCGCGTCGCCGGTGTGCAGCACCCCTGCCCGCCACTCACCGCCAATGTCGAACGCATCGTCACCGTCCCCACCACCGGAGGGCCAAGCCAGCCCTGCATTTCGGCCACTGCGGACCTGGCCCAGACCGTGCTGAACGGCGTCTCGCTCACCTCTGCCGCTGCGCCCCAAACTCAGATATGGTTCCTGCTTTACGCCCAGCTTCGCCGCGCAGATGGCGAAGCTTGGCGCAACCTGCTCCTCGCCAAGCTTCCCGGTACAATGCAAACCAATCCTCTTGCGGGCGCCGCGCCCACGCAACAGCAGTCCATTCCCGTTACGGCGGCCTTCGCGCAATCTGACATCGACGACATCCTCAACCTCTTGAGACTGCCTGCCAATGCTCCCCTCAGCATTTTGGCGGTCGAACTTTTCAATCGCGAGTCCCTGGTCATCCGGGGAGATCAATTCGCCGCTGAGATAGCCAACCGTCCCGCAGGTATTTCGCCCGCCTTGCTCCCTGCGGGAGCCGTCCAGCCGCCCTCGCCATCAAAAGCAGTGAATGCAGTGAATTCCAACGCTGCAGTGGCAACCGTAATCCGGCAGGAAAATGAGGCTATCGACGATCCTCTCGGTCAGGAGCTTGGAGCACAGCGAATCTTGCGCGTCTCCCCGCTCTCACCAGTTCGGCGAACCTGCTGATGTATCAAAGAAGGGGCAGATGATTGCTCCGTGACACGCTTGCTACCCGCTGTGGCCGTCCTTGGGGCTATCGCCATCACCGCTCCCTGTCGCGATGGTAACCACTGAGGCATGTGGCCGCCATGGAGCGCAAGGCCGCTTGTCCCTGATATGCCGCCTGAGAGTGAGATGAAGTCGCGGGTGGACTTCATTTATGCGAATGGCGCCGAGCTAATCCAAAAGGGAGATCCCCCGGCTCTGGCCTTTCAATTACCCGCAAGTCCAGCACCGATGATGACGCCCAGTTGAATGTCGATAAGGCGAGTTAAACCTCTCCAGATGGTTTAGTTGCCAGGGGGAGGATCTCCGTTTCGCGCCCGGTAGCCGCCCAACCGTGCCAACTTGATCAAATAATGTGAGAGCCTGCGCCGCCCTCTGTGGACTGTGGAGTTGTTGTTGACCAATCGATCCAGAATGCGCAGCTCCAGATTCGTGAAAACCCCGTCGGGATCAGCCTCGGGCGCGATACGATTCGTCATGGTAAGCCAGAAGATACGCCAGCTCAGAATGCAGAACACCGTCAGCAGATTTATCAGGCGCGGAGCGGTTCTCAGACGAACTTGTTCAGCGCGACAGCCCGATTTGAGAATCTTATGAAAGACTTCGATCTTCCAACGCAGTGCGTACCATTGCACCTTTTCCACGGCCTGGCGGCGCGAGTTTACCGCCAGATCGGTGACCAGTTTCCAGTCGATCCGGTCCCGGTCTGTGGGCATCTGCCGCTCCTGCGCTTCGATCACTGTGACCGTCATTTCCGGATAGCGTTTCTTCTTGGCCCGGGCCGTCTGAATCCGCAGATGTCGATAACGGATTTCCAATATCGCTTCCGATGCCTCGCCCTGGCGATTTCGCACCGTGACCCGATACACCCCCCGGCGGGCCGTTCGTTCGAAGGCCTCAGCGATGGTCTTCGGGCCGCCGTCAGCCAGCCGGTCGCCGCGTGTGCGCAACAGAAAGTGCGTCCCTAACTGTTGTGCCACGTAGTGCAATACACCGGTTTCCCGTGGTTGTCCTTGCCCGCGAGACGTTTGCTCACCACGCCCACCGCCGCCGTATCCTTGCGCCGGTAGCTGAATTCCGTTGTGTCATGCACAACCAAAACCGGCTCCAGGCCGCAGCCCGCCCGCTCCCGCGTGGCTTGAAAATGACCCGCCATGATCTGCTCTTCCCCAACCCGGCCGTTGGAGAAGAACCGATAGGCCGCTTGGGTTGCCGCCCAATCCTGACAGGCCCAGGGAATGCTCCGTCCTACCCCTTTTGGCCAACTGCTCCACCAGATGATGCAGCCATTTTTCCAGCCGCGCATCTGGCCACGTCGAGGCCGCCAATTCCTGCCCGATCCACTTCTGGCCGCCACGAGACTCCGGAGCGATTGCCTGTTTCTCTGTTGCTTCCATGACGGCAGTTCACTGCTCACCAAGCCACTCTGCAAAGTACCTCGCTTGAGACCGAATCTAGTCTGCCAACACCAGTTCTGGAGTAGCGAACTTGTGGGTAATTGAAAGCGCAGAGCCGGGGGATATTTACACCGTACTCGGACTCTTGATTCCGTCAAAGAAATCGTAGCTTCTGCTGAGACAACTTGCGTGGCAGGCTCGGACATCTGAATCCCGAGGAGGGTTTCAGATGGCAACCAAAGCAGCGCCCAGGAAGAAAGCCCCGGCGAAGAAAAAGTCGACGCGGAAATATTCCCCAGCGGCTGGAAAGCGCGTGGAAGCAGAGATGAGAGCGATGAAGAGAGGGCAGCTCAAGAGCGGCCGCAGCGGTAAAAAAGTCACCAACCCGAAACAGGCCATTGCCATCGGTCTCTCCGAGGCGAGAAAGGCTGGCGCGAAGGTTCCGCCTCCGAAAGATACATAGAGCGGCTTTGAAAGGGCACGGCTTTCAGCCGCGCCACAAGGCCTCTCAAACGAGGACGGGCTTTAGCCGCTGAGGCGAGGCAGGTCATTGAAAGATGCATTCCCTCAGGGGCTAAAGCCCGTCATCCATTTTTGCCATCATGCGGCGCGGCTGAAAGCCGCGCCCTTTCAAAACAGATTGATTGCCCGTCTAAAGGAGTTTTCCGCAGCCTGTAGAACCGCGCCCTCTCAAGGTGATTGAGCTTTTCCCGATTCGAACCGTGCTGTGGAACCAAGTTGGGATTCCTCGCTTAGCGCCGGTGATAGAACGGCAGCACGATTAGCAGGGCGAAGCCGATGGCCGCGGCCAGGGCAAGCGCAACAAGAGAGTAGATCAGCTTGAGGCTCGGGCCTTTGGAAGCGCCGTCGTCCTCCTCTTCATCCGCACTGGACGGCAGTTCGGGGTTACTCATACTTCAGGCTCTCGACGGGGTCCATCTGGGCGGCGCGGGTGGCTGGAACGGTACCGAAAACCACGCCCACCACTACCGCCGCGGCCAGCGCAATCACCACCGACAGCGCCGACACCGGCAATGCAAAATTTGTAAACAGGCGGATGGAGACCGGTACGGCCAAGCCCAAAATTGAGCCGACAATCCCTCCGGTCAGCGAGATGATCACCGCCTCGGCCAGGAACTGCAACTTGATCTCGCGCGAAGTGGCTCCCAGGGCCTTGCGTATGCCGATCTCGCGAATGCGGGAGCGTACATTGGCTAGCATGATGTTCATAATCCCCACGCCGCCCACTGCCAAGGTGACGGCGGCCACCAGAACCAGCACCGCGGTAAGGATGTCAGAGATGGTTGCGGCCGTGGTCAGCAGTTCCTTCAGGTTCTGCGCCTTGTAAACCGAGTTCGGCTTGTGGCGGGAACTAATGACGCGCACAATCTCGCGCGTTGCATCGGGAACCTCTTCCATGCTGCGCACCGAGAAGTAGAGCTGCTTCACGCTGTCGGTTCCGGTAAAGTAGCGGGCCACCGAGTAGGGAATGAGGATTGTCTCGTCGGTGATTTCAGTCTGCCCGAAGGTATCTACGCTCTCTTTGAACGTTCCGACGATGGTGAAAGGAATGCCGATGATTTGGAAAGTCTGTCCCACGGCCGCGTCGGCGCTGCCGAACATCTCGCGAGCAAACGGCTCGGTGACCACGGCACACTTGATGTGCGCGGCTTCGTCTTCCTCGTCAAGGTAGCGGCCGGTGAGGACCACCAGGTTGCGCACGTCCTTATACTGCGGGGCCACCCCCAGCACCAGGGTGTCCTTCACGACTCCGCCGCCGAAGCTGATGCGGTCGTGGGTCTCCAGCACTGGCGAGGAATACAGAACGCTGGGCACGCGGGCGATCACCGCTTTTTCGTCTTCCCGGGTCAGGTAGTCGTTGTAGACCGCCAACTCGGTTCCGGTGGCGCCGGCGCCGGAGTACTCAACCTCGACCTCGTTGGTGCCGATTTTCTGAATCTCATTCAGGATGAACTGCTTGCCGGTCAGGCCGATGGTCACCACCAGGATGACCGAGGCGGTGCCGATGACCATGCCCAGCGCGGTCAGCGCAAAGCGCAGCTTGCTGGCCCTGAAACTGTCCAGCGCGAGCTTGAGGATCTCGCTCAGCAGCATGGTGCGCCGCGCGCTTAACAGCGTCTGCTGGAAGGCTTTTTGGCGGGCCTGGTCGGTCGGTGGGCTCATAGGTTCCTTCAATAGCTTACAGCCAGCGGTCGATAGCCTGCGTAACCTCTTCCAAATAGCTTGCGCCAGTCCCGGACCCGGTGCCGCAACAGAGTGTATATTCTCTCTGTCGGCATACCCCAGGCGGTTGCCAGGAGAGACAAAGATGGCAGTGCGGCAATTGGAAATCAAGAAACCTGCGGCAAATGAAGTGTTGCTGATTACCAGCGGCGACCTCCGGCTTGCGGCCAATCAGGAGTGCTGGCCCGCCCAGAAAGAGATGGAAGCGAAGCTGACCGCGGCCTTTGCTCAGCAGGGCATCAAGCTGGTGCGCGCCCACGCATACAGCGAGGCGGAGAAGCACGGATTCATCTCGTCGCAGCGCATGGGAATGGACGTCTTTATGAACATTCATCCCGAAGCGCGGATCGTATTTGCCACCGCGGCCTGGCAGTATACGCACCACGTGCTGCCGGGCCTGCGCAGCCACCAGGGACCGATCCTTACTGTCGCCAACTGGTCAGGACAATGGCCCGGCCTGGTGGGCCTGCTCAATTTGAACGGTTCGCTGGTCAAGGCCGGCAAAAGGTTCTCGTCCATCTGGAGCAAGGATTTTACCGACGACTATTTCCTCTCCGCGCTGACCGAGTGGCTGCGTGACGGCAAGATCAGCCACGATCAGTCCCACGTGCATGCTCTGGACCCGAAGAAAGTTCCGGCCGAAACTGCCGAACTGGGCGCCGCGCTGGCCGCCGATCTCAAGCACCGCAAAGCCATCGTCGGGATCTTCGACGAGGGCTGCATGGGCATGTACAACGCCATCATCGACGACGAGTTGCTCAACCCCGCGGGAATCTTCAAAGAGCGCCTCAGTCAGTCCGCACTGGTGGCCAAGATGAAGACGGTTAGTGATGCTGAAGCCAAGGCAGTGTACGAATGGCTGGTGGCCAAGGGTGTAACATTCGCCTTCGGCAAGGATCCCGCTACCGAGCTGACGCTTGACCAGGTGCTCGGTCAGTGCAAGATGTACATCGCCGCCGTCCGCATCGCCAAAGACTTTGGCTGCGACGTCATCGGCATCCAGTATCAGCAGGGACTCAAAGACATGGCGCCCGCGTCGGACCTGGCTGAAGGTATGTTGAACAACGCCGACCGTCCGCCGGTTTTTGCCGAGGGCACAAAGCAGGAACTCTACGCCGGCGGCCCGGTGGTTCACTTTAACGAAGTAGACGAATGCGCCGGCGTGGATGCGCTGGTGACCAACCGCTGCTGGACCGCGCTCGGCATCGACCCGTCAACCACGCTGCACGACGTCCGCTGGGGCGAACAATACAAGGGGCAGGGAATCGACGATTTTGTCTGGCTGCTGCAAATCTCAGGAGCCGCGCCCGCCAGCCACTTCGAGGGCGGTTATGCCGGCGCCACCAGCGAACGCCAGCCGGCCATGTACTTCCCGCTCGGCGGCGGGTCGTTGAAAGGCGTCGGCAAGCCGGGAGAAATCGTCTGGAGCCGGGTGTTTGTGGAGGACGGCGCGCTCCATGCCGACCTTGGACGGGGCACGGTGGTCAGCTTGCCGGTCGCGGAGACTGAGCGCCGCTGGAAGGAGACCACGCCGCAGTGGCCCATTGTGCACGCCGTCTTCCATGGCGTCAGCCAGAACCAGTTCATGGCCCGCCATCGCGCCAACCACGTCAACGTGGCCTACGCGCCGTCAGCGGCGGTCGCCGAAAAGGCCCTGGCCACCAAGGCAGCGATGCTCGCAGAATTGGGCATCGCCGTTCACGTATGCGGCAGCACCAGTCTGGGTCTTTGAAAGGCTGACTAAGCACAAATTGGGGTGCCCCAGGTCCCGATTTTGGGACCCGGGATACCACAATCTCTGACCGAAGCACGCCCATCGAGAACGGCTCGGGCAGCAGATTCGTCGGCGTTGACCCATCAAAGCAAGGTACGATTCCTTGCCGCTCCGTACTTCTTCAAACGTCACTCCCGCCCTTTAGCAGCGGTTCGCGGCACCGTGCCCTGCGAGGGGGCAACGGCTATAATCAGGCATAACTTAGCCCTTCGGCCAGGCATTCAAAAATCATCACCAGCCGGCCTTCATGTTGTTCAATCACTGAGGTTGGCATTCTCAATGCAAAACGAAGAACTCATTTTCGTCACCGGCGCAACCGGGTTTCTCGGCGTGCAATTGGTGCGCGAGCTTTTGGATCGCAGGCCGAATGCGGCGCTGGCGTTGCTGATCCGCGACAGGGCCGGCAAATCTGGCGTTCAACGCGCCGATGCCATGATTCCTGCAGCGGATCGCTCCCGCGTGCAGGTCTATTCCGGCGATGTGAGCCAGCCCCATTGCGGACTGGACGCGACTGTCTACGAACGGCTCTCCGCGGAGACAACCCGCGTGATTCACTCCGCCGCCACGGTGCGCTTTGACCACTCCTTGAACGAAGCGCGCAGCATCAACGTGGAAGGCACGCGCCGGGTGCTCGATTTTGCCGGCGGCGCGCGCAATCTGAAGAGCTTCTCTTATGTGGGCACGGCCTACGTGGCCGGGGAGCGCTCTGACCTGGTTCGCGAGGATGAACTCGCAATCGGCCAGGGCTACCGCAATACGTACGAACAGACCAAGGCTGAGGCGGAAGCGCTGGTCCGCTCGCGGCTCGGCTCGCTGCCCGGAGTGATTCTGCGCCCCAGCATCATTGTGGGCGACTCTCGCACCGGTGTCACGTCAAGCTTCAAAATGATGTACTGGCCGTTGAAGATCTACGCGCGCGGCCTGTGGCGCACGGTACCCGGCTATCCCGATGCGGTGTTGGACATTGTTCCGGTGGACTACGTTGCTTCTGCTGTTGCGCGACTTGCCTTTGACGAGGCTGCATTCGGCAGCACGGTTCATTTGTGCGCAGGTCCGCGGGGCAGCGCAACTATCAATCAGGTCGCGCACCGCGCCATGGAGTATTTCAATGCACCCGAGCCGCGCTACGTCGATCCCAATCTCTTCTTTGCGCTGGTTCGGCCGCTGCTGTGGATCTCGCTCTGGGGTCCCAAGCGCCGCGTGTTGCGCGACGGCCGCGCCTATCGCGACTACTTCACGATGAAGATGCAATTCGATACCAGCAATGCAGACAGGCTGCTTGCGCCCGCCGGGGTGCAGCCGCCGCCGGTGCTCGATTACCTTGATCGCCTTTTCCATTACTGCGTGGCCAGCGACTGGGGCCGCAGGCCGGTATCCGCCTAATGAACATCTTCCGCCGCGTTCAACTCGCGCGCGACCGCACCGTCACCGTGGCCAATTTGGTCGACGAGCTGGTCCGGCGAAAAGGCGACTGCGAAGTCTCCGTTGATGACGACGGTCCTTTCCATCTCACTGATCTGCACGCCGAAATTCAAACCATCGATGCCTTTCTTCGCCGCTCCGTCGCGCTCAAGCCAGGCCAGCCGGTCGCCGTTTATCGCACCAATACCCGCGATTCCTTTCACTGGTTTCTGGCCATCATCCGTGCCGGAGGCATCGCGGTTCCGCTGAATCCCATGCTGTCGCTCACTGAGGTGCGGCGCATCCTTGCCGACAGCGGCACAGACATTCTGGTCACCGACAAGGCGATTTTCGAGCAGCACATCAAAGACCGCGCCGCGTTGAATGTGCGCGTCTGGATACAAGTGGACGTCGAAACGCAAACGATGGATGGATTCGTCCGTGTCGACCCTACGGGCGCGCCGTTTCCTCCCACCGCGATTGACCCGTCCGCGACAGTCGCGGTCTTCCATACTTCGGGCACCAGCGGCCATCCAAAAGGCGCGGCGCTTTCAAGCCAGGCGCTGCTTGGCGCGCGCTCTTCCACGGTGCTGGCCGGCCTGTTTCTGTCGCCCAAAGACCTGGCGCTCATTGCGCTGCCGTGGTCGCACATCATGGCGGTCAGCATTGCGCTTTACGGAATGATGGCGGGTATTCGCGGCTGCTTCCTCAATAAGTTCGACGTTGAAAGCTCGCTGAGCCTTGTGGAGCGTTTTGGCATTACGACCCTGGTTGGCGTGCCGGCCATGTTCAGCCGCCTGGTCAACAGCAATCCCGATCCCGCGCGGCTGAAGAGCGTGCGCGTGTATCTTTCCGCCAGCGACATCCTTCCCTCTGAAGTCCGGGAACGGCTGCGCAGCTACGGCGCGCTGTTCCGCTTTCCGGGTGGGCTGCGCATTCCGCCCATCCTTCTTAACGGATACGGCATGGTGGAACTGGGCGGGCTGGCCATGATGGGTGTTGGCTTGTCCCTGGTTCCCGGCAGCAGCGACGTCTACTTTGCCATGCCGCCGTTTCACCTCCGCGTAGTGGATGAAAGCGGCATGGGTGTCGGCGCCGGCGTTACCGGCGAGTTGCAGGTTCGCCGCCGGGGCCTTGCGCCGCATTATTGGAAAGACAAAGGCGACAGCCAGGGCTTGATTTCCAGCGATGGCTGGTTCCGGACGGGCGACCTGGCCACGCGCAACCACCTTGGACTCTTCCGCCTGGTGGGGCGCATGAAGGACGTAATCAAGTCCGGCGGCTACTCCGTCTACGTCCGCGAGTTGGAAGAGGCCGTTCTTGCTCATCCGGCGGTCGCTAGAGCTGTTGCCTTCGGCCTTCCCCACAAGGAGAAAGGCGAGATCCCCGTCGCCGCCGTGGAATTGCATCCGGGCTCCGTGGTCATCGAAAGTGAATTGGTCGATTGGTGCCGCCAGCGTCTTGCCGGATACAAAGCGCCGCGCCGCATCTGGATTCTGGACCCCGGCGGCCTGCCGCAGAACCCCAATGGCAAAGTGTTACGCCGTGAATTGCAGGAGCGGTTCGCCGCATCTGTCGACTGAAGAAAAGAATCTCAGTCGTGCCGCAGCGCCTCAACCGGTGACAGCTTCGCGCCGCGCCATGCGGGAATTGCGCCAGCAATCAGCCCGGCCAGAATCGCAATGCCCAACGCCTCGGCGAGCAACGGCAATGGTATCGTGGTGGTGACAATGCTCGCCGTTTGGGGCAAGGCAGACAGCAGCCGCAGCGCGCCGGTTCCAATCGCGATCCCCAGGAATCCGCCACCCAGGCCAAGCACCACCGCTTCAAACTGAATGAGGACCAGCACCTGCCAGCGCCTCCAGCCCAGCGCGCGCAGAATGCCGATCTCGCGCGTGCGCTCAAAGACGGACATGGCCATGGTGTTGGCAATGCCCAGGATGCCGATCAAAAGCGCAATGCAGGATGTACCCCATGCCGAGGCGTGCGCCAGCCGGACGAACTGATTATTGCTGGCCCGTTCGGCCGCAGGCACGGCGCGCAGTCCCGGCAGGGCAACCTCAATCTGCGCTTGGGCGCGCTTCAGATAGTGGTCTGGAGCCTCTCCGATGGGCGCCGGACGCAGCCGCACATGAATCGTTGACACCTTGCCCTGCAGGCTGCTGAGCCTCTGCAATTGGTCAAGAGGCAGGATGACCGCGCCGGCCTCAAGAGGCGAGCCGCCATGGTAGACCGCGCACACCGTAAACGGGGAGCCTTGAATCTGCAGCGTGTCGCCAGGTTTCTTGTTCAGGTTCTCGGCCAGCAGGTCGCCCAGCATCACTTCCGCCTGGCCATCGCGGAAGGCCTTTCCTGAGAGCATTTGCAGCGACTCGAACTCGTAAGAATCGGCCTTCCATCCGTAAGCCAGCGCGTTCACGTCCGAGGTCAGGTCCATGACGTTGTAAATCATGGGCGTGGCTTGCGCCACCACGGGCAGCGTCTTTACCTTTTCGGTCAGCGACTCGTCAACGGAGGTGTTCAGGAAGGTTTGCTGAATGACGGCAATGTCGGTGCCGCTGCTGGAGTAGAGGCGCATCCACCCTTGCTCAAATGCGCTGGAAAAACCCACCAGGCCCACAAATGCGCCGATCGCCATTCCGATTCCGCACAATGTAAGCAGAGTTCTCAGCCGCCGGCGCCAGAGATTCTTCCAGACAAATCCTGTGAACGACAGTTGAGTGGTCATGGGTTTTGAGTTTGTCCTCACTCTTTCGATGATCGGGAAACAGAGTGCCAGTTTAACGGGCTGCAACCCTGCATACAATCATCATAGGGGTTTTGAAAGGCTCTTGGCCTGATCGCGCTTCTTCCAAATTGTCAGAGCATCCGGGCTGTCGCACTGCATATGAGTCGTGCGACAATCCAATTGTCCGGGATGCCCACTGCGTTTTCTGCGAAGGCGCTGAAGGGTAGAGCGCTCGGTTAGAGCCTGCACCCGTGGGTGCATTGCCAGGGGTGGCCGGCCCGCAGGCCCATAGAGCGCTTAAGATACCAGACTATTTATAATGAACAAGTTGAACGACGTGCGAAAGTGGCGGAATTGGCAGACGCACCAGACTTAGGATGTGATTTTTGAGAGAGTTGCAGCGAAATGCAGTGGCGCGCATGTTGAGGAAAAGTCTATTATTTGTAGAGAGTTAGATCGATTTAAGGCAATGCAGGTCGGTGCACCATCGAGCACCGAATTCCAATTCAAAGTGCCATCAGAACTGCCACCAGCATCAGGGCCAGGAAACCGCACATTGTCTCGGGTACCCATTGCCGCATTCCTCCAGTGACAGCTGACGGCTCAGTCCGTTTAGTTCATTGGCCGCTTGAAGATGACCCATTGAATATCAAACCGATTTTCAACAACGTCATCTTCCCCTTCTGTGCAACCAGAAGCTGAATGAGGCGGTCAATGATCGATTCCAAATCTCACTAACCGATAGATTGCCGTGAGAGGTGGTTGCTGTGGAAAACCAAGACTGCAGGCGATAATGTGCCTTATCGTTGCCGATCTGGCGTCGCTCTTCTATGTCTTCAGAACCCACTTCTCGGGAATCAATCCGAGCTCAGCATTTAGCAAAGCCCACTTCGTCAAATGGCCAAGCCTCCGCCGCGAGAGACGGTACATGATGGTTATGAACCAGCGTCAAAGTCCCCACCGCATTTTCATTGGAATCTATCGCGTCTGTGAGCGTTGCCTCCCATATGAGATATTGCAGAGCTTCTGAACGTTTTTGTAGCCCCGGCGCGCAATCAAATTGTCGGACCCGGTCAGTATTGTTTCAGGGAAGTCTCTGTCTTGCTCCGTTCGGCCATGGATTCTGAGCGAAAACCAGAGTCTCTGTGGCCTGTTGAGGTTTGTACAGGCTAGCCGCTCCCTAGTGGTCGCGCCGATTTGAGAGCCGTGCTTTCGAAGCACATGCACAGAGGATCATAATCATATCTCGATCTGCAATCATGCGGCGCAGAAGTTTTGTGGCTTCCTGACAGGACAGATCGACAACAGGGTGACGGGGTGGCGACGCCCGAGATTCATTCGACAGTAAGGGAGAACGCGCACATGCATACCAAATCGGCTCCGCCTTATGATCCTCGGGTTGCGGCCTATGAGGAAGAGACCAGGATGTTCGAGGAGACGGTTTTTCATTTCTTATCCCTGGAAGACCGAAGGCAATGGATGCAATCCGCGTTGCTCAACGACCTGCGCGTCTTCCAGGTTGGATACTTCAAGAAATCCCATGGCCATGCCGTGGAGCGAAAAAATCTCAACGAGGGCGTTCTGATTTATTGTGTGGCGGGAAAAGGAAGCTATACACAAAAAACTACGACTTTGGAGGTGGTGCCGGGCAATCTGCTGTACTGCTACCCGAGAACGCACCACCGGTACGAGGCCAACGAGAAAGAACCGTGGTCGATCCACTGGATGCACTTATCCGGTCCCCGCATGGGACTTTATAAAAGGATGATCGGATTTACAGAAGATTCTCCCATCGTCAATCTGGGCATCCACATCGACATTATCGATTTATTTAAATCGCTTTACACTCTCTACCGGCCGAGCAACGATGAAGCGCGCATCGCGTCCATGCACGCCTGTGCGGAACATATCCTGGCCTCTGTGGCTTTGGCGCGGCGCCCTTCCAGCAAGTCCCCGGCGTGGGAACACGAAATCCAGTCGGTCATGAACTACATGGAAACGTCCGTGGACAAGATGATGCGTCTCGAAGACTTTTCCGAATATCTTGGGCTCTCTCGCTTCCATTTCTCACGGCAATTCAAGTGCCTGGCCGGAGTTTCGCCGATGCGCTATTTCATGCACCTCAAGATGAAGAAGGCGTGCTTCCTTTTAGAGTCTTCGTCGCTGAAGATCAAGGCCATCGCCGAGCGTCTGGGGTTCGAAAACGAGTATTACTTTTCAAGGTGTTTCAAGGCTAGTGTGGGGTGCTCGCCAAAAAGTTACTGCAAGAACTCTTAGCGCGGCTCTGAACACAAATCCTGACCCACAGGCGGTTCTTATTGGATCGAGGAACGAAACAACAAATGGGGCAGGAACGATAGATCGCGTTATCCGCGTCAATGCTTGGGTGACCACGATCCGCTGCTGAAGACTATTCCCCTTCCTTCCTCGACGGTGATCAACCGGTCCGCGGCGACGCCCTTCAATTCCTCTCTAAGGCCATTGGGCCAAACAATGACAAGGTCGGCGGATCGCTCGGCACCGAGGCCGAAGTGCAGCCGCGGGTCGTTGCTGGAAAGAAAGCTGGACTGGCTGAGCCGCTCCTGGAGTTGTGTATGCTTGCCGTACCGCGCCATTACTTTGGCGCCGATGGCGCTGCGGTTCGATTTGACCCCGACCAGCTTGACTTTGAGCCAATGGTTTGACGTGATGCAGTCGTTACGCAACAGGCTGGGAGATTCGTTCAGATTAACTATCAGCACATCCATATCGCCGTCGTTGTCGAAATCACCAAAGGCGCAGCCCCGGCTGGAGTGGGCTGAGGCGACGCCTGGCCCAGCGTCCATCAGTTCTTCAAACACCTTGTCGCCAAGATTGCGGAAGATCAATCGGGGACAGCGATCGGGGTACTTGGAAAACTCTTTGCCCACCTCCGGATAGACGCTTCCGGAAACGAGGAAAATGTCCGGGTACCCGTCGTTGTCCAAATCGTACATCCCCGCTCCCCAACAGGTGAACCGAGTTTCGACGGCCAGCCGCGCGGCGCGGGTTACGTCGCTGAAATATCCCTTTCCGTCGTTACGAAAAAGCCCGTTGGCGTCGCCGGTGAAGTGGGTCTTTACAAAATCCGTGTGCCCATCCAGGTCGTAGTCACCGATTCCCAGGCCCATGCCGGCCTGCTCGCTGCCGTCGTCGCTGAACGCCACACCGCGCTCCAAGCCGGCTTCGCGAAAGGTACCGTCGTGGTTGTTCAGGTAGAGCAAGCTGGGAGTTGAGTCGCAGGCCACCAGAATATCTGGCCAGCCGTCTTCATCCAGGTCGGCGGTCACAACGGTAAGTCCGTAACTTTGGTTGTTCCTGGAGATGCCGGCCGACCGGCTTACGTCAGTGAATGTCCCGTCTCCATTGTTGTGGTAGAGCGAGTGGTAGCCAGGGGGCAGCCCGCGCGGGCCGCAGTTGACGGGAATCGACTCGAAGGTGCAATTAGCTCCTCGGCCAGGGCTGGGCACGTGCTCCAAGTCGAACTGGACGTAGTTGGATACGAAAAGATCGAGATGACCGTCACGATCGTAGTCCAGAAAGCTGCATCCTGCACCCCAGCGGACTTCGCTATTGAGCAGGCCGGCGCTTTTCGTCACGTCGGTGAAGGTGCCGTTTCCATTGTTGCGGTAGAGCTTGTTTTGTCCCCACGCCGTGCAGAACAAGTCTTCCCATCCATCATTGTTATAATCGCCCACGCAGACGCCACTGGCCCAACCGACATCGTGCAGGCCCGCTGCTTCAGTTACATCGGTAAAGCTGCCATCGCGGTTGTTCTTGTAAAGGCGATTGGTGGCCCCGGCGGGGGTTCCGTCGAAACGCATCCCACCTAAAAGGAAAATGTCCAGCCAGCCATCGTTGTCGTAATCGATAAATGCACAGCCACATCCAATGGCCTCCAAAATGTACTCTTTGTGATCCACTCCTCCATAAATCACGGGAAGGGTCAAGCCAGCCTGCTGCGCCACATCGACGAATCGAGAAAAAGGGTGGCCGGACGCAGTGGCCCTAGCCTGCGGAGCCACGTTGCGCGAGGCCATCCCTTGTTGTGCTACCAACCGGCCCGCAAGCGTGGCAAGCGTGGCTGAGACAAACGTGCGGCGATCAAGAATCATTCTGCAACCCTTCATCGAGCTAAGCTTTGGCCTGTATCGCGGATCCTGCAGGCAAGAGCCACTGCATCGGTACCGAAGTCAGGGATTTCCCGCCATGGTGAACAGAAACATCGCCTCGAATAACTAAGCTCTTCCAGGGATGATGTCTCGCTAGCGCGCGGGCTCCTTCTGCGCATCGGCCTCCGACTTCACGCGGTCCTGGGCTATCAAAAGCGCGCGTCGCGCCGCTGCATTGCCGGCGTCGTGGCGCAGGATCTGCTGCATCTCCGAGATCCCCTCATGGCAATGATGCAGGCGGCAAAGAGCCAGAGCATAGTTGAGGCGAAACCCGTCCTCGTCAGGCGCCAATTCTACGGCACTGCTATACTTCTCCAACGCTTCTGCCAGCTTGCCCTGCTTCTCAAAAGACAGACCTTCGTCATCTAACTGCTGTGCTGCAATTGCGTGGGTGCCAGCCGCATCGGCCTTCGCTACCAGATCACGCATGCGCACTTCGATCTGGCTTGCCTCTCCCGGTCGATTATCCTCCCGCAGTGCGCGTTGCAGTTTATATAAGACCGACCTGTCGGCGGGCAATCCAGCCAAAGCCTTGTTCAGATGCAGAGCCGCCAGATGCGCCTTTCCCTGTCGAAGATATTCCGAACCGAGTTCGTACTGATAACTTGCATTCGCCGAATCCTCAGCCACGGCGCGTTCGAAAGCCTTGAGTGCAGTTGCATCCTCGAAGCCCGCACGGCGCGCTGTTCCCAGAAGGTACCACGCCTCGGCGTATTGCGGCTGTATTTTGACAGCCATTTCGAGTTCGGCGGCGGCGGCATCCGGACGGTTTTGCGCAAGCTGGATTTTGCCCAGCAGGTAATGAGAAGTCGCGGCATCGGCCCCATTGCCTTCAAGGCGGATAGCCGCGTCCAACTCTCTGGACGCGCCCTCCAGGTCGTTGTTCTGTGCCAGGATCAAGCCAAGGTTCACACGCGCCGAAGCGAGGTTTGGATCAAATTTGATGGCGGTTCTGAAGGCTTTTTCCGCAGCCTCATTCTCGCCAAATCTGCCCAGCGCGTTGCCCAGCAGATTGTAAGTCAAGGAATCATTCGGCCTCAGCCGGATGGCCTCGCTGAATTGATCGATGGATGCGGAACGCTGGTCTTGGAGGGCCAAGACCTCACCCAGCAGAAGATGGGCATCTGCATCGTCCGGATGGGATTGCGCGATCGCACGCAGAACACTGGCCGCTTCAGTGTAGGAACCGCTTTGGATCAGCCTACGCGCAGTGTTCAGGCTGGCGGGCTGCGCGCTCCAGCTAAACTCTGCGTAAACCAGCACCGTGAGGAGCAGAAGCAAAAACGAACTCGCGGTGGGCCGTGGTGACGCACCGCTTTGGCTCTGCCCTGAATATTTCAAGTCTCGGCTCCTAAAGATCATCATAGCGCTTGTCTTTTTATACCGCGGATGGCCTTTTATCTGGATATGCGTCGCACGCACTCGCACTCCGCCGGTCAATTCGATCCTATTCGAGATATGAACAAAAATGCTCAATAGTTGCGAAAAATTGCTATGCGGATCTTGCGTCGGTCGGTTCAAGTCCGAGTTGAGCATCGCGGCCACCCCCGCTTTGCCTTCTTTCCGCAAGTATATCGCCAAATCCGCTAATTACGCCTATTGTACGAAGTTGTAAATGGTCGGGCACTCACGCCGTAGAGAGCAATATCAGAACGTTTACCAGCAATAATGTGGCGTTGACAATCAAATGGAAGGCTAATTATAGTGCGAAGTTGCTGAAATAAAGACCTAACCAGACATCGGCTAGGAGCGGCGCATCGTTGCCCCCGGCCCAACGGTCACTCTTGACGCAAGAGGAGGCAAGCGATGGCAAGAACAGCAATCACGGACGCGGAAATGAATCGCTATCGTGAAGACGGTTATGTTCTAGTTAAATCCATGTTGGACGCTGAGGAGATCCACCTTCTGAGCCGCGCCGCTCACCAGGATCGTGCGCTCGATCTGCATTCTTTCGGCAAGACCGACGGCGAAGGGGGAACGGTTCGCCTCTCCTTGTGGAATCATCCCACCGATACCATCTATGGCATGGTGGCGCGCAGTGAAGCGCTGGTCAGCTCGGCGGAAAAACTGCTGGGCGGCGAGGTCTACCATTACCACTCCAAGATGATTATGAAGGATGCCAAGGTAGGGGGCGCCTGGACCTGGCATCAGGACTACGGCTACTGGTACCAGAACGGAGTTCTGTTTCCGCTGCTGACCAGCGCGTTTATCGCCATCGACCCCGCCACCAGGGAGAATGGCTGCTTGCAGGTGATTCGCGGATCACATAGATTGGGGCGCATCGATCATGTCCAGGTGGGAGAGCAGGCCGGCGCGGATCGGGAGCGCGTGGAAGAGATATTGAAGAGGCTGGAGCTGGTCCACGTCGAAATGACGCCGGGAGATACGTTGTTCTTCGACGCTAATTTGCTGCATCGCTCTGACCAGAATCATTCCGACCATTCACGCTGGTCGATGATCTGTTGCTACAACGCGGCGCGTAACGATCCCTACAAGGATTCGCATCATCCTCGCTATACGCCGCTGGTCAAAGTTCCCGATGAAGAGATCAAGAAGGCCGGCGCCAAGCGGTTCGGAGAAGCCAGTCAGGATGCCGAGTGGTTGAATGCTGCAAAGGATCAGAGCGCCTCGGTCCTCAAATAGTTCAAGCATGCAGCGATCAGCCTGCGGTTTGCAACAGGTAATCAACGATCAACGACGTAGTGTAAGGAAAGAACCAATGATCTGCCGGCTTCAACCAACTGTATCGACGGCGGCGGTGCGGAGTGATTTAGCGAATTGCGTAAGGATCAATCAGTGATAGCTTCCCAATCCGTGTCGTCGATTCGCATGCGTTACGTCTGGCCCGCCGCAATTTCCGCATCGCTCGGCGGACTACTATTTGGCTACGATTGGGTGGTCATTGGCGGCGCCAAGCCTTTTTACGAGGCGTATTTCCACCTCGACTCACCGGCAAACCAGGGATGGGCTATGAGTTGCGCGCTGCTCGGTTGCCTGATTGGCGCCCTCGTCTCTGGAGCAGCCAGCGAAAGTTTGGGGCGGAAACTTTCCCTGCTTATCGCCGCCATCATCTTCACTGCCTCTTCCATCGGAACCGCACTCGCCCCCACGTTCACACTCTTCGTCCTTTGGCGCATGATGGGCGGAACGGCTATTGGCTTGGCCTCCTGTCTTTCCCCGGTGTATATCGCCGAGTTGGCGCCGGCCGCGGTGCGTGGCATGCTCGTGTCCCTCAATGAATTGGCCATCGTGCTGGGCATTTTGGCGGCGCAGACCACCAATTTCCTGATCGCCCGACCGGTGCCGGCCGCAGCCACTCCTCTGGAGATCCTGCATTCATGGAATGGACAGATGGGGTGGCGCTGGATGTTCGGGATTACTGCCATTCCTGCCGCAATCTTTCTCCTCGCCATGCTCTTTGTCCCGGAAAGCCCGCGCTGGCTGGCGCCTCGCCACCCAGAAAAAGCCCGTTTCATCCTGGAACGGATCGGTGGCCCGTCCTACGCCTCGCAGGTGCTCGCCGACATCGAGAAATCGCTAAAAACGGTTCATACGACGAGCGAAGTGGCGGCCCTGTTGGAAGGCAGGAACACCGGCATTTTGGCCCTTGGCATCGCTCTGGCCGTGCTGCAGCAGTGGTGCGGAATCAATATCATCTTCAATTACGCGCAAGACATCTTCTCGGCCGCCGGCTTCACCATGTCCAGCATGCTTTTCAACATCCTGGTCACTGGCGTGGTGATGGTTGTCTTCACCGTGATTTCATTGTTTCTAGTCGACCGCTTCGGACGCCGCATCCTGATGCTGAGCGGCTGCGCCAGCCTGGCTTTGCTCTATTCCGTGCTTGGCTTGTTGATGCACCAGGGGAGCCATCGCTTTGTCATGCTGTTTCTGGTGCTAGCTGCCATTGCCTGTTATGCGATGACCCTGGCGCCCATGACCTGGGTCATTCTCTCCGAGATATTCCCCAACCGCATTCGCGGCCTGGCCATGGCCATCGCCACCACCTCGCTGTGGGCCGGCTGTTTTGTTCTTACGTATACCTTTCCGCTGCTCAAGCATGTTTTGGGGACGGGGAGAACCATCTGGATTTATGGCTTGGTATGTGCCCTGGGGTTTGTACTCGTCTGGCTGCGCTTGCCGGAGACCAAAGGCAAGACCCTTGAGGCCATTGAGTCGTCCTGGAAATAACGCACGATCACAAATGTACTTAGGGAAAGGGCCGTTCGTGAAAGCTATCTCGATTTCCACCCGCTGGGCGCTGCTGGGCGCCACCATCTCCGCCTTTGGCGTTTTGAGCGCAGGCGTCCAGGGGCAAAATCCGCTGCATATCACCCACCAATATTCCAACGTCGATGCGCGAAGCTTGATTGGCCTGCCCATGGGCAACCACAAGACCATTGTGACCAAAGACGGACAGCTTATGTGGTCGCAATGGAGCCTGGCACAAAAAGGCCGCGCCGTGAACTTCGGGTTCAGCGAACAGTTGGACGGCGCGCTGGGCATTCGCATGCGTGAACTGCATGGCGCCGAAACAAGGCCGCTGACTGCCTCCGCCCAGCACCTGGATGGAATGCGCTTTCCTTTTGTGATTACTGAATGGAAGGGCGAGTCACTCGGCGTGCAGGAGACCGCCTTCGCCACCGTTGCCGGCAATCGGGATCTGGATGTTGTAGAGATGGTTGTCACCAATCGAACAGCTGACGCGGTAACGATGGAATTGCGCCTCGACGGCAAAAATCGCAATTTGCCGGCGTTTGCCAGCGGCTCCCAACTAGCTACCCGTGATGGCAAGCTTCTGGCCGTGGTCGAACCCGCCAGCGGCGTTCAGTCGGAATCGACCGAAGCCCAGGGACTGACCTTGGTTCAGAAGCGCCTCGTTCCTGCCCACGCCTCGGTTGTTTTCTGGATCGAGCTGCCTTATGAGTTTCCAGTAACTGAAGCCAGCACACTCAGCACTGCCGATCACCAGAAGCTGCTGGCGAACGCGCGCGAGGCTTGGGAGAATCTGTGGAAGCAGGGCACCCAAATCGATCTGCCGCAGCGGGAGAAAGAACTCTCCGATTTCTATCAAGCCTCTGTGGCTTATATTCTGCTGCTCACCGAGCGCGACGAGAAGGGTGAGCTTTGGACGCTGGATGGTCCGGCGATGTACCGCGAATTCTGGGGCCGCGGCGAATATTTCCAAGGACGGTCGATCGAACTCGCCGGCTATTTGTCCATCGGACAAGATACGGTCAAGCACACCTTTGGATTGCAAAAGGACGACGGGGAATGGGATGGCCCGGTCACGAGTGGCTGGCCGGCATGGGATAACATCGGCGGAAATGCCGGCTCGGTCTGGGACTATTTCCTGCTCACGCGGGACAAGGATTGGCTACGCACTTCTTATCCCCATCTGGCCGCGGCGGCTAACTGGATCGACCTGCATCGCCAGGAGAGCATGCTCCCCGATGACGCCCCCAAGGCAGCGCAAGGAATCCAGCGGCAGATTCCCTGGTCATGCCATCCCGAAACATCCCCGCAGCTGAAGCCGGGAGAGAAGCCCTATTGGTTTGGCCTGCTTCCCTGGAGTTATGGCGACAGCGGCTTGCCCGAGGGACACCCCTTTCCGCATAACACCTGGGGACTTTACGCTATCCATATCGCGGAGCAAGCGGCCAAGGAATTGGGCAAGCCGGAGGACGCCGCGCATTTCGCCGCCCAGTATGCCGACTACAAGCAGGCTTACATGACTTCCATGCGCCGCTCCATTGCCCTGGAGAAAGAGGATGCACCCTATTTGCCGGCGACACCCACCGACCCCGGAGCGGATGTTTCGCAAAGCCTGATTGCGGTTTACCCCACCGGACTGTTCAGCCCAAATGATCTCTGGGTAACCAACTTGCTCAGGCGCATGCGGCGCGACGAGTTGGAAGGCTTGCCTACCCACATGGCGTGGATGGGCGAGGGCGGCGTCTGGCCAAGCGAGTCAATGAACGTGGCCGAGACCTATCTGCGCCGCGGCGAGATCGACAAAACCGTCGATCTGCTCATTGCTACGTTGAATCACACCTACACCACGGATGCATTCAAGGAAGAAATCAAGGTCGACAAGACCCGGCCCACCGCCTGCGACCACGGGATGCCGGTTTCGGACGGCATCACCTCAGGCAATGTAGAGAACCGCCATGGCACCGGCGATATGCCGGAGGCGTGGGGACCTGCGAATTTGATTCTGCTGGTCCGCGACATGCTTTTCTATGAAGATCTTGATTCGCTGCACCTTCTGGCAGGCATTCCCGCCGGCTGGATTCAACCGGGAGAACATATCGCCATTTCGTCAGCTCCAACCACGCTTGGTGGAAAGGTCTCATTCCGCCTCGACTATCCACAGAGCGGCAAGATGACGTTGCACCTGGACTCGACCGCTCTCGTGCCGGAGGCTCTCGTCCGATTTCCTCTGGCTGAAGGTGTGAGCCTACGTTCGGTCACCGTCAACGGGCAACCCGCCAGCGTTGTGAGCGGTAATTCTGTGTCGCTGAAGAATGTTGGCGCACCGGTGGATATTCAAGCCGAGTTTTAAAGCGGCGCCCGAGTAACAGTGCTCTTTCCGGCGCAAGTGCGGGAAAGACAGCGACGAATCAAGGGGTGAATCAAATGAGCACGACAGTGGCGGGAATCTCAAGCCTTCAGCGGGTTGTTACGACCCTGAACCACCAGCAACCCGATCGGATTCCGATTGACTTCGGGGGTACATCCGTCTCGGGCGTGCATGCCAATTGCGTGGCGGCGCTGCGCGACTACTACGGCTTGGAGAAGCGGCCGGTGCGGGTTAATGAACCATTCCAGATGCTGGGTCAGATGGAGGACGATCTTCTGGACGCAATGGGGCTGGATGTGACCGGCGTCTTCCCCCGAACCACAATGTTCGGATTTGCCACGGAGAAGTGGAAGCTTTTCCCATTCCACGGGCGCGAAGTGCTGGTGCCCGAGGACTTCAACACCACCACCGACGCCAATGGCGACACCTTGATCTATCCCGGCGGCGATACCTCGGCCCCAGCCAGCGGCCGCATGCCTAACGGCGGTTACTTCTTCGATTGCATTGTCCGCCAAGAGCCGTTCGATGAAGAGAAACTCAATCCGGAAGACAATCTGGAGGAGTTTGGGCCCATTATGCAAGCGGATCTGGATCACTTTGTGCGCGTCACCCGGGAAGCCGCAGCCACCGGCCGGGCGGTCAGCGCCACCTTGGGCGGAACGGCATTCGGCGATATTGCGTTTGTGCCGGGCCCCGGGCTCAAGCATCCCAAAGGCATTCGCGACATCACCGAATGGTACGTGTCCACCAGCAGCCGTCAGGATTACGTTCATGCGGTCTTCGCTCGTCAATGCGAGATTGCCATCCAGAACCTGGAACGTATCTATGCCGCCATCGGCGACAGCGTACAGGTGGTCTTCCTTTGTGGCACCGATTTCGGAACGCAGAACTCCGCATTCTGTTCCGTGAAGACCTTCCAGAACTTGTATTTCCCGTATTACAAGCAGGTCAACGACTGGGTTCATTCCCACACCGGCTGGAAAACCTTCAAGCATTCCTGCGGCGCGATCTCAAAATTCTTGCCTTCCCTGATTGAGGCCGGCTTCGACATTCTTAATCCCGTCCAGTGCTCCGCTACCGGGATGGAACCGGAGAAGCTGAAAGCGGAATTCGGCGACCGCATGGTCTTCTGGGGCGGTGGTGTGGATACACAGAGGGTGCTGCCTTTCGGAACGCCCGCTGAAGTTCGCGAGCAGGTGCTGCAGCGCTGCGAGATATTTGCGCCGGGCGGAGGGTTCGTCTTCAATACCATCCATAATGTTCAGGCCGGAACGCCCACCGAGAATATCATCGCCATGATCGATGCCGTCCATGAATTCAACGGAAGTAAATGAGCCAGGAGTGCTTTACGGCACAGGCGCCGCAAGGGAGGGGTAGAGATCATGTCATTAGGAATTGCCGCCAAAGGCACACGCTTACCTCGCATTTTGCTTGCGGTCGCGCTGCTCGCTGCAATGCCGGTCGCATTCTTGACGGCGCAGAGCAAAGTCCATGACGGCGTGGCCTTTACAGTTTCGCCCACAGGCAGTGACGACGCGCCGGGGACTCGTGAAAAGCCTTTCCGGTCTCTGCGCAGGGCCCAGTTGGCAGTCCGGGAAGTCAACTCCGATCACGATGTCACGGTCGAACTGGGTGGCGGAACTTATCGTCTTTCCGCGCCATTGATTTTCACCGCTCTCGATGGCGGTCAGAACGGTCACCATGTCAGCTGGGTGGGAACGCCGGGGGTTAGACCTGTTATATCCGGAGCCATTTCGGTTACAGGGTGGAAAATCTTCGACCAGCAGCGGGGAATCTACGTCGCGGATGTGCCGCTGGGAGCCGACACCCGCCAGCTATGGGTCGATGGCCAGCTAATGCGGCGCGGTTCAATCGAGGTCCCGCGCTCTGCGGTGGAGTTCACCCCGGATGGCATCCGTTTGAAGGACGCGAAGTACGACTATCTGGCAAGACTGCCGGATCAAAATCGAATTGAGGTCGAGTCCACGGGGTTTTTCACCGATCGCGTATCGCCGGTCGAGAAAATCTCCGGCCGGATGCTGACCATGAAGCAACCCGCATGGAATAACAACATCTGGGGCTATGACACGCTGAGCAGCCCCTACCGTCCGGAGTTGTCTCATCTTTTCTTTGTCAACTCTCTTGCTTTTGTTACCCAACCCGGCAACTGGTACGTCGATCCGGCGCGCGGCAAACTGTACCTTTGTCCTCCCAGCGGAGCGGATATCGAGCGAATGCAAGTGGAGTTCCCGCGCCTCACGGTCTTGATGGCCATTGGAAATAGTGTGGACTTGCCAGTGAAAGACTTGGTATTTCGCAATCTTCGCTTCTCGCATACCACTTGGCTGGATCCACAGAACGATGAAGGATATGCCAGCCAGCAGAGTGGATCGTATCTGACGGGCCGGGCGGTCGCCTACCCGGCGCACCCGCTCGAGGATTGCTCATTCGGTTGCCAGGAGTTTGAGTCCGTGCGCAATGAATGGAATCAAACGCCGGCTTCCATCCAGGTGGCGGCGGCCCAGCGAGTTACCTTTGAAGACGACGTTTTTGCCCACCTTGGACAATATGCGCTGGGGATTGGAAACGATGCCGACGCCAACCTCACCGGAACCGGACTGGCTACCAGCGATATCACCGTAACGCGTTCGGTCTTCACCGATCTGGCCGGCGGAGCTATCCTGGCCGGCGGAGTGCGCCGGGACGCGCACCACCCTCGCGATCCGCGGCAGACCAACCGTCAGTTAATTGTGAGCAACAACCGGATTCGTTCGGTGAGCAAGGATTACCGGGATAACAGCGCCATACTCTGCACCTATGTCGCGGGAGCGGTGATTCTGCACAACGATATCTCCGATGTTCCCTACGATGCCATCGACATCGGCTACGGCTGGGGCATGCACGACGCCGGGGGGAACGCAAACTATCGGGTGAACATGCTCGGCTACGACTGGAAAGATAACCTGGTATACGAAACTCCAACCACCCATCGCGATGTTGTGGTTGCCAGCAATCGAATACATGGCGCGAAGCAGTTATTCCATGACGGCGGCGCGATTTATAACCTGTCGGCTAGCCCCGGCACATTGATCACCGAGAATTACGTCTTCGACAACAGCAAGATGATCGCCCTCTACCTCGACGAAGGATCTCGCTACATCACGCTGCGCAACAACGTGGTAGAAGACAAGGACGGCACGTGGTTGAACATCAACACCGCGGCGAGAGCCTATCCGCTGCGTATTTCGCCGGATAACACCGCCACCGGTAACTGGCACGATGGGACCAAGGTCGGCGGCTTGTGGACCAACTATGAGAACAACTTGATCCTGAACGATCATTGGGTGCCGGATGGCAAGTGGCCGGCCGAGGCACGGGCCGTAATGGAGGCTGCCGGTATACAACCCTCCGCCGGCGTGGCGGAATATGAGGAAACCAAGCCCGCGGGCCGATGAATCCGCCGTATTGAGGCTTCCATTTCAGCGGTTTGAACTAGTCGATCCTGAAAAAGCCGATTTTAAGCGGACTACATGCTCATAACTCTGCTTGATGTTCACTCCCGCAGCCCGTGCGGCTTTCACCAACCGTGCGCGACAGTGGTGATACAACCGCGCATCGGTGGGATAACGAACCGCCTTCCACCCCAGCGACGAAGACCTGTCGCCGGGGACCCCGGCCTTGGTCTGCGCCGTGGTATCCACGTTGATGCGCTGAAGCTGAGCGGGGCGGATGGCCTTCATCTTCATGCCGGATTCGATGGTGGCGCGAAGCATCTGTTCGGCTCCTGCATCAGCCAGTCACGTGCGCCAGCGCGTCATGCTCGATGGATCAATCGGCATGCTGTGCTGGAAGTAGCGCTCGCCGCTGAAGTGCTGCCAATAAGGGCTCTCCACCCAGGCGGCAACCACGTCCTCATCGCTGAGGTTGGTCTGATACTTCAGGTAGTGAAGCGCCACCATCAAGCGCGTCGAAATGGCCGGTGCGCCCTGCGTGGGCTGGTAACTGCCACCGAGCGTGGCTGCGAAACAATCCCAATCGATGTACTGGCCAAGACGAACCAGGGGATGATTCATGTCGATCAACTGCTCAAGGTCGATCTGAAACAGCTCGCTCCGTGGCTGCTTCGGTTCACTCTTGGGGCGCATTGATTTTTCCCAGTTATCGCAGTGTTTTCTACGACTTCCCAGATTACTATACTCGCAAAGTACACGCTATATCGTTGATTCTTATAGCAATTAACGGGATTTTCTGGACCGACGAACTAAGCTCAAAGATGGGCACGGAATTTTAAGAGTTTACGCGCCGGGCAGATATCAGGCGGACCGCATTTTGCGTTCTCTTGCTGTTTCCCCATCCACTTATACTGATCGGCCGGTCACGGAGCAATTTTGCTCCCGGATCCTCTCCTGTTCAACAAGGTTTTCGCGATTTATTGGGAAAATTAGCAGATTGCGATATCTTCTTGCGCAAGACTTTAGCAAGAATTTATATCAGGGAGCACATTCGTGCATTGGCTATCATTTCACAATTAGCAGATAATTGCGCCGAATTCAAACAGAGTGTTTCGCATGTTATATAAATGCGAATCAAAAAAGCCGCATTGGAATTCAGCGCGGTGTGTCCCTCTTGCAGCGATGAGTTGGCAACAGAATCGCGTTGCTCATTCACGCTATGATGACGGAGAAAATCTTGCAAAGAAGCAGCGATGTTCAGGAACTGGGTTTGAGAGGAGTGCCATGTTTTTAAGGAGACTAGTCGGCGTTGTGATGTGTTGCCTGTTGCTTTTTGGGACAGGAAGAATCTTTGCGCAGAGTTCAACTGGCGCTGTCAACGGTGTAGTCACCGATTCGGGGGGCTCGGTCGTTGCGCAAGCCAAAGTTGTGTTGTCCAGTGAGGAAACAGGGGCCAAGCGGGAGACGAGGACCAATCAGGACGGACGTTTTATCTTTACCAATGTCTTGACCGGTGTCTATTCGCTGAATGTGGAAGCGCCAGGATTCAAGAAGGCCGAGCAGCGCGGCATCGTCGTACAAGTCAATCAGATTGTTGCTTTGAACTATGCGTTGAGCGTTGGCAATGTGGAAGAGAGCGTGGAAGTGACGGCGGGTGCCGAGGCTCTGCAGACGGCAAGTTCTTCGCTGGGCACTGTGATCGACACCGTGGCGGCCAACGATCTTCCCTTGAACGGGCATAACTTCACACAGATCCTCACACTCACTCCGGGTGTAACTCCGGTGCAGAATGAGCAGGGCGCCAACAGCGGAACGGGCTACCAGCAGGATGTGAGCATTCCGGGCAGCCCTACTTTCCGGCCCAACGTCAACGGCCAGTGGAACCGCTCCAACATCTACTTCCTCGATGGTATCTGGAACACGACCAACATCGCCAGCGGTTACGCGGTCATGCCGGTGATCGATGCCGTACAGGAGTTCAAAGTGCAATCGCACAACGACGACGCCGAATATGGTGGCTCGATGGGCGGTGTCATCAACCTCGTGTCCAAGAGCGGCTCCGCGAGGCTCCACGGTTCGGCATGGGAAGATGTACGAAACAACTTCTTCGATGCCAGGGACCCTTTCGCTGACGCCGGCCAGCCCGGCCCGGGCACCTACCATCAGAACGAATTTGGCGCCACTGTGGGAGGCCCCGTCCTCGTTCCCAAGCTGTACGACGGCAGGCAGAAAACCTTCTTCTTCTTTGCCTATGACGGCTGGCGCTACAACAAGGCAAGCCAGAACTTCTATTATGTTCCGACGGCCCAAGAGTTGTCAGGGGACTTTTCCCAGTCGATCATCGCCCAGAATATTTACGATCCAACTACGACCAAACCAAGTGCCACTGCGGCGAGCGGCTACACCCGCGATCAATTCTCCTACGGCGGAGTCAACAACGTCATCGACCCGAAACGCCTGAATCCCATGGCCGTGGCGTTTTTCAAGAACTACTGGGACGCGTCAAACTACTCCAATCCAGCGGAACCGCAATATAACGCTGTGGACAACCAGTCTCAAGTGGATTCCAGCAATACCTATCAAATCAAGATCGACGAGAATCTGAGCCGCCGGGACACTCTTTCCGGGCGCTTCACGCACTTTCATACCGTCGATACCGCCCCAATTACCAACAAGCTGAGCACGCAGACCAATCGTCCTCGCGTCAATCTGGGCGGAGACTGGATTCATCAGTTCTCACAGTCGCTGGTTCTGGACGTCAAGTACGGCTACTCGCGAACTCCGTTTCTTGGAAGTACAGTCTTCTCCAACGGTTCGACCGGCGCTGTCTCGGAGGGATTCGCGGGGATCAGCTCTTATGGGATCCCGGCTCTTGGGCTTGGCTCTCCATGGTCCAACCCCAGCGGCTCGACCAACCAGGGCGGCGTTGGAGAGCAACTCACCAATCAGCAGGATCACGTCAATCAATATGGGGCGTCGCTTTCCTGGTTGAAGGGCAACCACTTGGTAACAGGCGGTTTTCAGTTAATCAATCAGTTCTATGCCACAGAAGACTTCAACCAGCAGTATTACAGCTTCTCCAACACCACTACGGAAGATCCGAACAAGGTAGGGACGACCGGCGCATCGCTGGCTTCGGCGCTGCTGGGCCTTCCCGTTGGGCAGGCGTATATCGGGCAGACCTGGTCGGAATCCTTTGTGGAATGGGCGGGCTTTCTCCAAGATCAGTGGAAAGTGACTCCGAAGTTGACTTTCAACTTTGGCTTGCGTTATGACAAATTGAACCCGATCTCCGATCTAACTGGGACGATTTTTGGCGGTTTCGATGCCAACAATGGCCAGTACGATATCAGCGGCACACAATTGCCGTTGCCGTGCAGCACCACTGGAAAGGCGCCATGCATCCCCGGAACGGGCAAGGTTAGTGACCTTATAGCTGGCCAGCATATCGGACTCGCCCCATGTCCTTCCTATCGTTGCTCACGCAACAACAACTGGGGACCGCATATCGGCTTCGCCTACTCGCTCAATCAGAAGACGGTCGTTCGCGCCGGTTACGGCCTGGTTTACGACGAGTTTGCCGGATTTCTTCAGGACATGGCCGACCACGTCGGAAACTGGCCTGCTGCACAGACCGTGTTTCAGTCGGTGAACACGCAACTTGCACAGCCCCTGACCGAAATCGACAGCCTGCAGACTCTGAGCGCGGCCCCGCTACCCACAGCCGCTCCCTGGGGAACTCTCTACTGGAATGCAGATCCCAAGAAGCAGACGCCGATGTCGCATCAGTGGAACATCGAGATCCAGCGCCAGGCCACCAAGCAGCTCACCGCTTCTGTCGGCTACATTGGCAGCGTAACCCATCATCTGGATTACACAGGAATCGCCAACATGGCGCCCACTCCCAGCACTGGCACTTTGGCCGAGGTGGAAGCCAACCGGCCTTATCCTTATGAAAACACACTGTTCTATGGGCGCAGTATCGGCGCATCCAGCTTCAATTCGCTGCAGGTGAGTGCCAACCAACGCATGACTCAGGGTTTGCAGTTCCTGGTGTCCTATACCTGGTCGAAGGCTCTGGACAACGGCGCCAGCGGCTTCCTCGCCTCAGAGAACGGGCCGGGCGGCGGCATCCAGAATTACTACGACCCCAAGAGCAATAAGGGTCCCTCGGGATTCAATGTGCCGCAATTCCTATCCACCAGCATGGTCTATCAGCTTCCCTTCGGAAAGGGTCGCAAATATGTGCAGTCCGGTCCCCTGGCCTGGGTCGTCGGGGGCTGGCAGGCGAACTCCATCTTCAGCATTCGCTCCGGCCAGCCCTTTGGCATACTGGTCAATGGAGACGTCGCCAACGTGGCCGGTGAGGCTGGCACACCGTTTGGTATAGGCTACGGCCGCGCGAACCAAACCGGCAATCCGCATTTGGCGCATCCAACCAAAGACGAATGGTTCAACACCGAAGCCTTCTCGGTGCCCGACCACAGCTTTGGCAATGCACCGCGCAACGGGTTGTCAAGCGACCACGTAACGCAATTCGACTTGTCGGCCTTCAAGAAGTTTCCGATATTGGAGAAAGGTCCCACCGTAGAGTTCCGCGCTGAGGCCTTCAACATTCTTAACATCATCAACTACGCTGCCCCCAGCGGGAATACTGTGGGCAATGCCGGCTACGGAGCCGTTACCTCGCTCATCAATGGTAACCCTCCACGCCAACTGCAGTTCACTTTGAAACTTAACTATTAACTAACCTGCCGCTCGACTGCCACGCTTAACGGCAAGAAGAATCAGCCTGTTGTTGAGATGGAAGCCGCAACGCTTCCATCCCAACAACAAACAAACATCTGAACAACGCGGACGGTTCGTACAAGCATCGGCTTACAGATTGTTTTGTATTGCTCTTTCGCCCCAAGCGTTTTGGAGCATTACGCAAAAGCGGCGACGATTCGCGCCTCCTCATCATCGCGAATGCCTCTTTTATTTGCCGCACCGATCTTGTTTTGTCATTGTTCGCTACTAACCATTGCGAATTGCTTTGTTGCCGCTCGTTCAAGGTTCGGCAAAGGATCGACCTCGGCGCCGATGTCGTTCGATCTCTGGTGTGAAGACGAAGAGAATTCTGAAGGGATTCGATAAGATGGCGGATTTGACAAGGCTTTATGACGCGATCGTTGCGGGAGACGCGAAGGCATCGCTGTCGGTCACCAACGAAGCGCTCGCGGATAACGTAACGCCTGAGGAACTTGTTGCCAACTATATGGTTCCAGCGATGGATGAAGTTGGCAAAAGGTTTGAATGCGAAGATTACTTCGTGCCCGAGTTGCTTCTTGCGGGACGGCCATGAAGGCTGCGCTCCAGGTCCTGCGGCCGCTGCTGGCCGCTTCCGGCGCGAAATCGGCGGGCCGCGTCGTAATTGGCACGGTCAAGGGCGACTTGCATGATATCGGGAAGAATCTTGTGGCTGCAATGCTCGAAGGCGCCGGGTTCGAAGTTACCGACCTTGGTACCGATGTTTCTCCCGAGAGATTTGTCGAGGCCGTTTCGCAGAGGAAGGCCAACATCGTGTGCCTCTCTGCCTTGCTGACTGTGACCATGCCGGCCATGCGTACCACGCTTGATGCCCTCAGGTCTACGGGTGTGCGGAATGACGTGAAAGTGATGATCGGCGGTGCTCCCGTTACGGAGCAGTATGCCCGTGAAATCGGCGCCGATAGTTATAGCGAGAACGCGAGTGGTGCTGTGGCCACTGCCAGGTGCTTGGTAGGTGAAGCAGCACATGCATAATGCAGAGGACCTATTCCGTTACGACTCTGGCCATTCCAAATGTCAACGAACTCGTGTTTGGCAACGCACCTCGGCCGGTTAAATGCGGTTCTGGATTGGAAATCGGTGCCGGCACCGTCTTCCCGAAAGTCAACTTTACATTGCCGCCCATTGGTATCTCCGAGGAAACCTGGCCCGAAGTCCTGACCCAGTATGAGGAGATGACCACCAACATCGTCCGTCGTGCGGTGGCGATGAAGGTGCCGGGTGTAGTGCTGGAATTTGAACTGCTGCCGGCCACGACCGAGAAGCCTGAGCGGGGCGCCGAGATGCAGTTGAAGGAATGCATCCAGTAGATGAATCAGTACAACGCGGACAGCAAACCCTGAACTGGGGAGCACATTAACGAAGCAAATGAAGAAACCGGATAGGACAAGTCCGGTTAATCGTCTACAATACCGCCTGCGCAAAGCGATAACCCAGGACTAACAGCTGAAGAGAAAATCCAATTGTACCGCCACTGCGGTGCAGGAGGATTTCATGCAACAAGGAAGCATCATCAGAAGCGAACGGAAACATGGCCCTGATGTCTGGCAGTTTCGGTGGTCGG
>Ga0181517_10000667_pt1 | contig 44288 bp, 44 predicted proteins | sample PEATcosm2014_Bin_31_FD_119748 | JGI IMG/M metagenome (GOLD analysis project Ga0181517, IMG submission 119748) | Peatland microbial communities from MTU Mesocosm Facility, Houghton, MI, USA - PEATcosm2014_Bin01_30_metaG | ecosystem: Environmental > Terrestrial > Soil > Wetlands > Peat | place... | reverse complement strand
CGGGTTGTGCTTCGCCAATACCTTGGTGATTGCCGCCGTCAATGTCGTCTTGCCGTGATCGATGTGCCCGATCGTTCCCACGTTCACGTGCGGCTTGCTGCGATCAAACTTTTCCTTCGCCATAAAAGTCCCAAATCCCTTTCGTAGCTCGTACTACCCGTTTCAACCAGGGGCGCCGGCCATCCGGCTCCAGCCCCAAAAACCTTAAATGCAGCTTCTAGCTGCTAGCTACTAGCCTCTAGCTCTTCTTGCCGGAGGTAACAGCCTTCAATCTTCCCAAACACATTAGCTAGTAGCTAGAAGCTAGCAGCTAAAGGCTCGTCCTACTTACCCTGCGACCGCCCGATGATCTCGTCTGCAATCATGCGCGGAGCTTCTTCGTAGCGCGCGAACTGCATCGAGTAGGAGGCGCGACCCTGGGTGGACGAACGAATGTCGTTCACGTAGCCGAACATCTCCTTCAGCGGCACGATCGCCTTGATCAACTGCGAACCGCCCACATGCTCCATCCCCTCGATGCGCCCGCGGCGCGAGTTGATGTCGCCAATAATGGTTCCCATGAACTCCTCGGGAACGGTGACTTCGACGGCCATCACCGGCTCCAGGAGCACGGGGCTGGCCTTGCGCGCGGCTTCCTTGAACGCGATGGAGCCGGCAAACTTGAAGGCCATTTCGTTCGAGTCCACTTCGTGGTAGCTGCCGTCGAAGAGGGTTACCTTCACGTCCACGATGGGGAAGCCGGCCAGGATGCCCAGTTCGAGCGCTCCCTGCACGCCCTGATCGATGGGCTTGATGTACTCCTTGGGAATCGAACCGCCCTTGATGTCGTTGATGAACTCGTAACCCGCGCCCGGCGTATTCGGCTCGATGCGCAATTTGCAATGGCCGTAGTTGCCCGAGCCGCCGGTCTGGCGGATGTACTTGCCCTCGGCCTCGGCCTTTTTGCGGATGGTCTCGCGGAAGGCGACCTTGGGTTCGCCCACATTGGCCTCGACCTTGTGCTCGCGCCTCATGCGGTCGACCAGAATCTCGAGATGCAACTCGCCCATGCCGCTGATGATGGTCTGGCCCGAATCCTCGTCGGTCCGCACCTTGAAGGTGGGATCTTCGTCGGCCAGCCGCGACAGAGCGATGCCCATCTTCTCCTGGTCGGCCTTGGTCTTGGGCTCGATGGCCACCGAAATGACCGTCTCCGGGAAGGTGATGGCGCCCAGAGCCACGGGATGATGCGGATCGCTGAGCGTATCGCCGGTCTTGAGATCCTTCAGGCCCACGCAGGCGCAGATGTCGCCGGCCAGAATCTCGGTCACGTCCTCGCGCTTGTTGGCGTGCATCTTGACCAGACGGCCCACGCGATCGGTCTTGCCGGTGCGGGGATTGAGAATCGTGTCGCCGGTCTTGAGCGAACCCGAGTAGACGCGGACGAAGCAGAGCTTGCCGAAGGGATCGTTGATGATCTTGAAGGCCAGCGCCGCAAGCGGCTCGCCGTCTTCCGCCTTGCGGATCACGATCTCGGAGGGATGCGAGGGATTGATGCCCTCGACCGGAGGCTTGTCCAGCGGGCTGGGCAGATAATCGATCACCGCGTCGAGCAGCGTCTGGATGCCCTTGTTCTTGAAAGCGGTGCCGCAGATCACCGGGAAGACCTTCAGGTCGATGGTGGCCTGGCGGATGCCGGCTTTCAGCTCCTCGATAGTGGGCGTTTCGCCCTCGAGGAACTTCTCCAGCAGCACATCGTCGGTTTCGGCGATGACTTCGATCAACTGCGCGCGGAAGGCCTCGGCCTTCTTCTGCAAGTTGGCCGGAATCGGCTCGACATCGTACTGAGAGCCCATCGCCTCGTCGTGCCAGAGGATGGCCTTCATCTCGATCAGATCGACGACGCCCTTGAAGTTGGCCTCGGCGCCAATGGGAATCTGCAGCGCCACCGGGCGCGCGCCCAGGCGCTTGCGAATGGTCTCGATGACGTGCTCGAAGTCGGCGCCATTCTTGTCCATCTTGTTGACGAAACAGATGCGCGGCACCTTGTACTTGTCGCCCTGACGCCACACGGTCTCACTCTGCGGCTGCACGCCACTGACCGAGTCGAAGACCGCAACCGCGCCGTCCAGCACGCGCAGCGAACGCTCCACCTCGGCGGTGAAATCCACGTGGCCGGGCGTGTCGATGATGTTGATGCGGACGTCTTTCCAGGTGCAGGTGGTGGCAGCCGACGTGATGGTGATGCCGCGCTCCTGCTCCTGCTCCATGTAATCCATGGTCGCCGTGCCTTCATGCACTTCACCGATACGGTGCGTGATGCCGGTATAGAACAGGATGCGCTCTGTCGCTGTCGTCTTTCCGGCGTCGATGTGCGCCATGATTCCGATGTTCCGGCAACGATTCAGAGGTATGGTGCGAGCCACGGCATTTTATCCTTGCGGGCTCTAGGCCCGCGGTTATGACTAGCTGCTAGCTTTCAGCTTCTAGCTTGTCTTTGCGAGGCCGCTCACCGCGGCCCCATATCCCGTCATCTTCAACAACCACAAGCGAGTAGCTAAAAGCTCGAAGCCAAATCGCTACCAGCGGTAGTGAGCAAAGGCCTTGTTGGCCTCGGCCATGCGGTGCACGTCTTCCTTCTTCTTCATGGCTGCGCCGCGCCCGTTGGCCGCGTCGAGCAGCTCGTTCGAGAGCTTGTCGGTCATGCCCTTTTCGCCGCGGTTGCGGCCGTAGGTAATGAGCCAGCGAATGGCCAGCGAGGTGCGCCGGTCGGGATTGACTTCGATCGGCACCTGATAGTTGGCGCCGCCCACGCGGCGGGTCTTCACTTCAAGCAGCGGCTTGCAATTCTCCACCGCCTTCTTGAAGAGCTTCAGAGCGTCGTCGCCGCCGCCCTTTTCTTCCAGGTTCTTCATCGCCTGGTAGAAGATGCCCTGGGCCGTGGACTTCTTGCCGCCCCACATCATCGAGTTGACGAACTTCGTCACCAGCGTCGACCCGTAGACCGGATCCGGCGCCACTTCCCGCTTCGCTATGTGCCCTTTTCTTGGCATAATCCTCAAAATCCTCAGCGCTTCAAGCGCTTCACTCACTGCCCTAGTCCGGGTCCAAATCCACCGCCCCGGAACCGCGTTTCAGTTGTCAGATTTCAGTTGTCAGATTCGAGGCCGTACCGACCCCTGTTCACTGACCACTATCCACTATTCTTACTTCTTGCCCTTGGCCGGCGCCGCGCCGCCCTTGGCGCGCTTGGCTCCGTACTTCGAGCGGCTCTGCTTGCGGTTGGCCACGCCCACCGAATCCAGCGTGCCGCGCACTACGTGATAGCGGACACCGGGCAGATCCTTGACACGGCCGCCGCGGATGAGCACGATCGAGTGCTCCTGCAGGTTGTGGCCGATGCCGGGAATGTAGGTCGTGACCTCGATTCCGTTCGTCAGCCGCACGCGGGCTACCTTGCGCAGAGCCGAGTTCGGCTTCTTGGGAGTCTGCGTGTACACACGCGTGCAAACGCCGCGCCGCTGCGGCGAGGCCTGCAAGGCCGGCGATGCCGTCTTGTACCGCGGGGCCGTACGCCCCTTGCGAACCAACTGATTGAATGTAGGCAAACCAAAACTCCTTACGCCAAAAACCCTGCTACTACCCAAGTTCGACCGCCGCGCGCAGACCCTTCGGGCCATTCTGGCCTGGGACGGCAAATGAGCCGCACACGCGCGCAGAAGCCCTATTGTTACTGCTTCGCGTCTGCCTTCGTTCCAATCTCAGACGAGAACCGGGACGGTGGCCGGGCGTTTTCCCGCATTTTGCGGATAAAGCCAGCTCCGTTTCGCCAGTTCCGGCCCGCATAGCCCTCCAAGGCGGAGAACGCGCGGGCGCCGATGCGATTTATCCCTGCCCTCCGCAAGAAGAGAGCCACTTCGGGGACCTGTCTGGCCGGCGAACTGCGCCTAGCCTGGGCAAAACCCGCCAATTGGAGCCTGGCCGAGATGCCCGTACGCCCAAACCCGTTAAGACACACGGACAGAGGCGTTCTTGCGGAACCTTTTAACAATAACAAGAAACGCGGGTGGGGTCAACGAATTCTCGCCCCGCCCGCGCTAATTTCCCCACTTTACTCGATGCTGTGCAGCTTCCACGCCCCGCCCTCGAGGACGAAGTCGGCCTGGCGCTTGGCGCTCAGCTTATTGCCGGGGTTGTGGGCGATCGCCTGCAGCGCGTCGGGAACGCCGTCCAGGTTGACGCTTTCAGTGAACGAGGCGCCCTTGGCGGTATCCACACCGGGCAGCACTTCGTCCTGCAACTCCTTCAAATCGTGAATCTTGAGGTGATTGGCCACGACCGAGACCACGACCACCGAATAGTTCGTGTCGCCGGCATTCTCCGGCCGCCACTGGATGACATCGCCCCCATTCGGCAGCTTGACCGCCTTTTTGCCCTGAGGAGTCAAAGTGAAGTCGGCCCAGAATTTGTTGGGATACACCTTGGTCCGGTCCCAGTATTTGGCCGTCACGCCCTGCCTCATGCCCAGATCGTTCACCAAGATGTTGGCGCCCACTGCGGGAGTTTGGTCATACTTGGCCTGGATCAAGGCCTGTGCGCTGGCCTGGGTCAGCTCCGGCTTGTTGCAGCCGGCCAGCAGCAGTCCCGCGCCCATCAAAACCAAAGCTCCCAAAGCCTGCATTTTCACCGCGTTTTTCACGTTCCCTCCGTACACCGCACAAAGCGGTTCAAATTGGATGACTCGCCATTTTTCTCCACCTTGCCAGCCCTGTCAATGGAGTTGAGAGCGACCTTGCTCACAGGCGCGGGAAACCTGCCTTGAAAGAGGCAAAAACCGCCCGCACGGCCGCGAAAAATGGGTTTTTTGGACCCCCTGCGCCGGTCAGTGCGCCGTCTCCCCGGTCACCCGTTCCAGCAGCAGCTTCATGAAGCCAGCCTCATCCGATTTGAGGCAGACCTGGGCATTGGGCGCACCGTCGACTGGGTGGGTAAAGCCCTTGTCGTCCACTTCCAGGCGCACCGGAGTCACCGGGCAGAGTTCGGGATGGGTGGCATAGGCCACGGCCACCGGATCAAAGAGCGTCGGCGCGCTCGCGTGCCAATCATTGTTGGCCAGCCACTGGTGGTAGAGCAGCGTCAACTGGTCGGTGAGCGGGGAACCGTGGGAGAAGATCGCCTCCCGATCCTTGGTTTCCAGGTGGATCTGGGTCGAATCGAGAGGCATCATGAAGACCGGAACCCCGGAGGCGAGCAGCGCCTTCAATCCCGCCGGATCGCGGGCGATATTCCACTCGGCATCGGGAGGGCGGCGCTCGCCGTTTTGCCCGTCGTAGCCTCGATAGACGCTGCCGCCCATCAGCACCACCCGCTTCAGTTGGCGAAACGTTGCCGGATCGCGCTCGATGGCCGCCTGGATGTTGAAGAGCGGGCCGATGGCGATGAGGGTGATCTGGCCGGGATGGGCGCGTGCGCTCCGCAGGATGAAACCGACAGCATCGTGACGGTCCTTCTCGCACGCGTCGTATCGGTCCTGTTCGCGTTTCGGAACCGGGATCTGCGATACAGAGAGCTGTTGCAACACACAAGTGTCGGCAAGCTGCGCTCCCGGTTGTTTCGCATACGCGGCCTGCGTGAACACGTTCCTCGCCACTGTGGCCGGCCCCGCCGCCACAGGAATGTCACTGCGCCCCACTGCCGCCAGATACCTGTCCACCAGCCGCGCCCGCAGATCCGTATCGCCAAAGGCGGTCGTGATCCCCAGCAGCTTCAGTTCCGGGCTGCGCAGCGCCAGCGCCAGCGCAAAGGCATCGTCGATGTCGTCGCCGATATCGGTATCGAGGATGGCCAGTTGAGGTCCCGCCCCGTTGAGTTGTCCGGCGGCGGCAACCGATTGCCCTACCGCGCAGGGCGGCCCGGCAGCCAGCCAGACCATCGCCAGCGCACATCCGGCAAGAAAAAATCGCGCATTCTTCATGCACAACACTCTAAACGGATTGGCCGATTTTTGGTTCCTTGACGATCCTGCTGGGCAAACCGGCCCGGCTGCGTTAGCATCAATCCACGTTTCACCTACTCCCCCCTGGGAAACGTCTCCATGAGCCTTGTCTCGACTCTTCGCCGGTTGGCTGCGCTTGCCGTGGTGCTGTATGCGGCCTGGCTGCCTGCGCAGTCCTTCGATCTGGACCGCGGCCGCGAGCCGGTGGTCTCGCTGGACGGGCTCTGGCGCTTCCATCCCGGCGACTCGCCGGCGGCGTCGGGATCGGCCGCGCCGCTGTGGGCCGCGCCGGGCTTCGACGACTCCGGCTGGCCGCTGCTCGAAAGCGGCGAGTCCTGGTCCGTTCAGGGATATCCGGCGATGAGCGGCTACGGCTGGTACCGGTTCACGGTGAAGATTCCCGCCGGCGAAAAGCCCACCTCGATGCTGCTGGCGCCGATCGTGACGGCCTTCGAGATTTATGTGGACGGCAGCCGGGTTGGCGGATCGGGAGAAATGCCTCCCACGCTGGTTCCGAACACCAATTTCAACTATCACCTCTTCCCTCTCACCCCGGCGGGAAGCGCCCAAGCGCGCACCGTGCAGGTGGCCATTCGCGTGTGGCACTCGCCCATTTGGGCCAGCTACATGGGCGGTGGTCCCTACTGGGCCGGCCACCTTGCCGGCGATCCCAAGCTAATGGCGGCCGAACGGCGTCACCACCAATTGGGCCGCAATGTCGTCTTTGTCGACAGTTACGCCTATAGCATTGCCGCGGGTCTGGTCGGATTCGCCGTCCTTTGCCTCTTCTTCATCCGGAAGGCCGAGCGCGAGTACCTGTGGTTTGCCGTGATGCTGCTGGCGCAGGCGGCCGACAACGCCCTTTTTGTCTGTCAGCAGATCTACGCCGTGCCGCCGGTGCCGATCTACGACCTGCTGGATGGAACGCTGGCGGCCCTCAACCTGATCGCGGCAATTTGCTTCTTTTCGCGCATCCTGAATGCCCGCGTGGGAATGCTGGGCCGGATCTCTCTGGTGTTGACGGCCATCAGTCCGTTCTTCGGCGTCTTTTACTGGCCCGGCTGGCTCTCGGCGCCCGCTTCGGCGGCCATTCAACTGGCCTGTATGCTGCCCGCCGTAGTGTGGGTTCTGTGCGTGCTGATTGACCGGACCTTGCGCGGCAACCTCTATGCCCGCGTGCTGCTGGCGCCGGCGGTACTCGATCTGGGCTATTATCTGGCCGACAACTTGGCGATTGTGCTGGCCCAGGCGGGATGGACCAGCTTCCCCCGGGTGCTGGAAGTTCCGCTGCCGCTGCCGCCCTTTACGGTGCAGACCGGGATTCTGCTTCATCTTCTCTTTCTGCTGGCCATGATGGTCTTCCTCATCCTGCGCTTCACGCGGGCGCGGCGCGAGGAAGTACGGCTGGCCAGTGAGTTCGAGGCCGCGCGCCAGGTGCAGCAGGTTCTGCTGCCCGACAAAGTGGATCCCTGTCCCGGCTTCAAGGTCGAGTGCATCTACCAGCCGGCCGAACAGGTGGGCGGGGACTTCTTTCAGCAGTTGAGCGACGGGCAGGGCGGAATGTCGATCGTGGTGGGCGATGTGAGCGGCAAGGGCCTGCCGGCAGCCATGCTGGTCTCGATGCTGGTAGGCGCCATCCGCACCGAGGCTGCGCACGGAACCGATCCCGCGACGCTGCTGCGCTCGCTCAACGACCGCGCGATGGGCCGGTCGCAAGGCGGATTTACCACCTGCCTGGCCGCGCACTTCGCCGCGGACGGCTTGCTGACCATGGCCAACGCCGGCCACCTGCCGCCCTATCTGAATGGAGAGGAGATCTCCGTTGCCGGCTCGCTGCCGCTGGGCGTTGTCTCCAAGGCGGAGTACGAATCGGTCACCGTGCGCCTGGCTCCCGGCGACCGGCTCACCTTCGTCTCCGACGGCGTGGTCGAGGCCCAGTCCAAATCGGGCGAGCTCTTCGGCTTCAGCCGCACCCGCGACCTGAGCCGCGAGCCTGCCGCGCGCATCGCCGAGGCGGCCAGCGCATTCGGCCAGTCGGACGACATCACCGTCGTCACGGTGGAGTTCTCCAGCGCCGCAAATCCCGCAATGGCCATCTGATCTGCGTTCCCGCCGCGCCGATGCAACCGGAGCCGCCGCAAAAGAACTCATGCCCTTACGATGGCGGGGCCCGATTGCGGAGCCATTCGGCATCTGCAATACTCCGTGTGTCTCAAAATCCTCTGCGAAGTGTCCGCCTGAGTTCCATGAATCCGCTTTACCGGAAGATCGCGCGCCGCCTCGTTCCCTTCCTGATGGCGCTTTACCTGATCGCCTTTCTCGACCGCGTGAACATCAGCTTTGCCAAGCTCACCATGAACCGCGACTTGAAGATTGACGAGGGCCTCTTCGGCCTGGCCGCGGGCATGTTCTTCCTGGGTTATTTTCTTTTCGAGGTCCCCAGCAACATGGCATTGCTGCGCGTGGGCGCGCGGCGCTGGATTATGATCCTCATGATCGCCTGGGGAATCCTGTCGGTGGCCACCGCATTTGTTCCTGGGCCAGCGCTCTATATTCTGTTGCGCTTTCTGCTCGGTTCGGCCGAGGCCGGCTTTTACCCCGGCATCATCTTGTACCTGACCTTCTGGCTGCCGCCGTCTGTGCGTTCCAGCGTCATGGCGTGGTTCGTCACCGCGATTCCGCTTTCCAATCTCCTGGGCGCACCGGTTTCCAACGCGATTCTTCTTTACGCCCATTGCGCCGGGCTCAAGGGATGGCAGTGGCTCTTTCTGCTGGAAGGAACGCCCGCCATTCTTCTGGGCGTGCTGGTTTACTTCCTTTTGGCGGACCGGCCGGAAGAGGTCGGCTGGCTCAGCGCCGAGGAGAAGCAAACGCTTGAGCACGATTTGAAAGAAGCCGCGGCGCCGCACTCGTCCGCGCCACATTCGCTGCTCCAGGCTCTGACCGTGGAGCCGAAAGTCTACCTGTGGAGCCTGGCCTATTTTTGTTTGATGATCGGACTCTACGGCCTCGGCTTCTGGATTCCCACGGTGTTGAAATCGCACGGCGTGAGCCCGGAGAGCCTGGGCTGGGCGACCGCGCTGCCGTACCTTGCCGCGATCGCCGGCATGATTCTTTGGAGCCGCAATTCAGACCGCCATCGGGAGCGCCGCTTCCATCTTGCGGTTGCCTACCTGACGGCAGCGGCGGGTTTCGTTCTGGCGGCCTTCGCGCCCAGCGCCCTCCTCGCCGTGGCCGGATTCGCCCTGGCCGCTATCGGCGTTCTCTCCGCGATGCCGGTCTTCTGGAGCGCTTCGACCGTGCAGTTGGCCGGCCCCATGGTCGCGGCGCACATCGCGGTCATCAACTCCATCGGCAACCTGGGCGGCTTTGTTGGCCCCGTCGCGATGGGCTGGCAGCACCAGGCCACGCACAGCTTTGTGGCTGGCCTGGCCTCTATCGCCCTCTGCCTGACCCTGGGCGCATGCGCCGTAGCGCAACTGGCAAAGCCATCCTCTCGACTCATCGCAACCGAAGACGACCCCATCGCTTCAGGAGGCCTTTGATGCAAACAGTTCGATTCGTCGCGATTCTCGTGTTTTCCGCCGCCTGCGCTGCCGTATGCGCAGCCCAAACGCCGGCCCAGCCCCGCTCTGCCGTGGAATTGATCCAGTTGGCAAAGGAAAACAGCCCGCAGCTCGGCCAGGCAATTCAGGACACATTCCTGGTCAAGGGCCTTCAGTCCGGAACGGCCTGGTCCGGCCATCTGCACGACTTCTTCTTTGCTGTCCGCGCATCCTCCAGGCCCGTTCTGCTGATCGACGATGCGCCCGGCCCGGCGATGCAGTCCATTCCATCGACCGATCTGTGGTACGCCGCCGCGCAGATTGAGCGCCTGGGCGCACTGCATAGCTTCCGTTACCAGGTGGACGGCAAGGATTTTGGCGGCAGCCTGAACGTGCCGGCCTTCAGTGAGCTTTCCTACTCCATGCCCGGCGTGAAGCGGGGCGCCCTCTCGCCCAAACTCACCATCGCCAGCAAAATCTATGACGGCATGAAGGCCGATTACTGGATTTATGTGCCGGCAGGCTACGATGCCAGCGTCCCCGCCGCGCTGATGGTCTTCCAGGACGGCGGCGGATACACCGACTGGGACGAAAACAGCCACACGCTCAACGCGATCGACAACCTGATCACCCTCAAGAAAATTCCCACCACGATCTGCATCTTCGTCAATCCCGGAAAGATTGCCGGGCCGGCCGGCAACCCCACCTACGATTTCGTCAAGGCCTACTCGGAAAAATGGCATCGCACACTGGACGACTCCATGCGCAGCACGCTCTATGACACGGTCAGCGACCGCTATCCGCGTTTTTTGCGCGACGAACTGTTGCCCGAGGTCGCGGCCAGGTACAACCTGCGCAAGGACGCCTACTCGCACGCCATCACGGGCCTTTCTTCCGGCGGCATCTGCTCTTTCAACGCCGCCTGGCAGATGCCCGATCTGTTCAGCCGGGTGATCACATGGATCGGGAGCTTCACCAGCATCCAGTGGAAGGAAACCCCGGGGGTAGCGGACGGCGGCCAGGACTATCCCGAAAAGGTTCTCCGCGAGCCCCACCGCAACATCCGCGTCTGGCTCCAGGATGGCTCCGACGATATGGAATGGAACCAGTATGGAAGCTGGCCGCTCGCGAATGTCCGCATGGCGAACGCCCTCAAGCTGCGGGAATACGACTTCCATTTCAGCTTCGGCAAGGGCAGCCACAATCCCGCCCACGGGGAAGCGGAGTTTCCCGAAGAGATGATCTGGCTTTGGCGAGACTACGACGCCTCGAAGACCGGGCAGACCTTCGAAATCGAGCCCTCCGAAAAGGCCAAGCCGGCTTTCCGGATCGCGATCTTCAACCGGGACGCAAATTGAAGCAGCGTTCCTGGCGAACGCTCACACCGGCTTGCCGGCCACGGTCCCTAATTCTTCGGCGCCACGACAACGGCGACCAGCGAGTCGGCGCAGCCGTAGTAGAGGAACCATCGCTTGCGGAAGTAGACCAGCCCTTCGGCAAAGGTCGTTCCGGCCGCGTATTGGCCGGTTTTCTCGTAGGGCAGTTCCGGCTTGAGAACGGGATGGGCCGTCTGCGCCAGCAGATGCGCGGGGTCTTTGGCGTCGAAGAGCGCTTCGCCGGCGGCATACGCATTGGGACCCAAATCGGGATCGCCCTCGCCGACGGCGTTCTTGCCGTTGTAAAGCACGACGATGCCCGCGCCGGCGAGGATGGGCGGCGGGCCGGTCTCGGGAAATGTGCTGTCGAAGTGGCCGGGGCGCGGGCGGAGCAACTCGACGGGCGCGCCGTGGGCATCCTCGACCGGCGTCCAGTGAATAAGGTCGGCTGATGTGGCCAGGCGGATCGAGCCTTCGCCCCAGTACATCCAATACTTGCCGCCGATCGTCGCCGCGATCAGGCGTCCCTTGCCTGGGTCGAGCCGCGTGACGATTCCCGCCGACTTGTATTGCAGCCCGGCATACTTGCCGCCCTCCGCGGTGAAAAAGGCCGGCCCGTGCTTGGTCCAGTGGGTCAGGTCGGTCGAGGTGGCGATGCCCACCGAATAGGTCTTGCGGTTCCACTGCGTATAGGTGAGGACATACATTCCGTCCTCCGACTCGACGATGCGCGGGTCCTCGACGCCGCCGGGCCATTCGCGCGCCTTTTCGCCGTCCTCGGCGGGAAAGAAGACCGGATCGGCGCGCCGGGTGAAGTGGATGCCGTCGGCGCTCTCGGCCAGGCCCAGCCGCGAGGTGTGCCCGCCGATCTCCAGGACGCCGGAATCGTCTTCGGCGCGGTAAAGCACGTAAATCTTGCCCTCGCGTACGATGGCCGCGGGATTGAAGGTATGCAACGCCTCCCAGTGAGCGGGCGTTTTGAGGATGGGGTCGGCGAAAACAGACTGCGGATGCGGCGCAATCACCGGGTTGCCGGCTGCGGGCCGCGTGAAGGGACCGATCTGCCATGAATCGGCGGTCTGCGCCTGCAATGCGGCGGCGCAAAGCAGCAATGCGGCCAGTGCAAGATTTCTTCGTATCTTCATGCGGGTCACCCTCCCCTCTGCACGGCCGCCAATCTAAATCGTCCCTTCGCGGGCTGTATAGCGATGGCATAGAAGCTGAGCGCCGCGTCGCCCTGTTCGAGCAGACGGATGCGTTCCAGGCTGCCGTATTTCTCTTTCAGCCGCTCTTTCTTGCGGTGCTCTGCGATGACCAGCGCGTCAGCGGCGAGCAGACCGGCTGAAGCTCCGCCCAGCAGGCCCAGCGCATCCGCATACTCTTTTTCCGCGTCGTAGGGCGGATCGAGAAAGACCAGGTCGAATTTCGATGGGAAGCCCGCCGGCGGCTTGCGCAGAGACGCTCCCACGCTGGCGGCATGGATGCGGAATCCCGCAGTCAGTCCCAGCCTGGCGAGGTTGACGCGCAGGACGGAAAGCGCGGCCGGAGCCCGCTCGACAAAGGCTACAGTGGCGGCTCCGCGGCTGAGGGCCTCGATGCCGACCGCTCCCGATCCGGCATACAAATCCAGAAAGGACGCGCCTTGGATGCGGGGCGCGAGCACGTTGAAAAGGGTCTCGCGCAGGCGATCGGTGGTGGGCCGCGTGGCCAGGCCAGGCGGCGCTTGCAGCGTGCGGGAACGGAGCGATCCGGCGATGATGCGCATCGCAAACCAGCATAGCGGAAGCAAACGGGGCCGCGACCAACTACAATTCAGCTATGCGTGGCTGGTCAATTCCGCTGGGGCGTTGGATGGGCGTCGAGTTGCGCGTCCACGCCTTCTTTCCGCTTCTGGCTGTTGTGTGCCTGGGCATCAGCGCCGCGGACGGCTGGGTGCGCGGCCTGGGACTGTTTCTGGTGCTGGTGACGGCGGTCGCGGTGCGGGAAACCGCGCGGCTGCTGGTGGCGGCCTGGCTCGGCTTGCAGTTGCGCGCCATTCTGCTGCTGCCCATCGGCGGGCTGTTTGCCTACGCTAATCCCGAGAGCCAGGAGAATGCCAACCAGGGCGGCGGACAGTTCGCCATGGCGCTGGCCGGCCCGTTGGCAAACTGGGCCACGGCGCTGGTGCTGACGATGACATTTCTCGGCGCAAGCGGCGATATGCACCTGCTTGGCCAGCCGCTTATCACCTCCGCCTACCTGCTGCGCAGCATGGTCTGGATGCAGGCAGGCCTGGGGCTGCTGCACCTGCTGCCGGCCTATCCGCTGGACTGCGGACGCCTGCTGCGGGGCGGCTTTGCCCGCAGGCACGGATTCGCGCCCACCGGCCGCGCCGCCGCCGGCGTGGGCCAGGTGCTGGCGCTCACCGCCATGGTGGCCGGCATGTTGCTGCACAGTCCCTGGCTGATCATCGCCGGCTTCTTCATCATGATCGGCGCGCAGATCGAGGACCAGGGCGTCTTCTTCCAATCCGTTGTGGACACGGTGTGCATGCGCGAGGTGATGCTCACCGATTTCGCCACCCTCTCGCCCTCCGACACCCTGGCCGACGCGCTAGTGCGCTGCGTCCACTCGCTGCAGGAGGACTTTCCCGTGGTGCGCGGCCCGCAACTGGTGGGAATCGTCTCGCGCCAGCGCATCGTGGACGCCTTGCGCACCGACGGCAACGGCTACGTCCAGTCGGTGATGTCGCGGGCCTTCCAGGTGGCGCGGCCCGAAGATACGCTGGGAACCACCATTCGCCGCCTCACCGCCGGCCGCGGCCTTTCGCTCATTCCGGTGGCCGAGAGCGGACGCGTGGTGGGCATTGTGAGCGTGCAGAACCTGATGAGTTCCATGTCCTTGCTGGCCGAGCAGCGCCGCATCGAGCGCCAGGAAGCCGGAGACTGACGGCGCACATGACGGGGGACGAAGAAACGCCGCTCGCGCCCGGTCTCTACCTGGTGGCCACTCCCATCGGCAACCTGGACGACATTACGCTGCGCGCCCTGGACGTGCTCAAGCGCGCCGACCGCATCGCCTGCGAAGACACCCGCCAGACACAAAAGCTGCTCAACCACTTTGAGATCGCCACTCCCACCGTAAGCTGCCACCAGCACAACGAACGCCAGCGCGCGACAGAACTGATGGAAGCGCTGAAGGTGGGCGGACGCATCGCCATGGTCTCCGACGCGGGCATGCCGGGCATCAGCGACCCCGGAAGCTGGCTGGCCGCGGAAGCCATTGCCGCTGGCGTGCCGGTGATCCCCATTCCCGGCGCCAATGCGGCGCTCAGCGCACTGGTGGCCTCGGGATTGCCCACCGGCGAATTCCTCTTCCTCGGATTTCTACCAGAGAAGGCCGGCGCGCGCCGCAGCCGGCTGGAAGACCTGGCCGCCGAGGCCGCAAAGTCTGAAACCGCGCGCACCCTCGTCTTTTACGAAGCGCCGCACCGGATTCTTGAGACGCTGGCCGACCTGGAAAGCGTCTGGGGCCCGAGTCTGCGCATCGTGGTCGCCCGCGAGCTGACCAAGATTCACGAGGAGTTTTTGCGCGGGACGGTGACGGACGCGCGCCGGGAACTGGCCGCCCGCGATCGCATCCGCGGCGAAATCACCCTGTTGGTCGAGGCGCCGCCTCATGCCCGCCAGGAAGCCGGCGCAGAGCCGGCAAGCGCCGCTCCTCTCAGGATTGCGGACCGGGTTGCGCGTTTGCAGGCCGAGAGCGGAGCGGACGAAAAGGAAGCCCTCAAGCGGCTGGCCAAGGAGCTGGGCCAGTCGAAGAGCGAACTCTATCGCGAACTGCAAAGGGAACGCGCACGGCTGCGCGGCGGCCGGTAAAACAGCGGCGGGCGAATAATGGGGACAAAGCCAAGAAGCGCAAGAGGCAATCGCATTTGAAATTCAAGCAGGAAATGAAGGGAGTATGCATTCAAGAATGCGTAAAAACTCGATTGCAAGCAGGCCCTGTAACAGGGCACGACTTCAGTCGTGTCGCAAAAGCGCCCCAAAAACGATTCGGCTTTAGCCGCGGCGGAAGCGCGATGGCTGAAAGCAAATACCGCAGGGGCTACAGCGGTTCTCCCATTGCTATACTCCGAAGCCATGCTGCCGAGTGGCTTTTTCCTCAAGAAAAAGCCACCTTGTAAAAAGCTGCCTAAGGTATATGTATGGGAGAACCGCCCTAAAGCCCAACACTTCCGCTGTTTCTTCGGCACGACTATAGCGGTTCTCCCATTGCTATACTCCGAAGCCATGCCGCCGAGTGGCTTTTTCCTTAAGAAAAAGCCACCTTGTACAAGGCTGGCAACGGTACGTGTATGGGAGAACCGCTCTAAAGTCGTGCCCTGTTACAAAGCCTTTCCGAACAAATGTTTTCCGCAATCTGATTGGCTCATTCCCTGCAACGATCCAAATGCGATTGCCCTGCAAGAAGCGCAAGAGGCCAAGTTCAACTTCGTTGCGGTTTGCCGTCGGCCGTTCGCTCGTCTTCGGGTTGCTCTTCCGGGACGGCCGGGAGAGCCGACTGTTCCGCATTGTTGCCGGGAAACTGATCGTGCAGAATCACGTTCAGCAGCGACTTGTGAACCCGGATGCGGCCGTTGTATTCGATAAAGCCGAGCTTGCGGAAGCGGTTCATGAAGAAACTCACTCGCGACCGCGTCGTCCCGATCATCTCCGCCAATGTTTCCTGCGAAATCTTGGGAATATACGGCTCCGGCTCGCCCGGCTGGCCAAACTCGGCCATCAACAAAAGAATGCGCGCCAGCCGCTTTTCGCTGGAGTTGAAGAGCTGGTCGACCAAATCGGCCTGGATGCGCATGCTGCGGTCGAGAAGGAACTTGAGAAAGAGGTCGGAGAAGGCATGCTCCTCGTGCAACACGCGGATCATCTCTTCCCGTTTGATCTTGAGCGCGGTGCAGGCGGTGATGGCCGTGGCCGTGGCCAAACGCAGCTCAGCCACCGCCGCAAGCGACTCTTCGCCGACGAAGTCGCCGTCGGCAAGAAGCGTGATGGTCGCTTCCTTGCCGGCTTGCGAAACCACCGTGACCTTTGCGCGGCCCTTTTGCAGATAGAAGACGGACTCGGCCGGATCTCCCTGGGAAAAGAAAGTCTGCTTGGGCGCCAATTGGACGATTCTTCGACTTAGGCCGGCGTTGGCCAGAAAGGCAGCGACATCGAATACCGGCTTTTCAAGCTCAACCATCGAAGAGGCCTCTTTCCGGATGCAGTGCTGGCACACAACATTGCAGGTGGAACCGCAACCGCATCGCCGTCAGGTTAAAAGTGGGAATACAGCGATGAGTACCGATTCATCACAGAAGTTCGGCCCAGAGTTCCCGCAGTTGCCTGTTCAAATCTGCATCCGCGATACACCCGCCGGCGGTACACTCGCCGCCGCATTTTCCCATAGCATCGCACTCCCGCAGAGCGCGATCTGTTCAATTTTGTACACCTTTCGAGAAATTTTTCAATCCCCGCGGAGAAGAGAATCTGCCGGCTCCACCCTTCGATTCCTGAGCGGTATTGACCAGACCGTGCCCGGCGATGGCGCTACGGTGGAGCGTACGACGCACACCTCAAACGTGCGAAGGAAATAAGACGCCGCGCATGGGCAGAAAAGAGTGACAGGCATGAAGAAATTTGTGACGTTGGTGGCAATATTCGGTCTGGGTATGGCTAGCGCCGCCTGGGCGGAAAGTCGCGAAGAAGCGAAGGACAGACTGGACAATGCGGCCGCCGTGCTGCACGAAGTGATGGCCGCACCGGATAAGGGCATTCCGGAAGAGGTGCTGGATCACGCAAAATGCATCGCCGTAGTGCCCCACATGATCAAGGGCGGCCTTGTGTTCGGCGCGGAAAATGGCAGGGGCGTTGCCACTTGCCGGACCGAACACGGCTGGAGCGCGCCGGCGTTCTTTGCCATTACCGGCGGCAGTTGGGGATTGCAGATCGGCGTCGAAGGCGTGGATCTGGTCATGATCTTCCAGGGCGATAAGGGAATGCAGCGCTTGGAATCCGCCAAGTTTCAGCTTGGAGCGGATGCCTCCGCGGCAGCGGGACCGGTTGGACGCCATGCTTCCGCCAATACCGACTGGAAGCTGGATACCGAGATTCTCACCTACTCGCGCGCCAAGGGCGCCTTTGCCGGGCTGACTCTGACCGGGGCCGATATTCGCCGGGACGACGGTTCCATGGACGCCTTCTACGGCCATGACGTCTCGACACACCGCGTTCTGCGGGGCGAAGTGGAGACGCCGGCCGGGGCACACGCATTCCTCGACGCGGTCAGGGGTGCGAAGATGCAGGCTCATGCAGCGAATTAGAGCGGCTCTCTCCTCCACATACCCTTGCGCTCTTAACAAGGTGGCATGGCGTCGGAGTATGGCAATGAGAGAACCGCTGTAGCCGCCGGTAACTGGATCTGAATGCACGAGGGCGCAGCGGAAACACCGCGGACTTCAGGCGCCCTCGGAGAAGCGAGGGGATTTCTATGCTCTGGACAGTTTTCGTCGTTCTGCTGATTCTGTGGCTGCTGGGCTTCACATTTCATGTGGGCGGCGGCCTGATCCACATTCTGATCGTGGTTGCGGTGATTGTGCTGATCTACAACCTGGTCATCGGGAGCCGGAATCGCCTGTGAAAGATTCCGGTCTGGGGCGCGCGCCTCAACCCTGGGCTGCAAGGCTGCCTGCATCCGCCGGACCGGCAAGTTTCTGCCGGGCGCGCATCTCCTCGATCTCAACGATCAACTGCTCGACCTGAGTCCGCTTGCGCTCGCTCACATCGAGAAAACGGATGCCGACCAGGCGCCGGTCCCGGTCGTGGACGGCCTGAATCACGCCGCCCAGCCGGAAGGGCAGCCCCTGAAGGCGAAATTCCGTCTCAACCCGCGTGTAAATGCCCACCGGGAAACGCTCGCCGGTGCGGATGCGGCAGCCGCCCAGGCTCAGGTCGAGGATGCGCCCGGAGATCTGGCTCCCGATCTTGATAAGAAGAATGATGGCCGAGGTATCGACCTCGTGGCGCGACTGCGCGCGGCGTTCGCGCGCAACGGGCTGTGGCGCCGGCTGCCCGGCCTGCGGAGCGTTGCGGGGAACCGGCGCCGGCGGAGCGGAGGCTGGTCCCGCTGGGAGCGGGGGAACGAGTACCGGACCGGGCCGCGGAATTGGAGCCTCGGCCTTCCGGTCTTGCGCGGAGAAACTGTTGGCGGCTGGCTGGCGGCCGGTTTCTTCGGCTGCCTGCTCTTCCGCCGCCTTCTTCACCGCCTTGGCGGCATTCTCGACCGCCACCTCGCAGAGCACCTCGACCAACTCGTCCCGGCGGCGGGGCGCCATGGCGGCAAAGCGAATGCCGACCAGATTCCGGTCGTCGCTCCATTCGGTGACGCCGCTGATCCGGAAGGCAATTCCGCGTACCTTGAAGAGGGCCTCGACTCGGCCTTCGATGCTGGGCTGCGAGCGCTCGCGAAGACTCATCCGGCAGCCTGTCAGGCTCAATTCGACAATGCGGCAGAGCACCGGAGAACCAAAGTTGACCGGCAAAAGCAGGGCCTCCTCGTCCACTGACAGCCGCGGGGCTTCCCGGCGCTCGGGGGCAGCAAGGATTTCCGCTTTTTCTTCCAATCCCACGGCCCCTCCGTCTGCGTTGCAGCAGGAATCAATGCTCCCCGGACCCCTCCCACGGGCTTACGGGCGCAACTTCTTCGGCTTCCCGGCCTTGCAAGCGATCGTATGCATACAGATCGCTGGTGGTTCCCAGCGACTCGTTGTAGAGGCTGACGGCGCCGATCAGTAGCCGCAGTTCCTCGCTGAACAGGTGAATTGCTTGCAATTGACGGGCCGACGCGGGCAGCTCAAATTGGGAAGTCTTAATGAACTTCTGGTAGCCCCGGTCCAGCAACCGCGCCACTTCCCCCTTCACCAGCGCTCCGGGAGGCACGGCAAAGGCGGCCGGCTCCTCCTGCGACGAAGCGGCGACCAGCACCGCCGCGGCCCCCTGCTTGCTCACCAGCACGCCGCCGGCGATCCCGGCCGCGGGCGCCACGTCGAATCCGTGGGCGCGCAGGGTTTCCAGCGTCTGATCGAAGTTCGGATTGCGGGATTTTCGGGCCATGGCGCGTTCCAATCTGCGAGGATGTTGAAATAGGGATCGGAGAGTATCTTCGCAGACTTCAATCTCGCATATTCGGAGCGCAGGCCGCAATTTCAAATGAAAACAGAGTGTTCGCAAACGAAACTGGGCGCATCGTTGCCTGAGCGCATCGGCTCGACGCCGCTGATCCGGCTGGACCGGGCGGTTCGCGGCCTGGAAGGCATTACGCTGCTGAGCAAGGCGGAATGGGCCAATCCCGGCGGCAGCGTGAAGGACCGGGCCGTGGCGGCCATCGTGCGCGATGCGCTGGCGCGCGGTCTGCTCACGCCGGGCAAGACCCTGCTGGACGCCAGCAGCGGCAATGCCGGCATCTCGTACGCCATGCTGGGCGCGGCGCTGGGCTTTCCCGTCCGCCTGGCTGTGCCCTCCTGCGTTTCGCCGGAGCGGAAGCGGATTCTCAAGGCCTTTGGCGCCCAGGTGGAATGGACCGACCCCGAGCAGGGTTCCGACGGCGCCATTCTCCGCGCCCGCGAGCTGGCCGGCAACGACCCCGATCGTTATTGCTACGTGGACCAGTACTCGAACGACGCCAACTGGCTGGCGCACTACCACAGCACCGGGCCGGAGATCTGGGAGCAGACGGCCGGAGAGATGACCCACTTTGTGGCCGGACTGGGCAGCAGCGGCACCTTCATGGGAGCCGCGCGGCGGCTGAAAGAGAAGAACCCGCTCCTCCAGGCCGTGAGCGTGCAGCCGAACTCGCCCTCCCACGCCATCAAGGGACTCCGGCACATGGGCACGTCGATCGTGCCGGCCATCTACAATCCCCATCTTGCCAATCGCCAGCTTGAAGTGGACCCGGAGGCGGCCGGCGCCATGGCCCGGCAGTTGGCGCGCGAGGAGGGCCTGCTGGTGGGCCTCTCGGCGGCTGCGGCCGTGACGGCCTGCGTCGAGATCGCCCAGGAAGAGGCGGCGGCCGGCCGGCGCGCGGTCATCGTCACCGTGCTGCCGGATTCCGCCGACAGATATCTCTCGGACCGGTTCTGGGAAGAAGCCTGAGCCCGTGGAGAAGACTGTGACAAATGGAATTCCGCAGAACGACGTGCCCCAGCGGCTGGCCGAGATCGACCGCGACCGCGAGGTCATCGTCCACTGCCGCTCCGGCGCCCGCTCGCAGCGCGTCGCCGAATTCCTCCAGCAGGCCGGCTATCCCAGGATCGCGAACCTGGCCGGAGGCATTTTGGCCTGGAGCGACGAGATCGACCCCAAGGTGCAGAAGTACTGACGGGATTCTCCTGGCTTTGCGCCGCACTGCGGTTCGTCCAAGAACCAGAAGCAAGACAGCCGAAGGCGGATGGCCCTACCGCAGGTGGTCAGCGCGCCATCTCCACCGGACCCGGACGGCCGGGGTCGCCGTTCTTGCCGTTCTCGTCCAGCTTGCCGAAGATCATCTTGCCGCTGGCGGTCTGGAGCACGCTGGTGACGGAAATCTCGATCGCCTTGCCGATGAGCTTGCGCGCGTGATCGACCACCACCATGGTGCCGTCGTCCAGGTAGCCCACCCCCTGGTTGTACTCCTTGCCTTCCTTGAGGATGAGCACATTCATTTTTTCGCCGGGCAGCACCACCGGCTTGAGGGCGTTGGCCAGGTCGTTGATGTTCAGCACGTCCACGCGGTGCAGGTGGGCCACCTTGTTCAGGTTGAAGTCGTTGGTGACCACCTTGGCCTCCCACTTCTTGGCCAGTTCCAGCAGCTTCAGGTCCACCTCGCGGATGGAGGGAAAGTCGTCGGGAACAATCTGCACCTGGATGTTGGTGTTGGACTGCATGCGCTGGAGCATGTCCAGGCCGCGGCGTCCGCGCTGCCGCTTCGACCCGTCGGTGGAGTCGGCCACAATCTGCAGTTCGCGCAGCACGAACTCGGGCACCACCATCATGCCGTCAATGAAGCCGGCCTCGGCGATATCGGCGATGCGCCCGTCGATAATCACGCTGGTGTCGAGCACCTTGGCGCTGCGCCGTAGCGGCCGGTCGCTGGCAAAGACGGTGCCCAGCGCCGCCGGATTCAGCAGGTCGCCCTTGTTGGCGCCCACCAGCAGGCCTACATAGGTCATCAGCAAGAGCACAAAGATCTGCAAGACGGCCGAGGTAGCTCCCGGCTGGAGCGCGCTGCGCAGCACCATGCAGAATAAGGCCGCGCCAAAGATGCCCAGCACGCTGCCGGAGACCGCGCCAATGAGCCGCCGCAGGCTGAGCGCCCGCACCCGCAGCTCAAAGACAATGACCGCGCCGGCCGCCGCGGCGCCGCCAAGTGCGGCCACCCATCCCGGATGGATGCCGAAAGGTTGAAGAAAATAGCAAACCCCGGCCAACAAGGCCACAAAAAGAAGACGAACCAGAACGATATCCATCAAAGCCAACTCCCGCCGGCAGGGGGAAAAAACCTCCGGACTGGGCACAAGTGGGGAGTATGCCCACATGCGTGCAGAGTCGTCAAGCGGAGAATGTTGCCAAGGAAAGAACCCGCTTTCCGGAGCGGGAGCTGAAAATGTTTTCAGCTCCCGCTGTTTGCAGGACAGGCGGAGAGCCGTCGGAGAGCCGGACCAAGGCCGGGCAGATGTCTTTGCAACCCCGCCGGCCGGGTGGACGGAATGGGTGCGCCGCGGATTGCTCTCAGAAAGGTTGAGCCAGGCGATGAAATTCTGCCCGCAGTGCATGACCGGCTTTCCCGATCGCGCCGACACCTGCCCCACCCATGGCGGATTCTTGAGCGAGATCGTCGATCTCAAGCCGGGCATGACCATCCGCATTACCACCTCCGCCGCCGCCCCCACCGCCCGCATTTGGCACCCTGCCTGGAACGGTGGTGGACGTGAGCGGAACCACCGTGCCGGGAGCCAGTATCGAGATATTGAAGCCCGGCAGAGGATTCACGCGCGAATTGACAGCCGACGCGGATGGAAGATTCAGGGTAGAAGAGGTTCCCAGCGGCTACGTCAGCGTGAGCGCCGAGATGAAAGGATTCAAGAAGCTGGTGTTGGCCCGGGTGCTTGTTCCGGGCGGCAAGACCAAACACATCAAGCTGAACCCGAACGTCGGAAATTCCGATGAGGTGATCCCCGTCAATGTGAATGAGTAGCCGCGCGGATTCTGTTCCCTGCCTCGCTTAGGAGGCCACGGCCAGCTCGATTGGAGCCGTCATGCGCATGGAGCCCTTGCGCGGGCCGCGCTTGCGGGCGCTCATCACCTTGATGCGTTCCAGCAGCTCTTGGGGCGAGCAGTTTTTCTTGGCCAGCAGCGCATCGGCGGCGTAGATTTCGCCGGCCATCTTCTGCGGATCGCCCAGCAGGATCATGGGCACATGCGGCGCAATCTGCTTCAGACGGTCCACCAACTGGCTTCCATTCATCTGCGGCATGGCAAAGTCGGTCAGCACCAGGTCCACCTGCATCTCGGCAAAGATGCCGATCGCCTCCTGGCCATTGATGGCCGAAACCACCCGGTATCCGTTGGTTGCCAGCATGAACTTGAGTACGGAAAGCTCTTGTTCGTTATCGTCTACGCAGAGAATAACTTTCTTCGGCCTCATGATTTGTAATTCCGCTCCTTCTTCTTCGATTTTTCCGTGCGTGAGGAAACACTTCACCCATACCCGCTCGACTAGCTGGCTGGAGTGTCGAAGTTTCCTGGCCCGGCGACCGGGAACGAGGCTGCCATCTCCTGGATGATCTTGCTTTGCGGATCGCCTCGCGCATGCGCGGCCCGAGCGGGCACGGCTGCTGCGCAAAGCTGATCCGGCATTCGACCCACAGGAGTCCAGCCTTTGTTCGCGGTCAGTTTGTGTTTGATGCCTGGGGCAAGACCGGTAAGAAAACCGGTTAATTTCGTTCAATGAAAGCCAAGAGTACGAGGGTCTGGGAGCCGTGGGAAGAGGGAATAGGAAGCGAAACCTGGCCTGTAAATCCCCATGAAACAAGTGGAAATTGGCTAGCCATAAGACTTACTGGCACTTGCAACGATGAATGCCTGTTGAAAGCATGTGCATTACGGCAGGAAAAGACGTCCTTTTGCCACAAGAACGGTGCTGCCCGCCACGCGCACATCGCTGACCCTCGCCGATTGGACCTGTGCAGAAAGGAACAAGTCGCTGGGCCGGCCAATTTCCACACCCTGGCGCAGGGCGATGCGCTGGCCCGATTTCACCTGGCGGCGCAGAGCGAGGTAGGCGATGGCGCAGCCGGCCGCCGATCCTGTGGCCGGGTCCTCGCCGCCGTAAAACTGCATGCGGGCGCGGTACGCAGGCGCATCGCCGCCGGTTGGCCCGAGCACAAAGAACCAGCGCGCTCCCCGCTCCCTGAGCCACGGCGTTGCCTCCTGCTGGTTCACCCTGAGCCGCGCCAGGGCCGCATGGGAGCGCAAGACCACGATGGCGAACGCGGTGCCGGTGGAGACGACCTGCGGCGGCAGCGCGGGGTCCAGGTCCTCAAGCTCCAGCCCGATCAAACGCGCCACTTCCGCCCGATCCAACTCCGCGCCAAACTCCGGGTCGCGCTGCGTCATCTCGCCGAAGAGGCCTTCTTCAAAGCGCACTGGAACCTGGCCCACGTTCAGCGCCAGCGTCGCGGTATCGCCCTCAAAGGTCTCGGGCGCGCGGAGTTTGAGCACGCTCGCCGTTCCCAGCGTGGGATGGCCGGCGAAGTTCAACTCTTCCTGGGTGGTGAAGATGCGCACACGCACACCTTCGGCGCGCTCGATGGCCGCTGCGCGGCGCTCGACAAACGTGGTTTCAGAGAGGTTGAACTCGCGCGCGATCGCCTGCATCCGCTCCGCCGCGAGGCGTGCGGTGTTCATCACCACGGCCAGCGGATTGCCCGCCAGCGCGGCGCCGGTGAAAACGTCCACCACAAAATAGTCCAGTTCGATGGGACCTTGTGCAGACATCGCTTGACCTGCCTCCGCTCTGTTTTAGTCTACGAAAACCGGCGAGGTGCGGTGTTTTTTGGTTTCAGTTGTCACTTGTCAGTCGCCGGGGAACAGCCTCGGAGAGTTGGTTCCTGCCGGCCGCTGAAAACTGACAACGTTCCTCCGCATGGGTGGCGAAGCGGTGAACGCGCAGGTCTCAAAAAAACTGTATGCGCGGGTTCGATTCCCGCCCGGTGCTCCAATTGTTGAGCGGAAAAGTAAAAGGGCCGCGCCTCGCCAGGAGAGGAAGCGGCCCTTGCCGGTGGGGACCGGTGGTTGCTGGTTCGATGCGCCGGCCTCAGAGCGCGATCAGCGGCCGGGGAAGCCGTGTTTTGGCCCGGTCGAGGAACAGCCTCATGCGCAGGGCCTCGGCCCGCTCGACAGCCACCAAGCGCATCTGCCTCCGGATATGGTCTTCATCCGCAAGCAGGGGCACCTGGGACTCGTCGTATTCGGCATCCTCCTCCAACCGCGCAATTCGATCTTCAATGCTGCGGCGGAATCGGGGGCTGATCTCAAATCCATCGTTGGCGATGCAATCGGTCATCATGGCAATCACCTCGGAGCGGAATCCTTGAGGCTTGAAATATTTTCTTGAGAGGCCTCAAGTTTTTTCCGACTATGCCGATATTAACGAAGACTCATCTCAGGCGCTAGATTACCGGATTACGGGACCAACGTAACCAACTGTCCAGAAACAGGACAGTCCGGGCTCTTTCCCCTCGGTTTTTGCACAATTTATCGCTTCTTGCCGGCTAGTTTTGCGGCGGCGCGGCGAAATAGCCCTTGCGCACCTGCACCTTCGTGCCCTCGCCGCAGGTCACGCCGAGGTGGCGGAAGCTGCCGTCCAGCTTGGTGTTCGAGGGCGTATAGGTGGCCACATACTGGGTGCGCAGTTCGTCTTCGATCTGCTGGAAAGCGGCCGCGAGCTTGTTGCCGTTGTTGCCCACGTCGATGAGCCGGCCGCCGGTCTCCTCGGTCACCCTCTTCATGGCGGAGTATCCGGAGTAACCAAAGGGCCCGTAGACGGCGCGGTCGGCGATCAGGATCACGTAGACGATCACGTTGGATTTTTCCGCTGCGGCAATCGCCTCGGCGATCTTGTGGTCGCTTCCTTCGTCTTCGCCGTCGGTGAGCAGGATCATCGCCTTGCGGCCGGTCTCCTGGTTCAGCTTTTCCCTGGCGGCCAGGTACACCGCGTCGTAGAGCACGGTTCCCTTGGGGCCTCCGGCGGTGGGAATGGTGCCGCCGCCGGCTCCGGGAATCCCTCCCCCTCCATTGCCGCCCGCGGTATTGATTTCCGCCTTATTCAGGGCCCGCGTCAGCAGCCGGGGACTGTCGGTGAAGTCCTGCAGCAGATCCACATTCACATCGAAGGAGAGCACGAACGCCTCGTCCTTCTTCCGCAGCACGCGGGAAAGGAACTGGCCTCCCACGTCCTGCTCCAGTTGCAAGACGCGATATTGGCTGCCGGAGGTGTCCAGCAGAATGCCCAGGGTGAGCGGCAGTTGGGTCTCGGCCACAAAGCTCTTCAGCTTCTGCGGCGTCTTGTCTTCCGCGATGGTGCAATCGTTCGCACTCAGGTGAGGCACCAGATTGCCGCTCTTATCCTTGACGGTGAAAAAGACGTCTACCAGATTGACGTTGAGCTTGAGAGTGGCCACCGATTCGTCGTTGGGCGGCGGGGCCGGCGCGTTGCTCACCGGCGCCTCGTCGGGCGAGGGGGCAAGCTGGGCCCATCCCGCCAGGGACAATCCCGGCAGGGCGAGCAGCAGAGCCGCAACTCTCACTCCAACGCGCATTCTGGACATTTAGACGGAATTGGGACCTCGAAGAAAGCATACGCGAATTCTTTCCCGGCGGACGGGCAACCAGCAAGGCTCTGGCGCGTCTGATACTCTGACGAATGCAGCCCTGCTGGCTCGTTTTTGTCCGTTGTCAGCCGTCAGCGATCAGTGGTCGGTTGTCGCAAACCGCTGAAAACTGACAACTGGAAGCGTCGGATTCATCGGCGATCGGGGATTGTTTTTAGACTGACCGCGGAAACCTGACAACTGACCACTGGAGAACACCTGTGAAGCTTGGTTTAACGACAATGGCGCTGGCCGCGCTCCTGAGTTCGAGCCTGGTGGCTCTGGCCCAACAACAGCAACCCGCGGTACCCGATGCTCCTACGCCCCAGGCGCCTCCGCCGTTGTCTGGCGTGGACGGCCCGATCACGCCCGGCAAGGGCGCGGGCGACGAACTGCCCGGACCGAACTCCTCTTCCAACGCTTCGACGGATCAGCAGACTGCGCCCCCCAGCCAGTTGCCTGCCAGCCAGGAAAAAGACGACTTCCAGACCAAGCCTCCGGAGATGCCCGCGACCGGCGAAGGCGTGGAAAAGACCACCGCTTTGATTCACATCAGCGTGAATTTCGTTGAAGTTCCCGTCACCGTGAAAGACACCAAGGGAAAGCTGGTGGCCGGCCTCACCTTCCGCGATTTCAAGGTCTTCGAGAACGAGACGCGGGAGCCGTTGGCCCTCTTTACCGTGGATCCCTTCCCGCTTTCCATCGCCTTTATCATCGACCAGAGCCTGACCTCGGACGTAATGGCCAAGGTGAACAACTCCCTCGGCGCCATCCAGGGCGCGCTCACTCCATACGATGAGGTCGCGGTCTTCTCCTACAGCAACGGATCGCAGGAGCGGACCGGCTTTACCGGCGCGCAGAGCAACCGTCTGCCCGCCGTGCTGGCCCTGACCAAGGAGACCGGCGCCGACATGCTGGTCCCGGTCAACAGCGGTCCGCTGTCCGGCTGCAACGTCCGCGAAAACGGCAACTGCGTCGATCCCAACCTGCAGCCCGGCCGCTCGGCGGGCAGCGGCAGCGGCGTTATCACCATTCCCAAGGAGATTCACACCCTCAACGACGCCATCCTGGCCGCCGCTAAGGAATTGTCCACACGCCCCAAGGGCCGCCGCCGCATCATCTACGTCATCTCCGACGGCAAGGAGTACGGCAGCAAGGCGACCTTCAAAGAGGTGGTGCGCTACCTGGAAACCAACAGCATCGCCGTCTACGGCACCTCGGTGGGCGACTCCGCGCGCTGGGGCGAGGGCTACGTAAGCCGCATTCACCTGCCCTTCCAGATGTACGACAACATCCTGTACAAGTACACCGTGGCCACCGGCGGCACGCTCGACTCCGAGCAGAACCTGAACGGCATCGAAAAGAGCTACGCCAAGATCGCCGAAGAGGCGCGCACCCAGTACACGCTGGGCTACTACAGCCACCAGCCGTTCATCGACGGCAAGTTCCGCAAGGTCGAAGTGCGTGTCGACCGGCCCGGCGTCGACGTAAAAGCCAAGACCGGCTATTATCCCAACGCGCGGGATGCTCAATAAACTGTGACCCCTTCCAGCTCCGCGGCCGGCCTGGGATTGCTGTCGGCTGCGTCCTGGGGCGGCTCGGACTTTGCGGGCGGCATGGGAGCGCGCCGCGCTCCCGCCCTGCTGGTGGTCGCTTCAGGCCATATCTTCTCGTTTCTTGTGCTGTTGGCGCTGTGCCTGGGAATGCGGCTTGCCGTGCCCGGCCACGCGCCTCTTTTGTATGCCGCCGTGGGCGGATTTGAGGGCTCGCTGGCCCTGGCCGTCTTTTATCGCGCTCTCTCCATGGGCGCCATGGGCCTGACCGCGGCTCTTACCGGCCTGCTCACCGCTCTGGTTCCGGTCCTCTTTTCTCTCTTTCACGACGGCCTGCCCACCCCGCTGACCGCCGCGGGATTGGCCATCGGCCTCATCGCCATCTGGCTGATTACCCACGCGCCGGGAACTGGAGAAATGTCCACGCCGCCGGCCGCGCTGCTGCTGGGCGCGCTGGCCGGAGCTGGATTTGGGACGCAGCTGATTCTCTTCAAGATGGCCAGCGGAGGCGGCATCCTGTGGGTGATGACCTCGGCGCGCGCCGCCGGCGCTGTGGCCATCGTTTTGTTTCTGCTGGCGATGCCGCCCAAAGGGGCCTGGCGCGGCTTCTGGCTCTTCGGCATCCTGGCCGGAGCGCTGGACACCCTGGGCAATCTCTTTTATCTCCAGGCCACCCGGCTGGGCCGCCTGGATGCGACTGCGGTGGTTTGTTCGCTCTATCCCGCCGTCACCATCCTGCTGGCTGCGCTGGTGCTGCGCGAGTGGCCCACGCGCCGCCAGATGGCCGGCATGGCGCTGGCGTTGGCCGCCGTGGCGCTGCTGAGCGTGTAGCAGTTCCGGAGACGCAGAAAGGCCTGTGCACCTGCACAGGCCTTCGGACTCTCAGTTCAAACTTCGCGCGGACCCGGCAACAGCATCCGGAGGGACGAATCCCCTGCCCGGAGCCTTGCGAGTACCTTACTTGGGCTCGACGGGCGTCGAAGCCGGCGGCGCGGGAGCCGCATTCTGCTGCACGGTCGGCGCGGGAGCGGTGGGCTCGCTGATGCCCTTCAAGCCTTCCTTGAAGCCCTTCAATCCTTCGCCCAATCCTTTGCCCAGTTCCGGCAAACGCTTGGCTCCGAACAACAGAAATGCAACGATCGCAAGCACGAGCAGATGCCACGGCTGAAGAGCATCACCAAACATAAAATTACCTCCGCGCGCCGGTTTGGCCGCGCAACTTGACTACCGTATTGTCGCACAAACGCTGATGCCCGTGCAGAGCCTGGGAACTCACTGCCCACTGTCCACTGTTCCCTGTTCACTGTTCACTGTTCCCTGTTCACTGTTCACTGTTCCCTGATCCCTGCCTCAGTTCACCTGCGCCGGTTTGCCCAGCCGCTCCGTCACCATGGAATAGAAGCCGCGCAGATCTTCCTCCTCGCCGATCGTCAGCCTGCGATAGACCTTCATCAGCGGGAAGAGCCGCGAGCCGCGCACATCGACGGCCGGAACGGAAACCGCGCCGCCGGGATAGGGAGTCATCTCCCACGAGCCGGCATAGCGGCGCCGCAGTACCTCGCCCAGGTAGCTGCCCCAGAGCCGCACCTCGAAGTCCAGATCGAGTTCCGGGCTCTCGCCCACCAGGACCAGGATCTCGTCCAGCACGTCGATCGAGTCCGAGGTGAAGTCCAGTTTCTGCTTGAAGTTGCGCCTGGCCAGGTCCGCCGCCGCGTGGGCGTAGCCCTCCATCATCGCTCCCAGGTCAGGATAAGCCGCCGATTCGAGACGTTTGCGCAGGTCGTTCATGCATCTACAGGTTAAATGCACCGGCGCGGGTGCTGGGACAGGAAAATGGATGGGCGGCGCGGTTTATGGCAGACTGAAAGCAGTTGCGGAGGGCAACCATCTTGAAGACCGTCAAGCTTCTCGCTCTGGCCGTTCTGCTGGGCCTGGCCGCCTGCAAAGAGCCGGCCGTCACCGCTCCCGCCAGCCGCGACATCTATCCCGATCCGGCGCAGGCCAAGGCCGATATCGCCGCCGCGCTGAAGACCGCCAGCGCAAGCCACAAGCGCATTCTGCTCGACTTTGGCGGCAACTGGTGCGGCGACTGCCAGGTGCTGGACATTTATTTCCATGATCCCGCCAACCGGCCCATCCTGGAGAGCAACTTCGTGCTCGTCCACGTGAACATCGGCAAGACCGACGCCAATCTGGACATCGCCCGGCAGTACGACGTTCCGCTGGACAAGGGCGTGCCCACACTGGCCGTTCTCAACGAAAAGGGCGAACTGCTCTATAGCCAGCGCGGCGGCGAGTTTGAATCCATGCGCCGCATGGATTCCTCATCCGTCACCAGCTTCCTGGAGCAATGGCGACCCAACTGCTCGGTCGCGGCGGTGAACTGCTAGAGACACGGAGAAAGGCCTGCACAGGGCCGGCGTTTCAGCCGATCGGGGCCAGGTGTTTGGTCTTCTGGTAGGTGTACACGATGCGGTGGGCCACGGTGATGGTGGAGAGCACGGCCAGCACCCACAGCACCGGGGCCATCGCGCCCCAGTGGTTGAAGAGGGCGCCGATAATGATGAGCACGATGCGTTCCGGCCGCTCCAGGAAGCCCACCTTGCACTGGCCGATAAGAGCCTCGGCGCGGGCGCGCGTGTAGCTGACCATCAGCGAGGTGACCATGACGAAGGCCACCAGCACCACATAGCGGAAGCGGTTGATGCGGCCGTAGTAGACCAGCAGGCCGAAGAACAGCACCACGTCGGAGTAGCGGTCGATCACCGAGTCGAAGAAGGAGCCAAAGACGGTGACCTGGTTGTTGCGCCTGGCTACGCGGCCGTCCACCATGTCGAAGAGGCCGGCGCCGAAGATCACACAGCCCGCATAGAAGAACATGCGGCCGGCGTTGGTGGCGTTGGCGTGGCCAAAGAGGAATGCGGCCACGATGTTGATGACCAGCCCGATGAAGGTGAGCGCGTTGGGAGAGATGCGGGTCAGCGCCAGGCCGTGCACGATGTGGTCAAGAAGCCAGCCGCAGGCGCGGCCAAAAGCGCTGGTCCAGGTCATTCCTAGTCTTCCTTGTTACTGCTCTTTGCCGGAGGCGTTTTCGCCGGCTTCATCGTGAATGGTGGTCAGTTTCAGGATTTCAAGTTGGCGCTTGCCGTTGGGCGTGACGATGGTGGCGATGTCGCCCACCCGCTTGCCCACCAGGCCGCGGCCGATCGGCGAGGTCGTCGAGATCAGGCCTTTGGAGACGTCGGATTCCTCGCTGGTCACCAGGCGGTAGACGATCTCCTCGTCCTTGGTCGAGTCGTAGACCACGACGGTCGAGCCAAAGCCGACCTTGTCCCTGGGAATGTTGGTCAGATTGACCAGGGAGAGCTCGGCCATGCGCCTCTTGAGCTGGCCCAGGCGCGCATCCACAAAGGTCTGGCGCTGTTTGGCCATGTGATACTCGGCGTTCTCCGACAAATCTCCCATGGCCACCGCCTTCTTGATTTCGGCGGGGAGCTCGTGAGAAAGTTCGTACTCCAGGAGTTCGATCTCGGCGAGAAGCTGCTTTTTAATGTGTTCGGGCATCCAGAGTCCGTGGCGGCGAGCGGGGTTCGCTCAATCCGCGAGAGATGAAGAACTTGACTTCTCATTATACGCGGGGGACTGGACAGGGGGCAGGGACCGGGAGTGGGGGTAGAGGATCGGGAATTGGAATGGTCTGCCCGTTCGGCTACTCCCTATTCCCTAATCCCTACTCCCTGTTCCCTAATCCCTGTTCGTCCATGAACGACTGCAAAATCAGCGTGGCGGCTACTTGATCGACCACCCGGCGATGCTCCTGGCGCGCGTGGCCGGCTTCGTACAGAATCTGGTGCGCCTCGCGGGTGGTCAGCCGTTCGTCCCACAGGTGGATGGGCAGGCCGGTCAGTTCACCCAGTTCGGCGGCGAAGGCCTGAGTCCTGGCCGCCTGCGGGCTCACGTCGCCGGAGAGATGCACGGGATTACCCACCACAATGCCTGCCACGCCAAACCGCCGCGCCAGCCGTGCCAGCGAGCGCAGGTCTTCGCGCCGGTTGTGCCGCCGTTCCAGCGTGAGCACCGGCTGCGCCGTCAGCCCCAGTTCGTCCGACACAGCCACGCCGATGCGCCGGTTGCCGACGTCGAGACCGAGATAGCGGGGATGAGGGGCGGCTTCCAGCGTGCAAACTCCCTGGCTCTCAGCTTAATGCTCCTGGCTCCGGGGAAGAAATGCGCCGTCCTGGGGATTTGCGCCCGATACAATCAAAGCAGCGAATCCTCGCGGGGTCTTCTCGCGTCTGAATATAGGAAGGGCTGATCCAGGGAATGGTGCGCCGCAAACCGAAGAGTAGAAAGAAAAAAGGTTCTGGCGCGGCGGGAACCATCCTGGCGGCTTTTTTCGTATTGCTTTTAGGAGCAGGCGCGGCGGCCTGGCTGGTGCTGACGCCCTACGGGCCGCAAAGCGAGACGTTTGTCGAGCTGGCGCCGGGCTCTTCCACGCTGCGCATGGGGCGGCAACTGGAATCGGCGGGCATTGTGCGCAGCCGGTTTGCCTTCGATCTGCTGCGTTGGTACAAGCGGGGAACGCTTCGCGCCGGCGAATACCGGTTCGACCACCCGGTCACACTGACCGAGGTCTATGCGCGGATCGCGCGCGGAGATGTTTACACAAAGGCAGTCGTCGTTCCCGAGGGCGCGAGCATCTTTGAGATCGCCGCCCGCTTGGAACAGGCGGGACTGGGCACGCGGCAGGAATTTCTTGACGCGGCGGCAAAGCAGACGGGGCTGGTGGCCGACCTGGACCCTGGGGCAACGAGCCTGGAGGGTTATCTGTTTCCTGATACCTACCGGTTTGCCCGCAAGGCCACCCCGGCGCAGATTGCTGCGACGATGGTGCGGCGCTTCAGGACGGTGGCCGCGCAACTGGGATTGAAGAGGAACGTGCATACAGTGGTGACGATGGCTTCGTTGATCGAGCGGGAGACGGCGGTGGATGCGGAACGGCCGCTGGTGGCCAGCGTCTTTGAGAACCGGCTCGCCAAGAACATGCCGCTCATGACCGATCCTTCCGTGATCTACGGGCTGGAGCTGGAGGGCCGCTGGCGGGGCGCGGTCTACCAGAGCGATCTCGGTGCCAACACGCCCTACAACACCTATCTGCACACCGGCCTGCCGCCGGGCCCGGTGGCGAATCCGGGCATCAAGTCGCTGCGCGCCGCCATGGAGCCGGCAAAGACGGATTATCTCTATTTCGTAGCGGCCGGAGCCAATCCCCAGGGGCGCTCGCTCTTCTCCCGCACCCTGGACGAGCACAACCACAACGTAGCCGGCTACCGTCATGCCATGAAAAAGGCAGGTGGCCGATGAAATCAGGCTGTCGTCTGGCCTCCGCAGCGGCTCTGCTCCTTCCCCTGCTGCTTTCGGGTTGTTCCCTGCTGCCAACCACGCGCAAGTTGCCGGTGCCCAAAGCGCCAGCGATTGAGCAGGTGGCTGCGCCGGAGGAGTTGGTTGCCCGCCTCAACAAGCGCTGGACAGATCTCGAAAGTCTTACGGCCACCGTCGAAATCCAGGCCAGCGAAATCAAGGTCAAGGAAGGCATTGCCAAGGGGTCGCCCACTTTTCGCGGCCATATCCTCATGCGCAAGCCCGAGATGCTGCGCGTGCTGGGCTCTTATTTCGGCGTGAAAGCCTTCGACACGGCCAGCGACGGCAAGGACTTCACGCTCTTCATGCCCACTAAAAGCAAGGCCGTCAAGGGTTCGAACGCGCTGAAGAAGAAGTCGCTCAATCAGTTCGAAAACCTGCGCCCCGGATTCTTTCTTGACGCCCTGGCGGTAAGGGGGCTGAGTCCCGACGATCTATACACCGTGACGGAGGAAGCCATTACGGTGGAGGACGCGGCCCGCAAGCACTTCTACTCCGTGCCGGAGTACGTCCTGAACATTTCGCGCCGCAAAGCGAACAGCCAGGAGCTCATGCCGGAGCGGGTGGTGCGTTTCCATCGCGACGACCTCCAGCCGTACCAGCAGGACATCTACGACACCCAGGGCAACCTGGAGACCCAGGTCTTCTATTCCTCATACCAGGATTTCGGCTCCAGCAGGTACCCCGGAAAGGTCACCATCAAGCGCCCGATGGAGGAGCTGGAGATCGTTCTTTCCGTCGAAGATGTGAAGGAGAACGTGCCGTTGACCGACGACCAGTTCCAGATCAAGATTCCCGACGGGACGGAGATCCAGAAGCTGGAGTAGCACGGCCGGCAACCTGGGCCCGCATCGCATCTCTTCCCGTTCTCAGAGGCGAAATCCGCGACGCCCGAAAGCGTTTGCGCGATGCAATCGGTTCTTGCTTCAAAAAACGGATCGATAGCGAAACCAGGGCTGCTGTGTCCTGACATGCTTTCAAGTGGACGCGACCAGCAGGAAGCGGCAACCTCGCAATCTCTCCGCTGGGAACCATCTACCCTGGTTTCGCTCTAACGTCCGCCGTGGAAGACCTGGCTCAAATTGGAATTTCCCGATCCGGAGGCATAGTAGGCCGCCCAGTAGTAGGGATGGCGGTAACGGGCGTCGCGGATGAGGGTTCGGCGCGCGGCGGTCAGGGCCTGCGGAACGCTGAGGCCTTTGGCCAGGCCGCCGTAGAATGCGTCCATCATGGGGACGGCGGAGCCGGAGTCGATCTGCCAGCGGGTGGCGACCACATCCGGAACGCCCAGCGAGGCCAGCGTGTCCACGATGTCGCCCATGCCGTGATTCCAGCCTTCTTCTTTTTTGCCCGAGGAGCAGGCGGAGAAGACGGCCAGCCGTGCGGCGCGCGGAGGATGCCGGCGCAGAAGACCGCTGTCCAGATAGGGCCGGTCCGCATTCGCGCCCGCCGGATTCGTCCCGCCAGGAAATGTTTTAGCCGGAGCCAGCAGCAGGCGCGTGGCTCCATCCTGCTGGGCGGCGTGGCCGGCAAAATGAATGGTCGAAGCCGTGGCCAGCCGCGCGGCCACCTGCGCCTGGGTCGCCTGGCCGGCCAGCAGAAGATTCGGGTTGTTGCCGAAACGGGCCACGGCCCGGGCCTCGTTCAGCACCTCCGGCAAAAGCTCGTTTTCTCCGGAGGCGACCGAGGCTCCCACAATGAGAGGCTTGCCCGCGAAGGTTTGTGCCGCGCCCGGCCTGCGGTCGAGAATCAGGGACGGCGCCTCTTCCAGATTGAACTGCAAGCCGATGGGACCCGCGGTGGTTTCAACCGAGGGCCAGGGCAGATTGCCAAGCAGAGGATCGGGCTCGAGTAACAATTGCCCGCCTGGGATGGACGCTCCATGCGCGGGGGTGAGCGGCTCGAGCGGGTCCAGCAGGAGGGCGCCCACCCGCCGCGCTGCCCGGTCGACCGCGTTCAGAGGAGTTGTGGGCGAACTGGCGGCTTCCTCCAGCGGCGCTGCCGCCTCCAGCACTTCCTCCCGGCGGATGGGAGACTGGGCCCAGAGCACTCCCTCGGCGCTGACCTTATAGAGGAGCAGCCGGTCCGGCAGAACGACCTGCCCCAGGACCCGATCCGGCCCCAGATCCTTGAACGCGCTCGACACCTTCTCCTTCAGGCAGGTCAACCCCTTGTCCGCGCAGGCCGGAACCGTCTCGCCGAGAATCCTCAGCCGGTATCTCTCCCAAAGAGCCAGAACCTCGTCGCCGGGACGGCTCTGGGCCAGCCAGACGCCGGCCAGCATGGCATAGAGATCGCGATCCTGCTGGGCCATCGCAATGGCCTTTGAGCCGACCTTGCCCGCCCGGCGCTCCTCCTCGAGCAGCGCATCCCGCAGCCGGGGTTCGGCTGCCTCCGGATGGCCCAACGCCAGATCCAACTGCCCGCGAACCGTGGCATATTCCCGGCGATGAAAAGAGTTCTCTTCGCCGGCGATATGGTCTTGGACCGCATCGAGCAGTTTGGCCGCCGCGGCAAAGTCGCGGCGATCGAGATAAAGGCTGGCCAGCCCCATCTCGTTCTCGGCCAGGAGCCCATACACGGACTTTCCGCCGCCAAGGGCGGTCAATTCGCTCTCGGCCGTCCGCATCTGTTCCTGCGCCTCGGAAATGGAGCCGGCGCGAATGGCGACGGAGGCCAGCTTGAACCGCTCGGTCGGAAGGACTTCGCGCGCCTGGCTCAGCGCAAGCACCCCAACCACCTCGCGCTGCAGCAGAAGTGTGTGCCGGACGCGCGGGGTGCCTTCCTCGATTTCTTCCAGTCCGGAGAGGGTGGTGTAGAGCCGAAAGGCCGGATAATCGCCGGTATAGAACATGCGCACCGTGGGAAGGTACGCCCGCCATGCCGCTTCGGCGTCTCCCGAATCCACAGCCGCGGAGCCCAGCAGGTTTCTGGCCCGCAGTTCGAGAAGAGTGTAGTGGCGATCGTGGGCGAGGCCGATCGCGCGCTGAAAGGCCGGGTGCCCTCCGCGCCGGTTCCGGGCGCGGGATCGCATTGGGTGTCTTCCGTGAGATCGTGAATCTGAATCCAGGCAAATTGCGGGTTGCGGCCCAGCAGCGGGTGCGCCGCCAGATAGCAGCCGGACAGATTGTCGGACCGCTGCAGCGCAAAAACCCGCTCGACCTCCGCGCGGTCTTCTCCAGCGGCGTTGGCCAGGCTGTGAAAGAGCTGGCGGGCCTTGCCGGCCGACTTCTGTGCGTCAAGGAAATCGCCCATGACATCCTCGCGGATGGCCTGACCCAGAGCTTGAACGGCCTGGAAGAATCTGAGATTGGGCGGGGAGGATTCGGAAGGAAGGAGTTGGGAGAGCCAAGGGTCCCGGTGGTTGCGTTCGAGAGAGGCGGCGAGAGCGCGGAGCAGAGTGCGCGCCGCTTGGCACTTCTCCTCGCACGGCGAACCGCGCGAGCGGTCCACCGGCATGGGATAGGCGAAATCGAGCAGTTTGGGAAGCTGGTTGCTGGAAAGTTCCTCGTCGAGAGCGGCCAGCGCGCCGGAATCGGCCGCCAGCGCACGCATCGCCTGCGGAGTGGCCAGCCGCTCATCCATCCGGCTCTGGTGGCTCTTCAACTGGTTCAGCTTCTGTTCCAGGGCCGCAAGCCGGCGGCGGCCCTCGGCCAGCCAGCGCGGATCGCGCTCGAAGCGCAGATACCGGTTCCAGGTCTCCACGGCGTTCATCACCTGGCCGCGATCCTCCATGACCACCGCCTCATTGAAGAGGACCAGGGTGTCGGCGGGAGCCAGTTCGTCGGCCCGGCGCAGGTATTCCAGGGCCGTGGCGCGATCGTTTTCGCTGCCTGAAGCGGCGCCGCGCTGAAAGTAGGCGGCCGCATCGTCCATCAGCAGGCTGGAGGTGACCGGTCCGGCGGCCAGCAGCCGGTCCAGAATGTCGATGGCCGGGTCGTATTTCTCTTCGAGCACGTCGGCGCGGGCCTCGAGCTGGAGCCAGTGTGCGTCTTCCGGCGCGTTTTCAAGCTGGCGTTCGATCCGGGCGCGCGCATCCAGCAGCTTGGCCGATTCGCGGCCCGTTGAGCCGCCGCGCAGATGCGCCTGCGGAGTCACTTCGGCAAAACCCGCGCCGGGCATGCGCAACTCGAAAATGCGGGCGTGGGTATATGCCTCGGCCAGCAGCCTCTCCGGGGTATTCAGGCGCTGCCAGGCCACGGTGCCCAGGGCGGCGATAGCCAGCGATGCCGCCAGCCCGGCTCCCACCCACAGGTACAGCCGCTGCGTACGGTTGCGCGCCGGCCGGCGGGGGGTGCGGGCCAGCTCAACCGCCAGTTGGTGCTGCCAGGCGCGGGAGGACGAAGCCAGCTTGCCGACCTCTTCGGTCTCTTGCGGCGAAACTTCCTCGCGCAGCAGCCTCAAACTCAGCCGCAGGCGCTCCGCGCAAACGCGGCACAGGGCCGCATGAGCCAGCAGCGCGTCCTGTCTTGCGGACGCGGCGGCATCGGCCGGCTGCGTCTCCGCGCTGGCCAGCCGCAGCCATTCGCCCGGCTCGGGACAGCCATTCACCGTGCCCGCCGGCGCACCTGCGCCGTCCGCCGGTGTCTCGGCCCGGGCCGGCTGCCCTTCGACCAGTTCCCGCAAGGCCCTGGCTAGGGCATCGTCGGAACGGTCAGTCGGGCGGGCTGGGTTCAAATCTTCGCTCATATCTGCACTCTGTCTATGTCTATCGGATTTTCGGGTGACATTCCTTTCAAATGGTAGGAATTGACGCTATCCAGGATCAGGCTGGTCCTCCGGTCTCGTTCTTTCAATCTCCCCACGCAGCCAGATGGTGACCCGGCGCAGCCCGCTCTCAACGCCCTTGGGTGTCAGTCCGAGGGACGGCAGCGCGGCAATCTCCTCCGCCGTAAGCCCTTGCAGGTAATAGAGCCAGAACAGGTCGCGGTCGCGCCGGCCGGTAGCTCCCTGCACCGAGCGAAGCCTGGAGTCCAGTTGGGAAAGAAGCACGGATCGCTGCATCTGAGCGGCGGGACGAGAGCCGGCTTCGGAAGCGGGAGTGACGTCTTCCACAAGCGGAGTCGTTACTACCTTGCCACCCCTCTTCACCGAGTAAAGGCGACGGAAATAGTCGTTGGCCACCGAAGCCGAAACGATGCGCAGCAGACCCAGAAACGAGTCCTCGCCGCGCGGCTCGAAACTGCGCAAAATGCGCCGCTCCTGCTCGCACAATTTCAGAAAGACTTCCTGCACGATATCGTCCACCATCGCTGGCGATGAGCCGCTTACCCACAACCGCGCAACGCGCAGCGCGACCAGCGAGGCGAGGGGCGCGCAGCGGCGCAGAAACTCCTCCCACTCTGCCGCATCGGCGGAGTGGGCGCAGGCCTTGGCGAGATCGTTGACCGGTGTTGTAAATCCGTCCATTGCGCGGGATACCAGTTTACCTCAACCGCGCAACACTAGTTATTTGTTTGTAAATTGCGTTTACCCCAAAGTACCCTGCGCACGGCGCGGCATTTCCGGCCTGTGCTAGTATCCCGGCAAGCGTTCACAACCAATTTTGGAGAGCCCAACATGGATTCCAATCTCCGCCCTCTTACCCTTGGCGAAATCCTGGACCGCACGGCCCAGCTTTACCGCGAGAACTTTCTGCTGTTTGCGGGAATCTTTGCCGTGTATTGCGGCGTGGCGCTGGTGCTTAACCTTCTGCTCATCGGCGTGGGAGTGTTGCTGCGAACGCTGCATTGGACCGGCGCGCTGACATGGACGACCGTCGTCTCCTCGGGCGTTGTCATGCTTATTCTTTTCCTCCTGTTTGGCGCGGCCGTGGCCGCCATCAGCAGGGCGGTGGCCTGGGTTCACCTGGGCGAACCGGCCACCATCCGCAGCGCCTACTCGAGCACGCTGCCCCGGCTGGGCCGCTACCTGTGGCTGATGACCATCACCGCGTTTGTCGTCTGGACGCCGCTTGCTGTCCTCTACGGCGGCTATTTCGGGGTGCTCGCTTACTACGGAAAGGCCTTCGGGCCCCAGGCCGGCGCAGCCGCCCAGCAGGCTGCCGCAATCAACCCGCAGTCGGCGACCATCTTCCTGGTAGCCTCGCTGGTCTTCATCCTGCTGCTCATCCCGGTGGGCGTCTACACCGTTCTGATGGGCCTGCGCTATGCTATGGCCCTGCCGGCCTGCGTGGTGGAGAATCTGAAAGCCCGCAAGGCCCTCCGCCGCTCCATCGATCTGAGCAAAGGAGCGCGCGGGCGGATCTTCGTTCTGGGGCTGCTGATCGGCGTAATCAAGATAGGGATGGTCTCGGTTACCCAGGTCTTCATTTTCATCGCCGTCTTCAAGCATCACGGCCAGATTGGGCCAGGTCTGAGCGCGCTCTCGCAAATCATCGCGTTCTTCACCAACACCTTCCTCGGCCCCATCTACGCCACCGGCATTACCCTCTTCTACTACGACCAGCGGGTGCGCAAGGAGGGCTACGACATCGAGTGGATGATGCAGGCCGCCGGGTTGACGGTGCCCGCGCCGGAAGCTGTGCCGGAAGCAGAGTCCCAACCTCCGCAGGCCAGTGAGCCTGCATGAGGGCGAATCTGCGCCCGATGAACCTGGGCGAAATCCTCGACCGGACCTTCGAGATTTACCGGGCCAGGTTTCTTGTTTTTGCCGGGATTGCCGCGCTGCCCGCGCTGGCGATCGTAACGCTAGAAGCAGTCAATCGCGTTTGGTGGGGACTGACTCCATTTCCATACAGTGGCGATATTCCTCTCACTCTTTTACAGTGGACGGTTTACCGAACGGCGCTTTATCAGATTGTATTGCTGCTGCACCTTCTGGTTTGGCCTGCTTTTGCTTGCCTGACCTCCCAGCTCTATTTTGGTGAACACCCTGAATTGACGGCTGTAGCCTTTCGTGGCAATTCCCACTGGCGTGGCTGGCTCTGGATGGCGATTGCGAGTTGGGGAATCATTCTAATTCTTCCCGAGTTGGTTACCAGCGGATTGTTTATTGCGTTCTACTACACTCTCTCGGAAGTTATAAAGGTCAACGAGTCTATGCAAGAATGGCTGATGCCGGATGTAATATACATTCTCTCTGCATTAGGATTCTTAGTCTTTTTATGGCTAAGTTCGACCCTATTTATTGCAATTCCAGCAAAGTCGCTGGAGGGGCTCAAAGTCGGCAAGTCCTTTCGGCGAAGCTGGTCGCTTTCAAGAGGCAGCCGTTTGAAGACGCTTTTTGTGCGCTTTGCTTTGGTATTCACCACATGGTTGCTGAATTTGTCGTTTTCGGCGCTTCTACTTCTGCTTCTGCGGTTGACCATAAGGAACTTCGGAGTCTGGGTGCATTACTATCGCAACCTCTATTATGGCATCGGATTTTTTGCCGCTTTTTCCGCCTCTATGCTCGTCGGTCCCATCTTTCCCATCGCTCTCACCCTTATCTACTATGATCAGCGCATACGCCACGAAGGCTACGACATCGAGAGGATGATGGAAGCAGCGGGATTGAACCCGGCCGTACCTTTATCGAGTGGAGACGAACCGGCCGCGGCGGAAGCGGAGGAGTTTCCCGCGTGACGGCCCGTCTTGCGTTCGCATGTGCCGCTCTGGCCGCCACCATGGCTGCCGCGCAGTCTCGCGTCGTCGCCGACGCGCCCGCCGCGCACCAGCCGCATGAGGCTTCGCTGGACGAATATCGCGCACACCTGACAGCGCTCGCCGCCGTGGTCGAGGCTTGCGCCAAGGCGCGGAACATGAAGGCCTGCGACCCCGCTCTGGTGGGCGAAGACGATCGCGTTCCCGTTGGCGAGGGCTCCAATGCCGGGCGGCGGCTGATCCGCTACGGCTGGCTGCGCGTGCTGCTCTCGAAGGCCCAGGACAAGGATGAGCCCGCGCCCAACCCTGGCGCAAAACGCGCACCCCTCCAGGAGAGCACGCTGCCTCCGCGCCGCACCACCACCGAACTGCTGCAAGACGCCAGGACGCGTCTGGCCCGTGACCTGACCCAGATCGATATCGAAGCCGAACCTGTACCCTCACATGCCCACGAGCGCGAGGCGATGCGGCAGGTGCTCGCCGGGCGCGACTTCCGCAATCTGGAGGAGACGACGGCCAAAGACACGGCCCTGGAAAAGCTCGCCAATTGGCTCAACCGGCTCTTCTGGAGCGCCGCAAAACTCGGCGTCCACGCCGCGTGGGTCGGGCGCACGATCGTCGTCGGTTTTATTGTGGTCGTCTGCGTGGGGTTGATCTGGGGGCTCATGCAACTGGAGCGCCGCTGGCGCATCCGGCTGGTGCCGGAGAGCACCGGGCCCGCCGCCGCGGCCGCTTCGGCCCGCGACTGGCAACTGTGGCTGGAGGACGCGCGCAAGGCCGCCGCCGTTGACCGGTGGCGCGAGGCCATTCACTTCGTCTATTGGGCCGCAATCTCGCGCCTGGAAGCGAAGCGCCTGTGGCCCGCCGACCGCGCCCGCACCCCCCGCGAATATCTGGCGCTGGTAGCGCCTGAAGATCCGCGCAAAGCCGGGCTGGCCACGCTCACCGGCAGCTTCGAGCGCGTCTGGTACGGAGGCCGCGCGGCCGGCGAAAGCGACTACCGGAAGGCCGAGGCGCTGGCGTCTGCGCTGATAGCGGGCAGCGGAACGCAAGGAGGCGCGGCGCAATGAAATTCCTCTCCTCGCTCGACGCCAAAGATCGCCGTCTGCTGCTCTGGGTTTTAGGCATTGGATTGACCCTGGCAGTGCTGACCGGCTTTGTGCTGCCCAGCGAAAACAACGACGACAATCCCCTGCCCTCGAGCTACCTGGCCGGCCGGCACGGCGCCCGCGCGGCCTATGAGACGCTGCTCCGCTCCAACTATCCCATCGAGCGCTGGGAGCGTCCGCTCAGCGAACTGGCCGCCACGGCGGGTCCCGATACGGTGGTGATCTTCGCCGAGCCGTTCACCCGCGAAGGCAGTGAGATCAAGGCGGTGCGCACGATTCTGGAGCGCGGGGGCCGCGTGCTCTCCACCGGCTTCTGGGGCGGGTTCATCCTGCCCGGCTCGGCCAGCGAGACGCCGAGAGATTTCCATTTTGCCGCCTGCGAGCTGGAGCCCGAGGGCATCGACCGGCTCTCCGGCTCGGGCCAGGTATGGATGGTTCCCGCGGCCACTTGGGCGGTGGGCAACCCGGCGCACCGCGTGGACTATAGTTGCACCGGGCAGCCGGCGGTGGTCGAGTACGACTGGAGCAAGGGCCATGTGGTGTGGTGGGCCAGCTCCACGCCGCTTGAAAACGCATCTCTCTCCCGCGCCCACGATCTGGACCTGTTGCTCAACTCGCTGGGGCCGCGCGAGGGCCACCACTTTTATTGGGACGAGTCGCCGCACGGCGAGGTCCGCTCCACCTGGAGTTACGCCTACGGCACGGCGTGGAATCTGCTCTGGTGGGGTCTGGCGGCGCTGGGGCTGCTGGTGGTGCTCAGCTTCAGCCGGCGCAGCGGTCCGGTGCGCGAACTGCCTCCGCCGGCCAGGGCCACTCCCATCGAATTCCTTGAGGCGCTGGGCTCGCTCTATCGTAACGCCGGCGCGGCCTCCACCGCCGTGGCCATCGCTTGGGAGCGCTTTCGCCGCCAGACGCTGCGGATTTGCGGGCGAAGAGGCCAGCCGATGGACGCCGCCGAGCTGGCTGCCGTGATCCGCCGCCGCTTTCCCCAGGCCGGCGCCAGCCTTGAAGCCGATCTGGCCGCCTGCGAAGAGGCCGGGCGAGACGAATCGATCGCGCCGCGCGAGGCGCTCCGGCTGATCCAGAAGCTCCACGGGCACCGGAAAAAGCTCGTTGCCGCCGTACGGCCCGGCTCTCAGGCCGCGCAATCTGAAAATATCCATTCCAAACAGCAGGAAAGGGTTTCATGAGCCAGGAAAATCAGCAAGAACTTGACCAAAACGTTCAAACCCCGGAGGGGCGCGCAACCAACCAACTGATGGCCCACGCCCGCGCGGAGCTGGGCAAGGTGATTGCCGGCCAGGAAGCTGCGATCGACGAAGTGTTGATCGCCGTCCTCTGCCAGGGCCACGCCTTGCTGGAAGGCGTGCCGGGCATCGCCAAGACGCTGATCGTGAAGACCCTGGGCCGTCTGCTCGGCCTCGGCTTCCAGCGCGTCCAGGCCACGCCCGACCTGATGCCGGCCGACATCCTGGGCACCACCATCCTGCGGCCGGGCCCCGATTCCGGTTCGGAGAGTTTCACCTTCCATGCCGGCCCCGTCTTTACCGACCTGCTGCTGGTGGACGAGATCAACCGCATGCCGCCGCGCACCCAGGCCGCGCTGCTGGAATGCATGGAAGAGCGGCAGGTGACCAGCGACGGCGTGCGCCGCCCGCTGCCCGCCTGGTTCACCGTCTTCGCCACGCAGAATCCGGTGGATTTTGAAGGCACGTATCCATTGCCCGAAGCGCAATTGGACCGCTTTCTGCTGAAGATTCGCGTGGCGTATCCCAGCGAGGCCGAGGAGCGGCAGATTCTGGAGCGGCACCATGCCGGCTCGGGCGCCGGGCTGCTGGAAGACGCCTCGATCGCGCCCATTCCCGAGGCGCTGCTGGCCGCCGCGCGCGCCGAGGTGCGGGCGATCCGCATCGAGCCGGAGCTCTATGCCTACATCCTCGCCCTGGCGCGGCAGACGCGTGAGTGGCCTACGCTGCTGCTGGGCGCCAGCCCCCGCGCGGCCCTGTGCCTGATGCTCGTGGCCCAGGCCACGGCTGCCTTCGATGGCCGCGACTACCTGGTTCCCGACGACGTGAAACGGGCCGTGCAGCCGGTGCTGCGCCATCGCATCCTATTGAAGCCCGAGGCCGAGCTGGAGGGCTTCGACGCCGATCGCGTCCTGGCCGACGTGGTCGCCGCCGTGCCGGTACCGCGGCAATGAATTCTAAGCGGAAAAGGGAGTAGTATAAAGGTGGTATGGAGGTAAATATGAAGGCTAAGACATCGATCACACTCTCATTGCCGCTTCTCGTCCAAATCGACAAGCTGATCGGCGAGCGCGCCTCCCGCTCGGCCTACATCGAGAAGGTGCTGCGCGACCATCTTCGGGATGAAACCCGCCACGCCATCCAAATGCGGGATAAGGAACTGATCGACGCTGCTGCCGACAGGCTGAGCGAAGAGGCCATGGATGTACTTCGGTACCAGGCTCCATATGTGTAACATCCCGGAAAGTCCTGCCGTTGCCCGAAGACACCCCTTAAGCTTCTTCCACCGCAAATTACACGGAATCGTGTAGAAAACGGGTTTTGTTAACTTGCCGCGACACACATGATTCCATGGCCACGATAGCCGATCAAAAGAGGTTGGCTTCGAGGCATTTCTCTGGAAGGAAGCATGATGAAAAGGGGCGAACTCTACCTAGGTCTCTGACCGTATGAATTTGTTTCTTTCGTAGCCGAACTTCTGGCGGGCTTTTTTGCGTGTGAACTGCCAGTTGATAGCGGCTCGGTCGCGGTTCATTTTCCGGTTCCATGCTTGTG
>Ga0181517_10000665_pt1 | contig 44381 bp, 32 predicted proteins | sample PEATcosm2014_Bin_31_FD_119748 | JGI IMG/M metagenome (GOLD analysis project Ga0181517, IMG submission 119748) | Peatland microbial communities from MTU Mesocosm Facility, Houghton, MI, USA - PEATcosm2014_Bin01_30_metaG | ecosystem: Environmental > Terrestrial > Soil > Wetlands > Peat | place... | reverse complement strand
TGACAGATCTCCATCAAATCCATCCCCGCGCGAATGGCCTCAATCACCGCTTCTTCGATGGACATGAACTTGAGAATGCCGCCCATCTCCAGATCGTCTGAGAAGATGATGCCTTTGTACCCGGTGCGCTTGCGCAGCACGGTCGAAATCCAAAATGCCGACACGCTGGCAGGGCGGTCTTTCCCCGGAGTATCGGGGTAGGCCGCGTGATTCACCATCACCATCGGCAACTTGTTGCGCAGTGCGTGATAGGGTGCCAGGTCTTCCCGGTTCAGCTCCCTCATATTGCGGTCAATCGCAGGTGTTTCAAGATGGGAGTCGCGCGTGCCGCCGCCGAGGCCGGGGAAATGCTTGCCACAACCGGCAACGCCGTGTGCAGCCAGGCCGGACAGAAACCCGCGCGCATACTCGGCCACTCCCGCAGAGTTTGGCGCAGCGGCGCGGGTGCCCATGACTCCGGCTGAGGCAGGCAGCGCCAGGTCCAGCACTGGAGCCAGCGTGGTGTTGAAGCCGAAGGCCTGTACCGCCCGCGCCACAAGCTCTCCGTGTTCGCGAGCAAATTCACTCTTGGGCTTCTGCCGCGCGGCCGTCGTCACTGCTTGCGCTGAAGGCATGGGCGCCAGCGCATCGCGCAGCCGGTCAACTGTCCCGCCTTCCACATCCACACAGCGCACACTGTTGGCGGCGCAAAGTTCAGCGGCTTCGCCAAGCAGCGCGCGCGTCTGCCGCGCATCGGCAATGTTGCGACGGAAAAGAATAATGCCGGCAGGGCGCACCAGTCTGACCCACGCGCGTTCCAGCCCAGTCAACTCCGTGCCTCCGAGGCCCACTACAAGCAGGCTTCCCGCAGCCCGGTGCAAACTCGCGGTCATGATTTCTCCTTCAGCTCGCTCTGCAACTCTTCCAGCAGGTTCAACGCCTGCAACGGCGTCAGCGAGTTCACGTCGGTGGATTCAATGCGGTCCACGATGCGCTGCGAGAGTGGAGTGAAAATGGTCAACTGCAAGGGTTCCGGCGTTGTCTCAACCTGCACGCTTTGGCGTTCCTGCTTCTCGTGCTGGCGCAAAATATGCTTGGCCCTCTCGATCACCACCGCCGGCAAGCCCGCCAGCCGTGCCACTTCAATGCCGTAACTCTTGCTGGCTGCGCCCGGCTCGATGTTGTGCAGAAAGACGATGCCGCCGGCCGCCTCTTTCACGCCTACGCGCAGGTTGCGCACCCGCGGCAGCTTCTCGGCCAGCATGGTCAACTCATGGTAGTGCGTGGCAAACAGCGTGCGAGCGCCCGTCTCCGCATGCAAAAACTCAACCGTTGCCCAGGCCAGCGAGAGTCCGTCGAATGTGGCTGTGCCGCGGCCCATCTCGTCGAGCAGAATCAGCGAGCGATTGGTGGCTGTGTTCAGAATGGTGGCCGTCTCCGTCATCTCCACCATAAAGGTCGACCGCCCGCGGGCCACATTGTCGCTGGCGCCGATGCGCGTGTAGATGCGGTCCACCAGGCCGTAGCGCAAACTCTGCGCCGGCACAAAGCTGCCCATCTGCGCCAGCAGAATCAGCATCGCCGCCTGCCGCAGGTAAGTGCTCTTGCCGCCCATGTTGGGGCCGGTGATCAGCAGCAGGCTAGGGCCACCATCTTTCTCATTTTGGCCGCCGGCATTCAAGTACAGATCGTTGGCAATGAAGCGCCCCTCACGCGTTTCTTCCATCCACTGCTCGATGACCGGATGCCGCGCCGCTACGGCTTCAATCACTGGCGTCTCATCAATGACCGGCCTCACATAGCGCCGCAACGCAGCCAGGTGCGCGAAGTTGGCCAGCAAGTCGGCCTCGGCGACGGCCGCCGAGCTTTTTCGTATCCGCCCTGCCGCCTCCAGCACCGCGTGCCGCAACTCGACGAACAGCCGCTTCTCAATCTCGATGGACCGGTCGTGCGCGGTGAGAATCTTTACTTCGTATTCCTTCAACTCCGGCGTCGTAAATCGCTCGGCATTGACCAGTGTCTGTTTGCGCTCGTAGTCGCCGGGCGCCATGGCCAGGTTGGACTTGGTGATCTCGATGTAATATCCAAACACCGAGTTATAGCGCACCTTCAGTGAACCAATCCCAGTCCTCTGCCGTTCGCGCTCTTCGATGGCCGCAATGCTTTGCTTGCCGGTTGTGGAGATGACTCGCAGCTCGTCCAGTTCCGCGTCCACACCGGCGGCAATTGCGCCGCCGTCGGCGAGTGTCAGCGGGGGCTCGGCAACCAAAGTGGTTGCAATCCGCGCCGTGATATCGACAAGCGTATCGAGCCTCGAGGCAAGATCCCGCCACCGTGCGGCTTGCATCGCATCGAGCGCGGTCTTCAATCCCGGCAGCCTGGCCAGGCTTGCTGCCAGCGCCCGCACATCGCGCGGTCCCGCCGAATCCAGCGACAAGCGCGCTAGCAATCGCTCCAGATCCAGCAGGCCGGAGAAGGCGCGACGAATCTCCTCGCGCTTTACCAGGTCGCCGTGCGCCTCGGCCACCGCCTCATAGCGTGCCTCGATCTCATCGGCATTCAGCAGCGGTCGCAGAATTGTGGCCCGCAGGAGGCGCTTGCCCATCGGCGTCTGGCAGGCGTCGAGAGTGTGAAACAGAGTGGCCCGGCTGTCCTGGCCCACAAACAGCGGCTCAACGAGTTCAAGATTGCGCACTGTCACCTGGTCTAGTTCCAGCGCGGTTGAATGCTCCTGGAACCGGAGGCTGTCGATATGCAGTGCCTCGTTTTTCTGCGTGGTCCGCACGTAGTGCAACACAACTCCGGCGGCAATGGCCGCGGCGGGGTGCTGGCTGAGGCCGAATCCCTCCAGCGACCGGACATTGAGCTGGCGCTCCACCAGAGGCACGGCAAAGTCCCGGGTCCATACCCAATCTTCAACTTGTGTGCGCGCGGGAATCCGCTCCAGTTGCGCCGGCAACTCCGCGCTGGCCGGGAGCAGTACTTCGCTGGGCTGGGCCATCAGGATTTCGTCCATCGCCTGCTGCTGCGCGGTCGCGCCGGTAAACTCGGCGGTGCGGAACTCGCCGGTTGAAACGTCGAGCAGGGCCACGGCGCATACCGGCTCCTTCGGCCCGCCAATCTCGAAGTATGCCGCCAGGAAGTTGTTCTGCTCCTGCCCCAGCGCATTATCCAGAGCCGTGCCAGGGGTCAGCACGCGGGTCACCTCGCGGCGGACGATCTTTTTGGTCAGCTTGGGGTCTTCCATCTGGTCGCAGATGGCGATGCGGTAGCCCTTGCGCAGCAGGCGGGTCAGGTAGCCGTCCACGGCGTGGTAAGGAACGCCGCACATGGGCTGGTTCCGCTCCCGGTCCCGTGCGGTCAGGGTCAGTTGCAGTTCCCGGCTGACAACCACCGCGTCGTCGTAGAACAGCTCGTAGAAGTCCCCCATCCTGAAGAACAACAGCGCGTCGGGGTTCTCCCGCTTGGCCGCCGTCCACTGGCGCATGAAGGGGGTCAGTTCCTGGGAAGCCTTGTCCAAAGGGGGAAGCGGCGGGGCTGGGTTCTCTTTGATCACGCTGGCTTTAAGAGTATCGCGCCAGCTTGGGGGAGCGGTAGACCGGAACCGGAGTAACTGTGTCCGGTTTGATTTTCTCTGGTTCCGGTATAGCCGCCTCCGGCAGGGCATTTCTGCCGCAGCAGCGTGAACAGACCCTGGTCGCAGCCGCCTCCACTCTTGATTGTCGTCAGAACCTGCTCGACAGCCATCAGAGTCCGGCTGTAGCAGCCCCCATGCGCGTCATTCGACGTATAGGTCTGCCATGTTTTGCTGCCTGTGGGTCCGAGAAGATTCCCTCGGGAGTCCCAATTCAGCGTGTCCGTGGCGTGCACCTCATTTTCGAGATTGCTGGAATAGGTCCTCATGCGGCTCGCACTGCGCGTTTCGTTTTCCAGGTCCTTCTGGTCCGAGGTTGTCGTCTGCAGAAGGTTGCGAGTCCCTCGCGCGCAGACACATTCTCGAGCGAAGCAAATGCTCACTTCATCGCCGTACCTTCGCTTTTTCCGGTACCTTTTGGCCAGTTGACGATTTTTATTGACTATTTGATTAGTTTCTCGCTAATGTTCTGCTCATACGGACTCCTGAGTCGAGGCAAAATCCGATTCGTCCGCGATGCACGCTTTACCCGGTTCGAAACAGGCTCGCCATCGCAAGTTCAATTTCCCCGTCTCGTGATCGATTGCGATTTCGTGCGGTGGCGACATACCTGCTCAACGTCGATCTCAACCCCGTCGCCAGGAAAGACAGACGGATCGAACGGCACGAACAGTGGGAGGCCGCAATGATGAAAACAATTGCATGGTTTGCATTTCGATGTGCGCTGATACTCACGGCGTGCAGCTCTATTTCGCTTGGTCAAACGGTGACCGGTTCAATCACCGGTGAAGTTACAGACCCCAGCGGCGCGGTGATTCCCGGCGCCGCAGTGACTGCCCATAGCCTTGACACCGGCGTTGACACATCCACCACCACCAACAACGTCGGCTTCTTCCGCATTGAATTTCTGCCCATCGGCAACTACCAGGTGAGTGCGCAGGCCAGCGGATTCAATACCGCGAATCTGCCTCCGTTCGTCCTCGAGGTCTTGCAGACGGCGAACTTCACCATCAAGCTGACGGTGGGAAGTTCCGCAACCACGGTGAGCGTCTCGGCTGCCGCGCCGATCCTGAACACCAGCAACCCCACGCTGGACAGTACATTCACCGCAAACACCATCGAGAACTTCCCATTGAACGGCCTCGACTTTTCGGCCTTGACGCTCTATGTGCCGGGATCCGTGAACACCACCGGGACCTCGGGCATGACCAGCTTCGAGCGGAGTACCGGTTGGCAAGATCTACCCAACATCAACGGCAACCGCGCCCAGGCCAACAACTACACCCTGGACGGCATCGATATGAACGAGAACTACAACAACCTGATTTCGTACACTCCCGCCCCTGAGGCGCTGCAGGAGATCCAGGTTCTCACTGCGAATTCACCGGCGGATTACGGAAACGTGAACGGCGCCGGAGTAGTAAGCGTGCTGAAGAGCGGAACCAATCACTTCCACGGCTCAGCTTACGGCTACGCGCAGGATTACAGATTCGATGCCAACACGTATCAGAATGGCCACACCAACCCAGCAACGCCCATCAATCCATTTTCCTTTGCACAATTTGGGGGCACTGTCGGCGGTCCCATCAAGCGCAACAAGCTGTTCTTTTTTGCCGACTACCTGGGATCGCGCTGGCATCAGGGCGGATTGAGTACGGCGAGCGTGATGACCGACGCCATGCAGCATGGCGATTTCTCGGTCTTGCTGAATCCGAGCGTGGTAGGAGCGGGAAATGTCATCCAACTCTACGATCCTGAAAACGGATTCGCGCCGTATAACAACAACCAGGGCGTTCCGATTGTGAATCCGGTAGCCCTGTTCCTTTTTTCCCATCCGAATTTCTATCCGGATTGCGGTGGCGACAATCCCTCGACGCCCGTCGGAGGCAAATGCCTGACGCCCGACGATGGCATTGCGCACAACAATTACCTGGCTCCGCAGCGCAGCTACAAGGCCAACGATCAAGGCGACGTGAAAGTCGAATACGATCCTCGACCGGCTGACAAGATCACCGGCTTCTATTCCGATTCCATAGCCTACGATGGCTCGACTGCTGTTTTGGCGATTACGTTTCCCGGGCTCGATCTGTTTCCCACGTGGATCATCGGCAGCAACTGGGTGCATACTTTCTCGCCGGCGCTCATCAATTCAGCGCGTGTAGGCTTTACGCGCACCAAATGGAGTGAAGGCACTCCGCAGGATCCGACCGGATTCTTCGGAACGCAAGGCAATGCCAAGGTGGGCATCTCGTTTCCCAGCCAGGCCTATAACGGCTTTACCAACCAGGGCCTGAACAGCAATCTCAGCAACGTCGGCACCTCGGCCTACAACGGCAATAATCTAATCGACAACACCTACAGCTACATCGACAACCTGACCTGGCAGCGTGGATTGCATTTTCTCAGCATGGGCGTGGAGGCCATTCGCTACCAGAATAACTACCCCACCGGGAATAATAACGGCTACCTGGGTACGCTGAATTATTCAGGCGCGTTTACCGCCAATCCCGGCGCGCCCAATGCCGGCGGCTATGGCCCGGCGGACTTTGTTCTGGATCGCGTGCAATCGGCCGCGGTTACGCTGAGCAGCATTAATGTCGGGCAGCGGCAGTGGCGGATCGCAGGGTTTGCGAATGACGATTACAAGGTGACTCCCAAACTGAACTTCAGCATTGGGCTCCGCTATGAATACGATGAACCTTGGGTCGAAGAGAACGACAAGACGGGAACTGTCGATCTGACCACGGGACAGGTGCTCTACGCGGGCAGGATCCCCACCGGCGCTCCACCGGGTTCCGGACTGTGCGACAATCTTGCCTGCTATCAGCCGAACTTCAGGCAGTTCATGCCCCATGTGGGATTCGCATACCAGGTGAAGGATCGCCTTGTCGTTCGCGGAGGATACGGCGCGACCAGCTTCTTTGAAGGCAACTCCTTCAATCAGCGGCTCACCTCGATCACTCCATTTATCCAGGCGGTTAACGTATCGGTGGACGGCCCAAAGCCCGGCCACGTAACCACCCCTCGCACTGCTGAGGAGGGTTTCACCGGCGGCACGACGCAATACGGCGGCACGTTTAACGTCTATCCGCAGAATATTCAGCCGGCCTATGTGCAAAATTGGAACCTGACATTGGAATACGCGCTCACCCGCACGGCCTCGCTGCAGGCGGGCTATGTCGGCGAGAAAGGCGACCACATTGAGGACTACAACAACGTCAATCAATACACCGTCAATGGCGACCCGACCTCGGCGCCCTTCTACAACAACCAGTACCTTGGCGTAAACGGAATCGACGCCGCGCTTGGCGTCGGTCCGAACATTCTGCTGATTACCGAGTCGCGCGCCATGATGAACTACAACGCGTTGCAGGCGGTGCTGCGCCAACGCCTCAACCACGGGCTCGAGTTCACCGTCAACTACACCTATGGCCGGGCAATGACCAACAGCTTCGGCAATTACGCACTGAACGTCAACGGCTACAGCGGCGCATTCCAGAACTTCTACAACAGCCACGCGGACTACGGCTCGGCCGGCTACGACGTGAAGCATAATATCTCCGCTACCGGGGTCTATGCTTTGCCCTTTGGCCGCGGCAAAGAGCATCTTTCGCACATCAGCCGTATCGCGGATGAAGCGGTCGGCGGTTGGAAGATCTCAACCGCCTTGATTGCCTATTCGGGCTTTCCTCAAGCTGTCACTGGCCCGGGAAACAACTCCCAGAGCTACGGTAGTTCGCGCGTAAACCAATACAGAACGCTGAAGGTTGTCGGGCGCTCCGCCAACAATTGGTTCGGCACGGACCCATCGGCCTCTCCGTGCACCGATGCCGATCCCACCAAGCCTGACCACGATAATGGCGCCTGCGCCTTTGGCGCGCCCGCCACCAATGGAAGCGGCGGCACGTTCTTCGGCACCTCAAGCAACGGCTCAGTGCGCGGTCCGGGCTACGTGAACGTAGACATGTCGGCCTTCAAGGACTTCCACATCACCGAATCGCAATCCATCGGATTCCGCTTCGATGCCTTCAACGCATTCAACATCGTGAGTTTGGGAAACCCCGACACCGGGATTACCGACTCGACCTTCGGCAATGTCTCTCTTCAGGGGCCCCGGTCAGTTGAGAGACACCTGCAGTTTTCAGCCAAGTACACCTTCTAGTGAGCGGGCTACCTCTGCAGTTTGCGGAGGCAGCCGTTGTCTGCGTTCTCAGTGCACTGCGAATTTCTCCTCCGCCGCGATACACTTGGCAAGGAATTGATTGTCTTAGGGGACAGGAACGAACTCATCATGGACCTTGAAATCTGTATCGATTCGGTGGAGTCGGCCATTGCGGCCGAGCGGGGCGGGGCCAGCCGGGTCGAACTCTGTGCGGACCTGCTGGAAGGTGGCATCACGCCCAGCGCGGGATTGATTGCATCCGTCCGGCGCCACATTGCAATCGATCTCTTCGCGATGATTCGCCCTCGTGGCGGCGACTTTTGCTATACCGACGCGGAGTTCGAAGTGATGCAGGAAGAAATCAGGCAAGCGCGACGGTTGGGCGCAGACGGCGTTGTGCTGGGAGTGCTGGACGAAGAGGGTTGCGTCGATGTCGGCCGTACCCGGCAATTGGTTGACTTGGCTGGCACGCTGCCGGTGACATTTCATCGGGCAATCGATATGACGCCCGACATTCTAGCTGCACTCACCGCGGTGATTGCTACGGGCGCGCGGCGCATTCTCACTTCCGGTGGCGAACCAGATGCAATGCAGGGCAAGGCTGCCATCGCACGCCTGGTTGAAGCCGCCCAGGGGCAAATCTCCATCATGCCCGGCGGCGGCGTATCGGCCGAAACCGTCGCCGACCTTGCTAAGGCGACGGGCGCAACCGAGTTTCATTCCAGCGCCAGGACAGAGATCAGCAGCCCGATGCGGTTTCGTAAGCAGGGAATGGCGATGGGCGACATTCAGGATCGCGAATACGAGCGATTCATCGCGTCAGAGGAGAATGTGCGCGCCCTGGCAAGCACTCTCGAAAGATTGTCGGCAAAGCGAGCCGCCGTCGGCATCGCCAGAAATTCATAAGCTCACTTCAAAAAATGTCGACCAAGACAGATCAGCGGGCAAAACGGATATTGCAGGAGCTGTTGCGCCACGGCAACAGCTCCGTCGACGAGTTGGCAGAGACGCTTGGCGCCTCGGCCGCCAGCGTTCGCCGCGACCTGACCCGGCTCGAACAGCGCGACCTGGTACGCCGCACACACGGCGGAGCCAAGCTGGCTGGGCAGTTGCAATACGCACCCTTTCGCTTCGACTCGACTTTTCAGGAGCGGGAAGGGCGCTTTGCCGAAGAGAAGCGCCGCATCGGACTGACCGCCGCTGAGTTGATTCAGGAGCGCGATACTGTGGGCTTCACGGCGGGAACTACTACCACACAGGTGGCGCGCTGCATCCGCCACCGGAGCGGTATTCAGATCGTCACCAACGCTGTGAACATCGGAATGGAACTGAACATCCAGGCGGGCTTGACGGTCACGCTCACCGGGGGAACGATGCGTTGGGCAGGCGCTTTCTCGCTGACCGGACCAACGGCCATGGAGACATTAAGCCGGGTGTTTCTCGACAAGGTCTTCATCGGGGCGTGCGGCGTGGACGTTCGCTGTGGCGCCACCACCATTGAGCCTGACGAAGCTGCCGTGTTTCGTGCCATGGCCAGGCAAGCCAAGCGAGTGATTGTGGTGGCGGATTCAAGCAAGATCGCCATGGTCAGTCCCGCGCTGATCTGCCCGGTAACCGAAATCGACGTTCTGGTTACCGACTCCGGGATCACCGCGGAGGCCCTTGCCGGATTCAAAGCTCATGGGATTGAAGTGCTTGCCGTATGAATCATAGATTGCCGGCGGCTACTCTGGCGCTCGCCGAGCGGCCCCCATATAATGGTCCGAACCGTCATCATCCTTCTGTGTTCGAGGCCAGCGATGTCCCATGTGACCCTCAAGAACAGCTACAAGACGCTGTCTGACCGGCTGAACCTTTTCCCGCAGGGCGCACCGCCTTCTGAGCTTCTCTTTCAGATTTTGGAGGTGCTTTTTACAAAGGACGAGGCCGCGTTGGTGGCGCTGCTTCCTATCAAGCCTTTCAATGTGGCCGCAGCCGCAAAGGTGTGGAAAAAGCCCACCGCAGAATCCCGCAAGATTCTTGAGACTCTCGCTTCGAGGGGAATGCTTCTGGACATGGAAATGCGTGGCGAGCAGATCTTTGTATTGCCGCCGCCGATGGCCGGTTTCTTCGAGTTCTCCATGATGCGCCTGGGCAACGGTTACGACCAGAAGTTGCTGGCCGAACTCTACTACCAATATCTCAACGTCGAAGAGGACTTTGTGAAGAACCTCTTTGCGGGCGGTGAGACCCAGCTTGGCCGCGTTTTTGTGAACGAGAAATCCCTCGCCGCCGACAACACGGTGACCGTGATGGATTACGAGCGAGCCAGCGAAGTGATCCAGACCGCGGAGCACATGGGAATTGGCGCATGCTACTGCCGCCACAAGATGGAGCACCTTGGTAAGTCCTGCAACGCGCCCATGGACATCTGCATGACCTTCAGCGGCACGGCCCAGTCGCTCATCAAGCACGGCATTGCTCGCAAGGTTGATGTGAAAGAGGGCATGGATCTGCTCGACAAAGCCATCGAGCACAATCTCGTCCAGTTTGGCGAGAATGTGCAATCCAAAGTGGCGTTTATCTGCAACTGCTGCGGATGCTGCTGCGAGGCCATGCTGGCCGCTAAGCGCTTTGCCGTGCTCAACCCCATTGCCACTACCAACTTTCTGCCAGAATTGCACGCCGAATCCTGCAATGGCTGCGGCAAATGCGTTGAAGCCTGTCCGGTTGAAGCCATGGCGCTGGTTTCCGCGAGCGATCCGCATAAGCCGAAACATAAGAAAGCGCGCCTCGACGAGGACTTGTGTCTCGGTTGCGGCGTCTGCGTCCGAGCTTGCCCCAACGGGGGCATCTCGCTCAAAGCCCGCAAGCAGCGTGTCATCACTCCAGTTACCACGGCCCATCGTTCGGTGGTGATGGCCATTGAGCGCGGCAAGTTGCAAAACCTCATCTTCGACAACCAGGCGCATTGGAATCATCGTGCCATGGCCGCTATTCTTGGAGTGATTCTCAAGCTGCCGCCGATCAAGCAGGTGATGGCGAGTGAGCAGATGAAGTCCCGCTACCTGGCGCAGCTCATGCAACCCCGGGATTTTGTTCATTTGGTGCATTAACAGCCGCTGGATGAGCCTGCGTCTTGATAATTCTTGGCTCTAGCCGTGCCGCAAACCCCGCAAGGTGGTTCGGGTATTACAGATAGGAAAAAATCGCTATCGCACCGTCTCGTCGGTGCTTTGTAACAGGGCACGACTTTAGTCGTGCCGCCAGTGCCTCAAAATTAAATCGGGGGCTTTAGCCCCTGAGGGAATGCGGAATCGAGAGCAATCACTTGCTCGGAAGCTCCATATCAGAAGGGACGAGTAGCCATGAGCGACGGCAAAGAGGAGCGCGAAGAACGCGAGAAGCGACGCGAACAGGAAGAGCGCGAGAATCGCGAGGACCGGCTGAATCGCGACCGTGAGGATGAGTGGGAGCCCGAACGGAAGGAATCCTGAACTCAACAGGCCATTCGCATCACAGGAGATTTTGCTAAGATTGGCTCGATGACATTACTTGGACAATCAATTGTTAATGGCGAAGCCCGGCAGGGAAGTGGAGCCGGGTTTTCAGGTTTCAACCCCGCCAGCGCAGCGACGCTCGATCCGCTCTATCAATCTGCTTCGACAGAAGACGTGGATCTGGCCGCCAATCTCGCCGAAGATGCATTCGCAACGTACAGCAGGATGTCTGGCCAGAAGAAAGGTCATTTTCTTCGCCACATCGCTGCCGGCCTCGAAGCGGTTGGAATTGAACTCGTTGACCGGGCGCATCAGGAAACTGCCCTGCCTGAAAAGCGCCTGCAAGGCGAGTTGGCGCGCACTGTCAATCAGTTGCGGCTTTTCGCATCTGTGGTCGAGGAAGGCTCCTGGTGCATGGCGCGCATCGATCCTGCCGAACCCAACCGCACGCCGCTGCCCCGCGCCGATATTCGCTCCATGCTGCGCCCTCTTGGTCCAGTCGTGGTGTTTGGCGCCAGCAATTTTCCCTTCGCATTTTCCGTGGCCGGCGGAGATACCGCATCGGCACTTGCGGCAGGCAATCCGGTCATCGTCAAGGCGCATTCCGCGCATCCGGGCACAAGTGAATTGGCTGGCCAGGTCATCTGCCAAAGTGTGAAAGAATGCGGACTGCCAGCCGGCACGTTTGCCTTGATTTTTGGTTCAGGCGCACAGGTGGGATCGGCGCTGGTGCAGCATCCGGCGGTCAAGGCGGTTGGTTTCACCGGATCGCTCTCCGCCGGCAAAGCCCTGATGCAGCTTGCCGCCGATCGCCCCGAACCCATCCCCTGTTTCATGGAGATGAGCAGCACCAACCCGTTCTTCATCCTCCCAGAGGCATTACGCACGCGCGGCGCAGACATCGCCACTGGACTCTTCGGATCGTTCACCCTGGGTGTCGGCCAGTTCTGCACCAAGCCCGGACTGGTCTTTCTGCCCCATTCTAAAGAGGCTGACGCCCTGGTGGACAAACTCGTGGCTCAAGTGAATCAAGCCGCGCAGTCTCCCATGCTGACCGCGGGCATCTACAGGAACTACAAGACCGGAGTCGCTGCATTGCAGGGCCAGAGCGGGGTTGTGTTACTCGCCCAGCCTTCGGCAGAGGCCGGCGGCGCCGTCCATGCTTCCCCAGCCCTTTTTCAGGTCAAGGGAAGCGACCTGCTTCGCGAACCTGACCTTGCCAAAGAGGTCTTCGGCCCCAGCACACTCATTGTCCGTTACGCTGACCGGCAGGAACTGATGGAACTGGCTTATGCGCTCGAAGGCCAGCTTACTGCTACGTTGCATGGAACCGATGCAGACATTGCCGCCTTCGCCGATCTGGTCGCAATCCTGGAACGCAAGGCCGGCAGGCTCACCGTCAACGGCTATCCCACCGGCGTTGAAGTCTGTCACGCCATGGTGCATGGAGGCCCCTATCCCGCCACCAGCGACAGCCGCCACACTTCCGTTGGCACCCAGGCCATCTATCGCTTCGCGCGTCCGGTGTGTTACCAGGACTTTCCCCAGGCCGCTTTGCCGGATGAATTGAAAGATGGCAACCCACTCGGCATCATGCGCCTTGTCAATGGCGTATTCACGCGCGATCCGGTCTCATGATCTGCGTTCCCGGCTTCGCGGTGCGCAGGAAAAAGATGATTGCGCCGGCCACCGTGAGCGACATCGACATGAATAGAAATCCGGCGCGCGAATTGCCGGTGAGGGCCTGAAGCAAACCCACCAGCCAGGTGCCGGCAAAGCCGCCCAGCCCGCCGCAACTGTTGATCAACGCGAAGACCTGGCCGGAAACATTGCTCGGCAGTATCTCCGGCACAATCGAGAAGAACGGCCCGTAAGGCGCATACATTGCGCCGCCCGCAATAATCAGGAAAGCATACGCCAGCCAGAAACTGTGACCCGCGGTGGCATACGACGTGAACAGCGCAATGCCGGAGCCCACCAGGAACGGGCCAACGTAGCGCTTGCGGCTCAAGGCGCGGTCAGAGAAATGCGCCACGCCGAGCATCAGAATCACCGCCAGCAGAAACGGAACGGCGCTGAGCAGGCCTACCGCGCCGATGCCTCGCGACGATCCGGCGCGGATTATGGTGGGCAGCCAGATCACGAATCCGTAGACCCCGATGCTCCAGAAGAAAAACTGCACACAGAGCAGCACTACTCCCGGCGCGCGGAGGGCCGCCGCAAGGTTTGCCCGTGCAGGAATTGCCGATTGCTCCCGTTCGAGTTCGCGGGTGAGTTGGTCGCAGCAATCCTTGCTCAGCCACGGAGCCTGCGGAGGCCGGTCGCGCGCCACCAGCACCCACACAACTGCCCACAAGACAACCGGAAGACCTTCAACGACGAACATCATCTGCCAGCCGACCGCCTTGATCAGGAAGCCGGTGACGGCTGACATCCACAACACGGTTACCGGGTTTCCGAGAATCAGAATCGCGTTGGCCCGCGACCGTTCCGCACGCGTGAACCAGTGGGTCAGCAGGATCAGCATCGCCGGAAAAACCGCGCACTCCGCAATGCCCAGCAGCATCCGGTCCAGCGCCAGTAGCCAGAAGACGCGGATGACGCCGGTCAAAGCCGCCAGCGTGCCAAATCCGATCAGCGAATAGAAGACCAGCCACGTCGCACTCTTGCGCCGTGCGTAGTTTGCCGCCGGTATCTGGAACAGGAAATACCCCAGGAAGAAGAGTGACCCTAGAAAGGCAGAGCGCGCATTGCTGATATTGAGCGTCTGCGCCAGTCCAGCCGCCGCGCCGAATCCGTAGTTTGCGCGGTCAAGATAGGCAAGGCTGTAGGTAACAAAGACCGCCGGCATGAGGTAGGTCCAACGGCGGCGCAAGCTGCGCCTCCGCGCCGCGTTGTCCCGCTCACCTGTTCCTTTGGCCTGTTCATCCTGCACACAAGCGTTATAGCATCTCTACGAGCAGGCGTTCTTTGCCGCGCTTGCCGCGTATCGCAGAAAGGACCTTCCCATCGCTATCATTTCGCTGACGTCGGTGTTGGAGACTGCGGATCAGAATTTGCTTGAGGTATCCACGCATGCGCGCGGCCCGGAAGGGGCATTGCCGCTCTCGGCCGAGATGTTGCTGACTGAGCCTTCGGGGAATCTATTCGGCCTCACTCAAAATGCCGGCATGGGCTGGGACCCGGCTCGCCTTCTCGATCCCGAGTTCCTCATTCTTAGCACCCATGGCGGCCTGCGCGCAGAAAACGGTGAAGCGATTGCCCTCGGCTTCCACACCGGCCACTGGGAAGTGGGCCTGTTGGTGGCCGAGGCCGCGCGCGAGTTGAAGGCGCAGCATGCCGTCCCCTTTGCCGGAGCCTGCACCGACCCCTGCGATGGCCGCACCCAGGGAACTGCAGGCATGTTGGACTCGCTCCCCTTTCGCAACGATGCCGCCATCGTTCTTCGCCGCCTGATGCGCTCCCTGCCCACCGGCAAGGGAGTTATCGGCATTGCCACCTGCGACAAGGGGCTGCCCGCCATGATGATGGCGCTTGCTTCTTCGGGAACGAACCCGGCAGTGCTCGTACCCGGAGGCGTCACGCTTCTACCAGAGGCGGGCGAGGATGCTGGAAAAGTGCAAACCATCGGCGCGCGCTTTTCTCAAAGCCAGATCACGTTGGAATATGCCGCCGAAGTAGGCTGCCGCGCCTGCGCCTCTCCCGGCGGAGGATGCCAGTTTCTGGGCACCGCGGCCACCAGCCAGGTGGTTGGCGAAGCTTTGGGCCTTGCCTTGCCCCACACTGCGCTCGCACCCTCGGGCCAGCCCATCTGGCTCGATGCTGCCCGCCGCTCGGCGCGCGCCATCCTGCGCATGTATCAAATGCATATCGGAGCCGAGGATGTTTTGACCCCGTCGGCCATCCGCAACGCCATGGTTGTTCATGCAGCGTTCGGCGGGTCAACCAACCTTCTGTTGCACATTCCCGCCATCGCTCATGCGGCCAGGTTGCAACGGCCAACAGTCGCCGACTGGACCGAAGTTAACCGCCAGGTGCCGCGCCTGGTCGATGCGCTGCCCAACGGGCCCAGCAACTTTGCGACGGTTCAGGTCTTTCTCGCCGGCGGTGTGCCTGAGGTGATGCTGCACCTGAGGGCCGCCGGCCTGCTTGACACCAGCGCCAGGACCGTCTCTGGCGAATCTCTCGACAATTCTCTCGATTGGTGGCAACAAAGCGAGCGACGCCAGAAGCTGCGCCGCGTTTTGCAGGACAAGGACGGCATCGACCCCGACGACGTCATCATGTCGCCCGCGCGCGCACGCTCCAGGGGACTGACTTCGACAATTTGTTTTCCCATCGGCAACCTCGCACCGGAAGGCTCGGTCATTAAAGCCACGGCCATCGACCCCTCGCTTGTCGACGGGGACAACGTCTACCGGCATATCGGTCCGGCCCGGGTCTTCATCTCGGAAGAGTCGGCTATCCATGCGATCAAGAGCGGCCAGGTGGCACGGGGAGACGTGGTGGTCCTGGTTTGCGGCGGACCCGCAGGCGCGGGCATGCAGGAGATCTATCAGATCACCGCGGCGCTCAAGCAACTGCCTCACTGCAAGCACGTGGCGGTCTTGACCGATGCGCGCTTCAGCGGCGTCTCCACCGGCGCTTGCATCGGCCACATATCTCCTGAAGCGTTGGCTAGCGGTCCTATCGGCAAAATCATTGAAGGCGACCAGATCGAAATCGTCATCGATCGCGCAACGCTCAGCGGTTCAGTGAATCTGGTCGGCGACGCGAATGCCCTCTTCGGTGCGGAGCAGGGCACCCGCCAGCTTGCCGGCCGCAAGCCGCGTCCTGACCTCCGCCCACATCCCCAATTACCTGAAGACACGCGCCTCTGGGCCGCCCTGGTGCAGGCCAGTGGTGGCGTCTGGGGTGGCTGTGTTTATGATGCAGATAAAATCATTTCGATTTTGGAGCGGCAATCATGAGGCTCTACCGTACCAGCAACGGACCCTACGCCGAACACGAGGGCAACTTCTATCGCATCCCTTTGTTTTCATGGGATGCGCTCGTCACTCACGAAGATCTGCATGGCTATCTTCTTTCCGAAGTCAAGAAGCGCACGGCGGCGATGGATATCTCTTCCGCGCAAATCCAGCCGCCCATCGCAAGCCAGGAAGTATGGGCCGCAGGCGTCACTTACTATCGCAGTCGCAGCGCCCGCATGGAAGAATCCAAGTCCGCCGGCGGCGGCGATTTCTACGATCGCGTTTATTCAGCCGATCGTCCTGAATTGTTTTTCAAAGCTACAGCCAGCCGGGTTGTTGGCACTGGGGAAAAGGTTCGCATCCGCGGTGATGCCCGGTGGTCGGTTCCGGAACCGGAATTGACGCTTCTGATCAACAATCGCGGCCAGATTATCGGCTATACCGTCGGCAACGATATGAGCTCCCGCGACATCGAGGGCGAAAATCCGCTTTATCTTCCGCAAGCCAAGGTCTACCAGGGCAGTTGCGCGCTGGGGCCGGGCGTGTTGATCAGCCCAGAGCCGCTGCCTGCATCCACTTCGATTCGCATTGAAATAATTCGCAATAACGTAACGGAATTCTCTGGCGCGACGACCCTCGCTGAATTGAAGCGCGCCCCAACCAGCCTTGTCGAATACCTGTTCCGGGATAATACGTTTCCTTCCGGCACATTCCTGATGACCGGAACCGGCGTCGTTCCGCCGGATACCTTTACCCTTGCCAGCGGAGATCGGATCAGTATCACCATCGACCCGATCGGCACGCTCGAAAACATCGTGGCATAAAAAGGCTGCGCGTGATTGCGCGCAGCCTTAGTCTCCTTCGGAATCATCCGAACAGTGAGCGTTATAGAGTCCCGGCGCGAAGTGATCACGGGGCGCCGACATTTCCTCAGGGGCTAAAGCCCACCCTCATTTTCATGTGTTTGCGGCGCGGCTGAAGCCGCGCCCTTTCAAGGCAAAGACCTCTACAGGGTCCCTTATACCTTACGGAATTCAATTCTGCCCTTGGCGATCGGCAGCCCGATCACTTCAATGCGCTTCAGGTCGCGAGTGCCGATTCCCAATTGCTCGGCCAGCTTCAAAGTGCTATCGCATGTCTCAAACGGCGCTGTTCCCTTGTCGGCCATGGGATCGAAGCCCATCAGCGCGGTGCAAACGGAATCGGTGGTAACCGGATTCATGCCGGCAATCAACACTCCAGCGTGAACCGCCCGCATGTTCTTCACCCACGGCCCTTCGCCGCCAGCCACGGTGTCGATGCCGTCGATAATGCTCAGGTGAATGGGGCGCGCCGCTACAAGATCTGCAGTGACTCGTGGAACGCGGTAGCCCGGATCGCGGGACGAATCAGGGTGAAGCTCAGGAAGCGCGCTTTTCGAAGGCTGGCGGTCGCCAATGTGCAGCATGGAACGCCCGCCACCCGGTTCTACGCTGGGCTCGTCAATTCCGGCTTTCTGTCCGTAAATGTTGGTCGGCGTAATGCCAAACAGGTTCTTGATTGCGCCCGTCATTCCGGCGGTGCTGTGTTCTTTCAGCTTGGCCAGCGAGACAAACACATCGCAATCCTGGTAGGCACTATTCATGTCGTACGCCTTGAATGCCAGTCCACCGCCGGGCACAAAGTAGCGTACGTACTTCTTCGACGGGCCGGCGAAGTTCGTATTCTCAAACTCCAACCGGCTCGAAGAGCGTCTGAGATCCGGAATCGACCAGCCAGCTTCTGTCAGGAACGCTTCCAGTGTCGGCAGCTTGGATCCGGTTGGGCTCTCCAGGATGCGGATCCGTTTCGCTCCCGCCTTGTCCAGCAGGTGAACCGTTGCACTCACCATGTCGGGATGCACCCAGTAGGTCTGTCCCTGCGTCATCCCCTTGAAGCGATCCGACGTGCCGCCGGTCACGTTCACCTTCACCGCCACGGTCTTGCCGTAAACCAGCTTCTTCAGCCCCCCGATCTGGTCAAACATCTTGTCGAGAGCGGCCACCATCTCAGGTCCGTATGCATCGCACTTGGCCACTGCCACTGGCGACGTGGGAGCGGCGGGTGAGGCCATAAGGCGGGTTGAAGGGAGGTACAATCCCAGAGCCGCGGCACTCACGCCCTGGAGGAATTCTCTACGGTTGACGTCCCTCTTCATGCTGCCTCCTGCCCATTTTGGGGCCTATCCTTGGCCCCGATGGTAAGCCAATGCCGGGCCCGCTGGCAAGCAGGAACGGCGCTCATTTTGACTCATGGCCGGCGAGGGCTTCGTCGCTCTGCCATGAACCGGATGAAGTCTGCTTTGTTGCAAGTGGTTGCGCCCGATGCAAGACCACCGGGCGGTATACTGGCTCGTCTCGTTGAAAGTAATCTGGAAGCCGGGTGCCCCATCCTTGGCACGTTCTTGTTTTTGTGGCAAGGGTGGGATAGCACGCCCGTCAACCAGTCTTGTTCATGGGGAGCGCCTTCCGGCGGTATACTTGCTCGTCCCAGGAGGGAAAACTGGAAGTCCCGTAGAATTCTGCCTTTAGGTTTTGGCGAACTTTCGGGGTCGGTTCAAGAGGATGAGTCGATGACCATTCAGCGCCGCGATTTGTTGAAAACCATTGCCGGGGCGGGAATGCTGGCCCTTGCGCCCCGTTCTGTCGAAGCAGACGAGCAGGTTGCCCGCGCCACCCGCGCAATGCCCGCGCCCCGGATCAAAGACATCAGCGTCATCGAGTGCCAGCCCGCCGGTGTGCGCCTGACCGTGGTCAAAATCACTACCGACCAACCGGGGCTTTACGGTTACGGCTGCGCTACTTTTACGCAACGGGCTGACCTGGTCAAGCCCGCGGTGGAGAAATACCTCAAGCCCTTCCTGCTCGGTAAGACCACTGACCGGATCGAAGATATCTGGCAGTCCTGCTACGACAGTTCCTATTGGAAGAACGGGCCGGTACTGAACAACGCCTTGAGTGGCATTGACCAGGCCCTCTGGGATATCAAAGGCCGCCAGGCGGGGATGCCCGTTTATCAACTCGCCGGCGGAAAATGTCGCGAAGCAGTCGACTGCTACACCCACGCCAGCGGCGCCGAATTTGAAGACGTTGTCGAGAACGCGAGAAAGTTCATGGCCCAGGGCTTCCGCAAGGTGCGCGTGCAGGTTGAGCTTCCCGGAATGGCCGGCTATGGCGCGGCCCACGGCAGTGGAACCCGGATGAAGGCCCTTCACGATCAGCCGCTTTTTGAACCTGCCTATCAGATGCGCCGGGCTCTGAAACTGCTCGAAGTTTGTCGCCGCGAATTGGGCGAAGAAGTCGAGTTGCTCCACGACATGCACGAACGCCTCACGCCCAACCAGGCGGTGCAATTCTGCAAGGAGGCCGAGCAGTACCGCATGTTCTTTCTTGAAGACCCGCTTTCGCCGGAGGACCTGGGCTACTTTCGCCAGATTCGCCAGAACTGCGCCACCCCTATCGCCATGGGCGAGCTGTTCAACAGCCCGCATGAATGGCAGCCGCTCATCGAAGAACAATTAATCGACTACATTCGCGTGCACGTATCGCAGGCGGGCGGATTCAGCCCGGCGCGCAAGATCGCCATTCTCGCCGAGCAGTATGGCGTCAAGACCGCCTGGCACGGCCCGGGGGACGTTTCGCCCATCGGGCACGCGGCCAATGCCACACTCGATCTGGTGAGCTACAACTTTGGCATCCAGGAATATTCGGCCTTTAACGAACAAACCAAGGCCATCTTCCAGGGCTGTCCTGAGATGAAGGACGGCTACCTGTGGGTCAGCGAGAAGCCGGGCTGGGGCATCGAGATCGATGAGAAAGAGGCGGCCAAAGCGCCGTTCACCGCGAGCCCGCTCAACGGCGGATGGGGTGAGTTGCGCTTGCGCGACGGAACGGTTATCAAGCAGTAGCCTCTGGTTCCCTGAGTCTGACGCCCGGAGATGAGCGGGTGTGAGTTCAACAAAAGCAGGGTGCCCCATCCATTCGCCGGCTCTTTGGCGAACGGGTGGGATACCCCGAACCCCAGCCGCCCCGCTCATAGGGAGCGAAGATTGACTTTGCGTCAAACGCGGGTGCCCCAGGTCTGGATTTTCAGACCTGGGATACCTCGAACTTCAACCATTCACTCCCAACCTCGCGCAAACCCCCGTTTTCCAAACCGGTCATCATCGTCTCTACCCCGCAAGCGCTATACTGGCCCGTCGCCGCAATTCTGCAATCGAATTGACATGAAGGATACGCTCTATGCCAAACTCCGCTTCAGACCCCGCCTTCGCTCCCGACCGCAGAGAATTCGTCAAGCTTGCGGTCGGTGGCGCTCTCAGTGCTGCCACGATTCTGTCTTCAGCAACCCCGGCATCAGCCTCCGTCCACAAGAACGCACCGGGCATCAAGCTCTGCGGGCAAGGGTCTGCGAAGCCGACTGACGAAGAGCTTCTTTTCTGGAAGCAGATCGGCGCCGAGTATGTCAGCGTTGGGTCAACTCCCGACCTGCGCACCGCCGAAGGCTTCATCGAAATCAAGAAGCGCTACGCGGATGCGGGCATCACCGTGTGGAACATCGGCAACACCAGCGTGCATAACATGCCCGAGGTGACTCTCAACCTTCCCGGCCGCGACCAGAAGATTGAAGAGTACAAGCAATACCTCCGCAACCTGGGCAAGGCCGGCATCTACTACACCACCTACGCGCACATGGGCAACGGCATCTGGTCGAGCGGTACGGCCGTGGTGCGCGGGGCCAAAGCCAGGGAATTCGATATGGCCAGCCCCAACAAGGTGGGTTTCTGGATTGATGAACGGTTCCATGAGCCGCTATCGCACGGCCGCAAGTTTTCGAAGGAAGAGATCTGGGACAACTACACGTATTTCATCAAACAAGTCGCGCCCGTTGCGGAAGAGAATAACGTTCGCATCGGCATTCATCCCGATGATCCGCCGGCGCCTGAGTTAGCCGGAGTGCCGCGCTGCATCTTCTCCAACTTTGAAGGTTACAAGCGAGCCATGGAGATTGCCAACAGCCCCAACGTGGGCATCTGCCTCTGTTGCGGAACCTGGCTTGAGGGCGGCCGCGAGCTCACGCACAAGGACCCTGCTGAGATGATTCGTTCTTTCGGCGCGGAGAAGATTTGGAAGATTCACTTCCGCAACGTGAGCGCGCCGCTGCCGCACTTCATTGAGACATTTATGGACAATGGCTATTACGACATGTCCAAGATCATGGATGCACTGGTCGAAGTGAAGTATGACGGCATCGTGATTCTCGACCACACGCCGGAAGTTGTCGGCGGCCACTATGCAGAGCAGGCCTACGGCTTCGCCTACATGAAAGCCCTCAAGAACCGCGCAGAAGCTCGCACTTGACGCAGTGAAGGTAGCGCCGGCCTCCTGACCGGCTGTGGTGGCGGCCTCCCGGCCGCCACATTCAGACCACGGCATGAAGGTTCATCGAAACAACCGAGAACGGAGATTCTCATGAAGAAACTCACAACATTCGCCCTCGTCCTAGTCGCCCTCCTTTGGGCGCTTCCCGCCCGCGCCCAAGTCAAAATGACCCGCGACCAGATGCTCTTCTACACCTCCGACTGGAAAGGCGACCGTTTCCCCGACGGCCGGCCCAAGGTCTCCGACGATCTTCTCAAACGTGTCGTCGATATCTCCATCGAGGACATCTGGGACTTCCTGCGCGAAAAGGGCTACCGCAATCAATTCGAGTCCGGCTGGCAGGCGCTGCATATTGAGAAGCCCTTTGCCGGCCGGGCGCTCACCGCGCAATACATGCCCACGCGCCCTGACATGGTCAAGGCCATTCAAGCTGAAGGCAAAGCCGAGGGCCGCGTCGGAGGGAACAACATGTGGCCTATCAACGAGTGCCAGATTGGCGACGTTTACGTTGCCGATGGCTTCGGCAAAATCGTCGAAGGCACGTTGATCGGTTCCAACCTCGGCAACGCCGTTGCTGCACATACGCACACAGGATTCGTATTCGACGCCGGCATCCGCGACCAGGAAGAGAACCGCGAGATTCCCAACTTCAACGGCTTCTATCGCGGCTACGATCCATCGGCCTGGGCCGATATGGGCCTGACTGCCATTAATGCTCCCATTCGCATTGGGCGCGCCGTCGTGCTGCCTGGGGATCTGGTCTTGGCCAAGCCGGAAGGCGTTCTCTTCATCCCGGCAATCCTCGCGGAAGAAGCGATCAGTACCGCCGAGTTTACCGGCCTCAAGGACGACTACAATTTCGAGTTGAATCGCGAGGGAAAGAACGGCGCTGAGTTTGAAGGCGGTTGGACTATCGCAAAGTACGATGGCTTCGCAAAATGGATTGGCGCCCATCCAGACAAGTTGAAAATGTCGCGCGCCGAATTTGACGCGATGCTGGCCAAGGCAAAGGAACACGCCGACCATTGAGTCCGCCCGCTTTGCAGATTATTTCTCGCGTTCTGGTAGCGTTAAATCCAGCGCGACCTGTTTTTGGTAGGCGGACTGAAATTACCCCCACCCCCCTATCTGGCAGTAACTTTGTGCAGGAGCATTAGTAACCGCCGGTCCGACAGAAAAGGTAACCTGGTGGGCGTTACCTTGACAGTCGGGTGATCGGACGGCGACCTGCTCATCGAGACGGGCCAGTCAGGCTAAGTTTTTGTTCCCCTTTGTGACACTTGGAACGAACATGAATGCGCTAAGAAAACCCGGCGAGGGCCTGCCCATCCGCTATCTTCTCGTAGCGTGGATCATGGTGCTCAGCGCCGTGGCTTACATGGATCGCACCAACATTGCGATCGCCGGAATCCACATCCGGGAAGAATTTGGGATTGACAACGTTCACCTGGGATGGATCTCCAGTGCATTTCTCATTGGCTACGCCTGCTTCCAGATTCCCGGCGGTATGCTTGCGCGCCGCTTTGGCCCGCGCCGTCTGCTGGCCATCAGCGTGATGTGGTGGGGCCTATTCATCGCCCTCACCTCGGTGGCGCCTCCGGGCGTGCATGGCGCTCTTATCCTGCTCATCGTGATCCGGTTCTCGCTCGGCGCCGGGGAAGCCATCATGTTCCCGGCGGCCAACCAGTTTGTCGAACGGTGGTTCCCCATTGCAGAGCGGGGCAAAGCCAACGGGATTATCTTTGCCGGCGTCGGTCTGGGCGCAGGACTGACTCCGCCATTGCTGACGGCCATTGTTCTCGCCTTTGGTTGGCGCAATTCTTTTCGGTTTTGTTCGGCGTTGGGCATTCTTGCCGGGGTTGTCTGGTATCTAGCCGCACGCAACACGCCGGAAGAGCATCCGTTGGTGCGCGAGGGGGAACTCGAGCACATCGTCGCAGGGCGCGGCGATGTGAAGCCTGCGGTCAAGGACACTCGCGGTCCCGCTAAAACCAAACTGCCTGCTCCATGGCTCAGAATTTGCCAAAGCAAAGAAGTTCTCGCGGTCAGCTTCAGTTATTTCACCTATGGCTACGTGGCCTGGATTTTCTTCAGTTGGTTTTATATTTACCTGGCGCAGGTGCGGGGGCTCAACCTGAAGACCAGCGCGGTGTATTCGATGCTTCCGTTCATTGCCATGACTCTTGGCTCGCTGTGCGGCGGAGTGGCCAGCGACTGGCTTGCCCGCAATTATGGCGCGCGCGTAGGGCGGTGCTTTTTGCCGGCGGTGGCCCTCGGATTCACTGCCGTACTTCTCCTCGTGGGGTCGCGTGCGCACAACACGGTCGCTGCAATTCTTGTGCTGGCATGCGGAGCCGGTGCACTGTACGTGTCGCAGAGTTGCTTCTGGTCAGTAACCGCCGATTATGCTGGACAGCACGCCGGGGTAGTTTCGGGGGCGATGAATATGGGCGGCCAAATCGGCGGCGCGGTGACCGCTTCGCTCACGCCGCTGCTGGCATCGCATTTCGGGTGGGAGGCGTCGTTCCTGGCCGCCGCCGTGCTCGCCACGCTGGGTGCGCTGGCCTGGCTTATCGTCAATCCCGATGCCCGCCTTGCATTGCCCGTCTCTTCTCAACCCGCCAGTTGACCATTCGGCTCTTGAAAAATGAAGGCCGCTGTGCCGCCTTTCAATGGCGCGTTCAGCGGCCTTCATCCGAGGCGCTTCAACCAACCTTTTCCAATACCAGCGCCGCCTGTAGCATGGCTTTTGCATAGGCCACGTCGTACAGGTCGCCGCCATACCCGCCGCCGCCGGGATAGCCCTTGATGGGCCCGCGTACGCGGTCATAATCGAGTCCACGTGGATGCTCGGGATTCAGTTCACGCGGATATTTTTGTTTCACCAGTTCCCGCATGACGGCGAACATGTTCACGTCGCCTTCGTCAATGAAGCCTTCAACATACTGCACATAGGGCTTCATCACGTGCGGGTTGCGATAGTGCATATGGTTGATGCGATCGCGCGAGCCGAAATACCTGCAGACCTCAACCGGATCCTCTCCCAATTCCTTCGTGACGCCGCAGTCGAATGTGATGCCATTCGCCGGGCTGTCCACAATTGAGATCAGATGCTTCCATCCGTCGAGCTTGGCCATGATCTGCTCAGAACCGCGGCTCAATGGAAACGGCGGATCGTTGGGATGCAGCGCCAGCCGCACATTTGCCTTCTCCGCAACCGGAACCACCGCCTTCAGGAAGTACGTAATGTTGGCCCACATCTCCCTGAGCGTGTGCGTACCTTCCTCGGGCAGCGGCGGCAAATCCTTCATGCGGTCGTAGTCTACGCCGGTCAATCCAGCGCCGCCCCGGCCCAGCTCTTCGAAGTAGCCCTCGATGGCCCGATGCGCATAGAAGTTGTACTCGACCACCGGGATGCCCACTTGCCCCGCGGCCTGAATCGATTGCCTGATCTTTTCAATCTCCTCATCGCGTCCGGGGCGGCCGTAGATGGTGTTCGGAAAGCCGCCGATCATCAGGTTGCCCAGAGCGATGCCGCCTGCCTTGAGCTTGTCCACCCATGGCCGAAGCTGGTCAACGCTCCACGGCAGCGCGGGACCACCGCTGAACGCGTGATAGACGCCGATCTCGACCAAACCGCGAATGGCTTCCTCGGTCACCCCATCTTGGAGGCTGATGGGCAACGCGATCTTTGGCGTGCCCGCGCTCTCCTGCGGCATGCCGTCACCAAGCCACCAGGGTTTCTTGTCAGACTGCGCAGAGGCCTTCCCTTTCAGCAGGACAGGCGCCAAAGCCGTGGCCGCCAATCCTTTCATCAGGCTTCTTCTTGAGATACCGGAGATCATCCAACGCTCCCAGAAATCGAAATGTATTGCGGCATAGGATTCTTCCACACTACAATCACCTCCGTCTACGCAAAGAGAAAAAGGAAGCTATCGGGATGTCCAATGACAATCGGCCCAAGTTCAACCGTCGCAACGTCCTGAAGTCCGGATTGGCCATGCTCGCCGGAGGAGCGTTCGCCCGCACTGCGGAAGCCACCGAGCCGGCGATCAAGAACACAAATCTCGCCTCAAGCCCGTCGGCGTTGAAGATTACCGACATGCGCTATGCGGTCATCGTCAAGCCGGGGCCCAGCCCTTGCGTTTTGATTCGCATTGACACCAACCAGGGCGTCTATGGCCTGGGCGAAGTGCGCGATATCGCCGGTCCGCAGTACGCAATGGTCTTGAAGAGCCGGCTGCTGGGCGAGAATCCTCTCAAGATCGACTATCTCTTTCAGAAGATCGCCCAGTTTGGCGGTAACGCTCGCCAGGCCGGCGGCGTCTGCGCTGTTGAGATGGCGCTATGGGACATCGCGGGCAAGGTCTACAACATTCCCGTCTACCAGATGCTGGGCGGCAAATGGCGCGACTCGATCCGCATCTACGCGGATACAACCGAATCGCTGGACCCAAAGGAATATGGGCTCCGGGCCAAAGAACGAATCGCGATGGGCCTTACCTGGATGAAGATGGACCTGGGCATCAACGTGCTCGATGGAATTCCCGGCACGGTGATGCAGCCCGCCGGAATGGACAAGTGGGAACTGCGCAACCAGCCGCATCCCTTCATCGCCACCGAGGTGACCGACAAGGGAATCGACCGGCTTTGCGAATATGTTTCCGCGGTGCGTGAGAACATCGGCTACGATATGCCCCTGTCAATGGACCATCTGGGCCACATCGGCGTAAAGTCCGTCATTCGCCTCGGCAAGGCGTACGAGAAGTTCAATCTCGAATGGATGGAGGATGTGATCCCCTGGTACTACACAGATTTGCTGAAGGAAATCACCCAGGCCAGTCCGACTCCGACACTAACCGGGGAAGATATTTATCAATTCTCCGACTTCGAGATCCTGTGCAAAGAGCACGTCGTCGACAAGATTCATCCCGACCTGGCCACCTCGGGCGGTATCCTGCAGACCCATCGCATCGGAGACATGGCGTTCAAGTACGGAGTTCCGATGGCCATGCATTTTGCGGGAACGCCCGTCAGTTGCATGGCCAACGTTCACTGTGCCGCGGCCACGCGCAACTTCCTGGCCCTTGAAAACCACTCGCTTGACGTGCCGTTCTGGCAGGACCTGGTCACGGGGCTCGAGAAGCCCATCATCAACAAGGGATTTATCAAGGTTCCCGATACTCCTGGCCTGGGAGTCACGCTGAACGGCGACGAATTGAAACGTCATCTCAAGCCCGGCACCGGATACTTTGAACCGACGCCCATGTGGGATGAGGCGCAGTCGTGGGATGACGCGCTGTTCAGCTAGAGTGGAGAGCCTATCGCGAGCGGCATAATTGCGGGGGCATTGGTGGTGCGCGCATTGCGAAACGCAGGTCCTTCGACTCCCTCCGCTTCGCTGCGGTCGCTCAGGATGACAGAATTCATGAAATAGAAAGCAAAGTCAGGACATTAGGGATTCGCAGCAGCCGCAGTGTCGTGAGGCGCCGGATCGCCATCGGTGATCTTGCGCCACGCGCCGGTTGCATGCGGAGTTGTCATGGTAGAGAAGTTGATCTTGCTGCGCGGCAAAACCACCAGGTCCACACGGCGATTTTCAGCGCGGCCGTCGGCTGTTGTATTGCTCGCCACCGGATGGAACTCGGCGTATCCCGCGGCAGAGAGTCGATCGGGCGGGATGGTGTGCTCGTCGAGCATCAGTCGTGCAATGCCTGTGGCGCGGGCCGAGGAGAGTTCCCAGTTGGAGTCGAACGCCGCTGTGTGAATGGGGATGTTGTCAGTGTGGCCCTCAATGCGCAAGTCATAGGGCGTGTGTCCTAACGAATACGCGATCTGCCGCAGCGTACCCATCGCTTCGGGTTTTGGCGTGGCCGAGCCCGAAGGGAAGAAGCCGGCCTCGCGCAGGCTGATGACCAGGCCGTCGCGGCCCATCTGGATGGAAACCGTATGCTGGGCCACCTGGTTGGAGAGGGTCTGCGTCAACTCCTGGCGAATGTGTTCCAGATCGTCTTTGACGCGCGCCGGCGACAGCACATCTTCTCCCATGACGATGTTCATCGGAATCGCCGGCTGCTCAGCGCCGGAAGCGGTCGTGGTGTTCTTGTCCAGCCGGCGCGTGGCGCTTGGGAAAAGTCCCAGCGCTCGGAATGCAGAGTCGATGGACTCGGTTACTTGTACCTGCTTCTTTTGGTCTGCCTTGGCGAATGCGTAGAGGACTACAAAGAGGCCGAAGAGCATGGTGATGAAATCGGCATAGGATACGAGCCAGCGATCATGGGTCACCCGGCTGCGCGGGACGCGGGGATTCATGCCGCTCGCTCCGTCTTGGTTTGTGCATCGTGGTTCAGAAAGCCTCCCAGCTTGACTTCGAGCATGCGCGGGTTCATGCCCTCGAGAATCGAGATGACGCCTTCCAGCATCATTTCCCGCCGCAGGTGATCTTCGCGGATGCGGATGCGCATCTTGCCGGCGAAGGGCAGGAAGAAAAGATTGGCGATGCCCACACCGTAAATGGTGGCGACAAACGCAACGGCGATGCCGCGCCCCACTTCATTGATGTTGTCAAGATGCTGCATGACCTGAATCAGCCCCAGCACCGCGCCCAGAATGCCGATGGTCGGCGAAAATCCGCCTGCTGACTCGAACACCGCGGGCAGTCGCTCCGCGCTCTCGGTGCTGGAGTCCAGGCTGACCCGCATGATGCTCCGCAACTCGTTCGGCTCGGTGCCGTCCACGGCCAGCATCAGAGTCCGCTTAAGAAATGGATCCTCGATGGTTTGCAGGTCGTTGTCGAGGGAGACCACCCCGTTCCGGCGGGCCTTGTTGGCAAAGGCCACCAGTTGCCGGACGAGCTGGCTGTCCTGCCTGGCCGGCGCCGCAAAGACATGCGCCAGGCTGCCAAATGCGCCCATCACCGTGGTCAACGGGAACTGCAGCAGTACCGCACCCAGGGTGCCGCCAAAGACGATCAGGGCGGCGGTGGGCTGCAGAATCTGGCCCAGGTTGCCGCCTTCGATCAGCAGACCTGCGACGATGCCGGCGATGGCCAGAAACGCTCCGCCAAAACTGGCCTTATCCATCAGACGCTCCTTCAAGAACCGGGTAGAGAAACTTCATAATCAGTTGTCAGCGCTCGCGCGACGGATCGCGGTGCAGCGGCACCGGCGTGGGACCTGGCTGGCCTGAAACGTCGAGGCTGGCCAGCGATACCACGCGCTGCAAATCTCCAGCCGATGAAAGCCTTCGCGCCACCGCCGCCAACAGGCGCGACCGGTAGGCGAGAACGCGTTCCACCACTTCGCCGCATTCCTCGCGCACAATCAGCTTCTCCCCGCTGATCAGTGTCAGCATGGTGTCCGGAGAAGCCTCCGCGGTCTTGATCAGATCGCTATTGAGCACCATTGGGCAGCCGTTGAGTCTTGTCAGTTCAATCATGGACGCGCAACTCCTTCTGGTGTGGTTATCGGCAGCAGAAGAGAAAGATTGATTTAGTTGCGCACCAAGGTAAGTGTCCCCGTGAGGACAAAAATATAGCCCCGGTAAAGTCCCGAAACCTGGCGCCGAAGAAGGGGCCAGATGCGGTGGCGTCAACCTGGAACCGGCAGCCCGGAGCGAGACAAAAAGACGGGCGCATAAGTTCTGGAGAGGCCGCAAATCCACGCATTCAACAAGGAGAACCCCATGTCCCTGGGTGTCTTGAATAACCTCTCCGCGATGCAAGCGGAAAGCAGCTTGAACAACACCAGCAACAGCCTGTCGAAGACACTGCAGCAACTCTCTTCCGGTTCGAGGATTAACTCGGGCTCCGACGATGCGGCCGGCCTTTCGCTGGTCAATGGCCTGCAGGCCAATTCGACGGCTCTTACTGAGTCCCAGACCAACGCAACCGAGGGCGTGGGCCTTCTGCAGGTAGCCGATGGGGCTCTTTCGCAAGTGACAAACCTGCTCAACCGTGCCGTTACGCTGGCCACCGAGACGGCCAACGGCACCCTCAACACCTCCCAGGAGGCGGCGGCTAACCAGGAATATCAGTCGATTCTTTCGGAAATTAACAACATTGGATCGACCACCACCTACAACCAGAAGCAGGTGTTCACCGGCACGGCAGCCGGAGTGGGCATCTACACCGGTGACTCGTCCACGCAGAGCGCATCGATCGACGATTTGTACTTTGCCCCGCTTACGTCGACCACGGTGGGCGACTCCGGCGGCTCAGTTGTGCAGAGCAATGCGGGTACCTTTATTGATCTGTCGAAGGCGGCTACCAGTGTCATGAGCAAGGCCGCCACGCAGACCGACAACATTACCGGCACTCTCAAGTTCACGATCACCAACAGCGACAGCACCACGTCCACCATCACAACCACGGCCACGACCGTGGATGGTCTCATTGCGGAAATCAACAAGGACGGCATTGCCGGGGTCACAGCCAGCCTTACCACGGCGGGCGCTGTCGGTGATGCGGCGGGAGCTACCACCGCGCTGGCGGATACGGGAATTCTGATCACCAACACCAACGGCAGTGTGGCCATTACAAACAACGCGCTTCTGGACACGTCAAGCGGACAGACGGCGCAAACTGCCTTTACTTCGGCCACGGGAACCGAGACGATCAGCTACCAGTCGGGCGGCACTGCTGAGCACACGACCAATCTGGCGGCCACCGATCTGACCACCCAGGGCGATGCGGAAGCTGCTCTGACCGCCATTAACTCCGCGGTATCCGACGTGGCAGCGCAAGACGGCTACATCGGCGCCCAGATCAATACCCTGAACGCGGTTAGCCAAGTGGTAGGCACACAGCAGGAGAACATTGTCTCCGCGCAGAATGCGGTGCAGGCCACGGACTATGCCCAGGCCACGTCGCAAATGTCCAAGTATGAAATTCTGAGCCAGACCGGCATCTCCGCCCTGGCACAGGCCAACAGCATGCAGCAGGAAGTCACCAAGCTGCTGCAATAATCAACCGTCCGCCGCGGCGGATCATTCACCCAAGCAGGGCGTCTTTGCGGGCGCCCTGCTTTGCATGCGCCCGACTTGCCGGCTTGTGGCCATGAGATTTCTTTAATCCTCAGCCGATCCATTTGGTCTCAGGGCTGCTTGAAATGGGCTGGGAGGTTGTGATGGGCACGATAGGACTGAGTTTCGGGTCGCCGACCAGCGGAGCCGGGTTCGATGTGAGTTCGACCGTGGCCGCAATTGTCAGCAATCTCCAAAAAGTCGAAACTCCGTGGAAGACGCAACTGACGGCGTTGCAGAACCAGGACACCGCGATCTCAAGCCTTGGCACACTGCTGTCAAACCTCTCCAACGACCTGAGCCAGTTGACCGATTTTCAGGGCGTATTGGCGCAGAAAACGGGTTCGAGTTCCGACACCAATGTGCTCGAGTTGACCGCTGCCTCTTCCTCGGCGACCGCGGGAACGCATACGGTGGTGGTCAATAGTCTGGCCCAGACGTCGAGCGGCTATCTGGCGCCGGTGGCCAGCGCTTCCACCGCCCTTTCCGGTTCCATCACCATTCAGGTGGGCAGCGGCAAAGCCCAGACCATCACGCTGGGCACGTCAAACAACACACTTACCGGGCTGGCCGCGGCCATCAACTCGGCAGGGATAGGCGTCACCGCCAACGTACTCACCGACTCGTCCGGTTCACGCCTGAGCTTGACGTCTGGCACCTCGGGGGCGGGCGGCAACATCGTCATAAGCGCCAACTCGATCACCGCCGCCGGAAGCAACACGCTCAGTTATTCGGGTTCGGCTGGCTCTGGCACAGTCGCTTCGACCGGCACTCTGGCCGCGGTAGCCAGCGCCAACGACGTACTGACCGGCTCCATCTCGATCGCCGTGGGAACCGGCTCGGCTCAAACCATCAATCTTGGCAGCTCCGGCGAGACGCTCCAGCAGTTGGCGGATGCCATCAACGATCCAACTACCGGTGTCGCAGGGGTGACAGCCTCGGTGGTGACCAACAGCGACGGATCGTCGAGCCTGTCGCTCACCTCGCAAACGGCCGGATCGGCGGGGACGTTGGCGGTCACATCCAGCGTGGTCGATCCCAGTTCCCACCTGGGCTATGCCTCGACTGTAACCGGTGCCGATGCCCAACTGACAGTGGATGGGGTGAGCCTGACCAGCGCGTCGAATACGGTTTCGAACCTGATTCCGGGCCTGACCTTTCAACTTCTGTCTCCCAGCGCCACCGAGACGGGCGGCAGCCTGGAGTCGGTGCAAGTGGTCATCGGCAACAATACCGGCGCTGTGGAGACCACGATCAACACCATGGTCAGCGACTACAATTCGCTGATCAGCGCCGTGAACACGCAGGAGGGAAACGACAGTTCGGGCAATCCCGAGCCGCTTTTTGGCTCTCCGACGCTGTCGTTGCTGCAGCAGCAGCTTCTGGGTGCGCTCAACACCCAAAACCCCAGCGGCTATCTTGATGCCATCGCGAGCAATACGGGTACCACACTGTCCGGTTCGATCACCATCCAGGTGGGCAGCGGTACGGTGCAAACCTTCATTGTAGGCAGCGGCACCGACAATCCGGCCACTGGCACCTATTACACCGGCTCTGGCAGTGACTACAACACGCTTTCCGGCCTGGTCGACGCCATCAACGCCGCCGATGGTCAGACGACGCTCAGCTACGCCGGCACCGCGGGCAGCGACACGACGGTTTCAAGCGGCACCCTGACCGCAGCCAGCAACGCCGCACTTACCGGCTCCATGACCATTCAAGTGGGCAACGGCACGGTGGAGAATGTTGTGATAGGCGCGGCGCCAAGCTCTCCGGCAGCCAATACCATTTACACCGGGACCACGACCGGCACCAGCACGCTCTCTGACGTGGCCGCGGCGATCAATGCAGCGACCGGTCTTGGGTTCACGGCCAACGCGACGACCAGCGGAGGTGTGACGACGCTGACCTTGACATCCGGAACCTCCGGGTCAGACGGGACGTTGACGGTGGATTCCAAGATGGTTGCTCCCGGCATTGGGGTGGCGGCCTCCGTGGTCACCAATGGCACCCAGTCGACCCTTTCCCTGCTCTCGCAAATCACGGGGGCCAGTGGGGCTTTGACGGTCAATCCCAGCCTGGTGGCCACCAGCGACGAGCTCCTGAGTTACACGGGTTCGGCAGGAAACAGTACCCAGGCATCAACCGGCACTCTGGCTTCGATTGCCGATGCTACCGACGCGCTGAGCGGCTCAATCAGCATTCAGGTTGGCACCGGCCGGGCCAAAACAATCACTCTCGACTCCTCCGATAACACCCTGTCTGGGCTGCAAGACGCAATCAACAATGCGGGCATTGGGGTTACCGCCTCCATTGTGACCAACAGCGACGGATCGTCGAGCCTGTCGCTCGTTTCGCAAACCTCGGGCAGCGCCGGGAATTTGACGGTAACGTCGAATATTCTGGACACGGCCAGCGGGAGCGCCACCAGCACCTCGCTGAATTACACCAACTCCTCGGACGTTTCCACCCTGGCCAGTCTGGGCATTACGATCTCGTCAGCCGATAACGGGACGCTCAGCTTCGACGCCACCTCGCTGGATTCGGTGTTGAACTCCGATTTTAGCGGGGTGCTCGGATTCTTTCAAAATGCCAACAGCTGGGGCCAGACGGTTGCGACCATGCTGGACAATGCCGGATCGAGCTCGTCGACAGGAGCACTTTCACTGGCAAGTAATTCCAACAGCAGCATTGAATCCACATTGAATGCCAATATTTCGAAGGAAGAGTTGCAGATCTCGGCGCAACAGACGAGCCTGACGGCGGAGTTGAACAGCGCCAACGAGATTCTGCAGATGCTACCTTCGCAGCTGCAAGGCGTGAACGAGCTCTATTCGGCAGTCACCGGCTATAACCAGGGCAGCAACGGCTAAGGAGCCGCGCATTGATGGGAAGTTATCAGGAACACGCGCTGGAAGGCGCTTCAGCGGTCGATCTGGTGGTCGCGCTTTATGACGGCATTATCCGCTTCTTGTATGCGGCCTGCGCGGCGGCGGAACGCGGAGACGCGGCGGAGCGCCGCATCGCGGTCAAGCGCGCGCTGGATATCATCATCCACTTGCAGGCGCGATTGCGCATGGATGTGGGCGGGCGGCCGGCGCAGGCGCTCAGCGAGTTTTACGCGTCGGTATTCGCGCAGATATTGCAGGCTTCGCAGTCGGCTTCCCGGCAAAAATTCGAGCATGCCATTGACTGTGTCCGCAACGTGCGCGACGCCTGGAAGCAGGTGGCCAAGGACCCGGTGGTCAACCCTACGCCGCCGCAAGTGCTCAACCTGCCTGTGCACCGCCAGCCGGGCTTCGATGGCGACGATTTCAGCGCCGACTCTTCTTCCAGCTCAAGGTGGAATGCCTGATTGCTCGTTGAGAATCCTAACCGGCGACGGTGAGCTCTTCTTCCAACTGCTGCTTCTGGAACAGGCCGGCGTAGTAGCCATCGAGTTCCAGCAATTCATCGTGCTTGCCCAGTTCCACGATTCTGCCGCGGTCGAGCACGGCGATCTGGTCGGCATTGCGCACAGTTGAGACCCGGTGCGAGATCAGGATGGTGGTGGAGGAACTAGTGTAGTTGCGCAGTCCGCCCAGGATGCGCTCCTCTGTATAGGTGTCCACGCTGGCCAGCGCATCGTCCAAGATCAGGATCGGTGGCCGACGCAGCAGTGCCCGGGCGATGGCCGAACGCTGCTTCTGTCCGCCAGATAGCGTGACGCCGCGCTCGCCCACCATGGTTTCGTAGCCTTGCGGAAACTCCTCGAATTCCTTGCGGATATGCGCGGCTTCAGCCGCTTCGAGCATCGCCTCAAGGCTGGCATCCGGCACGCCAAATGCCAGGTTTTCGCGGATGGTTTCGCTGAACAGGAAGGTTTCCTGGGGCACCATGCCAATATTGCGCCGCAGCACCGCCAGCGGAAACTCGCGGATGGGCCGCCTGTCGATCAGCAGCGACCCTTCCGGGGCTTCGTACATGCGCGACAGCAAATTTACCAGCGTGGTTTTGCCTGACCCGGTGGGGCCGACGATGGCCAAACTTGAACCGGCGGGAATGTGCAGCGAGATGTCGTGCAGAACCTGGGTATCGCCGTAGCTGAAACTCAGATTGCGGAACTCGATCTCGCCATTCAGCACCGTATCCGGCCCGATAGAAGAGTCCGCTTCGCTGTCGTTGATGGCCGGTTCGGCGCGCAGCAGTTCATCAATGCGCGTCACCGAGGCGGTGCCGCGCTGGAAGAGGTTTACGACCCAGCCCACGGCAATGATGGGGAAGATGAGCATCACCATGAAGGTGTTGAACTCTACGAACTGGCCCAGCGTAATTTTGTGCGCCAGCACCAGGTGTCCGCCGGCCATGAGGGTAATCAGCATGGAGACGCCGAGAATGAACTCCAGCGTCGGCCAAAGCATGCCCATCAGTTGAACCAGGCGCAGGGAGCGGCGGATGTATTCGCGGTTGAGCTTTTCAAAGAGTCCAATCTGTGACTCTTCGCGGGCAAAGGCGCGCACCAGGCGGGCGCCGGAAAAGTTCTCCTGGGCCTGTGACGAGATCTCAGAAAAGCTGGCCTGGATGCGCTCGAAGCGATCGTGAATCCGGTGGCCAAGGTACTGCACCAGGATGCTGGCCAGCGGCATCGGCGCCAGCGCAACCAGGGTCAAATAGGGACTGATGCGCAGCAGGAAAATCAACGCCGCGACGGTGAAAAAGACGGTATTGGCGCTGTACATCAGCGCCGGACCCAACAGCATGCGCACGGCATTCAGGTCGTTGGTCATCCGGGCCATGATGTCGCCGGTGCGGTATTTCTGGTAGAAGCCGGAGTCCTGTTTTTCGAGGTGGCGGAAAAGGTCGTTGCGGATATCGAACTCGATCTCCCGCGAGATACCGATCAGAATCCATCGCTGGGCATAGAGAAAACCACCCTTTACCACCGCAATGAGTACCAGCAGCCCGGCAAAGACAAGGATCATCTGCCGCGGCGCGCCGTTTTTCAGCCCGTCAATTGCCCGTTCAAGGACCCGCGGAAACTGCACTGCAACGGCGTTGGTGGCAATACAGGAGAGTGTTCCCCACAAGTAACCCCAACGGTAGCGGCGCATGTAGGCGAAGAGGGGGGCCAGGTCGCGAAGCATGATCTCATTGTACCGGGATGGGCCCGCGGAGTTGAATGCGCCAGGCCAAGGAGACTCCCGCCAGGCAGAAAACCCGCGCCGATGCATGTTTCCGCCAGTTTCAGGGACTGGCCGGAGAAATCCCTCGCAGCAGATGCCGATAGAGAGGTTGCCGGGTCGGCGCGCCTATGAATTCTGCGCGGAAAGGGAGCGACCGTGACCATTCAAGCCGCCAAAGAAGCGGTTGGAGAAGGCCCCTCGGGCAGCGAACTCAGGCGCAGCCGTCGTCTTGGTTGCAAAGGGTTTGCCGAGGCGTTTGCTCCCGGCTCCGGATACCTGTTTCGCGGAGAGATTCGGGATATCAGTACGACTGGCTGTTATCTTCTGACCAGTGCCCGGTTGAAACTTGAACTCCGCGATGAATTGGATCTTCTTTTCATCTTGAACAATCATTACTATCACGCGGTGGCGTTTGTGATGAACTTCCAACCAGGGAAGGGCGTGGGGCTCGAGTTCCAGTTTGGCGATTCGCAGACCGAGCAATACTTCAATACGCTAATTCAGTTGCTCATAGCTGCTGAGCCGCCAAAGCAGGATTAAGAGCAGGCTGGACTAGGTTGGTGTTCGCAGCAGCAAATAGCCGCCAACCAGCCCAAACAGCACATCGGCCGACCAGGCGGCCAGGGCAGCGGGCAGGTAGTTCACGTTGCCCATGGCGCCAAAGAGGCCGTCGATCACCCAGTAGGCAAGCGCCACGGCGATGGCCACGGCGATGCCGGTGAGCGAGCCGCGCCGGCCCATGGAGAGCGCAAAGGGAATGGCCAGCACCGCCATGACGATGGCGATAAGCGGATAGGCGAGTTTGTGCCACAAGGCCACGCGCAGGCGCATGGTGTCAAAGCCGCTCTGGCGCAGGTCGCTGATGTAGGCGTCGAGCTGGCCAAAGTTCATCTCCTGCGATTGCAGGCTTTCCTTCTTGAAGTAGCTGGGCTCTTCGTGAATCTCGGGAAATGAGGCCTGCCCGAACTCACGGTAATTGGTTACGCTGGGGCCTTCAATATTGCGCTCCCAGCCATTTTGGAAACTCCAGGTGCTGGAATCGGCGCTCCAGGTCACGCGGCTGGCAAAGACGCGGCGCGAAAGGGCAAACGTGCTCGGATCGAACTCGAAGATGGAGAGATTGGCAAACTGGTTGCGGTCCGGATCGAAGAACTGGTAATAGAAGATGCGGCCGGGCTCGCCGGGATGTGCCTGGCCGAAGATCCATTTCTGTTCCGGATGCAGGAAGGTCTGCGGGGGACGGCCCTTGATGGTGGAGCGCAGCGCCTCTTGCCGGCGATTGGCCTGGGGCAGGTAGAACTGGTCGAACAGAAACAGGCTGACGGAGAGAACCGCGGCAATGGAGACGATGGGAACCACCAGCCGGTAGAGGCTGATGCCGGTGGCCTTCATGGCAATCAGTTCCGAGTTGCGGTTAAGCACGCCGAAGGTGACCAGCACGGCAATCAGCACCGCCAATGGCGCAATCTGATAGAGCATACTCGGGGTGAGGTTCACCAGGTAAGCGCCGACGGTTGAAAGCGCAATGTGGTTGCGCAGGATGTCGCCCACCAACTCAAAGAAGGTGAACACCAGCATGAGCATTACAAAGCCGGCCAGCACCATGAAGAAAGTTTCCAGGAACTCACGCACAACATATTCGTCCAGGATGCGAGGAAAGGCGTGCCGCGCTTTGGTTCGCTGGGCGCGCGGCTGCATCCTGCCGACCAGACCCCAGATGGAAAGGCCATGGGTCCTGGCCGGCGACAAGGCTTTGGGAATCGAGAAACGCGAGGCCCAGCCGGTGACGGCTGCCAGCACTCGGCCTCCGCTGGCCATCTGCCAAAGCAGGAAGATGCCGGCCGCGGCAAAGATGAAATTTGCCATCCATACACCGACGAAGGGCGAGACTTTGTCCTGCTTGCTTAAGGCGATGCCGGTGTAGGAAAGAACGTAATAAAGCAGCACCAGCAGAATGGTGAAGACGAAGCCGGAACTCTTGCCGCCGCGCCGCGAGGCCACACCCAGGGGGACACCCACCAGCATCAGCACCAAACAAGCTGCCGGATAGGCGAAGCGGTTGTTCAATTCGATCAGGAAGCGCTTGGGGTCGGGACCCCGGGCGCGCGCCAGCAGCCCATTCATGGGCAGGGCATAAAGGCTTGTGTCGAGCCGTCCCAGTTGCACGGCGCTCTGCGGGCTCAGCGCCAGAGGAAGGTCGGTGGTTGCAAAAGTTGAGATGTTGTACTGCTGCGGCTGCCCGGCCACCGTCTCATGCCTTGAGCCGTCGCGCAGGCGCATCAGCAGTTCCTGGCTTGAATCGCTGGCCACCGTGGCTGAAGCGGCAGTGGTGATGGCGGGCGTGGCAGGATCGGTAACGTCCGCCATGAAGACCTGCCGCCAATTGGAGGCACCCGCGCCGGCGCGCACATCCTGCACATAGAGGACCATGTTCTTGAAGTCCTCATAAAAGACGCGTGGCTGGATCTCGTAGGAGGCCTGCGAGGTCTCCAACTCCTGCTGCAAATCGAGGATGGCTTGGTTGGCACGCGGCGCCAAGTATAGAGTGTTGGCCAGGCCGATGAGCGTGCCCGCTACGGCCACAATGGCCGAGACGCGGACAAAATAGCCGATGCCAAGACCGGAAGCGCGCATGGCAATGATTTCGCTGTCGGCAGCCAGACGGCTCAGTCCCAGAAGCACCCCCACCAGCACTGCCATGGGAATGGTGACGCGAAACGTATTGGGCAGGGTGAAAAGAAAGATCTCAAGAACGTTGGTGAAGGTGGAACTATTGCGGACCATCATCTCAAGAATGTGGGGAAGGTCGCGCATGAACAGAACAAACGTGAAGAGCGCGCACCCGATGAGAGTGTGGGAGAGTATCTCACCGAGAATGTAGCGGGTCAGGATGCGCACGGGCAGGCTCTGGGGTTAGTTTAGCGTGTTTGCCCGCCCTGATGCGGGCCTGCTACCGTTTGCCGCAAATCTCAGTCGTCTGGGGATTTTAGGAAGTCATTGGCTGCCACCGGCGCAGGCGCAGGCTGTTGGCCAGTACGCTGACGGAACTGAGCGCCATGGCTGCCGCGGCTACCCAGGGAGGGAGCAGAATGTGGAAAGCAGGATACAGCGCGCCCGCGGCCAGCGGAATGCCGAGCAGGTTGTAGCCTACGGCCCAGACCAGGTTCTGACGCATCACGCGCAATGTCTGGCGCGCCAGCCCGAGCGCTGCGGGAATCGAGGAGGGCTGTGCGCGCAGCAGCAGCACATCGCCGGCCTCCTGGGCCAGGTCGGCGCCTGAGCCCATGGCGATGCCCGCGTTGGCCTGGGCCAGCGCGGCGGCGTCGTTGATGCCGTCGCCAACCATGGCTACTCGCAAGCCGGTTTGTTGCAGGGCGCGAATGCGGGCCAGCTTTGCGGCCGGGTCCAAACCTGCTTCCACCTCGGAGATGCCTGCCTGCTGCGCGATCGGCGCCGCCGCGGCGGCGGAGTCGCCGGTGAGCATCATGACCTGCAAGCCGGAGTCGCGCAGTGCAGCCACCGCCTCGGCTCCGTCGGGACGCAGAGCGTCGCGCGCATCGAAATAGCCGGCGGGCTGGTTGTCCAGCGCCATCCATAGCCGCGTCACGCCCGGTTCGGCTGGAGCCGCATCCGTTGGCAGCTTGATCAGGAACTCCTGAAACAAGGCTTCGTTTCCCAGCAGGCAATCGTGGCCTTCGACCTTGGCACTCAGGCCGCGGCCGGGAAGATTCTGGACATCATCCGCGGGTTGCCATGCCAATTTGCGCTCCCGCGCCGCGTCGACAACGGCATGCGCCAGGGGGTGATTCGATCGTTCTTCGGCGGCTGCGGCCATGCGCAAAAGATCGTTTTCAGAAAAGTCCGCGACGGGAGAAACGTCTGGAGCAGAAATCTCCGGGTGCCCCATCCTTTCGCCGTCTTTCTGGCGAAAGGGTGGGACACCACGGGCCCCCAGAGGATAAATCCCGGCCAGAACCGGCCTGCCCACGGTGAGCGTGCCGGTCTTATCCAGCACTATGACATCGAGGTTGGCCAGCCTCTCCAGTGCCTCGCCGCCCTTGAACAAAATCCCCAGTTGCGCGCCGCGGCCCACCGCCACCGTCAACGCGGCCGGTACGGCCAGCCCCATGGCGCAAGGGCAGGCAATTACCAGCACGGCAACCGTGTTGGCGAGGGCCAGCGCCAGCGAGTGCGCGGCCAGCAGCCAGACGGCAAACGTGGCGACCGCGAGTCCCAGAACCACAGGAACAAAGATGGAGCTTGCCCGATCGGCCAGCCTCTCCATGGGCGCGCGCGAACCTTGTGCCTGCCCCACCATGCGGGTGATCTGCGCCAGCACGGTTGCTTCGCCCAGCGATTCCGCTTTGCACGTCACGGCGCCGTCGTAGTTGAGCGAACCGGCCAGGACGCGGCCACCCGGCTCGCGAGGCAGCGGCGTGGATTCGCCGGTGAGCATGGATTCGTCCACGCTGGTGCGCCCTTCCAGGATCTCCGCGTCCACCGGAAAGCGTTCGCCAGGCAGCACCAGCACGTTATCACCCGGTTGAATCTCTTCAAGGGGCACGATGGCTTGAACGCCATCAACGATGCGCCGGGCGGTGACCGGGCGCAGGCGGGAGAGCGAGTCAAGCGCGCTCAGGGCCCGCCGCTTTGCGCGGCTTTCAAGGCTCTTGCCCAACAAGAGAAAGCCCAGAATCAGCAGAACCGCGTCAAAGTACACTTCCCGGCCGGCCGCCGGCCAAATGGTCGCATACGCGGAGTAGGCAAAGGCCACGCCCGTTCCCAGGCTCACCAGCGTGTTCATGTTGGTGGTGCCGTGGCGCAGGCCCTGAACCGCGCTCATATAAATGCCGCGCCCTGCCCAGATCATGAGAATTGCCGTGAGAATGAGCAGGAACCATCGCAGCAGGCCTGGTGGCAGGGCATAGAGCCAGGGGAAAATGCGCATCAGCGCATGGTCCACCGCACCCATCTCGCTTCCCAGGGGCATGGCCAGCAGCATGGCAGCACCGCCGGCAATGATGGTGGCAAATGCTTTCCGTTCCGGCGCCGAGGTTGAGACTTCTGCAAGCGGACCCGCGTCGGCGGCGCCTGGGCGGGGCAGAACGGAGTCGTAGCCCGCCGCGCGAATGGCTTCAACCAGCAAGCCGGGCGTGGCAAGTGCAGGATCGTAATCGACCTGGGCGCGATTGGCCATCAGGTCTACGTGTGCGGATTCAACTCCGGCGGTCGAGCGCAACGCTTCTTCCACATGGTGCTGACACGAAGCACAGGTCATGCCGAGGACAGGCAAAGTCAGCGATTTGGTCGCGGTTGCGGTCATGGGATGGACTAGGTCTCCAGGCGTGCCGAAAAGCCCGTCTTTGCCAGCGCGGCAATGGCAAGCTCGATCGGCGCAGGTTCCGTAGTGGTACTGAGCCGCGCCGTGCCGATCAGCACTTCCTCAACCTTGACGCCTTCCGTGGCGGCTAGCGCCTGGCTGACGCGCCGGACGCAGGAACCGCAGTGCATTCCATCGATACGCAGCTTGAATTCCGACATCTTTTTCTCCCGTTTTTCCTTTGATGATAGCGTAGGGCGGAAGATGCAGGGTTGACTGTCTTGTTTCGCGCAGGGGCGGCCAGCGCATTATGTTAGAGGAGTTTCAGAGCAATTGGGGGATCATGCAAAGAGAATATCCGTTAGCGCCGCTGGTGGGCGTGGGCGCGGTGGTGGTGGAGCGGGGCCGGGTGCTGCTGGTGCGGCGCGGAACCGAGCCCATGAAAGGCCGTTGGTCGCTGCCGGGCGGGCTGCTTGAGCTGGGTGAGTCACTCACTGAGGGCGTGGTCCGTGAGGTGAGGGAAGAGACCGGCCTGGTGGTCGAGCCGGTGGAATTAATTGAACTGCTTGACCGGATTCATCGCCAGGGTGAGCGGGTCCGGTACCATTATGTGATTGCCGACTACCTGTGCCGCGTACTGGGTGGGGAATTGCGCGCAGCGTCCGACGCGGCTGAGGTGCGATGGGTAGAGCGTGCAGAGTGGAATAGCCATAGCGCATTGAATATTGATCCCATGACTGTGCGGGTTATTGAAGCCGGATGGCAAAAGGCGCGAGCACTGAAAAAGGAAGGGGAGGACTGGTGAAGCTGATTAGAAGGCTTTTGTGGGTTGCGGGAGGGTTGGCCGTTCTGGCGATTGTAGCCGGGCTCTGCTTTTGGGTTCGCCCGGTGCGCTGCTTCAACGAGTTGATGTACGCGCGCGAGTGCATCACCGGGGTTGAGAGCCATACGGTGACGGTTGCGGGCGTTCGCGTGCATTACAGCGCCGAGGGACCGAAAGCCGGGCCGGTGGTGGTGCTGGTCCATGGACTCGGTGGCCGGGCCGAAGACTGGCTCAACCTGGCGCCTCACTTTGCCAGAGCTGGATTTCGCGTCTATATGCCCGACCTGCCCGGATACGGCCGCAGCGAGCAGCCCGCGAATTTCTCCTATTCGGTGCGCGATGAAGCCGAGGTGGTGGCGGGGTTTCTGGATGCGCTGGATCTGAAGCAGGTTGACCTGGGCGGCTGGTCGATGGGCGGCGCTATTGCACAGCATGTGGCCGCGCAGCACCCTGAGCGCGTGCAGCGGCTGATACTCTTCGACTCGATTGGCCCCTTCGAGATGCCGACCTGGAATACGAAACTGTTTATGCCCCAGTCCCCGGAAGAACTAGACCAGCTTGACGCCTTGTTGATGCCGCATCCGCCTATAGTGCCAGGATTCTTGGCGCGCGATATCCTGCGCATCTCAAAGAAGAACGAATGGGTGATTCAACGGGCGTTGGACGCTATGCTTACCGGCAGGGATGCGACGGATACCCTGCTGCCGGAGCTGAAGATGCCGGTTTTGATCGTGTGGGGCGCGGAGGACAAAATCACTCCGCTCAGCCTGGGCGAGAAGATTCGCTTGCTGGCTCCGCAATCGCGTTTGGCAATTTTTCCCGGCTGCGGCCACCTGGCTCCGAACCAGTGCGCTGCGCAGGTTGGACCCAACGTGGTCGCATTTGTCAGGCAATAGGCGTGGGAAATGGTTCTACATTTCGAACTACTCCAAAATGCGCAAAGGGGATGAGCTCGAGCTCATCCCCTTTGCCGTTTTGGCCTTCGGACAACATTCGGGGTCGATTTACCACTGAACCTTCAAAGCCAACTGGAAGATTCGCGGGGCTTGCGCTTCCGTGATCTGCCCGAATGCAGGCGAGTTCATGTCGAACACGGGAGGGATAAGATTGACACGGTTCGTGACGTTGAAGCTCTCGGCCCGGAACTGCAATTTTGCCCTCTCTCTGATCGCAAAATTTTTGTCGAGAGAGGCATCCAGGCTGCCATAGGCCGGGCCATCGATGCTGTTTCGACCTTCGTCGCCGAACTGTCCGGCATCCGCAACCGGATCGAGCCGCTGAAGCGCTGAAGGAGATACCCATTGCGACACCTTGTGCGGTGCTCCCTTATTCGGGTTGCCGACAACGTTGGGCCGATCTCCAAACATGCCTGAAACCCCGGGGTGCGGCGCCTGCAGCGAGACGTTCGCCGAGTCATAGACGGTGAAGGGAGTGCTGGAATTTATGGCTAACAGGGCATTGAGTTGCCAGCCGTCCAGAAGCGCACGGGAGACGCCTGTGAAATTGTGCGCGAACGGAACTGCGTAGGTTACGCTTCCGGCGAAGCGGTGGCGCGAATCGAAAAGCGAGCGGCCGTGTTCAGCGCTCAGATCCTGGTTGTTCTGGGCTATGTCAAGCTCTCCAAGCACCATCCATGGAGCGGGTCCGGACATGTGAAGGCTTGACGAGTAATCCAGATCCTTTGAAAAGGTGTATGCCAGAGTGTAGTTCAGGTCCGGAGAGCTGCGCCGAGTGAGTGAGACCTGTGCGGAGTGGAAGGTTGAGTTCGCATTTCCTTCAACCAGTCCGGCAGTGCCCAACGTGCAGGTGCCGGTGGTCAGCGTACAGCCGGAGTAAAGCCGGCGCCGAGGGGAGTTAGCGAAGGTTGCACCGGGTTCATAGATAGCGGGATTCGCCTCTACCAACCTCGGCATGCGAGTCCCTTTGGACCCAATGTATCCGACCGACAGATTCTCTTTCCCTAGGCTCTGGTCGATCGTGAAGTTCCAATCCTGCGCATAGGGCGGCCGTAGACCGGGATCAATGGTGAAGGTGGACGCGGGTAGCGCGACCTGGCCGGATGCAAACGGGTTGGTTACGGTACCGAGCGGGTTGGCATAGTTGATCTTCGTGTACCCGGTTAGAGTCCGGACGACCGTCTGTGGGAGCGCGGAACTGGTGGCGCGAAATGGCATGCCTACGCCGTTGAGTAGCTCGTCGTAGAAGATGCCATAGGCGGAACGGATCACTGTGTGGCTGTGACCTAGCGGGTCCCACGCGAAGCCGATACGGGGCGCCCAGTCACTTTTGAAGACGGGGGCAATCGTTTCGGGCACGCCGGAGTCGCCGGGAAACAGAAGGCCGTTTGGAGCGTTGGGGTAAACGGTGGATTGGTGGCCCGGCGCAAACTCCATCATGCGATTGTGGATGTCGCGGAACGGCGTCGTGACCTC
>Ga0181517_10000662_pt1 | contig 44437 bp, 36 predicted proteins | sample PEATcosm2014_Bin_31_FD_119748 | JGI IMG/M metagenome (GOLD analysis project Ga0181517, IMG submission 119748) | Peatland microbial communities from MTU Mesocosm Facility, Houghton, MI, USA - PEATcosm2014_Bin01_30_metaG | ecosystem: Environmental > Terrestrial > Soil > Wetlands > Peat | place... | reverse complement strand
GGTACTCGAGCGCCTCGGCTACGAGCTTGATTTCCCGGAGAAGCAGACCTGTTGCGGGCAGCCCGCGTTTAACAGCGGCTATCGCGACGAAGCTCGCGCGGTGGCGCGCCACTTCCTCGATACCTTCGAAGGCGGCGACCCCATCGTGATTCCGTCCGGTTCCTGCGCGTCCATGGTGGCGCATCATTTCGCCGAGCTGTTCGCCCAGGAGCCGGAGACGCTCGAGCGCGTGCATGCTCTCGAAAAGCGCGTTTGGGAGTTTTCCGCCTTTCTCACCGAAGTCGCGCGCGTGGAAGACGTGGGCGCCCGGCTGGAAGATATCGTCACATTTCACGATGGCTGCCACTCGCTCCGTGAGATGGGGATTCGTGACGGTCCGCGGCGTCTGCTGGCGCGCGTCCAAGGGCTGGAGCTGCGCGAGCTGGAGCCCGCCCAGGAGTGCTGCGGTTTCGGCGGCACGTTCGCGGTGAAGTTCGGCGAGCTCTCGGGGGCCATGGCGCGCTCCAAGGTGGACGCCATCCTGCGCACCGGGGCGCGAACGGTGGTTTCGCTCGACCCCAGTTGCCTGATGCAAATTCGCGGGGCTCTTTCGCGGCAAGGCTCCAGCGTCCGAACTATGCACCTGGCCGAGGTCCTGGCCAGCCGGTGATGCCATGACCAGCGAAATGCATCGGCACATCCACGAAACCCTGGGCGACGCCAGGCTGCAAGAGGCCGTCTACACGGCCACCGGCCGCCTCAAGGAGAGCCGCATCGCCGCCGTGGCGCCGGATGTTCTGCCCGATTACCAGGAACTGCGCACGCAGGCCCATGCCCTCAAGAAGCACGCCATCGAAAACCTGGACGCCTATCTGGACGAGTTTGAGCGCAACCTGGAGGCCCATGGGGGCAAGGCGGTTTACTGCCAGGACGCAGCCGAGGTGGCCGATTTCATCCTCGGGCTCGCCCGCGAGCGCGGCGCGCGGCTGATCGTCAAATCGAAGTCCATGCTCACCGAGGAGATCGATCTCAACGAGCGCCTCGAGAAGCACGGCCTGGAATCGGTGGAAACCGACCTGGGCGAGTACATCCTGCAACTGGCGCATGAGCGCCCGTATCACCTGGTGGCGCCCGCCCTGCACAAAACGCGCTACGACGTGGCTGAGATCTTCAGCGCGCGCCTCGGCGTGCCGCACGAAGTCGTAATCGAAAAGCAGACCGCTACCGCGCGCGCCGTGCTGCGCGAGAAGTTCCTGGCCGCCGACATCGGAATCAGCGGGGCCAATTTCCTGGTGGCCGATTCCGGGGCCGTGGTCCTGGTGGAAAACGAGGGCAACGCGCGCCTTACCACCTCCGCCCCCAGAATTCACATTGCCATCGCGGGAATCGAGAAGATTATCCCGCGCGCCCAGGATCTGGCCACCTTCCTGAAGCTGCTGGCGCGCAGCGCCACCGGGCAATGGCTCTCGGTCTATACGTCGTTCCTGAGCGGACCGCGGCGCGCGGGTGAAATCGACGGCCCGGAAGAGTTTTACGTGGTTCTGGTGGATAACGGTCGCACGCGTCTGCTGGAGGACCCCGACAAGCGCCAGTCGCTGTACTGCATTCGCTGCGGGGCGTGCCTGAACGCCTGCCCGGTGTATCGCAAAATCGGCGGCTACAGCTTTCCGTGGGTGTACTCGGGGCCCATTGGGTCGATCCTCACGCCGCAATTCATGGGGCCTTCCCACGCGCCCGGTTTGCCTTTCGCCTCCAGCCTGTGCGGCGCCTGCGCGGAAGTCTGTCCGGTGAAGATCGACCTGCCCAAGGCGCTGCTCGAGCTGCGTTCCGAGGTCAAGATAGCGGATCGGCGCGAAGGGCGCGGCCGCTGGGAGAAACTGGGGTTCCGCCTGTTCGCCTGGCTCATGCGGCATCCCCGGCTGTACGAAATGGCGGGCCGGATGGCCTCGCTCTTCGCGCCTCCCGCGCGCGGCGGTTGGATCCGCTCGGTGCCTGGCCTGATGAACTTTCCTCCGCTCAAAGCCTGGATCGACGAGCGCGATCTGCCGCCTCCGCCGCCACGCTCCTTCCGCGAAATGTGGAGGCGCCGGTGATGTCCCGGGATGCCATTCTCAACCGCGTGCGCACCGCGCTGGGCCGCGCCGCCGGAGCGGCCACGCCCGAGGCGCCGCCGGTGCGCATTCGCATCCCGGAGACCATCGCCGATGCGCGCATCGCATCCCTGCTGACGCGGGTCGAAGCCCTGGCCGGAGAAGCGGTCCGGGTGGATACCCCCGCCGCCGCGCGCGCCTGGGTGGCCGCCGCCATCGAGGGAAAGCAGGCGGTGGCTTCCAATGCGCCGTTCCTGGCCGAATGCGGCATCCCGGAGCTCGCCGGCGTGCGATGCGGTCTTACCGTGGAAAGCGAGTTGCGCGGCCTGTGCGCGGTAGCCGGCGTGGGCATCACCAGCGCCGACTACGCCCTGGCCGATACCGGCACGCTGGTGATGCTCTCCAGCCCGCGCGAGGCCCGCCTCATCTCGCTGCTGCCGCCGGCGCACATCGCCGTGGTCCCCAGCGGCCGCATCCTCAGCGGCCTCGACGAGTTATTCGCCACGATTCCGCTTCCCGCCGGCGAGACCAGCTCCATGGTGCTGATCACCGGCCCCAGCCGGACGGCCGATATCGAGCAGATTCTGGTCCGCGGAGTGCATGGGCCGGGAAAGCTGGCGGTGGTAGTGGTTGGGTGAAAGGGTTGCTTGTGGGGCAGGCGCTTTCGCCTGCCAAGGGCCTTCAGCAGGCGGCCGGGCTCGGGGCCATACTGCTATACTCGTTCCGGGAGAACTCCAATGCGCCAGTTTTTCTTACTGCTTGCAGCGGCGGTCGCTATAATCGCGCCCCTCGGGTTGGCTCAACAATCCGGTCCTTACAAAGTGCTCAAGACCGCTAAGGTGGGCGGAGAAGGTGGCTGGGACTACATCTATGCCGACGCCGCCGGACGCCGGTTGTACATCCCGCGTCGCGGACAGGGCGCGGGCGTCCAGACACGGTTGACGATCTTCAATCTCGACACGCTCGAGCCGGCCGGCGAGATTGCCGGCGTCGGAGGCAATGGCACAGCGGTGGACCCCAAGGCTGGCCATGGCTTCACCAGCAGCAAGCCCGTCTCGATGTTCGACACGAAAACGATGACGCTCATCAAGACCATCGATCCGGGCGCCGCCCAGCCGGACGGCATTTACTTCGATCCCTTCAATGAAAGGGTCTACGTCTTCAGTCACCCGACGAAGGACGCGACCGTGATCGACGCCAAAGACGGGAGCGTGCTCGGCGCAATCGATCTCGGCGGCGTGCCGGAGCAGGGCGTGGGCGACGGCAAAGGCATGCTCTACGTGGTCATGCAGGACGCGCAGGGCAGCGTCGCGGCCGTGGACGTCAAGACAATGAAGACGGTCGCGCACTACCCCTTCGGGGACAAGGGCAGGTGCAACGGGCTGGCGTTGGACGCGAAGAACGATGTGCTGTTCGCGGCCTGCGCGAGCTCGGGAAACCCGCCCGCCCAACCGGCGCAGCCCATGATGGTGATTCTGAGCGCCAGGGACGGCAAGATCCTGGCGAATCTGCCGCTCGCCGGCGGCTCCGACGGCGCCATCTTTAATCCTTCGACGATGGAAGCCTTCAGCACGCAGGGTAACGGCACGCTGACCATCGTCAAGGAGAACAGCCCCACGAGTTTCGAGGTGGAGCAGAACCTGCAGACCATGAATGGCGCCCGGACCATCGCGTTCGACAGCCAGACGAACCACTTCTTCACAATGAGCCAGGAGCGTGGGCCGGCGGCGGCGCCACCGCCGGGCGGAGGCGGGGGCCGCGGGGGCCAGGGCGCAGCAGTGCCGGGCTCGTTCACCATTCTGATGATCGGCAAGTAAGAGCCAGCGATTTTCGAGTGACCACATTCGGTGTCTGCTTGGGCGCGGAGAGTGATCGGCTGTTTTAGCCTGAATCCCGAAGTTGGCGCATGGTATCAGGGCACGGCTTCAGCCGTGCCGCAAACGGGAATACCCGGGGGGCTTTAGCCCCTGTTTTTTCATGAGGACGAGAAGGACTTGCGAGGGGGCTGCCAAACCAGGGGCTAAAGCCCAGAGAATGCTGCCTAATCGGCACGTGCCCTGATACAAAGCCCGTTCTTTCAAGGTAATAGCCTGTAGGAATTCAGTTTATCCGAAGTTAACTTCGTAATTCAGGTTTAGATCTCCTGAAAGACGATTGGCAGGCGAAAGCGCCTGCCCCACAGGGATGGAAGTCCTTCGACAACAAGGTGGGGCAGGCGCTTTCGCCTGCCAACTACCCGGTCGCCGCTCGCAGCGCCCTTTCGAACCCCGGCAAGGACCGCTCCATGTCGCCTCTGGGAATGGTGATCGAAAGCCGCATGTAACCGCCGCGGCCGAACCCGGAGCCGGGGACCGCCAGGATGCCTTCCCGCTGCAAAATGCGAATGAACTCCACATCGTCCGCGATGGGCGTTTTCGGGAAGACATAATAGGAACCTTGCGGGCGCGGGGCCTGGTAGCCCATCGCGTTGAGCGCATCGCATAGCACGTCCCGCTTGCCCTGATATGCGCCTATGTCCACCGTGGCGTCGGGCGCCTGGGCCACCACCAACTGCCAGATGGCCGGCGCGTTGACGTAGCCCAGAATGCGATTGGCGAACGTGCAGGCGTTGCGCAGCTCCTCCGCTTCGGCCAGGCGCGGCGATATCGCCAGGTAGCCCACGCGCTCGCCGGCGATGGCCATGGCCTTCGACCAGCTCCACGCCACCACCGATCGCTCGATCAGACTCTGCGTCTCCGGAATCCGGAGGCCATCATAAGTCAAAGGACGATAGGGCTCGTCGCTGATGGCCACAACGGGCTCCCGGACAATGGCGTTCAGCTCCCTCAGAGCTTCGGCCGGGTACACCGCCCCGGTGGGGTTGTTGGGCGAGTTCAGGAGGATAGCCTTAGTGCGCGGCGTGATGGCCGCGGCGATGCGCCCTATCTCCGGCTGGAAGCTCCCGTCGGTTTCCACCGGGACCACGCAGCCGCCATGGTTCTCGATGTAGAAGCGGTACTCGGGGAAATAGGGGTTCAGCACGATAACCTCGTCGCCCGGATCGAGGATCGCCTTGAGCATCGTGTTGATGGCCCCCGCCGCGCCCACTGTCATGATGACGTCTTCACCGGTGAACGGCAGCCCCGTCCTTTCCGCCAGACGGCGGGCGACGGCCTGGCGCACCTCCGAAAAGCCGGCGTTGGGCATATAGCCGTGGCTGCGCGGCCGGTTTTCCGCGACCACGCGCCGCAGCGCCTCAATCACCGCCGGCGGCGGCTCCACATCCGGATTCCCCAGCGTGTAATCGAAGACGTTCTCCGCGCCGCGCTCTTGGCGCAGCCGGACGCCGATTTCAAACATCCGGCGGATCCAGGAAGACCTTTCCATCTGTTCGGCGATGGATCGAGAAATGCTCATATATTCGCGGCGCGCCCCCGAAGAAGACAATTCTATCCTCTTCCACGGCGCGATATAACACATCCCATTGGTGGTGTATTACGGAAACCAGTACTGGCCCTCACAATGGGATTGGCGCCCCGGTTGCCGTCCGCCCTATGCATCGCTAGAATCAGATTGCGATGTCCTCTGACAACACCAAGACCATTCTCGTCGTGGACGACGAGCCGGAAATCCGGAAGCTGGTCGGCGCCATGGTAAGCCAGTTCGGTTACAACGTGCTCACCGCCGACAGCGGCGAGCACGCATTGACGCTGTACCGGAATCATGGTCCCATCGAACTGCTCATTACCGATGTGGTGGCGCCCGGGATGAGCGGGCCCATGCTGGCGGATAAGCTCGGCGCACAGCAGCCGGGGTTGCGGGTGCTGTTCATTTCCGGGTACGACAACACCCACGTGGTGCAGAAATACGTTGTCGAAAAGGGCCAGGCGCTGCTGGCCAAGCCGTTCACGGTGGCCGAGCTGAAGGCCAAAATGACGGAACTGCTGTCTCCGGAGCCGGCCGGCGCCGGGGCATAGAGAGACCGCCGCTCGCGGGGATCGATCGCCTTGGTGACTATCCGGCCGGCCAGCGACCGCTCGCTCCTGGTCTCCTTTGGCCACGAAATTTCGGAGGAATCGCGCCGCCGCGTGGCGTCCCTGTCCCGCGGCCTAAGCGGAGTCCGCGGCATCCTGAATTTCCACCCGGCATATAGTTCCGTGCTTGTGGATTACGATCCCCGGCTGCGCGGGCGGGTGGAACTGGAGGCTCTGCTGCGCGAACTGGCCATTAACGGCGCCGGCGCGGACGCCGCCCAGCGCGCGGTGGAGATCCCGGTGCGCTATGGCGGCGTATGCGGCCCGGACCTGGAAGACGTGGCGCGCCACACGGGCCTTTCAGCCGAACGCGTGGTGGAATTACATTCTTCCACGGAGTACCTGGTCCATTTCCTGGGATTCTCTCCCGGCTTCCCGTACCTGGGCGGGCTCCCTGCCCAATTGGCCACGCCGCGGCTGGCCGCGCCGCGCACCCTGGTCCCCGGCGGCAGCGTGGCCATTGGCGGCAGCCAAACCGGCATTTACCCCATGGATTCGCCCGGCGGGTGGCGCATTATCGGACGCACGCCACTGCGCCTGTTCGACGCCCAAGCCTCGCCTCCGGCCCTGCTCGTCATGGGTGACCGCGTGCGCTTCACGCCCATTCGGGAGGGCGCATGGTGAACCGCCTGCGCGTCATCTCGCCCGGATTCCAAACCTCGGTGCAGGACCTGGGCCGCTTCGGCTGGGCGCACCTGGGCGTTTCGGCCTCGGGCGCGGCCGACGCTCTGGCGCTGCGGGCCGCCAACCTCCTGGTGGGCAACGCCGGGGACGCCGCGGCTCTCGAGATGACCCTGGTGGGCGGGGCCTTCGAATTTGAAGCGGACGCCGTGGTGGCGCTGGCGGGCTCCGATTTCGGCGCGGGCCCACCGCTGTGGACACCGGTGGAAATCCGCGCCGGCCAGGTGTTGCACTGCGGGGCCACGCGTTCGGGAGCGCGTTGCTACCTGGCGGTGCGCGGCGGCATCGCCGTCCCCATGACTCTGGGCAGCGCTTCGGCGCACCTCCTCACCGGCCTCGGAGGCCGCGCTGTGCGCGCCGGCGACGTGCTGCCCGTTGGCGATCAGGCCGTTCGCCGGCCCCGCCCGCCGGCGCGCGACGCGCCGCGGCATTCACGGGATTCCGTGCTGCGCGTCACCGCCGGGCCGCAAGCGGAGTGGTTCTCGGACGACTTGTTCCAACACGCCTACGCCGTAACGGAAGAGTCCGACCGCATGGGCCTGCGCCTGCGCGGCGTCGCAATCCCGAGCCCCGCCGGCCACATGCTCACCGAGGGCGTTTCGGTGGGCGCGGTGCAAATTCCGCCCGACGGGCAGCCCATCATACTCTTCGTGGAACACCAGACCACCGGAGGCTATCCCAAACCGGCCAACGTAATCTCGGCCGATTTCTGGCGGCTGGGGCAGGCAAGGCCGCGCGACGAGGTCCGCTTCGAGCTGGTGGAGATCGACCGCGCGCTCGATTTGCTGCGGCGGCAGGAGCAGTGGCTGCACTCGATATAAGGCCTGACCCCACAAGCGCGCCACCGTCTCCAGGTGGATTTATGCTAGCTTATTGATTCCGCCGCGATGGGGAACCCATGGAGGCTCTTGGCCTTGTTGAAACAAAAGGGCTAATCGGCGCAATCGAGGCCGCCGACGCAATGGTCAAGTCGGCCAACGTGGCGCTCACCGGCAAGGAATTCGTGGGCGCCGGGCTGGTGTGCGTCACGGTACGAGGCGATGTGGGCGCGGTCCAGGCCGCCACGGACGCCGCAGCCGCCGCGGCCCGCCGCGTGGGCGAGCTGGTGGCCGTTCACGTGATCCCGCACCCGCACGAGGAAGTGGAGAAAACCCTGCCCGCCGGCGAACTTAGTAAGAAGTAGCGGCCATGCTGGAAGACAAAGACCTCCTTTCCATACAGGAGGTCCGCACCAAAGTCGAGGATGCGTACGCGGCCTGGCTGAAGTACCGCGACTACTCCCAGGAGCGCGTGGACGCCATTGTGGAACGCATGGCCGCGGCCGCCCGCGCCAATGCCCGCCAACTGGCCGAGTTGGCCGTGGAAGAGACGGGCTACGGCAACGCGGCGGATAAATGCGTCAAGAACCTGCTGGCCGCGGACTGGCTGCCGCGCCGCATGCGCGGCATGAAGACGGTCGGGCTGCTGCGCGAGCTTCCCGAGGAGAAGATGGCGGAGTATGGCGTTCCCATGGGCGTGGTAGCGGCCATCCTGCCCACCACCAACCCCACCTCCACCGCCATCTACAAGATCCTGATTTCGCTAAAGGCGGGCAACGCCATCGTGATCAGCCCGCACCCCCACGCGCACCAGAGTACCTGCCGCACGGCGGCCCTGCTGGCGCAAGCCGCGGTTGAGGCGGGCGCGCCCGACGGCATCATCCAATGCGTGGACAACGCCACCCTCGATGCCACCAACGCCCTCATGCGGCACGAGCGCACGGCCGTGATCCTCTCTACCGGGGGCGCCGGCATTGTCAAGGCCGCCTACTCCAGCGGCAAGCCGGCCTTCGGAGTAGGCCCCGGCAACGTCCCCGCGCTGGTCGACGCATCGGCCGACGTGGAAGCCGCGGTGGCGGACGTCGTCGCCGGAAAGGCCTTCGATTACGGCACCGTCTGTTCCAGCGAGCAGACCCTGGTGGCGGAAGAGAAACTGCGCGACCGCGTGCTCGCCGCCCTCGGGTCCCGCAAGGCGTATATCGCCAACGACGCCCAGAAGCAGGCGTTGGGCAAGCTGCTGCTGATGCCCAACTGGACGGTGAATCCGCGCTGCGTCGGCCAGGCGCCGGGCAAGATCGCCAAGATGGCGGGCTTCGAGGTTCCTCCCGGGACTTCCATCATCTGCGCCGAAATCTCCGGCGTCGGCAAGCAGCACCCGCTTTCGGCGGAGAAGCTCTCACCGGTGCTGTCGCTCTACTTCGTCAAGGATTTCGCCGCGGCCCTGGACGCCTGCTACGCGCTGCTGAAGTTCGGCGGCATGGGCCATACTGCCGTGATTCACGCCCAGGACGCCGCGCGCATCCGCGAGTTCGCTCTGCGCGTGCCGGCCATGCGCGTGCTGGTGAATACGCCGGCGCCGCAGGGCTCCACGGGCATCACCACCGGCCTGTTTCCCTCCATGACGCTGGGATGCGGCGCGGTCGCGGGGAACAGCACATCGGACAACGTGGGCCCGCTGCACCTGATCAATATCAAGCGACTGGCGTATGTGACGCGCCGGGCGGAAGAGGCTTTCGAAACGCCGCTCGATTATCGCGCCGCCGCCTCGGCCGTCGAGGAAGCGCCGCTCGACCGTCCAACGGTGGCCGCCGCGGTGGACCGCTACCTGGCGTCGGTGGGGCGGGCGGTTCCGTCTGCCAATCCGGTGGGGCAGGCGCTTTCGCCTGCCAATCCCAGGCCGGTCGATTTTGTGGGCGAAGCCGATGTGCGCGCCGCGATCGAGCAAAAACGCAAAATTCCAATCGGGCCGAGGACGATTGTGACGCCCTCCGCCCGCGATCTGGCCGGCGATGCCGATGTTCTGAAGCCGGTTCAAGGATGAGGTTTACCGTGGATCTGAATCTGGAAACGCTGAAACGAGAGATGGTGGCCTACCTGGCGGCGTCCGACTTCGCCGTGTTCTACAGCGACCCCGGCGGGCTGAAAGGACTGCCTCTGGTTCTCTGGGATGTGGAACGATACCCCGACTACCAGATGTTCCTCGATGTGGCCCGCAAAGCCGGGGTCAAGCTGGTCATGTTCGGCGCCGCCGAGTTCGACGACAACGACCTCGACGAACTGACGGAGCAGATCGAGGAAGGCGAGTTCACCCGCGAAGAACAGCGCGAATATGAGGCGCGCATCCGCAAGTTGCGCTCCCACAAGGGCGCCACATGTTCGCTCGAGCTGGCATTCGATCTCAATTCCCGCCTCTACGTTTACGACGTGCAGCCCGACTGGTACGACGAGTTTTGCGACCTGGATGAGGAAATTCTGGCGCGTACGGCCGATAACGACGCCGAAGACGACGACTCGCTGGGCGGCTTCTATTCCAAGAACTAGTCATCGTGGCGCACGCTTTAGTGTGCCGCGTCGGCGCTCATGCCGACGCTTGGTTTCCCGCGCGAGACTTAGGGCGTGTTTTGAAACAACGTGTCCACTTCGCACAACCGCTCGTTAGCAGTCTGGCGAGCCGCGACCGTCCGTTCGTTAACAGCTTGGCGAGCCGCGACCGTCCGTTCGTTAACAGTCTGGCGAGCCGCGACCGTCAGGGAGCGGTTGGCGCGGTTGGCGCGGTTGGCGCGGTTGGCGTGGTTATCTCATGACAACCCCTTAGCCCTATGACGCCGGCCTTTTCCCGCTGGATCTTTCCCGCCACGGACCCTCAAGCCGCCGAGCGCCTGGCCGCCGCGCTGGGCATCGGAACGCCCGCCGCCAAGGTCCTCATAAACCGCGGCTTCGCCGATCCGGACGAGGCGCGCCGGTACCTGGAGGCTCCACTCGACAGCCTCCATGACCCGCTCGCCCTGCGCGACATGGAGCGCGCCGCCGCGCGTCTGGAGAAGGCCGTCCGAGCGCGCGAGAAAATCCTGATCTACGGCGATTACGACGTGGACGGCGCAACCTCCGTGGCGCTCCTCATGAAGGCCATCGGGATGGCTGGCGGGGACGCTCGCTGGCACGTTCCGGATCGCCTGAAGGACGGCTACGGCATGCGCGCCGAGACGGTGGAAGCCGCCGCCGCGCAGGGTGTCACGCTCATCGTCAGCGTGGATACCGGCATCCGCGCGGCCGAAGTGGTGCGGCGCGCGGCGGCCCTGGGCGTGGATGTTATCGTCACCGATCACCACCTGCCCGACGCCGATCCGCCGCCCGCGTTCGCGGTCTTGAACCCCAACCGCGCCGGCTGCGCGTATCCCGAAAAGAACTTGTGCGGCGCCGGCGTGGCCTTCAAGCTGGCGCAGGCTTTTCTGGGACGGCTCGGCTGGCCGGCGGAGAAACTGCGGCGCGTTTCCGAATCGTTTCTGAAGATCGTCGCCCTGGCCACCGTGGCGGACGTGGTTCCGCTCACCGGGGAGAATCGCATCATCGTCAAGCACGGCCTCGCGGGCCTTAGCTCGGTGCGCAATCCCGGCCTGCGCGCCCTGTTTGACGTGGCCGGCATCGCCGCCGGCAAAGCTCCATCCGCCCGCCAGGTGGCGTTTCAGATCGCCCCGCGAATCAACGCCGCCGGCCGCATGGATACCGCCGAAGCCGTCATCGAGCTGTTCCTCACCGCCGACCCGGACCGCGCTCGCGAGCTGGCCGAGCAGCTTGACCGCCAGAACACCGAGCGCCGGCAGGTGGAAGACGGCATCCGCGAAGCCTGCGAGCGCACCCCGGTGGACCAGGGCGCCGCCGCCCTGGTCTATTACGATGCCGCCTGGCACCGCGGCGTCGTGGGCATAGTGGCCAACCGCTTGATGGACCGGCTGCACCGCCCCGTGTTCGTCTTAGGCCGCAACGCCGGCGATGGCTTGGTCCAAGGCTCGGGCCGCAGCATCCCCGCGTTTCATTTGCTCGAAGCGCTAGATTCCATGCCCGACCTGTTTGTGCGCTACGGCGGCCACCAATACGCCGCCGGCGTGACCCTGGAGGAAGCCCGCGTAGCCGAGTTCCGCCAGCGCTTCAACGCCTACGCCGCCGCGCGCCTGGGGCCACAAGACCTCGCGCCGATGGTCCAGATCGACGCCGCGGTCGAGCTTCGCGAAATCGACGAGCAAGCCGCCAACGGCGTCTATAGCCTGGCCCCCTTCGGCCACGGCAACCCCCAGCCAATCTTCGCCGCCAGCGATGTGGAAGTCGCCGGCCCTCCGGTGGTCTTCGGCGAAAAGCACCTGCGCATCGTAGTCCGCCAGAACAACCGGACGCTGAAGTTGAAAGCCTGGAACTACGCGGCGCGAGCGGGCGAGTTCGCGGCGGGGGCGCGCATCGATGTCGCCTTCACGCTGGAAGAAGACCCGTACTCAGCATCAAGAGGCTACCCAGGATGGTGCGCGGTGTTAAGGGAGGTGCGGGGAGCGGGGTGAAGATGGCGGCCGAGACCCGCGTAACAGCCGGCTCGTTCCGCCGGTCGAAGGCGGTGTCACGGCAGGGTCCAAGCCGGATTGAAGACGGTGAGCCGACAAATGGTTCTGGCGAGGCTGGGCGATCCTGCCGCCGCAGCTTTGAGATCCCAGCCACCCCGCACGAATAGGCCGAGAAGACCATTATAGTCTGGCCCCTGCTTCGCTGTGCTGCCGCGTTTGGGAACGATGCCGTCGCGTATGGCCCTTATTCGCGATCTTCTCGCCAATTCTATAATCTCCGCTTTCGGGTCTGCCAAGTTGTCGCAGTCGCTTGGCATCTCTCTCTCCGGTACCCCGAGGAATCGCGAAAGGTTCACTGTATCGGCGAGTAGCCAAGACTCTACCTCCCGAACCGCAATCCGAAACAGGAGGTTCGGATGCTGCGGCGCCGTCAGCCAGTCGGCGATCAGGCTCGCGGGGCACTCACAGACGTCGAGGTCCGTCAAGACAATAAACGGTATGCTTCTTGCGGCGCTGTTCCAGCCGTGGATCGTTCGGCGGAGGTAGCCAAAGCCGCCACGCCGATAAGGAGTGCCAACGACGTAGCGATCTAGGTCCCTGAGTATTCTCAGCAGAGTGGCCTCGCTGAGCTCGTCCTCGGTCGCGAGGTTGATGGGAATGGGACTCATTCGAATAGTTCGAACTGGCCGAGACTAGGAGGAGCAGTCCGTGGCAGCGCCACGTCCGCGATGCTCAGGCCGTCATCGAGAAGAGTGCGCACCTCATCGACGGACGATGCCAGCTCGGCTACGGTGCCTTCCTTGTCCGGCCTGAGCATAATGACCTCCTCGCCCCCTATGCTCTTTTGAGACAGGAGATCCCCGCTGTGCGTGCTGACGAAAATCTGGCGTCTCCTCTTTCTCTGCAGCCGGTGGAATAGAGCAGGCAGCTTTGCGACAATTCCGGAGTGCAAAGAGAGTTCGGGCTCTTCGAGGAGAAGCGGAGACTCTCCTTCCAATAGCGACCAGAAGAGCCCGATCAAACGTAATGTTCCGTCTGAAAACTGGTCTTCGCGCTGGCGACCCGCATGTGGACGCCAGTGGGTGTAAGTTGCTTCGAGATGCGGAATCCCCGCGTCATCTTTGGTATCCATGAGGCCTTGTAGCTGCGGCACCGCTTGGCGCAACGCCTCTTCGATCTTCTTGAGCCGGGATCTGCGGGTCTTCTCCGGTGTCTTTGCGACCATCTCAAGAAAATTCCGCCCGTACGGGTCGTCTGGAATGCTCGGACCCTGAAACGCCTCTGGATTCCTAAGCAACTGGGGTACGAGATGGAGGTAGCGGATGGACTCGAAGAATCTTGCGATGTCCCGAAATTCGGCATTCGAGTTTATTTGCTCAAGGTGGGTCTGAGTTAGGCGGTCCTCGTCCGCTTCATCGTCCTTGTCCGGCCTCTCCATCAGGAGGCGACCGTCTTTCCACACTTTCTCGGACCGCAGAATAGGTTGGCGGCGCCCGCGGACCTGCTGGGTGATGCCGACAGCATAACGCCACCTGGCCTCAGCGCCCTCCTCCGACAGTTCGACCTCAATTTCAACGTCTGGCTCCCTCCGAGCAGCCAGGCAACGCACCTTTGAGAGGCCGAGGCGCTTATCGACCGCATGCTGTAGCCCGCCGCCCGGCTTCGCGATGTCTCTCAGAAACCGAAACACGTCAAGCAGGTTCGATTTACCCGATGCGTTGGGCCCTATCACGAACACGCGGTCGGTAAACTGGAGGTCCAGAGTTCGAAAATTCCTCCAGTTCTTGAGGACCAGCCGAGAAATGATCATGGCGCAGCCATTCTACCGCCCCTTGCGCCTCCGTGCCAAGTAAACGGGCCGACAAGTAAACGGGCCGACGTGATCGGGACACTCCGTTTCACCCCGCCCGCCGGATCTCCTCCCGAATCACCCGCCGCAGCGTTGCCTCCAGCGGCTCGCGGTTGCGCGCGATGTGTTCCCGCAGGGCGTCATTGATCAGGCTTTGGTAGTTGCCGCCGCCGGCCTTCTCGACCCGGCCTCGGAACCACGCGATCACGTCCTCATCCATGCGAATGGTGATCCTGATTTTTCCTTTCGGCGCCGGTATCACCGCGCCGCGCTTCGCCTTCGAGAAATCGTATTCACGCTTCATCTGCTTCCTCATAGAGCCGCCGTTCGCGCGTGGTCGCCTTGCGCGCCGAGATCAGGCGCAGACGCTCGCCGCGCCAGGTGTAAACCACTATCAACACTTGTCCGAACGCATCCAGGCCGAGCGTCACCCACCGCTCTTCTTCATCGGAGAAAGGATCGCGTATGGTCCGGGCGCGCGCATTTCGAGAGCCGCCACCGCGTCGGCCAACAGAACGCCGTGTTTGCCGGCATTCAGCCGGGCCTTGGCGGGATCCCATTCCACGTCCATGTATGCACATTGTACACCTGAGCCGACTTGCTGGAGATGTCCGCGACTCCAGCGCTTGCTGGCGCGCGCGGCTCGCGCAAATGCAAACATCAGCCCCGAAGGGGCGTCAGAAAATAGCCCATGGCGTAAGCCATGGGACAAACGGGTGTTCCACGGAGCCCCGGAGGGGCGAAAGAACCGTTCCTGGATTTCCAGACGCGAAGAGATTTCTTTCGCCCCTATGGGGCTGGAGCATTCCTGGACCGGTTCCGCAGGGCTTGCGCCCTGGGCTATTATCTGACGGGGCTAGCGATCGTGCTGCCGCAAGACCGATCGTCATCCCTGCACCGCCAACTGCCTTAGCACATACGGCAGAATCCCCCCGTTGCGGAAGTATTCCACCTCTTGCGGCGTGTCCACCCGCACAATCGCCTGAAAACGCTTCTCTGGCCCGTCCCCTACCGCCCGCACAACCGCTTCCCCTCCACTTTCGATCGCCGCCCGCACGCCTTCGATGTGGAAGACCTCCGTGCCGGTCAGCCCCAGGCTTGCGGCGCTTTCCCCGGCGCGGTACTGCAGCGGCAGCACACCCATGCCTACCAGGTTGGTGCGGTGTATGCGCTCGAAGCTCTCCGCGATCACCGCCCGCACGCCCAGCAGCGCCACTCCCTTGGCCGCCCAATCGCGCGACGAGTCCGATCCGTACTCCTTGCCGGCCAGGATCAGCAGCGGCACGCCATCCCGCTGGTACAGCATGGAAGCGTCGTAGATTGACATCGGCTCGCCATCGGGCAGGTGCACGGTCCAGCCGCCCTCAGTTCCGGGCGCAAGCTGGTTGCGCAGCCTTATGTTCGCCAGCGTGCCGCGCACCATCACTTCATGATTGCCGCGGCGCGCCCCGTAAGAATTGAAGTCCTTTGGCTCGACCCCTTGCGCCATCAGGTAACGCCCCGCCGGAGTGTCCTTGGGGATCGAGCCGGCGGGCGAGATATGGTCCGTGGTTACCGAATCGCCCAGCAGGGCCAGCACGCGCAGGGAGCGCATGTCCGCGATCGGCTGGTGGGGGTCCGCCATGTGATCGAAGTAGGGCGGCTTCTTGATGTAAGTGGATAACTCGTCCCAGTGGTAAGTCAGGCCGGAGGGCGCCGGCATGTTCTTCCAGTTATCGTCGCCATCGAAAACGCGCCCGTATTGTTCGCGGAACATCTCCGGACCGATGGCCGCGCGCACGGCTCCTTGCACCTCGGCGTTGGTGGGCCAGATATCGCGCAGGAATACATCCGCGCCTTGGGTGTCCCGGCCCAGCGGTTCGTGCTCCAGGTCGAGGTCCATCGTGCCGGCCAGGGCATACGCTACCACGAGCGGTGGGGAAGCCAGGTAGTTGGCTTTCACCAGCGCGTTGATGCGGCCCTCGAAATTCCGGTTGCCGCTCAGCACCGCGGCCACCACCAGGTTGCCCTCCTGTACCGCCTGCGCTACCGCCTCCGGCAGCGGACCGCTGTTGCCGATGCAGGTAGTGCAGCCGAAACCCACCAGGTTGAACTTGAGCTGTTCGAGATAGGGCAGCAATCCCGCTTGGCGATAGTAGTCCATCACCACTTTCGAACCCGGCGCCAGGCTGGTCTTGACCCACGGCTTCACCGTCATCCCGCGCTCCACCGCCTTCTTGGCCACCAGTCCGGCGGCCAGCATCACGGAGGGATTCGAGGTATTGGTGCAGCTTGTTATAGCGGCGATGACCACCGCTCCGGACGCGATCGCGACATCCTGCCCGTCAATCTCGGCGGTCGCGGTATTCCTGACGCCCGGGAACGCATCGTGGAAACTCTTCTTCACGTCGTGCAGCTCGAGCCGGTCCTGGGGGCGTTTGGGACCGGCCATCGAAGGAGTCACCGTGGCCAGGTCCAACTCCACCACGTCCGCGTAGACCGGGTCGGGCGTCGCATCCGTCCGGAACAGCCCCTGCGCCTTGGCGTAGGCTTCCACCAGCGCGATCCGCTCCGGCGGGCGGCCGGTGAGCTGGAGATAGGCGATGGTTTCCGCGTCCACCGGGAAAAAGCCCATGGTGGCCCCATATTCCGGGGCCATGTTGGCCACCGTGGCGCGGTCCGCCAGGCTCAAGGCGCTCAGGCCGGCGCCATGGAATTCCACGAACTTGCCCACCACCCCCTTCTTGCGAAGCATCTGGGTAATGGTGAGCACCAGGTCCGTGGCCGTGCAGCCCTCGTTGAGCCGGCCATGCAGCTTGAAGCCCACCACCGGCGGCAGCAGCATGGAAATGGGCTGGCCCAACATGCAGGCCTCGGCTTCAATGCCGCCCACGCCCCAGCCCAGAACGCCCAGGCCGTTGATCATCGTGGTATGGGAGTCGGTGCCCACCACGGTATCGGGATAGGCCACCCCGTTAGCGGTGAAAACCACGGGGGCCAGGTATTCCAGGTTCACCTGGTGTACGATGCCGGTATCGGGCGGCACCACCCGGAAATTGCGGAACGCCGTCTGCCCCCAACGAAGCAAAATGTAGCGCTCCCGGTTGCGCTGGAACTCGAGCAGCGCATTCACCTCGAAGGCGTCAGCGGAGCCGAAACGGTCCACCTGTACGGAGTGGTCGATCACCAGGTCGGCCGGCAGCAGCGGGTTGGCGCGTCTCGGGTCCACTCCCATCGCGGCCAGGGCGTCGCGCATGGCCGCCAGGTCCACCACCGCCGGCACGCCGGTGAAGTCCTGCAACAGGACCCGAGCCGGCATAAAGCTGATTTCCCTGGGGTTGGACCCAGCCTCCGCCCGCGCCACGTAGTCCACATCGGCCCCGGAAACCCGCCGGCCGTCCTCCTGGCGCAGCAGGTTTTCCAGTAGAATCCGGGTGGAAAACGGCAGTCGCGCGACGTTGCCCATACCTTGCTCTTCGAGAGCGGCCAGGCGGAAATACTGGTAGTCGGCATCCCCAATGCGCAGCCGGGAAGCCGCGCCGAAACTGTTCTTGGACATTAGTTAAATTATAGTGGCGCCGGGAGGGCCTCACATGCATCGTGGCGCACGCTTCAGCGTGCCGCGTCCCGACTCTTCGGGACGCATGGTTCCCGCTCCCAGGAGACTAAAGTTCGGGCGGAATCCGACGATGAATACTACGTACTGTGGAAAGCTTCAGTCAGAATCCCGCAAATGAGGACATGACTGGGCTGGCGGCCCTGGTTAGGGGCTTCGGCCCTCCCACCGCCGAGTATCGCAAACTGATCCGGAAAATGCTCGAACAGGACCGGGACAGTTTCTACGCTGCCGCTGTCGAGGTTTTGAAAACACCCGACGATTCAAAAGGCTACCACTACCTGATCTCATTGCTGGCTGGCCGCGACATGCTGCTCGAAACGCTTTCCGACCCGGCTCTGACCCTCAACCAGGCGGTGGCGGCGGCCCCTAGCGCCAGCGTGGTTTATTCCATGATGGACGTGAGCATGGCCAGGAGGCTGGCGGGCGATGGTTCTTCGCCAAGCCAGGTCGCTCCGGACAGGGCCAAGCGCATGCTCTACATCCTGAACGAGATTTCCAAAGGTCCACGTGCGCTCGACGCCCTGCGCGGCATGGTGCGCCATCCCGATCCGTTCCTCCGCTCCAAAGCCGTTCTGATGATTGGGCGCGGAGAGCGCAGCTCCGGCTGGGCGCGGCATCGCATGGCCGAGGCCGACCCGCGCGTGCGCGCCAACGCGGTGGAGACGCTGTGGGGGCGGCATACCGATGAAGCGCGCGCGGTGCTGCGTGCCGCTGCGTGCGATCCCAACAATCGGGTGGTAGGCAATGCCTTGCTGGGGCTGTACCGAATGGGCGATCTTTCGGCGATTTCGGATCTGTTCCGGATGGTTGGCGAGGAGTCCGCGTTGTTCCGCGCGAGCGGCGCTTGGGCCATGGGCGAAACCGCCGACCCGCGCTTTGCGGAGGTCTTGGGCCGCATGTTGGGGGATCCCGGCAACGCCGTGCGCAAAAGGGCTTTCGAATCGCTGCGCCGCATTAAGGCGGCGGCGGCGCGGTCGCGGCGGGGCGCCCATTTGCAGGTGGGCGGACGGTTGCAAGCCGGCCCGGATGGGCTTCGCCGGCTGGAATTGGAAGTGGCTCGCGAGAACGGGGAGCCGGAGCTTGTCATTCCCGTGGAGATCCTTCTCGACGAGGACAGTCAGCCGGTAGTGGATTACCAGGTGGAGCGCCGGCCGGGCGCCGCCCCTCTGACCATGGTGTTCGTGTTTCCACCGCCCGACGGACTGCTGGCCTCATCCTGCTATCGAGGCGCGCGGAACGCGCTGCGCTGGAAGCGCCCATCGGACGTTTGGTGGCTGGTTCCATACATCACCGCTTCCGACCAGGGTGGTTCCAGGGTCGCATTGGAAGAAGCCGGGGTGGAGATGGCCGCCGACCGCGCGGAGGCGCAAACGCTGTTCGATCCAACGCGGGAACGAGTGTATTTCCGCGGCGTCTGGAGTGCGCTCTGGCGGGCTCTCGATCCCGCCGTCGCGGTTCCCGGCAAGCGGCGCATCTTCGTGTACAGCGAGAACGAAGCCGGCAGGCCGGAGGCGCGCGGAGACCTGCAGTCGGCGGCCAGAAGGCGCGGAGCGTCCGTCAGCGCCATCTGCCGCACGCCCGACCCCATGGTGGAAGACCTTTGCCGGCGTACTCAGGGCGATTTCCGCATCGCCGGAACCGCGGCGGAACGCGAGGCCCTCGTGGATGCAGCCCACCGCGCCGTGATCGAGCAATATACGGTGACCTACCGAAGCGTGGCTCCCAACGCGGCCGCCGTCCGAGTGCGAATCAACCTGCCGGATGCCTGGGGAGAGACCCTGCTGGCGGCGCCCAACCCGAGTCTCGAAGCGGCCGTGGCTCAGGCGCTCGCCTGCCGGGACTCGGCGCGGGGTTTCGCGGGGGAGAAACACGGTACAGTTCGAGCCATTTCCTGCTGAAGTGACGCCAGCGAGCATGGAAATGCCCGCTGCGACAAGCAAGCGTACGGCAACGAATGGGTCGGCGATCGCCGGCTGGCGTCAACCACTACTTACGAAGTCGTTGCGAACTGCCGTGAGGCCGCCAGGCGGGCGCGTCCGCGCTGCTTCACCTCTCCGGCGAGGTCGTGCATGGATAGCTCCGCGACGATGCGCCCCTCACCCCGAGCAAGAGAGGCTTCGGCCTTATCGACAGCGGCCAGAATTCCCGCGCGGGTGCGCTCCCGCTCTTCCCAGAAGGCAAGGGCCTCCCGCACGGCATCTTCTTCGCCGTTAAGCCGCCCGCTTGCAATCGCTTGACGAACGAACGCCTGCTGGTCGGCGGTGAGTTGCACTTCCATTGTCTCCAGAGTACGGCAAACCCCGCGGGGAGGCAAGTCTTCTAAACTAACTAATGCGCGCCTCGCCCCCACAACGGCCAACGGCCCGACCGGAAACCGTAGGGGCCCTGCGTGTCCGGCTCGGCTGCGCGCCGAGGCGCCGCCCGAAGTACGCAACCCGAGTTCAGGGACAGCGCCCCCCGCTATCTCCCGTCCGACGCGTGCATGGCCGACATCAGCTCAACCTTCTTCTGCTCGCTGGCCGTGAACAGGTCCTCCGGATAGACGCGGTAGTTCAGCATCTCGCTGTAAATCGCGCCTTCGCGGTTGTTGTTGAGCGCCATTCCGGCCAGGTATTGCAGGCGCAGGTTGCCATCGCGGTTTAGCTCGGCGCCGAGGAGCCATGGCCTTAGGTCGGATGCCCGGCCGGCGTAAGTCGCGAACAGATCGACGGCGGAGCCTAGCCCGACTTCCTGGATCGACTGGGCCACGCGCGCGTAATCGGGCTGATCCAGGCGATGCTGGATAGCGTCCACGTCGATCCGGGTCGGTTCAGCCTGACCCAGCAGGACAAGGTCGTAACCGCCGCCGCTCAACTCGTTGGCCCATATCGTACCGTTGGGAAAGGCGTCGAAGAAGGTGGCGATCTCGCTCTTCACGGTGTCGGCGTCGCTCTCGTATAACGGCACCCATTGAGTGACTACGCCGCCGGGATTCAGCTTCTCCTTGACCATCTCGAAGTACTCCTTCGAGTACAGCGTGGCGCTGCCTTTGACGAAAGGGTGAATGGGGTCGGAGGTGATGATGTCGAACTTCTCGGGGGTGGTCAGGACATAGTGGCGGGCGTCGTCAAAGACCACGTGCGTGCGCGGGTCGTCCAAAACATCGTAGTGCTGTTCGTGAAAGTATATCTTGGCCGTCCGCGGGATGACCGGCTCCATTTCGCAAATCACGATGCGATCGATGGTGGGATGGAGCACAAATGTGCCGGCGGTAACTCCGGCGCCGAAGCCCACCACCAGGACCGAACGCGGGGCCGGATGGATCAGGGCCGGCAGGTGGCCCAACATGCGCTGCAGGCGCATATCGTAGGGCTCGGTGGAGGCTTCCACCTTGCCGCTGACGTGGAACTGCACGGCGCCGTCGCTCCAGCGGGAAATGGCGATGGAGGAGTTGATGCCCTCGGCGGTGAAAAGGATCTCGGAGCTGTTCCTGGTGATCATCATGCGGCGGCCGTAAGCGATCAGCTCACCCGGGACGTCGGAGACGTTGAAGGCCAGGAACAAGGCGGCCACGGCGGAGGCGGCCAGCAGCGCGGCCCCGATTTGCGAGCGCGACCGCCGGACCAGCGGCGCCAGCACGACCAGCGCGCCCGCCAGGGGAATCAGAATCAACAGGCCTTCCGAGCGCCTTGTGCCAAGCCATGGAACCAAAATGGCGCTGAAGGTCAGGGCGCCCACAATGGCGCCGGCGGTGTTGGCGGCGTAGACGCGGCCCACCAGGCGCGCCGGATCGCCGCCTTGGGCGGCCGCGGCCAGGGCGAATGGGAAACTGGCGCCCCACAGCAGCGCCGCCGGCAGCACGGCCCAAAAGCAGCGCGCCATATCCAGTTGGAGCGTGTACCATGGGCTGGCGGAGAGGAACGGGTTGATGGGCCAGAAGGGAAGAGATTGGGCGATCTGATATGCGGACCAGGCCACCGCCAGAACCAGGAGCAGTTGGCAGCCGCCCAATGCGGCGCGGGGGCGCAGGTTTCGGAGCAAAGCAGCCCCCACCGCGCTGCCAATGCCCAGGCCCACCAGGAAAACCGTCAGGATGATGGCGAAGGTATAGACGGTGGCCCCGAGCATCAGGCCGAGCAGCCGGGTCCACACCACCTCGGCCCCCAAGGCGCCCGCTCCGGAGAGGGCAATGGCGACGTACACCGGCCAGTAGCCGGCAGGCACGATCTCCACGGGCGCTGGCGGCGGGGTTTTGTGCGGGCTCCGTGCGGCCAGCAGCCAGGCGGTCAGGGCGACTCCGGCGTTGAGGGCGGCGGCGACGAAGGTCGCCGTGGCCATATCATACACGCGCAGCAGATAGAACCCCGCCAGCAGGCAGCCGAACACGGCGCCGGCGGTGTTCCCGCCGTACAAAAGGCCTAGCCAGGAGACGCCTTTGAGCGTAGTTTCCACCCACCGCGCGGCGGCCGGCAAAGAGGCTCCCATGAGGATGGTGGGAGGCATCAGGCAGATCGCGCAAACCACGGCCCGCAAGACGATCGAAGGGAAGCCGTGACCCACCGCCGAACTGTAGATTCCGCCGATCAACGGCATGCCTATGAGAGCCAGCAGACCGCAAGCGCCTATGCCAACCTCCAAAAGCGCATAAACCCTGAGCGGGTGACGCCCCGGCCGAAGATAGCGCGGCAGGCCGATGCTGCCCAGGCACAGACCTCCCATGAAGGTGGCCAGCAACACGCCCAGCGAGACCGCCGTGGAGCCGATTACCAGTTGCAGCAACTGGTACCAGACGATTTCATAAATCAGCGCCGCGCAGCCGCTGGCGGCGAACAGGATGAGCAGCGCCGGAAGGAAACGGGGCGACGCGCCGGGGGATGCCTGAATAGGGGCCGCTTTATTCATGCGATGTGCCAGGTAAAGGGCAATGATAACGTAATGCGGAGAAGCGCATCGGCGGAGGTGCGGCGGGTTGTTAACCGTTTGTATCAGGGCACGGCTTCAGCCGTGCCGAACATGTGCATCTCAATGGGCTTTAGCCCCTCCGCTGGCAAGCCCGCAGGCAATTCCTTCTCACCGTCCTGAAAAAACAGGGGCTAAAGCCCTCTGAGTGTCCGCGGATTGCGGCACGGCTGAAGCCGTGCCCTGATACAAGGTTCCAACGTCGGGATATCGCTTACCAGTTCCGGACGCGCGCCGCAGCGTCGACTCCCCGGGAAGCCGCTGGAGCCTCCGCGGGCGAGGGGTAACGGCCGGCCAGATAGAATTGGCCCAGCATGGCGGCCCCGTCCAGGGAAGATTCGTCGCGGTATTGGTAGTCGAAATCGCCGGTCCAACGCTTCTTCACATCGATGTATCCGCGAATCTTGGCGCCCCCGCCGGTGGTGGTCACTTTGCGGCCCAGCTTGACCTTTCCGGCGACCTCTTTGAGATGCCCGCCGTGGTAAAGAGCATTTCCGCGGATCAGCGATAGCAGCATGTCCTGCCGGGTGGTTTCGAGGGTGACCCCCGTGAAGCTGGCCTTGAGCTGTTCCATGGAATAGCGCGAGCCGCCCAGAAAAGGCACGTATACCGGCAGCGATTCCTCGCGGCGGTCGCGGTCCGGGTCATCGAAAAACGAGCGCAGGGTTTCGGGAATGTAGCCGTCGTAGAACTGCTGCTCGGTCATGTCGCGGCAGAAGATGGAATGGAACCACTCGAGCGCCTTGCCGCCGGTATTGAGCACGAAGAAAGTGACCCAGCGGCCCGGAATGGCGTGGCAGCGAATGTTGTAGTTGGGCGATCCTATGGGCCGGTCCACGCAGACGAAGGTGATATCGCAGGTGCCGCAGACGTTGTTGATGTCGCCGGGCTCGGTGATGCCGCCGGAAAGCGCGCTCAGCACGGCGTCGTTGCCCCCGCACAGGACCACGCAATCGGCGGGCAGCCCGAGGTGCGCGGCCATTTCCGAGACGATCCGGCCCGCCGGATGGTGGGAATGCATCAGGTCCGGCAGCTTGCTTTCGGGGATGCCCGCGATTTCCAGCACGTCCCGGTTCCAGGTGAGGTCGTTGCGGGCGCTGTTGTAGAGGCCGGTGATGGAGACGGTGGAGGGATCGATGGCCCAGGCGCCGGTCAAGCGCTTCACCATGTGGGTGTTGGTGTGCCCGAACTTGGCCGCGGCGGCGAACACGTGCGGCAGCATTTCCTTGATCCACAGAATGGAGCACAATGAGGAGCCGCCGGAGACCGGCAGGTTGCACGTTTCGCGGAGGAATTTTTCTTCTCCAACGGCTTTGCGGATGGCGCGGGCCTGTTCGTGGGAGCGGCCGTCGAAAAACAGAATGGCGGGGCCGAGCGCGCTTCCGTCTTCGGCCATGGGCAGAAGGCCGGGCGTGGTCACGGAAAACGACATGACCCCGACGGCCTTCAGAAACGGCGCCACCTCGCGGCAGCATTCCGCCAGGGCCCGCCACCACAGGGCCGTATCGACATCGGCCCAGCCGCCGCCGTAAACGTTGACCTCGTAGCGGCGGGAGGCTTCGCAGCGCTTCTCGAGCTCCGGGCTGAATACGCCCAGCTTCAGCGCCGTGGTGCCCACATCGACGGCCAGAATATCGCGGCTCACAAGAGTCCCTCCTCTAAAAGGAAGAGACGCAACGCTTCCACTTGTTCCGCGCTCAACGGCAACAGAGGCCGCCGCGGAATGCCCCCTAGGTATCCGGCCAAAGTCATGGCCGCTTTGACGCCGGAGGGCCCGTACGGGCCGGAGATGGCCTTATTGATGCGGGTGACGCGCTCCTGGAGCGGTACGCCCCGCGCTTCATCCCGCGCATGACCGCGGCGGAACAGGTCAAGCGCAAGTTCCGGGAAGGAATTGGCAAGCGAAACCGTGCCCCCCACCGAGCCGCCCATCATGGCCCGGAAGAGGAAGTTGGCCGACCCGGCGAGGACGTGAAAACCCTCGCATTCAAACGGCAGGAAGTTCTCGATGCCGCTCGATGCGCTGTCCTTCATGCCCACGATGTTGGGGTGCGCCGCCAGGCGGCCCACCAGCGCGGGCGAGAGGGTGACGCCGCAGAACCCGGGGGCATTGTAGAGGACCACGGGAATGGGCGAAGCGTCGGCCAGGGTGGAGAAATAGCGGAACAGGACGTCGTCGGTCATCTGCTTCCGGAAGTAGCCCGGCGAAAGCACCAGACCGAAATCGGCCCCCAAGTCCGCGGCTTCGTGGAGAAACCGCTCGGCGTCGCGCTGGGCATCGTAGGCCGCGCCGGCCATCACCACCTGATCGGGCCGCTTGTGGCCGATGATGCGGCGCAATACGTCCAGCCGCTCACTCTCCGTCAAGCTGCGGTTCTCGCCGTTGGAGCCCAACGCCAGGTAGCCCAGCAGGCCGGTGGCGGCGTAGCGTTCGACGTTGAAAATCAGGGCGCTGGTATCCACCTCCTCATCGGCGGAGAAGGGCGTCGAGATGGGGGTGAAGACCCCGGCCATGCGACTGCGCAGCGAAAGTATAGATTCGGTTGGCATCGGCGTGTGAACCCACGAGACGGGCATGCCCGTCCCCTACGCCGCGGCGGTCGCGCCGCGCAGGATGGCCTCCAGATCGGCGACCGTGAAGTATCCGCCGGGGGTGGCCGGGGAGCGATTTTCCAGTATATGGCAGATCTCGCCGTCCGGATCGCCCAGGCAGGAAAGGACGATCTCGGCCTGGGAGAAATCCTCTCCGCCGGTGTAACCGCTCACCGTGACCACGCATTTCATTTTCGCGGAAACGGCCGCCGCCACCCCGTTGGCGGAGTCCTCCACAACCACGCACTCGGAGGGCGAAACGCCCAGGCGCTGGGCGGTCATGATGTAGATATCCGGGGCCGGTTTCTTGTGTTTCACCACATCGCCCGCGAGCACCAGCGAGAAGCGCGCGGCGGTGTCTTTTCCGACGGCGCGGCGCAGCACGGCTTCCACGGAATCCTGCGCGGAGGTGGAAGCCACGGCCAGCACCCAGCCATTCTCCAGGGCCTCCTCGGAGAGACGTTTGACGCCCGAGCGAGGCGGAATATGCCCCGAGCGGATCATCTCCTGGTAGATTCCGCTCTTGCGCTTGTGCCATTCGGCGATCAGGTCCGCGCGGCCCTGCTTGTCCGCGGGCGGGGTAAACACGCTCAGGAATTGCGGGTCGGCGAAGAGGCTGCTCATGCGCTCCTTGCCGCCCCCGATCTTCAGCTTTTCGCCGTACTCTTCCACGGACCACTGCCAGGGCACGCCGAACTCGCGCCACATCTGGTTGAATGCCGGCAGGTGGCCGTCCTGCTCGGTATCGCCGAGCACGCCGTCGCAATCGAAGATGAGGACCTTGCTCATGCCGCCCTCCCCTCGCTGCCGAACACTCGCATAAAGCCGGCGGCCATGGTCTGCACGTTTTTCTTCACCGCGGCCAGCAACTTGAGCGGGTCGTATTCGGTGGGATGGGCGGTCAGATAATCGCGGAAGGCGTCGGCGAAGGTGATTTTTAACTGCGTCGAGATGTTGACCTTCACCGCCCCGCGGGCGATGAGTTCATGGAACACCGCATCCTCCAGACCCGTGCCTCCGTGAAGCACCAGGGGGACCGGCTCGGCGGCCACGATCTCCGAGACGCGTGCGAAATGGATCTTGGGCTTGCCCTTGTAGAGCCCGTGCGCGGTGCCGATGGCCGGGGCGAAGCTGTCGATGCCGGTCTGCCGCAGAAAGGCTAGCGCGCGGTCGAGCGCCACCGCCGGGCTGCCGTATTCGTCGCCCACGCCATCTTCCACGCCCTTGATGGCCTCCAGTTCGCCTTCCACCGCGACGCCGTGGGCGTGCGCCAGCGCCACCACTTCCTTGGTCTGCGCCAGGTTGTCTTCGTAGGTCAGCTTGGAGGCGTCGAAGAGAACCGAATTCCACCCCGCCGCGACGCAATCCTCTATGACCTTGCGATCGGGGCAATGATCCAGGTGCAGCGTGGCCGGCACGGAAACGCGCCCGGCCATTTCCTCGAACATGATTTTGATGAGCCGGGCGCCCATCGTCTTGACGGTCTTCACGGAGACCTGGACGATAACCGGGGAGCGGGTCTCCTGGGCCGCGGAAAGCACGGCGTCCATCGTCAGGTCGTTGACAATGTTGAAAGCCCCCACTCCATAACGCTTCGCGAAAGCATCGCGCAATAATTCCTGCATCGGTACGACTGGCATGGTGATTCCTCCGCACGATTCCCGGCGGCGGCAGGATCAGCCGCGGCGCGCCGCCGTCCATTACTTAGGGTATTCGATTTCGGGAGCGTTGGACCGGCCCCGGCTGTTTGGGCGTGTCGGGAATCAACGTGTCAGTTCGCGCGACCCACATCGTCATCGAGCCGCGACCGTCAGGGAGCGGTTGTCCGCCGCCCGAGCTTTTCCCGCTCGAAGTCTGATACCCTCGGACTCATGGCGGAGCATCGTTTGCGCGACGTGGGCGGGACGCCGGGAGGCCTGGGCGACTTCCTCTTGGGTTGCGTCATGGCCTGCGTGGGAGGCTACCTGCTGGCCAACCAGGTCATGATAGTCGGCTCGTATTGGAGCTTTTATGGCGCCAATACCTTCGGCGTCACTTTGCTGCCGATGCTGTTCGGCGTCGGCCTGCTGTTCTGGAAGGGGCGCAGCGTCATCGGCTGGCTGCTCACCGGCGCCGGCGCGCTGTTCATTGTGGCCGGAGTGATCGCCAACATGCATATCTATTTCCAGCCGGCGACCCTTTTCAATACCATCATTATGCTGGTGCTGCTGGTAGGGGGAGTGGGGCTGATCGCGCGCGCTCTGCTGCCTCATGGTCCCGTGGGATAAGGCTCCCGCCTTGTCAATCGTGCGACACTGTTTTCATCGATGGATCACCCCATACAGGTGGAGGGACTGACCAAGGACTACGGCGCCGTGAAGGCTGTCCGCGGCATTGACTTCGAGGTCCACGCGGGCGAGGTGTTTGGGCTGCTCGGTCCCAATGGCGCCGGCAAGACCACCACCGTCGAAATCCTCGAAGGGCTGCGCACCCGCACCTCCGGCCGCGTCCGCGTGCTGGGCTGCGACCCGGAGGTGCAAACCCGCAAGCTCAAGGACCGCGTGGGCGTTTGCCTGCAAGCCACCAGGCTGCAGGACAAAATCAAAGTCCGGGAAGCCATGGAGTTGTTCGCGGCTTTCTATACTCGCACCGTCGATAGCGCCCAGCTTCTCAAGCGGCTCCAGCTCTGGGAGAAACGCGAGGCGCTTTATTCCCAGCTTTCGGGCGGCCAGAAGCAGCGGCTGGCGCTGGCGCTGGCCCTGCTCAACGATCCGCAAACGCTGTTCCTGGACGAGCCCTCCACCGGACTCGACCCGCAGGCGCGCCTGGAAATTCGCGACCTGGTGCAGGGCCTGCGCCGCGAACAGCGCACCATCCTTTTGACCACGCATTACATTGAGGAAGCCGAGAAGCTCTGCGACCGTGTGGCGATCGTGGACGAGGGCCGCATCGTGGCCATGGGAACGCCAAGGGAGATTCAGGACGCCGCCTCGGGGGATTCCACGGTCGAGATCGAATGCGCGGCGCCGGTGGACTGGAGCGCTCCGCCCAGGTTCCGCGACGAGCAGAAAGCGTCGCTCGACGAGCGGGGCATAACCATTTCCGTGGCCGGCCGCCGGCCCGCGCGGGCCATCGTGGACATGCTGAAGTGGATCGAGGAGAGCGGCGCCGAGCTGGCCGATATCCGCATCAAACGCCCCTCGCTCGAGGACGCCTTCATCGAGCTCACCGGGAAGAGCCTTCGCGAATGAGACCCTACATTGCGCTGTTCAAGAGCAACATGCGGTTGACCCTGCGGGACCGCGCGGTCCTGTTCTTCAACTATGTCTTCCCGCTGGTGTTCTTCTTCGCCTTCGCCGGCCTGTTCGGCGACTCTAAGGGAAGCGGCGTTTCCTACCTCGTGAGCATGGTGCTCATCATGGGCATCCTGGGGAACGGGCTGTGGGGCGCGGGCATGCGCGCCGTTCAGGAGCGCGAAGCCAACATACTGCGCCGCTTCAAAGTGACGCCCATTTCTCCGGCGCCGATTCTGACCGCGGCCATGGCGGCCGGGTGGCTGCTCTACATGCCCATCGTCATCCTGGTGATTGGCCTGGCGCATTTCGTTTATGGCATGCCAGTCCCGCGCCAGTGGATCTCCCTGCTGCTGATGGTCTCCCTGGGCGTCTGCTCGTTCCGCGCCATCGGCCTGATTCTGGCCGCGGTCACCAACACCATGCAGGAGGCCACGGTTCTCATCCAGTTGTTCTATCTCCCCATGCTGCTCCTGAGCGGCGCCACGGTGCCTGCGGCCATGCTTCCCAAATGGCTGCAAACGTTCGCCGAATTCATGCCGGCCTCGCCCCTGGCGAGGGGCATTCAGGGCATACTTTTCCAGAACCGGACGATTCTCGATTACGGCCCGGCGGTGTTGTCGCTGACCGTCACTCTGGCGCTGAGCATGTTTGTGGCCATGAAGCTCTTTCGCTGGGAAAAAGAAGAGAGAATTCCCACGCGCAACAAGCTCTGGGTGGTGGCCGTGCTGGCGCCGTTCCTGATCCTGGGCGGATGGCGCGCATTCACCAAGGAGCACCTGGGCGCCAATGAGGCCATGTACCGGAATCTGCAGCGCTCGGGATCGTTCCTGATCCGCAACGCGCGCATCTTCACGGCCGCCGGAAAGACCATCGAGAATGGCGCGGTGCTGGTGCGCGGCGGCAAGATCGCGGAGATTTACGAAGGCGCCGCGCCCGATCCGGATTCGCTCAAGGCCGACGTGGTTGAGGGGGCCGGCAAAACGCTGCTGCCGGGATTGATCGACGTGCACGTGCATCTCGGCTTCCCGGGCGGCGTCTCGATGGCGGCCGGAGATTATGAAGCGGCCAAAGCGATGCCCCGCGCCGCCGCCGCGCTGCTGTACAGCGGCGTGACCATGGCCCGCAGCGTGGGCGATGGCCTGGAAGCCTCCCTGAAATTGCGCGCCGAGCTGGCATCGGGCGGCAAGCTCGGGGCGCAACTTTCCGTCTGCGGACCCATGTTCACCGCCGGCGGCGGCCAGGGCGAGGAGCTGGTCGAATTCGCCCCGGCCGCCCTGCGCGAAGCTCTCAAGGCGCAGTTGGTGCGCACGCCCAAGACGCCCGAAGAAGCCCGCCGCCAGGTGCGCGCGTTGAAGGCCGCCGGGGTGGACGGCCTCAAAGCCATTCTGGAGGCGGGGTGGGGCGATAACATGCTCCACGACCGGTTCGACCTGCTGCTCGACCGCTCCGTGGCCGAGGAGGCGCACGCGCAAAATCTCCCTCTCGCCACCCATACGGGAGACGCCCGCGACGTGGCCGACGCAGTCGAAATCGGTTCCACCTCCATCGAACACGGGGCCTGGCGCGACGAGCTTCCCGATACGCTGCTCGAACGCATGGCGCGCCAGGGGGTGTTCTACGATCCGACGCTGGTGGTGGCGGAGGCCTACGCGCGATACTACCGGGCGAGCGCCGATGGCCTGGACAATTCCCTGGTGCAGCAGGCGGTTTCCGCCCGCGTGCTGAAAGCCACCCGCGATTTCGTGGCTTCCGGCCAAGGCGCCGACGCGGCCAAGGCGGCCCTCTTCGAGCAGGACCTCGCGCAGGCGCGCGCCAACCTCCTGCGCGTCTGGCAGGCGGGCGTGCCGCTGGCGATGGGTACCGACGCCGGCAATCCGCTGGTGTTTCACGGCCCATCGCTGCATCGCGAGCTGCAGCTCTGGGTGCAGGCGGGAATCCCGCCCCGCGTGGCTCTGGAGGCGGCCACGTCCAACGCCGCGCGCCTCCTGCGCGCCGCCAACCGCACCGGCTCCATCCGGAAAGGCATGGACGCCGATCTCCTGCTGGTGGACGGCAACCCGCTCGAAGACATCGCCGCCACCGAGCGCATCTCCCTGGTGGTGCTAAAGGGCGAACGCATCCGCCGCGGCCAGCTCTTCGACCAGAAATGAGCCGCCGGCAGAGGGTAGAATGTGGAGTAGCGGGGCCCTTAGCTCAGCGGTTAGAGCAGCGGACTCATAATCCGTTGGTCGAAGGTTCAAATCCTTCAGGGCCCACCACGGAATCAACCACTCGCCGGCGCCCGCACAGCCACATTTGTACCTCAACGCGGCGGGCCGGGCACGCCCGGGCCGCCGCTCGAAGGCGTCTTTCACATGCGACGGCGAGAGCCGCTGCTTCTTTTCCATACATTGGGTGTTCGAGGCCGGCTTCTTTGCGCAACTCGGCTTCAGGCTTACTGGGTGAATGCGGAGGCTCCCACGGCGTGAGAAGTTCCAACTTCGGCTCCATACCTCAATTCTAGGTTGCCAGATGATCCAATAAACTCAGTCGGATTCTGACGAGCAAATGCTCCAGAAAGTCCCCGGAGCGGATGCAGGTCTTCACGAACACCGTCCTCGCCGAGACGTTCCAGCAGCCCGGCGCGACGCGAACGGATGCGCACGCGCTGCTCGCCCGGCGCGAGCGTTACGACCCGGGCGAAGTGTTGCCTGCGGGCGTGGTGTTGGTCACTGTCGGTGCCGACGTCCAGGCCGAATCGCCGCACCCCGAGGTCCTCGCCGAACTGGAGGCCGAGATCCACGGATCGGCCTCCATGCGTTACGCCCACCGCTTGCACGCCGTGTGGCTGCGTGAACGCGGGATGGCAGATCCGGAGATCGCGAAGCGGTTCGGCATCACGGAGCGGACCCTCGACCGCTGGGCGCGCGATTACCGCCTCCGTGGGCTGGCGGGCCTGCGCGAGAAGCCCCGGCCAGGGCGCCCGCGCCGGTTGACGGCTGCGCAGCGGGCCGAGGTCAGTGCCGCGATCAACGCGACGGGCTCTCGATGGTCGGGCCCAATGCTCTCGCGCCGGATCGTGAAGCAGTTCGGCATCCGGCTCTCTGAAAGCCAGTGCAGGCGCATCCTGCGCGAGGCGCGGCGTTGAATCAGCGCGGCGGTGGAAGCCCACCAGCTTTTACGCCACACCAGGCATCCAATTTATCGCGCTTCTTCGTATCGACGGCCGCTCTCACTTCTCCCTGCGTGTCTGACACGATGACGACGTCCAGCTCGCCAGGCGGCAGCTCTGAAACATTGAAGTATGCCGCCTTGCCGATCCGCGTGAAAGAAGCGCCGGTGAGGTTCTTAGCCTCGTAATTCCAATCCTCCATCTTCGTCGGTTGGACTGCCCCATCTTTGCGGCGGCGCGGCAATATTACAATATGTCGGACGTTGACGTTGCTGCTCATGTCGGGGTTCGTCCACCGAGCACGCACTACGATGACTGGCGCAAGCATCTCCTCGGTAACGTCCTCTCGGGCGAACTTGAGGTACTTTTCTTTTGCCTCACGGGACGCCAAATAGATGCGGCCGAGCGGTGGAAGGATCTCGACCTCGAAATGTAACCCTGGCTTGTAGAACCCACCGGGGTAGATGATGGGCCTTTCGCATTTCGCCTCACCTCTGCCACACTTGATTACAGCCTCGACCTCAGCTTCTGTCGGGCGTTGTGCGGCCAGGGTGAGGCTGAGAGTCGTGCCGACAACGACAGCAACAATGACTTTATGCATCTGAAATTCCCCAAAGAATGGTAGCACAGTGACGTTGAAGCGCAATCGCTGCCAGCGTCCTGTTCCGCGGGCAGCCGCTTAGTTTACCGGCCGACCTGCACGATCCCAAACCTCGGGTTCCCCTCGATGACCTCTCCGTTCGGCAGGTCGTTGTACATCAATGTCTTCTCGTAGAACGTCTTCACGTCATTCCCGATGCCGACGTCGTGACTGCGAATGCGACCGATGATGGACTCCCAACTAACGCACTCCAAGGTAAGGCGATCCAGCAACGGAACCAACCATCGCTGCTGGAACTCGATTCGGTCCACCTGATCCTCGGGAGGGTATTCGCCGATCCTTCGCTCGACCTTCCTGGCTATGGAATCCTTCGTCATCTCACGGCTGAAAGTCCCGGCGTCGATCTTCACCTGTGGAGCAAACGCGTGGAACGCCAGCGACTCCCATTGATCCAACGGCTGTCCGCAACGCCGGATCGTCTCGGCCATGCACGCCACCGACCGCGCCGCCTGATCGAAGTACTTCGCCCGCGTGGTGCCTCCCCTGAGGGGGCTGGAAATCTTCGCCTCAATGATCACGAATTGCGTACCGCATGCGTTCAGCATCAAACCTGACTTGGTGTCAAGGCCGATACCAAGGTGACCGACAGCGCCATCGGCGTGCGAGTGTGTTTCGGCGAGAGGATCACCTTTGAACCGAGCCTGAAAGGCTGAGTAGAGTCGCGCTTCAGAAAGCCAGCGGGCACCGGTCGCAAACTTGAACGGAAGACAATCGATGCCATCCGAAGCGAGAGACAGCACGATGCGCAGCAGCCAGCCCTCCTCGTACAACACGGTCGGCAGGATGGGGGAGTTCGGCGTTCCAGCCGATTCCAGGATGGCGAAGACTCGCAGTATCGCACCATTGGTGGACATGCAGTTCCGATTTTCTCATATTGCACTGTCGCGATGGTCCACATCGCGGCGCGTGGTCGCCTACGGCCTCAAAATGCTGGCGGGCCAGATCGTGTGGCGTCGGTTTGGATGTTGGTTGGCGGGTCCGGCGATCCACGTGGTGCTCCGTGTCCGATGCCGTCACTCGCCGAGCCAGCGTTGAAACGCGGCAGCCGCCAGCATCAGCAGCGCGCAGGCCACACAGAACCACCACCGCGACAGGAGCGTTTCCATGCCTACCATTCGTTTCGGTGTGCGGGGAACTTCAACCGGCCCAGCGCGTTGTCGAGTTGCGAGCATCCTGTTAAAAGAGAATGATGCCAAGCCAATCCGGTATTTGCGGAGCACCGGTCGAGTCGGCGGAGCTCTGTTCGATGTGCGGATACCACGGCATCTCCGATGAGTTGCTCGCCGATCCGGGGCTGCCCGACATCCGATCCCGGCTGGCGGCGGCGTTGCACCGTCGTTACTACCTCCAGGAGCCATGCGTCGTGCGCACGCTCGCCGATGCCAGTCGTGAGGTGGGATGGTACGAGGCCCGAGACCCCGAAGAGGACCGGGAACGGGCAGTGGCGGCGCTGGTTGAACTTGGGCCCGACGGCCGTGAACTGCTATGGACCCGGAGCAAATTTGCTGTCAGCAAGGTCATCGGCCTGTCGCCCGACGACGCGAATGGCTACATCCGAGAATTGGAGGCGCGCAAGGTGGTCCGGACGGAGTGCCGTTCTTTCGAGTCGTTACCCGAGGTCTGCCAGTGGGTCGTGGCAGAAGCGCCAGACCAATAACCGGGAAATCCGCCGTAGTGCCGTGCCAGCCCGAACCCCGGCGGCCGCCTGGCATGATGGCCTTGCTTTAGCACACCGCTGTGCATATCATGAACCCGTATGGCCAGACGAAAGAACCCGGCGGCGGTAGCCCTGGGCCGACGCGGCGGGAAGAACAGCCGGAAATACCTGGAGCCGGAGCAACGGACGATGCTTGCCCGGAGAGCGGCGGTCGCGCGCTGGGCAAAGAATAGATTGCAGCAGAAAGGATAAGGATATGGTCTATAAGCGTGGCGGCGTTTACCACTACAAGTTCATGTGGAATGGCAAACTGGTCCGCAAAAGCACGCGCGTGGGCAACAAGCGTGACGCGGAGCAGATCGAGGCCGCCGAGCGCACGCGGCGGGCGAAGGGCGAAGCCGGCATCAAGGAGAAGCCGAAGTGCCCCACGATGGCCCAGTTCGCGCCCAAATTCACGGCCGCCATTGAGACCACCTGCTCGGAGAAGCCGGCCACGGTTGGCTTCTACAAGGAGAAGCTTCGCCGGCTGCTCGCAGATCAGAAACTTCCGGGCACGTCACTGGACGCCATCGATGAAGCCGTTATCGATGCCTACAAGCAGCGGCGCAGCCGCCAGAAGTCCAGGTATAAGCGCACGCTGTCCGTGGCATCCATCAATCGTGAACTGGCGACGTTGCGGCGGATGCTTCGGTTGGCGCAGGAATGGAAGATGCTGGATCGCGTTCCGCGCATCCACCTCCTCCGCGGGGAACGCCAGCGGGAGTTCGTAGTCAGCCACAAGCTCGAACCAATCTACCTGAACGCGGCGCCGCAACCGCTGAAGGACGTGGCCATCCTGATCCTGGAGACCGGCGTCCGGCCGGGGGAGGCGGCCAACCTCCAGTGGTCGGACGTCTACCTGCAACCGGCCGTGCACGCGGAGTTGGGTTACATCGCCATCCGCAAGGGCAAATCCAGAAACGCCAAGCGCAACCTCAGCCTGACGGCGCGCGCGGCGGAAATGCTGACGGCCCGGAAGGCGGCGGTGAAATCGCCATGGGTGTTTCCCGGCGATTCGGCCGACGCCCCGATCCTGGGCACCTCGCTGGATCATCAGCACAATGACGTGCGTGATAATCTGAAACTGTCCAAGGAATTCGTGGTGCATTCCCTCCGACACACGATGCTAACGCGGCTGGGCGAAGCCGGCGCCGACGCCTTCACGATCATGCGGATCGCCGGCCACAGCAGCGTGACCGTCTCGCAGCGATATGTGCATCCGACTCCGGAGAATATGGAGCGCGCCTTTGATCGCATGGAGAAGCTGAACGCGGTGAAGTTTGAGCAGGCGGAGGCGGAAGCCAAGGCAGAGGCGGCCGCGGCGAACGGGGTGGTCACAAATTTGGTCACAGCCCAGAAAGCCATCCCGCGTGAATCCTCGCAAGTGTTTGAATTCAAAATGACGGGCCCTTAGCTCAGCGGTTAGAGCAGCGGACTCATAATCTCACTTGGTTCTGTCACCGGGCGAAACTGACTGAATCCATTGCTCCCTACCGGACCGGCGGCGTGCACCGGGTGAAGCCGGAAGACACCGAAAGGTGCGCACAGGGGGCACACCGTTCAGGCTTCACTCACCGTTCTCATCGTCCGGCTCGCCGTCGTCCTTGACCGGCACCTTGGCCTTCTCTTCCCGGGTGCGGTGGAAGACCGAGGTTCGTGACGAACTTCCGGCCCGGATGGATCGTGTCCCAGAGCGATGTGTACTGGGCCTTGCCCCTCGATCATGTACGTCTCACCGAGCGGGATCCAAATGTCCTCTACGACGAGGCACCGGAAGAAGAAGTCCTTGAGGTCCAGGTTTGTCGCCGCTTCGATCGAGTCGGCATGGTGCTTCAGACGATCTGCCAACGCGGTGGAGTTCTGCGGGTCCTTTGACGAGGCCACCCTTGCGCGACCCCTTCGGCACCGCCTTTCCAACGTAGATCGGGCACTTGAACCGGGCATCCTTGTTCTGGTCCGTCACTCGCCTGTACTGTTTGAAAGGTCCAACGTAGTAGATGGCGTAGATGCCCGCGCCTTTGAACTTGCCGGGCGGCATCGGGAGTCGTGGCGGCGCCCTCTCCTCTTAGACGTTCCGGCGCGGCGGAAATCAGTCGCCTTCGCGAGGTCCGATCGAAATCACAGATCCCAAAAGCTACTCGTCGGTCAGTTCCTCGTCATCTGGAACCCAGACCCACGCCTCCACGTAAGCTCCGCGATCATCGCCTCTAGAGACGCGGGCGTCGCTGTCCACTTCGATTTCGCCATCTTCGCAATAAAGTTCTTTCGCGCGTTCGCGATACCAGTCGTCGCTCTTCCCCTCGCCATCCACCATTTCATCGCTATTAGTAAGCTCGTCGCTGCCCATATGTTCCCTCCTGTCGTCGCGCCACTGGGTCACCGCGCCAGCCTTGCCCCCGATCAGAGTGCACGGGCCGATTTGTGACCGGCCCCTTCCGATCACGATTGGCGTCTCACTCGTCACCGTAATTCTGAGGGCAGGTGTTCACGAACGGCATGTCATGTTGTCAAGTGAAAGTCCTCATCTAGCACAACTCTGGATAGCCGAAACCCGTCGACAAGGGCGATGGGGCTCTTGCCATCTTCGCCAGCCTCATTGATGGCGGCCTTCGAAAAATGGCTGGTCGTGATGACAGCGCCTCTTGCGAATGGTCGGAGGCTCCCCCGGAGTTCGGCGACTTCTTTGCGTCCCACAGAGTGCAACCAGCGCTTCGCCTGTATCTGGACTAAGGTGTTCTCGAAGATCCAAATGCGTCCTCCGGCTCTGGCATTTACGTCAACACCACCGTCGGAGCTGAATCTTGTCACACATACGTCCGAGTACCCGCAGTGTAGGAGTAAGTCCCTAACAAAAAGCTCAAACTTCCTTGGCTCCATTGCCAACAACCTGCCGCGAACCCGCTCAACATTCTCGAAATCTTCTGCCTGCTGACAGTCGCGCTGGTCCACAATCTCGTCATCGTCGCGGTGCCTACCACCGCGGCGCCTGGAATCGATTAGTATTTGGCTCGAAATGGCCGCCTCACTAGCAAGCGGGAAAACTTGCTGGTCATGGTGAATCTTAAATTCGAAAAGCCAGACCTTGCGAGCCTTGCCATCCGCATCGAGTTGTGTATCAGGATAATGACGAAGGTACTCCAGCAACCCCAAATACTTCCAGCGTTTCGGCCCGACGGCCGTATCCCTCCTGCTGGCAACCAGCACAAATCCGTGTATCGGGAAATTGAATGTCGCTTGTTCGATCAACCGGTTGTTTACACCGGCGAGCGTTTGCTGGCCAACCTTACCTGCCGCAGTATAGGTCAAGATGCCGGCTTCGAGCCTGTCGTGGTACGGATTCTCTCCAGCGCCGTGCAAACCCTGCACGGCAGTCATGACAACCGCTCTCATGACTGCTCGGTCCTGTAGCGACAGGCGGATACCGCCAGCATTCGACACCTTCAGCGACTTGAAGATCTCCTCATTTGAATAGAGCTGGCCGACGACCAGAGCGTCAAACATCTTCCGGCCTCCCGAGGTCCAGCTTGGGCTTGGGCCACCTCGTGCACTGGCAACTTGCACCGTGCCGATGCCAAAAACATCCATGTACAGGAATGATTTTACCCCGGCTTGGGAAAACCAGGTCGGGGTTTCCCGGCAGGCGCCGGTCGTGCAGCCGGTATCGGAATCCCATCCGGTGAACGAGGGTCCGGACCAGCAGTTCCGGCTTCGTGTCCTTCGACCGAACCCGGCTCATCCGCTCGCTTCGCTCGGCGGGGGTCAGGGTGTCCATCTTGCTCTTTCCTGACCACTGTACTACGTATCGGCAGGAATGGCTGGTGTCGATAGTCCGTTTTATGCGCCCCAGTCGAAGAGCTTGGGCTGGAGGACGGCGCGCTCTTCATGCTTAGGATTCGGGCCGCTGGCCAAAGCGGAATCGCTTGCAAAAAAGCTGCGGGGCTATGTGCTTTTCTACCGAAACACAGTACAGAGAGACCTAGCCGCCCGTGACTGGCGGCTGGAAAGAGTGGCAGCAAAAGCTAGTGGCGGCGACCCGGGGCGGGAAGCCGCCGAGGCCGGCAGCCAACCGCACAGGTTCCATCCGGAAAGGCATGGATGCCGACCTCCTGCTGGTGGACGGCAACCCTCTCGAAGACATTGCCGCCACCGAGCGCATCTCCCTGGTGGTGCTCAAGGGCGAACGCATCCGCCGCGGCCAGCTCTTCGACCAAAAACAGCGACGGCCGAGCGATCAAGGGGCCGGCGCGGGATAGAATGTGGATAGAGGGGCCCTTAGCTCAGCGGTTAGAGCAGCGGACTCATAATCCGTTGGTCGTAGGTTCAAATCCTACAGGGCCCACCATGGAATCAATCAGTTACCGATCAGTTCACCGGCGGTGCAACGTCCTTGGTAGCAACCGAGGACGGGACAGGCCTGCAAACGGCCGAGTTGGCGGTCCGAGCATTACAAGTCGGCGTTTGGGCCGCCGGACTGGCGAGGCGCCAAGCTTCCCCCAAGAGGACTTTCGGGGCGCTTGGCAGCGCAAACCTGCTGTTTAGGCGGTTTTGCGGCAAAATAGAGCGAGCGCAAGGGTGGCACGGGGATTTCCCAACACCTATGACGCGCCGCCGCCGGGGCCTCATCGGCCTGCCACGCCGTCGGCAAAGGAAAGCGTCTGCTGGCCTCCGTGCAGCGTCACCGTCCGGCCCTCCCATTCGAACCAGCCGTCCACTCCCTGGGGCAGCGTGACCTCGGCCTTCAGGCCCCGCGCGCCGGACGCGGCCAAGTCCAACCGGATCTCACCGCGGGGGTGCGGAACCGTCGCCTTCAACCAGAGCAAGCGGCCCAGCCGGGGGCGGATTGCCACTTTGCGGAAACCCGGCGCCGCCGGCCGGATGCCGCACAGGCCAGTGAAGACGGCGCTGTTTGGCACAGAGCTCCAGGCGTGCGAATCCGAGCGAGGCTCCGGGCCAGGGCCCTCACCCCACGTGGTAAACCCGGCGGCCATCTGCGCCCGGTAGGCATCCAGCTTCTGCATGAAGCCGTCGCCCAGCCCCACCTTCTCCATCGCGCGCTGGGGCGCATACAAAGAGTTGAAGCTCCCCACGCCTCTCACGCCCGGCGGCGGATTCCACACCGTCTCCATGGCGGCGCGCTGCCGCGCGGCAGGGACCACGTCCGCCAGCACTCCTAGCGCGTTGACCTGGCCGCTAAAGCGAATCTTCTCCGGCGTATCCGCCAGCAAGCCCTTTTCGGGGACCCAGAGCGCGTCGAACATGGCCTCCTTCAGCCGGACGATTAGGCCGCGGTAGTGCGCCGCCTGGTCGCCGCTGCCCAGCGCCGTTTCCAGTTCCTCAGCCTCCTGAAGCGCCAGGATGTAAGCCAACTCGACCACCGTGGGCTGGTTGAAACCCATCTTGTCCGGACCTTCATACTTCGGGTTGGCCCACGACATTTGATGCATCAGGCCCCGCTCGTCCAGGCGCTGTTCGAACCAGTCGAGAATTGTGCGCGTGGCCGGAAGAAACTTTTTCAGAAAGTCCGGATCGTCGCGATACATATAGAAATCGTGGATCGAGGCGATCCAATCCAGCGCATAGGTCGCCATGTACTGCGGCTCGCGCGAAGGGTAGCGATCCTGGATCAGCCCCTCGGGCCGCATCGAATACCAGAACTGGTCGAGGTGGTTGCGATTCATGCGGTCGTCCCACAGGTTCGTGTAGCTGGTCATGGACTGCACGCGCCCGTCGCCGGCATACGCAAGCTGCTCATACTGGGGCGTATCGAAATAGGTCTCATTCATGCACAGGCGATGCGTGCGCCATCCGATTTCCAGAATCTTCGCCAGTTCCGCGTCGGGGCTTTCGAACTCGGCGCGGCGCGTCACTGGATACGCGCTGAAAATTCCCCGGTAGTCGACAATCTCCAAGGGTTCTCCGCGCGTCTCGATGTCAAACTGAAGGTAGCGATAGGTGCGCCAGAACAGCGTTTTGAACGTCCGTCGGCCGCCGTCCGCCACGAAGATGTCATAGTTGCTGCGGATCAGCTTACCCTCGGTCTCGTCGCGGTTGCCCTTGTTGCCTTTGGCGTCGCGCAGGCTCTCGGCATAGGTGAGCCTGATTTCGGCCCCTTTGCCGCCGGCCACCGTCAGCTCGGGATAGGCCGTGGTCATGTGGGAGCGGTCGAACAGCAAGGCGGCCCTGGTGTTGGCCGGAACGTGAATCGGGCTCTCTCCCCGAACGAAGCCGGGCGCCGCGGCGGCGCCGGAGAACCGCACTAACTTCTCCAGCCGCTCCGGCGTCTCTTCCATTGGAGGAATCAGGCGCGGGGTCAAGAGCCAGCGGTCCTCGTTCCACTGGAACAACTCGTTCGCCTGCCCCGGCCCCCAGCTCACAACCGGCGACCAGGAGGAATCGTTGTATTCCGGCTGTTCCCATCCCCATGGGTACTTTGCGCCGTCGACGCGCTCGCCCGGCCCCACCACATAGAAGTACGGCACGGCCTCACGAGGAATCGGAATCGCCTCGTACGCCGAATCATGCAGGCTTACCCACCCGTTCTTCGTTCCGGTGTTGACCGGTGCCTCCGTCTCGGTGTCGCCTTGCAGAAGAAAAGCGGTCCGCTCGCTCAACTGGGCCATGGGCGACCAGATGCCGAAGTTCCATACCAACGCCGCCAGCACGTTGCGTCCCGGCTTTAGCTGGGGCGCAATGTCCACGGTCTCGAAACGGTAATGGTCCAGATCGCTGCGCGCAGGTCCGATGCTGACCGATACGCCGTTCACGAACAGCCGGTATCGGTTGTCCGCGCTCAAGTGAATTACGAACGCGGGCGGTACTCGATCCAGGTTGAAAGACTTGCGAAAATGGAAGACTCCGAAATCCCGGTACGGACCACTTGCGTGGCCGATCCAGTATGCCGTCCAGCGGAAGGAGAGCAGCGCGGGATTCACGCCCGGCGCGTTCTGACCGCTTAGCCCGCACGTCAGAAGGCCGACGGCCGCAAGAATACGCAACCGATTCATGTTGGCGAGTGTAGCGCATGGCGGCCTTCGCTCCTACCCTCCGCCCCCCAACGCGCGGCTTTCCGATGAGGCGCGTTGCCTTCCGCTTTTAAGCTAGCCAGTGGAACCTGATGATAACAGCCCTTTCGTCCGACGGCCGGATCAATTCTGGTGAACGCCGATCACACCATTGGTCAGAAGCCCCGAGGAACGGCATTGCCGTCCACTGCAATCGGGTTTGCCTGTCGCCGGCGTTGTCGGCAAAGTGACCGCACTCCATGCCGCTGACCGCATTCGACTGCAAGGGAATCTCCGCCACTCTACGGAAGCGCATCGAGGCGGCCGGCGAGACCGGCGGACAGCATCTCGGGCGGGAGAAGAAGACGCGGCGTTCTCGTAGCCGCGGCAGCGCGCGCCGCCACCGCACTGGCGCCGAACCGGCGCGAGGCGGGCGCGGTGTGCTTGTCTGGCCGCTCGCGCGCGCCCTTCCGATCCCACTGACACTGTGCCAGGAGGCCGGCGTGCGCTATTACTGTACAAACCGCATTTCGCCGAATCGTTCGGGGGCGTGCGGTCCGGGCTGCTCCAGCAAGGAGTCCGACCAAATGCTCATGCGTCGGTTCGGTTCGACGCCGTCCCACCGGTTTAAGTTGAAGCTCCATACGGCGCCGGCCGTCGGCCGCCCGGAGAACTCCTGGAAGTTCACCCAGGGGATCGACGCCTCAAGGCTCCAGCCGCGGTCCATGTCGGTTCTGTCGTTCAGCGTGCCGTTGATCGAGGTCGCCACCTTCACGCCTTCGAGATTGAATCGCTTGAAAAACAGGCGGCGGGATGGGGTTACAGCCACACTGAGGTAGTCGTAGAGCGTTCCACGCGCGTTCATCTCGAGGCCTATGTAGGCGATTGTCTGTTGGGCCGGAATCGGGTTTATGAAAATCTCGACCGCATCGTCGCGGAAGGTGGGGTCGTCGCGTTGGGTGAGTTGCGCGGTGATATCGGTGTCCTCGCACTGGAAGGAGACGTAGAGATTCTCGTCGTCCCAGAGCAGGCGGGCAACAGTCTTCTGTTTAGCGCCAGTCTGCGACTCCCAAGGGAAGGTCAGCTCGGCGGTGTTGGCGGCTGCCCACGCCTTGTCGTCCACTTTCCCGTCGATCACAATGCGCGACGTGGCGCGCTTCACCTCGTACTTCGGAATCGGCGGCGCGGGGCGTGGTTGGGCCCAAAGCGCGCAGGGTAGAAGGCAGAACAGGAGCGCTCTCATGATGGCCTAGTATAGTGCATCAATACGGCAGCGAGTGCGTTCACGGGAGTCTGGCGGACGAGCCGTGACTGCCCGACCGCGCGCGCATCTGGCCCCGACTCACCAGAGCACGCTCAGACTCGCACGCCCGCGTGGCGCCGGCGCCGATCAGGAGAAGACGGCGCAGCACGTGAGGCTTGATCGGAAGCCGCCGCTTCGCGGGCCGCGAAGAGCACGAGCGGCGCCGACGAAGCCCATGCACGTGCACGGGAGTCTGGCGGGCGCGGCGTGACCGCTGGGTCGCTCGCGTTTGGTCCCGACTACGGCTTACGCGATCAGATCTAAGCGCGACCTGGGCCAACACCTTCCTGAGCTGCTCGGCGAAATGGTGGTTCAAGTATGGCGCCGGCCTGCCCGACCCGAAGGACGCCTCGCTGGTGCTCGGCCTGGCCGTGCACAAGACCATCGAGCGCTGGTTCAGCCTGACGCTCGAAGGCGCCGCGCCCGCACAAGTCCGCGATGGGGACTTCTCGTCCACGTGGATTGTGTGCCCCGCGGCTTCGAGAGCGTCACGCTAGAATCTAGGTCATGAACCGCCGTGATTTCTTAAAGGTTAGCGTCGGCAGTGCTCTGCTGACAAATCAGGCGCTGCGCTCGTGGGGCGCTTCTGACATGGGGGCGGAAATCCTGGAATACAAGAAGCCCGTTTTCAACCTGCACAGGTTCTTCAACGCCCCCGTCCGGATTGCATCCATCGAACTGCTACAGGCGCATGGCCAGTTCTTTCTCCGCACGCGGTCGGCTGACGGAGCCGAAGGAATCATTGAGACCAAAGACATCGCAGACTACATCCAGATCCTGGGGCGCCGGGTCATGCCACATTTCCTGGGCAAAGACGCTCGCGATCTGGAACAACTGATCGACGAGGTCTATGCCGCGGACTCCAACTACAAACTGGCGGGGCAGGAATTCTGGTGTCCGGTGGCGTACATCGAACAGAGCCTGTTCGACTTGATGGGGAAGGCGCTGAAGAAACCGGCGGGCGAGCTCATGGGCGGAGCGCTTCGGAAGGAGATACCGGTTTATCTTTCCGGCTCGGGCCGCGACACGACCGCTGAGGAAGAGGTCGACGTGTACGTGCGCGAGGTGGCGAGGACCGGGGCAAAGGCCGTGAAGTTCAAGATCGGTGGCCGCATGAGCGATAACCGCGACGCCTACCCGGAGCGTACCAATAAGCTCCTGGAGCTGGCACAGCAAAAGCTTGCGGATAAAGTGACCCTAATGGCCGACGCGAACGGTTCGTACGACGCGACGAACGCCATCGAGATCGGCAAACGGCTGCAGGAGATGAAATACCTGTGGTTTGAGGAGCCATGCCCCTGGGAGGAATTGAGCGAGACAAAGAAAGTCGCCGACGCGCTGGATATGAAGGTGGCGTTCGGTGAGCAGGATTCCAGCCTGTGGCGGTTCCAGTGGATGATCGATAACAAGGTGATGGACGTCGTGCAGCCCGATCTGAACTACAACGGCGGTTTCATTCGCGCCGCTAAAGTGGCGCGAATGGCGCGCAAGGCGGGCATGTGGATTTGCCCCCACGATACGCAGACCGGGGCGGCTTCGGTGAATATTCTGCAGTTTGCCGCAACCACTCCCAATATTGGGCCCTGGATGGAATATGTTTCCCGAAAGCCGCCCAAGAAAGAATCGTGGTACTCGCCCAATTTCGACATCAAAGACGGTGTCATTCCGGTTCCAACCGGACCTGGCATGGGGCTGGAATTCGATCCGGACTTCCTGAAGAGCGCCACGCCGGTAAAGCTCGCGTGAGCAGGCGTTGCAGTCTATCGGCTCCGGCGCGGCCGACTACGTGGGCGCGGAGGTTGCTGCGTTCGACACGCTCTGCGAAGAAATCTTGCGCGCCCTATCCCGTTAGGTTTCTGGGAGACGGCGTGCAGCGCTGTCCAGGTTTTCGGGCTCGCCCCCGGGTTCTCGGAACAGCGATTTGCAATGATGAGCTGTGGAGGAAACGACGTTGAGCGATCCATCTCGAAAGTCAAGATCGGCGATGGTGGTTCAAGCGGCCCGCATCGCGGCAGCGTGGGCCGCAATCGCCCTTTCCCCGGCATTTGTTCTTCCGGCGGCGGCGCAGTCCCGGGCGACGCCAGAACTCGGCAAGTTCCTTTTGGGCGCGGACATTACGGGGATTGAGACAACTCCCGCCGGCGCCCCATCCCCGGGTGGCGCAGGGCGGGCGGGCGGCGCTGGCGGAGCGCCTGGGAGAGCCGCCAGGGCGCCTTTCACCTACCAGGAAGACGGTAAGCCTAGC
>Ga0181517_10000659_pt1 | contig 44760 bp, 33 predicted proteins | sample PEATcosm2014_Bin_31_FD_119748 | JGI IMG/M metagenome (GOLD analysis project Ga0181517, IMG submission 119748) | Peatland microbial communities from MTU Mesocosm Facility, Houghton, MI, USA - PEATcosm2014_Bin01_30_metaG | ecosystem: Environmental > Terrestrial > Soil > Wetlands > Peat | place... | reverse complement strand
TATTTACCCTTTTCTTGACTGCATGTGGGCAGCCTGAATACTGTAAAACTCAACCAGCGTCGCTTCGCTCCGACGCCTGCCCACATCACCGGAATCCGGTGCCCACTTCACTGGAATACGCAGACTTGGAAGGTTATCTTATTGCCTAATGGAGCTTTAGAACATCAGATGAGGTGCCGAAGTGCAAGTCCCAATGACGACAGGCAACAGGTGTGCTTCGCAAATAGCTCATGTGCTAAAGCGCTTACTTTTACAGATCCGCGACAAGAGCCGATTGAAGGATAAGTAGTTTTCTGTTTGTCGAAGCGTGCGTTGTGAGATAGACTTACGGAAGTCATTTACCAATTCGTCACCAGAACGGAGATATTCCCTGGGCAGCTATGGTCGGAGCTACAGTCGGTGTCTTCGGTTCGTGTCACCACTGCGCTCTTCTATTCGGCGGTGTTCAGCAATATTGAGATGTAGGCATGTATCCGAGTCTATTTTGGCCGTTCTACTTTTTCTGAGTATGGTTTGTCTAGTCTCCTGTGGAGGCAGCATCGCTTCTACTCGTAGGCTCTACTACGTTGCTCCAGATGGAAGCGACAAAAACGCCGGGACTATTAGCGCACCATTTGCGACTTTGGCTCACGCTCGAGATATTGCGCGCAGCTACATCGCCTCCGGCACCAAGATCAAGTTGCGTGCTGGAATCTATTTTCTCGGCGAAACTCTCCAACTAGACATGAGGGATTCAGGCGAAGACTGGTCTGCGTTTCCGGGCGAACAGGTAACTCTTAGCGGTGGTAAGGAAATTACAGGATGGACTGGACCTGACGCGCAAGGACGATGGCTTGCTCCCGCCGACCTCGATAACTTTCGTCAACTCTATGTGAATGGTGCGCGTGCCGTCCGTAGCCGTTTGCCGCTTACAAATCCACTCATGACGGTCAATACTGACACAATCACGGGGGATGCAGGATTTGTGATCGCCGATGAAATCACCAAGTGGAAAAACCCGACGGACATGGAGTTTGGGCTTTTCAATGCCATTAACCAATGGTCACAGTCCGTGTGCGACGTGCAGAGCATTACCACAACCGCCAGTGGTACATATGTCATGTTGGACAATCCCTGTTTCTATTTGGCCCGGCATAAAGAAGGCGAGCAAGTCACTACCTCTACCTATCTTGAAAATGCTTTCGAAATGCTGTCTCCGGGCCAATTCTATTTCGACCGACTAAACCACATTGTGTATTACATTCCTCGGCCTGGCGAAGACATGAAAACGGCACAGATCATTGCCCCTCTCCTACGAACGGTAATGAGCGTAACTGGAACGATCGATGAACCCGTTAACAATTTGTCTTTCAGCGGAATTGCTTTCGCGCATACAAGTTGGCTGGAGGCGTCGTCAGCGCAAGGATTTCCGGAAATTCAGGCCACTCTTCGGATCAATCCAAGAGCACTCATAACCCTATCAGATGGATCTCTATCCAGCCCCGACCAGGAAATGATCAAGACGCCCGGGGGCGTCGTCTTGACGTATGTTTCCAATGCCACATTTGAGCGCTGTTCCTTTGCTCACATGGGCGGAAGCGGAATTGACATTCAAATTGGCTCTACTGGAAATCTTATATCGGGGGCCAAAGTCTTTGATATTTCCGCCAACGGCATTCAAATCGGAGACGTACTTGCCAACGATTTTGCGCCACCAGATCCTCGGATGATTGTTGAAGGCAACACTGTTTCGAATTCCTATGTTCATGATGAAGGCGCAGAATTCACCGGGGCAGTCGGCATCTTTGCCGGGTACACAGCTCAGACATCTCTGCTCCATAATGAAGTGACCCATCTTCCGTACACCGGGATTTCGATGGGTTGGGGCTGGGGACAAGAAGATCCAACTCCTGCTCGAGAAAATCTTGTACAGCTAAATTACATCCATGACACAATGCAGCAAAGAGAGGATGGTGGTGGTGTCTACACACTTGGCAGTCAGCCAGGAAGCTCGATTGACTCAAACCTGATCGTCAATAACCCCGGTCGGACTGAAGGCATATATCTGGATTCTGGCAGTGATGGAATCTCTATAACTAATAACGTGGTGTACGGTAAAGCAGAGCCGGATTATCCGACGGAAATGCCAATTAATTTTCATGGTGCCTGTCTGGTGCTGGGTTGCCCAATCAGCGGCAACATATTGGATGATCCGCTTGCAACGGTGCCGAACGTCGGATTAGAAGCTCCCTATAGGGATTTGCTTGCGAATTAAACAGAAATCTGCAACGAAAAGCAAGTAAAGATAACTTGCACGAAATTCAATCGGCAAATACCTGGAGTTCTACAACTCGATCCGACCTTACTCCAGCCTTAAAGCGCTCACGCCAGATCAGGTATACTTCAATCGCCTGCCAAAATCCGTGGCAGCCTAATCCAAGAGCAAGAACTTCCGCTTAAGCAACAACAAAAACTGTCCGAACAGCCGGGACCACCTCAGTGGAGCAAGCTCGTACACGCCCAAGGACGCATCCCCAGATATACGTGACTAACATAGCCCATCGAGTAAAGGCGCAGCACGGCGGAATATACCCAACTATCGACCGGAATGTTGAGCGAACCCCACTGAGCCGATTTTCAGCCCTTCCCTGGGCCCTTATGCGCCTGCGCACCGAAGTCCTAGGACAAAGCGCCTGCGACGGCCAGAAGAAAAACAAGTCCAGCGCAAAGCGTCAGGTATTGAACAACGGAACCGATGGGCGGATCGCGTTCATAGTTCCTCTCAATAGTTCGCCCAATGACGAAGTGTTGGTTAAGTCAGGCAACCATCAGTCATTCGATCGAGCTCACTGCGTTATTGATAATGCGCTCGTAGACGCGGGCAAACTGGCGCTGTCTTTCCGGCAGAAGCGCCGCCGACTCCTCCTGGTTGCGCGCGTCGATGGCCGGGTCATAACTGTCGTAGGTTGACACCAGCAGCTCTGCCAGCTCGCGCGGGGAGTCCAGAGTGAAAAACGAACCAAGCGGTGGCGCTTGCTCGCGATGAACGGGAATGTCAGAGAGCAGAATTCGTTTGCCCATCGACTTCGATTCCTCGACCGTGGTGCTCCATCCTTCAAACTTCGAGGGGTTGATCAGCGCAATTGCGTGCTGCATCAGCCCGATCAGGTGCGGGAAGGGAATAGACCCCAGCACCCGGAATACTTCCAGCACTTCGCATTGCGCTGCATACTCCATTAGCGAACTGAAGAACGCAGGATTGCGGTCATCTTTGGTCGGCCCAGTAACCAGTACAAGAATCTTTGGCGTACGCGTTCTGAGTTCGCGCAACGCATCAATCACTACACGATGGTTTTTGTGTGCCCACAACTGATTGGGTAGCAGAAAAAACGGAATATCGAAGCCATAAGTTTGCTGCAACTCTGCCAAGCTGGGACGGCTATCCAGCGGAACCTGCCCCGCCACAAATTGCAGGACTTCGGCCTTTGGCGCGTGAACGAGAGAGAACTTTTGCAGGTCGGCGAACGCGCGCTTGCTGCTCACAATAACCTTGGTGCACTGCTTGCATATATCCATAATCCCGTCATCGCGCATCCTTATCTCGCTGGCGTCGAATAAGTTGGGCAAATAAACGTGCTGGAAGTCAGGGATCCAGCCGACGGCGGCTATCTCGGATTGTCTGCCCAGATGGCCTGAATGCGAAATTGCCTGAATATTGTGATCACGTAACAAACTCTTCAAAAGGATGTCCCTGGAAATCGTACGGCTGATTACTTTTCGCGCAATCCAGGCCGGACTGGGTCGATCCAGAAGCTTTGTCTTGATTATCTCTATCTGGGAAAATTGACTCTCAACATCGGAGCGCGTCCCGGCAAAAACCACCGGAACTAGGTTCCCGTCAGGAAGTGAGCGAATCGCCGTCAACAGGTTGCGAAAATAGTTGAGCCCGCCCAGCCAGGTGCCCTGCTGGAAAATAAAGCCTACTCTTAACTCCCGATCGTCTGTCATTTTCATGGGACGCCCTGTCCGATTCAATGCTTCCTCTCAGTCCATTGGGTGTACCTAGAGCTTGTTTCAAAAATGCCTTCTGAGCGTGATCCAGAAGCAGGCTAGGTAAAAGAAGGCGTAGTAGATGGAGATCAGATGCTCATGACGAACCAGCAGACGGCGAAACTGTCCGAGCCATGCATTGGTTCGTTCTACGATCCACCGACGCTTGTAACGGCGGAGTTTGCGGCCGTCCTCATAGCGCCGCCGCTTGTTGTTCTTTCGGTACGGCGCAATCAAATCAATGCCGCGCTTTTTGAACCGCTCGCGAAGCGGATCGGAGTCGTAGCCACGGTCGGCTATGATGCGCTTCGGCTTCTGGCGCGGGCGGCCTCTTGTCCGGGGGACGCGGACTTCCGCGACTGTGGCCTCCGCAAGCTTAACTTCACTCGGAGAGGCACTTTCGAGCCGAACTCCCATCGGAAGACCTTTACCGTCGACCAATACCATCCACTTCGTTCCCTTGCCGCGTTTGGTCTTGCCGACTGCAGAGCCCCCTTTTTGGCCGGTGCAAAGCTGCCGTCCAGGAAGGTCTCGTCCCATTTGAGGAGCCCTCGCGCATCCAGTGCTCCCAGCAGCGTACGCCACGCCTTCAACCAGACGCCCTCCTCTTGCCATCGCTGCAATCGTCGCCAGCAGGTCGAGGGCGAAGGAAACTCGTCGGGCAGGAATCGCCATGCGGCACCCGTTTGCAGAACCCACAATATCCCTTCAAAACACGCCCGGTTCGGGGCTGGAGGCCGTCCTCGCTTATCGCGCCGCTGCTTCGGCCTGGGAAGCAACGGTTCAATCAGTCTCCACTGTTTGTCCGTCAACAACCTTTGCCGTTCCTTCATGACAAAAGCTCAACAGATCATCTGCCCCAAGCGTAAGTACCTGACTTGAGGCCGAACCTATTTTTGAAACACGCTCTACGGTATCTTCCACACCAGTAATCACTTTACGATCTATCACCTCCGCGATCGAGGTGAAAAACATGTGGAAACCTATGGAGACAATTATCAGCTAACCATGCACGTGTTGCAAGCGAAACCAATCCACATAAGAGCGCAAGCCCTCCTGAAGCGGCGTGTTAAATAACGGGCCAAAAAACGACTCAGCGGAGTCATCGGCTACGAGCCGATCTGGATCGCCTTCCTTGTGCTGGCCAAGAAAGACAGGTTCGCGCTTGATTCCGGCAACGCTGAAAAGTTGGGTAAGAACGTCGCAAACGGAGACGGCGCGGCATGCGCCGGCGTTGAAAACCGGCACCTCGACGCTGGCATATTGACTGGCTCTCAAGAGGCATTCAGCCAGATCGGAAATATATACCCAGTCGCGCAGTTCGCGACCCGAGCCATAGAACTCGAAAACTCCGCGCTGGGCCTTTTGCATAGCATCCCACAAAAGCTGCTTGCGTAGCCCTGGGCCGTATACCGAAAAGGGGCGCACAACGACCGATAGGGTTTGATACACGCGCGCGTGATCCAACAGCAACGATTCCACCATCCTTTTGTGCACCCCATAGGGGGAAATCGGCAGGCAAGACAAGTCGTGGCCGGCTTTCTTGTGGATGGCCTCTCCGTAAACTGCCGCGCTGGAAACATAAACCAATTGCGTGTTCTGCCAATGGCGGCGCAGCATGTCAAGAAGAAGCACGGTTGAGTATACCGTCTTCAGAAAGTCCTCTAGGGGATCCTCAATGGAACGCGCTACGGAGGCGCCGCCTGCCAGGTGAAAGACCGTTTGGGGTGCAAAATCTACCGCTTCCAGCGTGTCCCCGGAGATGTCGCCGAAGATATATCTGGCGCCCTCCACAAGTTCGGTGTCATCGCGATTGCCGCCCAGGGAAACGATGTCGCTCTCTAGCGACACCAAGCGCCGAACCAGGTGGCTGCCAATGAAGCCCCCGCCACCTGTCACCAGCACCTTGCGTCGCGCAAAGGCTTTAGAAACTTCGTCCCGATTTCTTTCATAACTCAAGAGCAATATCCTCTACGCCCCACGTCGATTATCTGGCGACCGCTGTCCACGCCGGCACATCCTTGGTGACGACTGCTCGGGCACCAGCTACTTCGCCTAATTCGTCAGTCCCCACCCAATAACTTCCAAGAAACATTCAATGATATAAGAACGCTAGCGCAAGAGCTGCAACTGAAACCAGCAATGCAACCACTGCAAGCACGGTTGGAGTTCGGTGGTCGCAGTTGCACACGGAGGGAACAGGTTGTTCATGGTTTGCACTTACCATGATGGGCCCCATGAGTTCCGGTTGCGGCAAGTATGCGTACGCAGCAAAGGCTATTTCATCAGTGTGGCTCAGACTGAGCGTGCCAGGCAACTCCACTCCATTGATCGTGATGCTTGGTTGTCCAAATGCGTCATGAACAACCTCGAGTACCCTCCAGTCCATACTCGCCAGCGAAGCATCGGCTTTGCGCAATGCTTCCTTGGCGCACCACGATGCCGCAAAACTTGCCCTTGGCGAAGCCTGCATCATGGCATATGCAATTTCCTTCGCCGTAAATGTGTTCTTATAAAAGCTGTCTTCCCAATAATCAACAGGCGCTGGCATCGCTGCTATCGATTCGACATCCACGCCAATACTCACACCGCGCGTTTCGCACTTGGCCTTCATCAAAGATGCGGGCGATGGGGTCGACAAAGGCAAAGCGGTGCTCGGCGAGCATGCTATGCCCAACACTGCGCAAAGCTCACCGTAGGTACTTGCTTTGTAGATTTCCGGGGTGGAAATGGAGTACTTTGATCGCAGGTTGGCATCCAGCTTCGCCATACCAAGCGAGTTGCCAACGATGCCCGCCAAAGAGCTTTCTGCCGTGATTCTCCCGCGTTCAATTCTGCCCAGCGTGCTCACAAGTTCGCGTAGATTATCTTCTGTCATATCCTAGTACCCCGCCGCACACAAGGTGCAGATATAGCCTTCCGGTGATGCGGATAGCAGGAGACTGGATGCCCGTTCTGCCAACTGGCCCGCGGTGCGCCCACACTGTGAGCAGAAGTTCTCCTTGCTTGTTTCTTCGTAACCCTGAAGGCGGCTTTTCAGATCATTCAGAAAAAGCGCCGCAGTGCGACCATCGGACAGTTGATGATCGAAAGTCAGTGTGAGCGTATAAAAACCATAGGTGCTTCCTGGAGGGAACTGTTCCCCGCCAACTCCCAGGATCGAACCTTGATTCTCGCTGATCAGCGGATAAAAACTCGAAACGCCCAGACCGGAAAGGTCGCTGACGGTAAAGGTCGCATTGGATATTTGAACCGGGGTCAGCTTGTCTTCTATGTACGCCATGGTTAGTTCGCGAAGCACCGCGGAAATCTGCTGTAGCGAAAGTGTGTCGCAGCTCTGCAGCACTGCCACTTTCAGGCCGCGTCCGTCGTCCATTGCGTAGCCCAGATTCACCTGCTCGTACTGGAGCATCTTGTCAGCGCGGTAGGTTGCGTTGAGATTCGGATACTTCCGCAGAAGTCTGCTGACTTCGTAGACAATTATTGCGGAGGTATTCACGTTCTTTGCACGGGCGTCAAGATCGCGGCGTATTCCCTGCGTGAAACACGTAACCGACACTGCACTCTGTACGGCATTGCCCACGCCAGCTGCCAGCGAGCGCCCCTCGCTGCGCTTCATTTTAGAAAGAGCAATCTCTCTGTAGGGTTGCGTGATCTTTGTGGCGCCAATATTCCGCCTCGCTGGCACAGCCTCCTCCATCACCACCGCGGGAGGATTGAGATAATCGAGAATATCCTGCTTCCGCACAACCGATTTGCCGGCGAAGATCGCCGCGTTCAGCTCATGGGCCTCCATCATCCTCGCCGCGACCGGAGAAAAGCGCTGCCGGTACGGTGTGGAAGTCCTGAACTCTTGCTCCATCGAGGCTTCTGCGGGAGGCCTCCCAGACAACCGGCTTGGGCGGGCAGATGAAACCAGTTGTTCTTCCTTGATTTGCCTCGATGTCGCCGAAGCGGGATTCTCCGCAGAGCTGACCTCCAATTGAAACCCGGATGTAGGAGGAACCGCAGAGATGTACCCAATCGGTGTGGATACCGGAACATCTGTGCCTTCGGGGAAACTCCAAACAAGATATCCAGCTTGTGGAGCAGGAACCTCGATATTTGCCTTGCTGGTTTCTATCTCTGCCACCAATGCGTTGGCTTCGACTTTTTCTCCGTGCTTTGCCAGCCAGCGCACCAGTACCACGGATTCGTCGTTAACGTTGTCGCGTTCGAAGACGAGAGGGACAGGGAGAGTCATTGCACTAGCTCCAGGGTTTTCTCTACGATGCGATCAACATCGGGCAAAATGGAAAGCTCGAGGGGCCGTGCCGAGGGAATGTGCTGTGGATCCGAATAGACTCTCCTCATCACCAGCGAAGGATCCAGTTCGTAGAGCGAGGCCATCAACTGTGCCGTAAACCCGCAGAATCCGTGTCCTTCTTCCACCAGCAGCACCTTTGTACCGCGTCGCACGATAGGCAGGAGAGCATTCTCTTGCAGTGGATAAAGCTGCATCAAGCAGAGCACTTCTACCACTAGGTCGTGCTCGCTGAATAGTCTCTCCACAGCCTTCTCCACATCCAGCAGCATGCCCCCGTAGCAGACGATAGTCGCATCCGGCTGTGCTTCCGCACGCAGATAGCTCAAGGGAAAATCATCTCCGTTGTGGAACCACTTGAAGCCTCCAACCGCCTGTGCGGATGCTTTCTCGCCATAGAGTATCTTGTTCTCGATAACCAGTGTCGGCAACACCTCGACGTTCCCGCCGAGCAACCGGTCATAGACCATGGCCGGATCGTAGCGGTGATGCAAGGCGATCACCCGTGTTCCGGGAACGCCCAGCAGGTGCTTTTCCAGCGACTGGCTATGCGTCGGACCGTAACCCCTCTTTCCCCCCATCGGAGTACGTACGACCAGTGGAGTCCTGAGCTGCCCTGCATACATAAATTCAAACTTGGCTGCATGATTGATGAATTGATCCGAAGCCAACATGATGAAATCGCCAAACATAATCTCCAGGACGGGGCGCATGCCAGAGAGCGCCAAACCATTCGCGATGCCCGTAATGGCCAACTCGCTGATCGGTGTATTGTTTACCCGGCCGGGATACAGTTGGCTCAGATCCTTGGTTACCTTGAATGCGCCACCGTAGGGGCCCTCGATATCTTCGCCAAGCAGAACCACGGCGGGGTCGCGTTCCAGGGCCCGGCGCAAACCTTCATAGATGCGGTTCACAACCCGCTCTCCGCCGTCGAATTCCGTTTCCGTCCAGGCCGTCAGAGGATCAGGCTGCGGAGATTTCAAGGCTTGGGACCCTGGAGAGGATTCCGCCTCTTCCACAGCGGCGTCCAGCTTGGCCAGCAACCTCTCTTCGATAGGCGCCATGAGTTCAGGGAACTCCTTTGCGGCGCGAAACAACAGGTCGCGCTCCCAATAGCCGGCTACCTCGACTGGGTTGCGGTTGTCGTCGCTCTTCGAATGAGCCATTAACCGGTAGGTGTCCACGCGCAGAAACAGCGGATGCCGCTCCGAGCGCACATAGTGCACCGCCTCTGCCATCGTGTCGATCAGTCGCAGTGGATTCCACGTGTCGCTTTTCATGGTGCGAATGCCGAAGGCGTCGGCGCGAGCTTCGATCTCTCCGCTCAAAGTTAGTGCCTGCGAGGTGCTTTGCGCATAAAGATTGTTCTCCAGCACCACCAGCAGCGGCAAACTCCACTTCGCGGCAATGTTCAGGCTTTCATACACCGCGCCCTCGCCCAGTGTGCCGTCCCCGATGAATACGGCGGCGATCTCCTGGCTGCCACGCAAAGCCTTGGCGTAGGCCATGCCCGCGGCAACCGGCACGATCCCGCCCTGAATGCCGTTGCTGAAGACATTCCCGTCGCAGATATGCTGGCTTCCGCCTCGGCCGCGGCAGATCCCCGCCTCCCGGCCCATGACCTCCGCAACCAGTCCCAGGTAGTTTCCCGTCCGCGCCAGGTAATGCCCATGACATCGGTGGTTGCTGAACACCATGTCTCCCTGCTCAAGGTGCTCCGACAGGGCAACGCCCGTCCATTCCTGCCCAATGCACGTATGAACAGTGCCGAAGAGCCGTCCTTCCCCGAAGAGCTTGAGCAGACGCTGTTCAAACAAACGAATCCCCAAGGCCTTTTCCAGCAATCGCGGAGAGGGCAATTCACTACCCTTGAGCACCTCACCGATTGTGAATCCTGACGTGCAATTCGCACTCAAAATGGAATCGTACCTTTCCCCTTTTTAAAAAGGTAATTGGTTGTGCGTACCCTACGGTGCGCCCGAACATCTTCTTGGGGTAATTCCAGCAAGACCCAGTAGGCACGCCGCATATAACTCTGGTTGTGGCCTGCCTCTTGCACAATCAGCGCCGCTGTAACTCAACGGGAATCTTCTCGATCACCCGTGCCGGATTACCCAACGAGATGGTCCACGGAGGTACGTCCCTCGTTACCACCGCGCGGGCGCCAACAATAGCACCCTCTCCTATGGTTACGCCCTTCAAGACTACCACATCAAAACCTAGCCATACATAGTCGCAAATCTTGATCGGCGCGGCCGTCACCTTGCTCCAGTCTTTGTTTGCAACAAGGTTGCCATGAGAGAAATCGATCAGTGCTTGGTTATGATCTACGATGCGGTCCACATACGAAATTGGATGTGAATCGTGGTCATAGATGGAGCACCCCCAGGAGATCATCACCCCGTTCCCGATCTCGATCGAGGAACGCGAGATCACCTTGGTCCCGCTGTTGATAAGGACCCCGTCGCCCACCGTAATCTTGCCTGCGCCGCTTTCAAAAATGAATTGGTTTCTCAGCAGGCAACGGTCGCCTATCTCCAGCGCCACATCTTCTCGCGCGCAATCGAAGCGCATGCGAAACTCACCGCCGAGCTGCGATTTCCCCATTCGAACATTATCACTCTTCGCTACGGCGTGGTACGGATTGTAGAAAAAACGGTCCTTAATTCTCTGCAGAGCTGTCATATCATCCTGGTTTCCTAATGCTCGCACCACATCAATTCCGACGCGGTTAGGTTGAACGCACTATCATCGTTTCATCTGCCCATGATATCGGTATTTCAAAGCTAGGCATCCGTGTCTCTCCCAAGAACGCCCTTCTTGCCTAGAAACGAGTAGAGACGCCCCGGGCTATCGATGCGCTTGCCCCTCCAGGCGAGAAGCCAGTCCGGTATCAAGACAGGAAACGGCAGCAGCAGCTTTCTGGCGATATACACCTTGAGGTCGGACATTGTTTCCGGATAGAGGTTAATCTCTGACTCCCACGGGTTTAGCACCTTGGTGAGGCGGATTCCTGCCGAGGTAATAGCCGCGGTATACTCCTTCAACAGGAACGCATTTTCGCCACCATACAGACGGTGAAGGGGATGACTATCCAGAAAAGCCTGCAAATCCTCGGGACGCGACAACACATGCTCTCGTGTGGCGATGAAGATCCCACCTGGTTTCAAAACCCGCGCTGCCTCCCGGCAGAATTGCGCCAGATCGTGAGCATGATGCAGCACCTGCCGACAATGCACCAAATCGAATGCGTTCGATGCAAACGGAAGCTCTTCGCCCCATTTCTCAACGACCTCTATAATGACTCCGGTTTCTTCCGCCAAACTGCGTATTGCTCCAGCGCCAACCTCTTGGCTGGCATCTGGTTCAAGGGCCGTAGTTTGCCAGCCGTCCCTCGCCAGAGAATATGCGGAGATCCCCCGGCCTGAGCCGACATCCAAGGCCCGCCCTCGAGTGGAGCCAATCAGATTTCTTACCGCCTCCCATTCCGAACTGTGGTAGTATCGGTCGGCTGCAGAGCGGAGTGGGTCATCGTAGAAACACGCTCGCACCAGTTCTTCCATCTCTGGCTGCTGCTTCAGCCAGCGCACTGCCGCTTCCCAAGAGATCTGCGCTTCAAAGCTTTGCAAGAGTTTACCTCCATATCCTGTGGCTACAGCTCAACCGTCGCCTCGACCTGCGTGCTTCTCGATTCCGCTTCACGCCTCAAATGTTGCATGGCAAGCTCTTTGAGCAGATTGCGAATGACCAGCCCGTATAAGGGCAGGGCAATCAACAGTTGCGTAATGATCGACCCTAAACAGACTCCCATTACCCCAAGTCGGCGGGTGAGAAAGATCGACAGTGCCAGATTGCTGAGGCTGGCTACAACGGCAATGACGGTCTGCATTTTGAGCACTCCGGCGCCATTGAGAAGAATGGAGGTCACAACGGAGACGGCGGAGACGACGCCCCATACCGCCAGGACAATTAGCAACGGCAGCGGCGCGTGCAAGGATTTGCCAAAGAATGCCGCCAGAATCCAGGGGCCGCACAGCGCCAGCAGCGAACAAAGCGGGACCGTGATAGCCAGAACCAGCCACAAAGAACCCCAAAAGACTCTGCGCACCCAGTTCACGTCGCCGCGGGCTATGGCCTCCCCATACGCCGGCCACAGCGGGTTGATGGCCATGGATACCACCATGGAGACGAAACTGAAGAGCTTTTGCGGCACCGCGTAGACCGCTACCGCCGCCGCTCCGAGAACCTGGGCAATCACGATGTTATCGGAAGTATAGGCAAGCGAAACCGCACACTGCAACACGAAGAACATCAGGCCGAGTCTGAAGATCTTCCCCGCCGATTGCGCTCGGAACGCGTGCCAGGCGGGCAACAACCATGGATACGCCCTAAACAGAACCCAGCCGTTGATGACGTTCGCAACGATCGTCCCCGCCGTAGAAGCAAAGACCAGCCATGCCAGGTTGCCGTGCAGCGCGATCACCGCAAGCAATGTTAGGAGAGAGAGAACGCTTCCCAAAGCGCCGACCATCTGGGGAATATAGCCCTGCTGCAGTCCCGCCTGGGCGCGGGTGACTACGCCCATGGGAATACTCACTACAAACCAGGCAAAGAGCACCAAGAACGCCCGGGCTCCTTCTACTGCCACAGAAGCCGATTTGACGTTGAAGATGCGGACCCACGGCATAAACGGGTATCCCGCCGCCGCAACTACAGAAAAGAAGACAGCGATGCCCAGCAACATAACCAAGGCGCTCGTCAAGTACTCCCGCGCCAACCGGGGGTCGTCCTTGCCGTAGGCCTCAGAAATGGCGTTGATCAGGCCGTTTCCTATGCCCAGATCAGCAAACCCCATCGCCGCAATTATGGAGATCAGCACCATCCAAAGACCGTAACGCTCTGCCCCCAAATAGGAGTAGGTCAGAGGCACGGTAACCAGAGAAGCCAACAACCCAATAACCCTTGCCATGCCAGCCGAGACCGTAGTCATGGCCGCCCGCCGCAGACGTTCTTTGGAACGCCCCCCCTCAGTCGCCGTTTCGAATGGACGCAAACGCAACAGCTTGGACAACCGCGTGAACTGCCGAAAAACGTTGATTGTATACTCCTATTTCAGGTTACATGGTAGAATTTGTGCCCTTCAACGGCAAGCGTAACGACGGACAACCCGTTAAAGTGAAACGGCCTGCCGCTCGCGGATCGACCTTACGGTGGCGAAGCTGGCGCGGGCCACCGCACAGATGTGCTCGAAGGGGATCGGAGATGCAGTGCCCGCTTCCAGACTCTCCACAAACTCTTTCATCATGGTGCTTTGTCCCTTGTCGGGAGTCCGCAACGCAGTTTTCTTCACGCTCCCCCCCCCGCCAATCTCCAGCGTCTTGAAGTCGCGCAATATCGCCGTGGTTCCAAACGAATGGACTTCGATGTATTCTTTCTCCACCGCCTTGGAACCGTTCGCGTAATAGCACAGCGAGCCCACCGAGCCGTCGGCAAATTCCACGTTAATGGCAACTACGTCAGGCGAGTGTTGCGGGTTTGGTATCGCGGAAGCATAAACTCGAACAGGTAGCGCTCCGCAGAAGAACGTCATCAGGTCGAGGAAGTGACAGGCCTCGCCGATGATCCTCCCCCCACCGGCAAGCGGATCCTGGATCCAGTGCGATGCCGGAATCGCCCCGGCGTTGACCCGATAGACCATGGACAACGGACCGCCACCAATTCCTTTCTTCGCAGCTCTGACGACTTCGGAGAACCGGCGATTGAATCCGACCATCAGTGCCGGGGAGCCATGGCGCTCCGCTGCTTCGCGGTAGGCGGCCTCGATTTCCAGCAGTTCGTCTTCGCTCATCGCCACCGGCTTCTCTACAAAAACCCGCTTGCCGGCCCGCAGCGCTCCAGCGACGTACCGGGCATGCGAATCATGACGGGTAGCGATGAAAATCGTATTGATGTCGTCGCGTTCTATCAGTTCTTGCGCCGCCGATGTGCAACTCTCAAATCCAAACTTTTCAGCAACCCGTTTGGCTGTCGTTCCGCTGTTGGTTGCGATGGCTCGGCGAATCAGGTTGCGTCCTTCCGGTAGATTGGGCAGCAAGTTGCCCTGTGCATAGCTGCCTGCGCCGATAAACGCTACTGATACCTGGTTCAGCCCTTTGGTGGAGTTGTTGATCGCCAATGGTCCGCGCGCAACCGGCTTGTCCACCTCATAGCGCAGCAGGATTCCGAAGAAGTGCTTTTCGCGCCCCAGGATGAGATCGTAGGCTTTGCCCGCGTCCGCAAAGGCAAACTCGTGCGTGGCCAATGCGTTTAACGAGAAGCCTTTACCATGCACCAGGTCCTGAAACGCCTGCATGTTGCGCTGTTCCGTCCAGCGCACATAGGCAGCCGGATAGTCGAGTCCGTATTCCTCGTAAGCCGGATCGTAGCGGCCCGGCCCATAGGAGCAAGACATGCGCAGTTCGAGTTCTTTGCGGTAGTACGCTTCTCTTTCGAATCCTGTGGGCACGGCGCCCACAATAATTACACGGCCCTTCTGGCGAGCAATCTCACCTGCGAAATTCACCGGATCTGTACTCTCAGTAGCCGCTGTGATGATTACCGCATCGACACCGAGACCGCGGGTGAGTTGGATGATCCGCTCCTGAAGGCCGGGCTCATTGCGCGTAAAAGCATTGTCGGCAGTGTTCAGCTTGGCAAACTCGACCGCCCAGGGGTTCAAGTCGATGCCAATAACTTTGGAGCCGCCAGCCCGCAACAACATACAGGTAAGCTGCCCGATGAGACCGAGGCCGATCACCGCGCAACTCTCACCCAGCCGAATATCCGACTGCCTTACGCCCTGCAACGCAATCGCGCCCATGGTGTTGAATGCCGCCATCTTCAAATCTGCGTCCATCGGCAACTTGACGCAAAGATTCGCGGGAACTGAGACCATTTCGGCGTGATTGGCGTAACCTGCGCCCGCGCAGGCAACCAAGTCCCCGCAGGCGATTTCAGGAACGCCTTCGCCGACTTCAATCACTTCTCCAGCGCAGCTGTAGCCCAGCGGTGAATACGCATCGAGCTTTTTCTGCACCGCCCGATACGTTGCCGTCAATCCTTGGCGCTTTACCGATTCAATCACTTGGCGCAGCTGCGCCGGACGCTGACGGGCTTTCTGGATCAAACTCGATCTCGCCGCGCGGACCGACGAGCCTTCAGTGCCTGCACTGATCAGCGAGAAGTGGTTTCGCACCACGACCATGCCTGGTTCGCACGTCGGCGACGGAACCTCCAGAACGCGCATTTCACCGGACCCTAGTTTTTGCGTAAGCTGCAACATGATTCTTTTGTCATCCTGTGTATCGGTTAATGCGCCAAAAATATTGACCAGCCAGAATATTCCTGACTGAGAAACAAGTGAGGTATTAAGCCGTCAACGCAAAGCCTCTGCGCGCATGGACTCCCGTTCTTCAACCTTCTCCGCGACAATCATCGCCAGAGGGGTCGATCTGTGCTCGATTGCAACAACGGTCCACCCGGCCCGCTCAAAAGTGCCTCTCCATGCACGCCTGGAGACTCGGTTGATGGATAGCTTCAAGTATTCTTCGCGCTCTCGCCAGGAACCCGCGAGCCGCGGCAGCACAGGTGAAACGAGAAATCTCTCGATCGCCTCTCCCCAGCGAATCGGATGCGACATGTTCGGCACCGTAATGAAGGCATGCCCGCCGGCTTTGCAAACCCGATGTAGTTCCCGCAATTGAGCCTCCAAGGGACCGATATACTCAACAACACTCGATGCGATCACCCCATCAAATGTTCCATTCGCATAAGGCAGCTTCAATGTGTCCTCGCAAAACCTGAACACAACACTCTCGGCGCGAAACCTGCCGGTTGCAGCCTCTACCATTCCGGCTGACGCATCGACTGCATCCACCTGGTATCCTTCCCTGCCGCATCGCACCGCAATGTCTCCTGTTCCACAGCCGAAGTCCAGGATTCTGGCCCTGTCCGGAAGACGCCTTTTCAGCTGTTCCACAAATCTTGTCAGGCGCTCAACCATGCCGCCGCCAGGTGCATAGTTCCCTCCCCAGGCTTCCGATCTCCCATCAAAGTATGTCTGGCAATTTGGCGAACGACGCGCGTCTGAATCATCTTTCATAAAGCTTTCAACCCCCGTTTCGACCTCTTTTAGCTGAGAAGTGTTGATGGAGAAAAATGGCTCCCTTAGCACTCCGAATGTGAAGAACGCGCGTGCCCCAGTGCCGCGCTGTAGATTTCGATCAGGCGTTCATAATTCGGTTCCGCCGTGAAGCGCTCCAGAAAAAACCGCCGCGCATTCTCGCCCATCCACACACACAGAGCAGGGTCACCAATGAGCGTCTTTATCGCGGTGGCAAGGCTCGCCGCGTTGCCTGCCTCACACATCAGCCCGGCATCGGCAGGCACAATTTCTGCCCGCCCGCCAAGGTCGGTCGCGATGATCGCCAGACCACACGCCATCGCCTCTACCAGCACCAGCGGAAATCCCTCATACCACAGTGACGGCAATACAAGGAACGAAGCCGCTTCAAGCCGCTCCAGCACACCACGCTTATCAAGCTGACCGGTAAATGTCACCTGCGGCGGAGCCATGGCTCGCAACGCTCCCATATCCGGTCCGTCGCCGATCACCGACAGCGGATAATCGATCCCCCGCCAGGCGCGCATGAGAACATCCACTCCCTTTTCCGGCGAAAGCCGCCCTAGATACACGGCCCCGTGACCACTGCTTGACGGCTCCCTGCCTGCAAACGGGTCCGCCATGAAGTTTGGCTTTACGTGCATTTGACTCGCGGGAATCCCCGCGCCCACATGTTTCTTCGCGGCAAAATTCGTCAAAGCGATATATGCATCGATCCGGTCAGCCAGCCGCTTATCCTTCTTCGTGAGCCGGTGCTGATGGACTGCCGCGATGGTCTTCACCAAGCCCCCGCCCGGATAACAGCGCGATAGGATCGGTCTCCACGCCCAGCCCCCCTCGAGGCAGCTTTCGCAGATCTTCCCATTTCTCAGAAACTGACCTGTCGGACAAATGAGTCGGTAGTTGTGCAGTGTCATCACGGTTGCAATCCCGCGCCTTTTGGCCGCAACAAACACCGCCGGCGTCAGAGAGATGTGGTAGTTGTGAACGTGCAGCACATCGGGTCGAAACTCATCCATCACGGCGCCGATCTCCTCATACGCCTGCGGTGACCAGTACATATGGCGCGCTGTATCGATGAAGTTGATAAGCCCTTTGCCCATCCGCTGCGCATTCGTTCGTTCAAATCGCAACACCTCATGACCATGTTGTGCCAGCATATCGGCCTCGGCCGACATCACCGCGCCCTCGCCGCCCACTACATAATCGCCGTAGTGGCTATGAGCTATCAGTATCCGCAAATTTCCTCGCTTCGGTTCTCCTTGCCGCTCATTCATCAGGTCTTCCTAAAGAACTGTGGTTGCATGCCTTACCACGATTCGAGTGTACAACGCCTGCTTCCGAACACCGATTTCAGCCACAATCAATCCAGCCTAGCCACCAACGCCGTTATCGCTATAACGACTGTGAGCTATGAGGGTCCGCTCCCTAAAGTCCAATCTGGCACCCCCCCCCCTTCAACAAGACTCGCCGACCGATCGTTTGCGAGCAGCCTATGGTTGAGCTGCTTAACCATACCACTTGGAAGAACGGTCTCAGTTCCCATCGCATAGCCCTTGAACGCCGCTTCCCATGGCGACCCCGGCGCTATGGCCTTCATCATATCCATGCTCTGCCTGCTCGGCGCGTTCTCCTGCTGCTTTACCTCATCCGTGTCAAAAAGCTTGTACAGTCCGTTTTCGTGCTGAAGTTGAGGCTCATAGCAAAGATATAAAGCCCCGGAAAGAAATACTGCAATGTAGCTATAGGAAGAGATGGAGCACAGGCATAGATCCGCCTGGGACATGAGCAATAGATCGCTGCATTCAGTCAGGTTCCCCTGTCTGATCTGTCCTGGGTTAAAACGCCGGACCGCTTCCTCAAAGGCCGGACCGCCGCGGTCTGTAAAGAAATGAAACTGTACGTTGTCTCTCCACTCGCTTTGAATCGCCTGGCAAGCGTTCAAATACCACTCGTCGGGGATGCGAATATTCCACTTGCCTTGCGCACTTTCGCCCGGAGACAGAACGGCGAAATCACCTGCCCTCATATGAACTGCAACAAATAGTTTGTTGCGGTCGAGCCGTGCGTTGATTTCGTATAGGTTTCGCAAGGCGTCGCGGCTGCTGAGGAGTCTGGACAATAGAAACGACCGCGCATTCCGAATGCACGAGTACCCGCCGTACATTCCGTCTACGGTCACAATAAAGGAACGCCGCGACAGAATGCCTATCTGCTGTGCCCATTTTTCGATCGCTTTGCCAAAGTCGATCTCGCATGTCTCCAAGTAGTCTCGCTCCGTGAAGGCATAATGCGGAAGCCGCTTTAAGATTTCTTCTAGGAGCACGTCCCATCGGCTGGTTTGAAAATTGCGATAGTACTTGCGCGGATTGATGCCCCACGCCGGCCCTACCAGACGAGCGTCCAACACTTGGCTGGCTATCCAGCCTTTGGACCAGGGAAGCATCTCATTTCCCAGACCGGCGCCGCGTGCCGTCAATCGTTTTGCCACGACAAATCTCACTTCGTTTCTCCTGCTTGCAATCGAAAAATCAACGCTGCACAAAACACTAGCCAAGCTCTTCTAGGAGACGGGTATTGGTACAGATCAGAACTCATCTTTTCGCTACAAACAACTGCCAAGCATGTGTCCAAGATTCATAAAGGAAATCTTAGTCCTTGAAGGAAAGGTGTACGGAGAATCATCTTACAGATTCTCGTTAAGGACTCCTTTTTCATTGCCAAAGGAAAGGAATCACTGCGCGCGTATAAAGCTTAAAAAGCAACCACAGCCTCCTACTCGGTAGATGCTGACGTAAGAAAACGCTGTACTCCGAAGGCGGTAGCCCTTTCGGCCCGTGAAGCGCTCGCCAACGCTGGCGGAGTGGTATCTCTGGGCGAACCCACAATGGGGAAATGGTGGCCTTGCATTCTCCGAAGTAGCCGGGACCTACATAGACCGGAATCCCCTTGTACACGGCGCGCAAGCTGTAATCATGGTCCCCGATGGCGTGCGTATAGTCGGCACTGAGGTTGCCCACCACTTCAAAAACTGCCCGGGGAATCAAAGCAACATTACCGTTCATCATGTCGCAGGGCTGCGGGGTATCACTGGGCTCGACCATGGAAAAATCTGACAACAGCTTGCCCCCAAAGGTCAAGGATCCCGTTTCTGGATCTCGGGTCGAACCCACCACGATCGCATCCCGCCCGTGCTTGCCTCGCAGCTGGGCAGCCGTTCCCAGCAGCGTACCGATGGCACCGGGCAACAGAGTGGTGTCGTCATTGAGCCACAAGTAATAATCGTATTGGCCTTTGGCGGCCTCGGCCCAAGCTCGTCTCATGCCCCCGCACCAGAAGAGCGTCCCATCACCCTGAATTACATCGACAGCCGGAAAGCACCGCAGGACTTCATGGGTGGTGCCGTCGGACGAACCATCGTCCACCAGATACACTTGGATCACGAAATCCGTTGGTAGCACTTGCTCGAACAAGGAAGACAGGCAGGCTAGGGTAAGCTGGCAGCGATTGTGTACGGTCAGAAGAGCAGCTATTTTGGGCATGATGGAACAACCTTGAGTTGCTGAGCCAGAGATGGCCCCAGCCGTTTGTCGCCGAAACCGGCAGAGAAGAAAAACGTGAGAAACAACGGGTAATTCAGAAAACACTCATCGTTCAGCATGACAAATACGACGAGCGTGCCAAGCGCTGCAAGAAGCCTTGCACCGCGCGATAGGCGCAGAAAGGTGTTGAATACCAGGAATAACCACATCAGCAAGGCCGGAATACCAAACTTCGCCGCATAATCCGACATCCCGTTGCCTCGCCCGGTAAGGGCTCCTCCTTCCAGATCCTGGTCCATCGCCAACCGTGTCACGTCGCTGATTCCCCAGCCCGTTAGTGGCCGCGCGGAGATATAGTCAAGATCGAACAGAATCGATCCCAAACGATCTGCCTGCCAGGCATCAGTGCGCATTGTCGATTGCATGATGCTGTTCTGAATCTTGGGAATAATAAAGTCCTGGCTCAATCCCAGAAACGCAAACAACCCCAGAGCGCAAAGAGAAACCAGAATCGGAACAAATTTGGATCGTGAGCTATGACGCGCTCCGCTCATCCCGGCCAAAAGCATCACCACAACAAAAGCTATGTATCCCATCGTGGATTCCGTCGTCAGAATGCACGTAGCAAGAATCAAAAAGCGAACCAGAAATCCCCGCTTTGTATAGACGGAGCGGCTCAAGCAAAGAAAGACCAGCGCCAGACTTACGTATCCAGCCAGCGCACCCGGCTCCCAGAACATCCCAGCGTTGCGCGTGGCGTCCGTTGGATTCACAGAGTAGCTATGCAACAGAAATGTCCAAGACCCTTCGTTCGTAGCAACGGGCAGCGCCAGCGGCTTGGTGGCGCCTGCAACGTCAATGCCTGCTGCGCTTCCCGCCAGATTCGCAAAGTAAAAAAACATTGCCAGAATGGCCACACCGAGCATGACCTTGATATAGGTCGCCGCAAAATCCGGAACCAGAACCACCAGGCAATAGGCCACAAAGAACCGGCAAATCAGTCCGAGCATGGTGATTACGGGAAACATCATGAAGTGAACGGACTGGATGGCAATGACCACACCAAAAAGCGCCAGGAACGGGCCTACCCGATATGCGCCTTTGGGCGTCTTACGGGAAAAGACGAGAAAGCCAAGAACAACCGCGACCACGGGGACAAGAATCTTGGCAACGCCTGGCGTCGCCAGCGCCGGGTCGCCACTCATGGCTACAACCAGCAGCATCAGCACTACGCGCCAAGTTGTGTCGCTCAGCACGCGCACGCGCCGCCAGGGCCTGCTTTTCCCTTCAGTGTTCTCCGAAGGAATCACAGTACCTGCATCGTCCGGCTGCGCTAAACCGCCGCCTTCGCTGGAGCCCGCTACAGCCATGGAGTCTCCGGGCGCGGCTCGTTCAGATACACGTGCCGCATGATAGCCAGGAAATAGTCGGCTACCGATCTCCCCTGCACGCATTGCGACCACTGCCGTATGCGCTCCCGCTCGCAGGCTTGAAGTACGCCATGAGTGATGCGGGCCTTGAGCGCCGCGCGTAGTTCTGGTACGGATCCGGCCCGAAAGGCCTGTCCGCGCCATTCCTCTCTCACGAGATCTTTAGCTCCGCATCGATCGCTGCAAACCACCGGTACCCCTCGCATCAGAGCTTCATTGACAACCGCGCCCCATCCGTCCGAACGGCTGGGTAGGATGAACAAGTCAGCCGAACCAATGATTTCCACTACCTCTTCATTGGGCTTGGTTCCAAGAAACGAAACCCGCTCCCCGATGGCACACTTTTCAGACAACCGTTCCAGATCGACCCGAAGCGGGCCATCGCCAATGACATTCAGAGTCCAATTGAGATCTCGCAACTCGCCCAATGCCCGAAGGGCTAGATCAAGCCCTTTGCGCCGGATGCACTGGCCCACAAAGACTATCTTCGTCGGCCCTGCTGTTTCTGAAAAGGGCATCTCAGGAAAGGATTCCGTTACGTAGGCAAAGGGATACAACTTGGCGCTCGGATAACCGCGGCCATGAAACCAGTTCACTCCCGACAAGCCCATGGCCAGAATGTAATCAAATCGATGCCAGAACCGCCAGCAATGAGTCCAGTACATGGCCTTGCCCACAAAGCCCTTCAGCCCCGCCAACTGCCCCGGCTCGCTCAGCAAGCCAAACCTGCGGTTCCGTGTCAGCATCTCGCGAAGCACTACTTCCAGCAGCGGCACGCAGCGGTAGCCATTCAGCACATGGATCGCCTCCGGCGCCGACTGGTCGATGATGTTCCGAACCTGCTCCAGATCCGGGCTGATGATGATCTTCGTCTCGCCAAACTCGGGCACGCTCCAGCCTTGGGCAAGGCGATCGTCCGTCATCGCTTGATCGACCACCAGGGTGACCTTGACGCCGCTGCTGCCAGCCAGCTCACGAATGAAACTGGATTGCAGGTGGCACAGGATGTTTTCCCAAAAAATGAATTCCATGATTGCCTCGCCGGATATAACCATCGATCCGCTTCCGCTACTGCCCCACCGTAGACCAGACTCCCTTGCTCCCTGCAGTCTGGTTTTTTGAAAAGGGACTCCGTGCAACTATCGCCCGTCCATTCAGGCCGTCTTGGGGGTCGCTTCCACTGCGTCGCCTTCCTGCGCCTGCAGAACCTCGGATTCGCCCTTCAATTTCCGGTATAACGTGGCGACGATGCGCTCGGCGGCCCGGCCGTCCCATTGATCGGGGATTCTTCCTTTACGAGCATGACCAGCTAGAATCTGCCGCGCATACTCAATAATCTTCTCCGGATCGGAACCTACCAGGCTATTCGTACCCACCGTAATCGTAATGGGTCGCTCCGTATTCTCGCGCAGGGTCAAACACGGCACCCGTAGAACCGTCGTCTCTTCCTGCAGCCCCCCGGAATCGGTCAGCACCAACCGCGCCTTGCTCATCAGGTAAAGAAAATCCAGATAGCCCTGCGGCTCGATCAGGCGAACGCCAGCCGCCACTTTTATGCCGTGTTTCGCAATCTGGCTTTGCGTGCGCGGATGAACGGGAAAAATCACGGGAATGGAGCCAGCAATAACATTGATGGCGCCAAACAGACGGCGCAGACCCACTGGATCGTCCACATTCACAGGGCGGTGCAGCGTGACCAGAGCATAGCCCACCCCCGAACTGGAGATCTTCAAGCGGGTCAGAATGTCGGAATTGGAGGCCTTCTCAAGAAAACGCAGAAGCGAGTCCACCATCACGTTTCCCACCGGGAAGATCTTCTCCGCCGCCACGCCTTCCTTGCGAAGATTCTCTTCCCCGCTGATCTCGGTGGTAAATAGAAAATCGCTGATCCGGTCCGTCAGTACCCGGTTGATCTCTTCCGGCATCGCGGCATCGAAGCTGCGCAATCCCGCCTCCACATGGGCCACTCGAATGCCAAGCTTGGCGGCTGTCAATGCACAGGCGATGGTCGAGTTGACGTCTCCCACCACCACCACGACATCGGGAAGATACTTCTCAAGCACCGGCTCAAACCGCTTCATGACCTCGGCCGTTTGCACAGCATGAGAAGCCGAACCGACGTTAAGGTTGACATCCGGCTGGCGAATCTCCAGATCACTGAAGAACGAATCGCTCATCGCCTGATCATAGTGCTGGCCGGTATGAACCAGAATTGCTTCCACATCGGGATACTCTGCGACCGCACGCATCAACGGTGCGATCTTGACAAAGTTAGGCCTGGCTCCGGCCACAAAAATCATGCGCATTTGGATCCCATCTCCAGGCTCAGTTTTTGAATTAATTGCGAAGATCGGTTTCGAGAACGCGGGGCTTCCGTCCACGGATTTTCTCTGCCAAAATGCTGCCCAGCAGCCAGGGAATGGTTATGGAATAACGCTTCCAAAGATTCTTTGGGTCCTGAATAAACCGGAAAAGCCACTCAATGGAGCACTTTCTCACCCACAGCGGCGCATCGGCCTTGATACCCGCAATTACGTCAAAGGAGCCACCCACGCCTAGCGCTACCGGAATGCCCAACTCCAGGCAGTTATCGCGAATCCAATACTCCTGCAGCGGGCTTCCCATCGCTACCAGCAGAACGTCCGGCTTGGCGGCGCGCAACTTCTTCAGCAACTCTTCCTTGCCGTTCTTCAGAAAATATCCATCGTTATACCCTGCAATCTGCAGCGCTGGATACTCGCTGCGAATCTTTCTGAGCATGGTTTCCAGGACAGCCGGCCGCGCCCCCAGAAAGAAGATTCTGTGCCCCGCCTTCTCGCAATGCGGCAACAGTTCCTTGGCCAGCGCCACGCCGCAGACATCGCTCTTCAGCGGCGCACCCAGAAACGCTGCACCCAACACCACCACCCGCTCGGGAACCACTAGGTCGGCCTGCAACGCAATCCGCTCCATCTGTGGATCCCGTCGCCGAATCCATAGCTTGTTCGCGTTCGCCACCAGAATCAGGTGCGGCTCGCCGGTCTCGACGAACTCGTCCACCCGCCTTAACGTTTCCTGCATGTCCAGGCTATCTATCGGAAAGCCAAGAAAGTCAATACGCAATTGGGTATCTCATTTCTGTAATCTCGTTTGGGTCTTCCTGGTCCCCCGTGTCATCAGGCAGCATTCGGACAAAGCTCGAAACATCCACGCCTGCGCCCAGCGAATGTAAGAGATACGAATCGGCATAAAGCGCCCGATTTGATAATGGAAAAACCCCTTGCTGTCCTGCATGTTGGAACCAGCCCACAAGGCTAATTCTAATGCATGATCCCCTGCTTCGGCATCCCGCTCGGCAAACGCGCGGAATGTCAAAACCGCTTGCGCCACAGCATGAATGTCAATGGGATACAAAGAACCAGAGTAATACTTTGTCAGGCCCTCCGGTGTAAAAAACGTTTCTTTCCAGTAACGGTAGCCGCGCTCCAATCTGGCCTCGAATTCCCGGTCGCCGGATGCCCTTATATACTCCAGCAGCGATACCAGCACAAAGCCGGTGTGAAAGTTGTCGATCCAGCTCTCTTTCGCGCCCACTCCGTAGGGCCACGAACCATCTGCATTCTGCCGCGCCATCGTGAACTGAATCGACTTCCGCGCCCTCTCCAGCAAATGCGCTTCGCCGGTGATGGCCCCCACCCGCGCCAGCAACGATGCCCCCAGCATATTGGCATTGTGAATCAGGCGTCGGTCCAGCGGCGTATAGCTAAAGCAGACCCCAGTCTCATCCTCGATGATCGCCAGCCGCTTCAAAATGAAATCGCAGGCGCTGCGGGCAATCGTCAGATCCGCCGCCTCGCCTAGTAGCTCATAGCGATCCAGAAAGGCTTGGGCATTGAATACGGTGTTGACGATCGTCGGCGTGCCGGCCGGCGCAAAAAAAGAGCGATTCGGCCAGGCGAAATTATAACCCCAGCAAGCCTCCTCGATTCCCTCGCAGCGATTCTGCCGCAGCCAGTCGGCAAAGTAATCAATGCGCTCCCGGTCAACCGGCGCACCCGTCGTACGATAGCGTCGGATATACGAGGCCAGAAACAGACCCATACCTTTGGGGTTATGGCCGGGCGCAACCCGGAAAAGCCCGCGCAGATTGATGGGCGATCGGCGAAAGATCTGCACCCACACAATGCCCAGCAACCGACTCTTGAAGGTTAGCAGACGTATGAGCGGGCTGCGCATGGCGTCGAAGGGATCGTTGCCCTTGTAAGCGCACCGCACCAGCCACTCCTCCAAACGCGCCAGCGAGACCTGCAGATCGACGCTTGCACGCTCTCCCGGTTTGCTATTCATGACTATTCAACTTAACCCCGCTTATCTGGTTCAAATCAACTTCGGAAACGATGAAGCGGTCTTTTCCCCGCGCAGTCAGGGGAAGATCACCCGTCAGTTGCACATGAATCTCGGTGCCCGCGCCCAGCCGTTTACGTAACTGGCCTTTTAGCTCCGTTTCGTCAGGTGCATTCGCCTCACCGGTTTCCGTGATCCCATATTTCGGATAACGCTCTTCCACATGCGCAATCCCCACTGCTGAATTGTCAAACCATGAATATACGTTTTCTATTTCTCACCCCGGCAAAACCATCGTCGTTTGGACCCTGCACTGCCAACCCTTTCTTGGACAAACCCTCGGCGAAAAGCTGGCGCATGGTATCTGGCAGCATAGGCTGATCACTATCTCTCTACCTGTATTGCCGGCCATACCCCCTGTAAGCGCCGGTATCGATGCGTGAACCGAGATCGCATCACAATTCGATGCAAGTTTACTTGAAGGCGAACGGTTTGAAGAAGGATTGACTCCTTTACACATTCACAATACTCGTTCCGTTCTTACAGGTTGCTCGCCACTGCCGACCCAATTGCCAACTGTGAGAACATCTGCGTCCAGTCCATAAAAGTGCGCAGCGCCGTTGGCCGTAACATCTTCTCAGGCACCACAATCGTGTCACCAGCATTCAGGCGAAGTTTGGCGAAGTCATTTCCCCAGAGCCCCTTGACTGACGTACTGTTCACCACTGAGCCGTCCGCGCGAATCACAAACGCGCGATGTTTATCTGCGCTCCGTGTTGTCCCTCCGGCTAGTTCCAAATAACGTCCTACTGTTTTTGCCGATTGAAACAAAAAGGAGTTCTGGTCATACACGGCTCCCACCACGTTCACCGTCTCCGGTGCAAATGGCACCACAAAGCGATCCCCGTTTTCGAGCTTCAGCGCCGGAACGTCGTCCACGCTTCTGCTATCCGGTTTGAACTGCAAAACCACCCGCCCGGTCGCCTTGATCTGGCTCAACCTGGTTACCAGCATCTGCTGTGTCGCGCGGCTACTCTCCACATTAGGGGCCGTAGCGCTTCCCGAAGCCATTGCCGCAGCCGCCAGTTCCTGGCTCGCCCGGTCCGCCTCAGCACTGGTACTGCGCATGTATTCGTCAAGCCGCTGTTGTTGCAGAATCCGAACAGATTCGCGGTTAAACTCTGAACCATACAGATAGGCCCTACCGGTAAAGCCCCCTGCACGCCTGATCAGGTCGCGCAGAGTCTCGCCCGGCTCCACGCTGTAGATGCCGCCATGCTCAAACTCGCCGGCCAACTCCACATATTTGGTTTGTTTGTCCAACGGAGGGCGAATGTCCCCCTGCGAAAAAATCGTGATCGTGTCACCGGCCGCGAGCGCCAGGTCCTGACTCGCATCGTGATTCAAAACCAGCTTGCCCAGATCGAACGAGATCAGTGAGGTCTTCAGTGTCTGCGGGTCGTGACGCTCAATCACCGCAAAATCCCAGTCGATCTCCGGCGTTGTCAGCCTCACCACGTTCTTCTCTGCGTTCTGCTGAGTTTGGCTGGCGTCCGTCGTCTGAGTCTGAGAAGCAATCGTGGAACTGCCCGTTCCTTGTCCAGGGCCGGTTGTGTTTTCTGGTGCAGGCTGGGCGTTTGCCATCAGCGATTTAGTCAACGTTTCCTGCGAAACCGAACGGGTAAAGTTTCCGGTTGTATTTGTCTCCGCCGTGGCCGGACCGCGTCCTATGTTTGCAATCGACGCCTCGTAATCCGGCACCGGCAACCCAAGATGGCTCCGCTTCCACCAGTAACCGCGGCTCTGTAGCGAATCCTGGTCTGGAATCAGATCGCTCAGCTTCATCCCCGGCTTGAAGCTGTAACGTCCGGGGTTCGCCACGTTTCCGCGCAACGTTACCGTGTTCTCATACGACGGCAGAATCGAATAAATCCTTAAAATATCGCCGTCTTCCAGTTTCGCGGCCTTCCCCGTCGCATCCATCGCGAACTCCAGCACCTGCCGGTGCTTATCCGCGCCCACCCGCTCCAGCGCGATGCGACCATTGGAAGCAAGCGCCGTCGAGCGGCCCGCCATCTCAATCACATCCGCGATCGTTTCTTCCGCTCGCATCTCATAAATCGCGGGATGATGCACGCTACCCGTCAGCGCCACCTGTGCTCCCACCGGCGGGATATACAACACATCCTCCGGCTGCAGACGCATATCCTTGCTCTTGTCGCCATAGATCAGCAGGGCATAGAGATCGAAGTCCGCAATCTGCTTTCCTTCTCTTTTCAACACAATGTGGCGCAGCGAACCCTGCGGAGAGGGGCCACCGCTGGCAAACAGCGCATCCACGAGCGAACTGAGCGAACTGACGGTGTATACCCCAGGTCGCCGGGCCTCTCCCGTCACATATACCTGCATCGAGCGAATTCTGCCTACATCCACAGAGAGATCAAAGTTGCGATAGACGCGCGCCACTGCTGCCCGCAGATGCTGATCCAGTTCCGAGTACTTCAATTCAGCGACGTGAACCGTACCTGCTTCCGGTAGATAAATATTGCCGGCTCTATCTACGCGAAGATTTCCGCTGTAGTTCACCGCTCCCCAAATACGCACCCGGAGCTCGTCTTCCGGCCCAATCACATAGTCGGGAGTCACTGGCGCCAGGTCCACCGGCGCAAAGGTCGTCGGCACATTGCGAAACAGATCTGCCCCATACAGAGGCAATAACTGCCCCGTAGTCGCCGCTACAAATTTCTGGAAATCGCTAACTGGGTCCGGCGGCAGCATCCGCAACCTGTTCTGCGCGTTAGTCCGCGCCTGGCCGCTGATGCTCGTGTCTTCCTGTGAGCCCGAAACTACTGGTTGCCGGGCCGTAGTTCCTAGCATTCCGCCCTGATTTTGTGATCCACCCTGAACTTGTGGTTGATCCGGCGTTGCACCAAACTGTTGCGCACCGGTCTGCTGGGTTGCGCAATTCGTTGCCATGCCCGACTGCGTATCAATGCAATTCTCTGTGTCATTGCCAGAACTATTCTGCGAAAACGCTGCCGTAGTTGCTGCCAGAAACAAGACTGCAAAGAACGCGGGGGTATGTATTCTCATAGGTTCGTATATTTTCGGCGATTACACCTGCTCCACGCAACCGCAAAAGTCAACCCATTACCGCAACGCGCACCCGCAGTGCAGTTGACGTCTTTACGAACTCAGCCCAACTCACCTCAAAACTGCACTCTTTTGACCCGAGGTATCCCCATGGTCCAGCTTGATTTGCCCCAACTTGCCCCCTTTCCTCTTCCCGCCTCTCCTTCATTTCCCGCAACCGGCCCCATGCCAAAACTCCCGCTCTCGTCCTTCACCATCTACACCACCCTTCCTACTGCATCCAGCCTGCTCGAAGCTGTCTCTACCCAACTCCCCAACCAGCCCCTCCCCATGCTCCGCTCCACCGCCGCCCACTTCGCCCGCTTCGTTGGCGTGACTCCGGCGGAGTTGGAGATCGCCATGATCCGCGCCAACATGCCCGGTTTTGCGGCCTTCCTCGCCCAACTGCGCACTCGCCAAGGCAAGAAACTGGCCCGCAACTCGGTCGCCTCCTACGTGCACCACGCCCACCTGCTGTTGCGGCTCGCTGTGGGCCTTGGGTGGAGACCCACGCCCAGCACGGCCGAAAACGCCTGGGATAGCCTTTTCGCCGGCATCCAGCTTCCCGCCGGCTGCCGCGCGTTGGTGCGCTTCGCTATTGCCCGCGAACTGCCGCCCGCTCAGTTCGCCGACAAAGATATTGACGCCTTCATCGCGCTCAAGGCCGATGCCGGCCGGAAGCCCAAATACACGCGCAAGCTGATTCGGGCCTTTCGGCGCACCATCGCTGCCGCCAGACTCGGCGCGCAGCTTCCGCACCTCTCTCCACCCCGAACGGGTTACGTCTTCGGCATTTCCACCGCGTTGATGCCCGACCCACTACAGTCGGAGCTTCGCGGCCTGCTCCAGTTCAAGACCCAAGGCGGTCATCGCCTGCCGCGTGTCGCCCGGTCGGAGGCCGGCCACAAGCGCTCCCTGCGCCGCGATATTCGCATCCGGCAGGTCAGCGCCCACGCCATTGAGGGCACCGTCAGCCGGTTGTTTGGCTTCGCGGTTCAGCAACTCGGCATGGACGCCAATGGAACGATTGGCCTGCTCGATCTCGTCACCGAGCCGGTCATTGACGCGTATATCGACTGGCAGCTCGATGTCCGCCTGACCTCCGGCTCCAACTTCAACGGGCCGCGCATGCTTCACGCCGCCCTCCACGATGCGCCGCAATTCAAGGAAGTGGACTTCACCTGGTTTTCGGAACTGTTGGCGACGATTCCGGAGGAGGACGAGGACGCGGTGATTGATCGCAAGTCAGCAAAGTACATTCCCTGGGCAACCCTATGCAACATCCCCGGCCAGATCGCCGAAGAGAAAGACCGGGCAACGCCCGGAACGGTGGAATACGCGTGGCTCGCGCACGATCAACTCTTCATGCTCTGGTTGATCACCTTCGTCCACCGCCAACTCAACGTCCGCGAGTGCCGCATCGGCTCAGCTTCCATTCGCGCCAACCTTTACAAGAGCGCCCTGGACGCCTACCGCAAGGGGGCCGTGCCCGAGTGGGCAAAGGACGAACTTCGCCAGAACCCCGGCGCCGCCTTCTGGCAGCTATCCTTCACAAAAGATGAGGCCAAAGGCAAGCAGGCAGTCAGGGCCCTGGTCCCTAGCTTTCTCGTGCCCTTGCTCAATGATTACCTGGTCCATCAGCGCCCGCTTCTGGTCGGCGCTGATGACAGGCAAACCTTGTTCCTCAATCGCGACGGCAACCCGCTCTCGGCAGAATCCCTGGAGGATCTCTTCGGCAGACTGACGCTGCGCCATGCCGGGCGTTGGTCAACCCCTCACTTGGTACGGGATGCTTACGCACACGCTTGGCTCGACGACCACCCGGAAGACTACCTCACCGTCAGCGGGACACTCTGGCACCGTTCTATTCGCCAGACACTGGAACGCTACGGCCATGGCTACGACACGGCTCGGGCTCTCGGAAGAAGCAGCGCCTGGCTCGAACAGCGGATCGCACGCTGACCGTAGGCAACCAGCCGCGCTGACCGCCAGACTCACCAGCTACAAACCATCCCTCCCGTAATTCCCCCCTGTCATCAATCCAGCGAGTAGATAACTAACTCCGGACGAGCGCGCTCGCCCGCAGGTCGCCCCGGCGCAAGCGCCATAAGTGCAAGTTCAAGCGCTCCGAGGTGGCCCGCGACTTGGAGAAGATTCGTCGCGTCAGTGGCGCTCCGCCCAACAACAACATCGCTAAGACCCGCAATTCCAATCGCAAAATCTAGGAGGTAATGAGAATGCCCAAGCAAGCTAAGGGCTGGCTGCGCCGCAAGACATACGCCGAGGGCGACGTGTGGATCTTCTGTTTTAATGTGCCGCGCCCAGGCAAGAAGCCGGCCGAGAAGTCACAAATGATCGGTCTGGTGCGCGATTTTCCAAAGGAGGGCGATGCCTGGCGAGAGGTGCAACTGAAAGGCCAGTGGAAGCTCGTGGACCCCAGCCTCTCGATCTCGCCGAACTTTGGGGAGCTCGCCCAGCACTTCCGTCTCAATGAACTGAAGCACAATGGCCCGCTTTCAAAACGAGCCAACGAGACCATCGCCAATCACGAGTCCATGCTGGACGGCTACGTTTTGGCCAAATGGGGGACGACTCACGCGCTGGACATGACAGTCCCCACTATCGAAGCGTGGTTCGAAGAACTGGCGACGCTGCCCATCGGCCGAAACTACGCTGTCGGTCAACAGCCTCCCAAGAACTACCAGGCAAAGCCCCTGGAATGGACTTCCATCCAGAAAATCCGGAGCACGATGTCGCTCGTGTTTTCTCACGCGTTGCGCCATCGACTCATCCAAGGTGGACAGGAGGTCAACCCTTTCCGCGACCCCAAATGCGAGGGTGGTGTCCGCTGCATCACTGTGTCGGACTACGAAGCTACTGTGGTCAGTCCGGAGCAGATGATGCTTATCCTCGAATTCCTCAACGCCGAAACCACCCTGATGGAATGGACGATGGCCCTGCTCCTCGGGGCGACGGCTCTCCGTCCCGAGGAGGGCTTTGGGATCAAGTGGCGGGATATCGATTTCAAAAAGGAGCAGATCAACCTCAAGCGCGCCTGGTCAAAAGGAGAAGAAACCGACGGGAAGAACATAGGGGCACTGGTGCCGGTTCCCATACATGCCGCCATCGCCGGCTTTCTCACGGAGTGGCGCCATCAGTCGCCTTACCCGAACGACGATGATTGGGTTTTCCCCAGCCTCACGCTCCGGGGCGCAGTACCGCGTTCGGCTTCCTCCGCGGCGAAGGACTATCTTCGCCCGGCGGCGGTTTATGCCGGGGTAATCGAGGAGGGATCGTCCAAACGATTTGGATGGCACAATCTCCGCCACTCCCTCGCGGAGTTCCTGGCCGGCGAAGTCGACGCCGCGATCACGATGAAGATATTGCGCCACCGGAAGATCGCGACGACGCTTCAGCACTATACCCACCACGTTCACGAAAAACAGCGGGATGCACAAGGGCTCTTCCTGAAGGCGATTGGCAAGTCGAGGGCGCCGAAGCGGAAGCAGCCAGGTCGTACACGGTAATGTTCACCGCTGTGGCCGCAATGCCGACCGAGTTTGGGCGGTTCAACGATAACCACGCCGGCGCTGCTTAGATTGACGACTGCAGCGCCGGCCTTCAAACAGCTTCCAGAAAGGAAGTCAAAGAAACAATGGTTAAACAGAACGAACAATTCGTGGACGTAGAGACGGTTGCCAAGTTCCTGAAAGAGACGCGCCGGTATGTGCTTTATTTGGCCAGGACCGGCGCGATCAGGTCGTATCCGCTTTCGGGACGCCGTCGCATCATCCGGAAATTCAGGATTTCGGAAGTAGCGCGCGATCTGGTCGGCCGGCACCGTAAGATCCGCCGAAAGCAGAGCAAGGTCGCCAGTAAAGTGGCGTAGAAGGTCTGGAGAAATGAGCAGGCGCCCCGCCGAGCATCGCGTTGGCGGCCGAGCGGCAGAACGGGCAGGACGGCGGGGGCAGGTGGGTGTGGTCGCGTGGTCGGCGGGTTTGCCGGGCGGGGGCAAAATAGGGGGGAAGAGGCGGTTCGCAGCCTTATATATGGTGGTTGACCCGGATAAACCGCCTATTGATCCGGGTGAAAAAGCATAGATTCGCGGCCAAACGCGCGCTGGAGGTGGACTTCTCCGGCATCTTCCGGAGTCAATTCCAGACGCATTTACCGCCGGCACGGAAACCGCTGACTGGATGCCCCCTGCTGAACCGGCTTCTCCTTATCGTTCCGCACCTTTGCCAAGTCACGCTACTTGCCTGCATTGCAAATCTCATCTGAAGCCGACTGCGGCCTATGGTTTGCGGCGTATATGCAGACGTATCCGGAACGTGATTTGCGCCGATTGAGCGCCGTCTCCAGCCTGCCCGATCTTCAGCGAGTCATGATGCTGGTCGCGCAGCGTACTGGCAAGATGCTCAACCAGGCCGACCTGGCTTGCGACGCTGCACTCAGCCATCCGGCGCGCACCGGTCTCTGAACCTTCTGGAGACCGGTTGCCTGATCACACGCATTCGCCCGTAGTCCATCAACCCATCGGCCGCGCTCGCCAAGACGCCAAAGCTGCTCTGGACAGACTGCGGCCTTGCCGCATTGCTTGCCGGAATCAGGTCGTCCGTCGACGTGTCGGCCCGCATGAACGCAGGATTCTGGCTGGAGCAGGCCCTCTTTCAGACACTGGAGACGTGGCGCTCGCTCGATTCACAGCAACCCAGGTTGTACTATCGGCGCGCCCGCTCGAAGAGGGAATCTTCGCCCTGGCCCGGGGATGGCTGGTCCCAAAGACCGACCTGTAACCGAAGCCTGGTACCGATCCAGGGCATCCATCTATTGGTATAGGACAATTCCGCAATGGCTTCGTTTGTGAACCATGACATTATCGGGATGAGTTATTGCCTGTCCCGCATGGTACCTACAACAGCGCGCGAATGGTTTTTTCTACCCAGCTATAACCGATTCTCTCCTGCTCCAGGCGCAGATTCATCTGGATACGATTTTCTCGGAGCGCATTATAGAGTTCGCACTCGCGCGGCGTCAGGCGCGGTAAATCGTGGCTGGCCTGCTTTTCTTCCCGCCCCCATTGAGACTGAAATGCAAACAAGGTCTCGCGATCCATCAACAACGACTGCACGCCATCCAGTTGGGCCCGCAATTGATCCAGAATGGCGAAGCCGTGCGTATCGATGTCTCCCCAATAATGCACGGAAGCCTTTGAGAGCCACTCGACGCCGCGCAGCATCTCGAAGCCATAGCCAGCGCCAAAAAGCACGATGCTGTTTTCCGCGTTGGGAAAGGCCAGATAATTGATCTCATTCTCGGTAATGAAGACGCGGGAAACGCCAGGATCGATTTCCGCGAAACTCTTGCTGTCGAGGGAAATGTCGGGACCGGTGGCGCCGGGCAAAATCGTCAAGCGTGGATCGAGGAGGCGAAAACGAACACGCGTTCGTTTGCCGAGAAAACCATAACGCTTCTCGAATTGACTCGCGCCCGTCGCTGTGAAATCGATGGCCTCCGGAGGCAGAACAATATCGAATAGCTCCGTCAGAATGCCGCGATGCGCTTCGATGAATTTCGAATGAACGCCGGGAATGTCAACCTGCCGCAAATGCAGCGCCGGCATTGGATTCGAACGAATCCACGCGACAATTTCCAGAAATCGATCCCACTCCGCAGCGTGTTCCAGAGCACGTAACGGACGCCGAGCCAGCCAGTCAAGGAGCATCGGTTGACGCTGGCGCGTGGCATCCAGAATTGCCAGAAAGCGCTTCGCCTCCTTCTGCCTGGCAATCAGCTTAAGTGCATCCTCAGCGCTATCGATCCAGACCTCGTCGGGGAGGGAGTTGGCACCGTGGACTCTATGCCTGACCTCGCGCAGTACGATCCGGCAGCAGGACGTTTTGCGAAGCTCCTGCATCCACGCGCGCACCTCCCCAAAGCCATCGCGCAAATCGGACGCAGTGGGGGATTTCAGCACCAGACGCCGAGGAAACAACGGCGCGACGGAAACAAACGAAGAGAGGATTTCGCCCCGTTCCCAGAGCTTGTTGACTTGCGCAACAAGATCGTCCGGCATCGTCCAGCGGGAGGTTCCGCGCATTGTCTCAGTCCTCGCTCATCACTGTTTCCGCACGCTCTTCGACTTGCCGGACAATGGCCGCATTGATTCCATAGCGGGCTTTCTCCGCGCGGTATTCCTCGATGGAGAGGTTACGCAGTTTGGAGCAGCGGCCATCCTCATTCTGTACAAATCCCACGCTGCGCACAAACGGCTCGATCACATGTATCTTCTGCAGCGGCGTAGCCACAAGCAGCTGCAACTTCAACTCGGAGAAAAGGCTGAGCGCGTATTGCGCCGAGACCTCCGACCCGCGCGCGAAGGCTTCATCGAGCATGACGAAACGAAAGGATCGCGTTCGCGCCAAGCCTCGCTCCAGGCCGAATTGGTAGGTCAGGCTTGCCGCCAGAATCGTATAGGCCAGCTTTTCTTTCTGTCCTCCCGATTTGCCTCCCGAGTCGGAGTAGTGCTCAAATTCGACGTCCCCTTCGCGCCATCGTTCGCTGGCGGCAAAGACAAACCAGTTGCGCACATCGGTGACGCGCGCGGTCCACTGGCGATCCAGATCCGCTGTCCCTTGACGGCCGCGGAACCTCTCTACAATTTTCTTCACCTGAAGAAACTTGGCTTCGGAATACTGCATCTCGTCCGAACCGGTGAGTGAGCCCTCGGTGCAGTCGCGCAATTCCGCCCGGAAATCGCGAATCTCCACATCGCCTGTGGTCTGTGCCTCCAACGCGATGTACCGGTTCGGGTTGTAGTCGATGTGCGTCAGAGACTGGTTGATGCGCGCGATTCGATCTTTGATCGTCTCTCGTTCGCGATGCAGTTGCGACTGAAAGTTGGCGATCTCGCGGATGGTGTTCTCGTTCAGCAACTCCTTGAACTTGGCTTCGAAGCGGGGCAGGTCGTCCGCTTGCAACCCGGCGAGCATCCTACGATATTCGCCGCCCGCTTCGATATGGACATCGACTTCGCTGGTCTCCAGTTTGAACTCGTCCTTATAGGCGCTCATGGCCTTGATGATCTTGTCGCGCAGACGCGCAATTTGCTTGTCTTCGGCTTCGATCTTGTCCTGCAGATGCTTGCGCACCGCGCGCTCGTCATTCTCGCAGGACTCGACGGTGGTCTGGTGACCGGGTAGGACCTCGGCACGCAGTCTGGTGATTCTCTCCGCGAAGCGAGCGGCGAGTTTATCTGCCGAAGCAACCGGGAGAGCAACAGCGAGAAGACTGTTGGCGGAGTCGATTCTCTGCGTTGTGGCGCCAATCCTTTTCTGCAAATCGTCTCGTTCCGCGACTGCTTTCTCCAGGCACGCAACAATCTCTCTCAGCTGACCCGCAAGCAGAGCGAGCTTGTCCGAAGCGGCTTCGAGCCTTCCTTTCTCCTCGCTCAACCGCTGCGCTTCGATCACCAGCGATCCCCAGTCGAGATCGCGGAAATCGCGGTATTCTCCCAGCTTTGAGAGCGTATTCAACCGCTCGGCGAGTTGCCTCTGTTCATGCAAAAGCGTGGCCAGCGCGCCGCCCCTCTCGGCGATATAGGTTTCCATCTTCACACGCTTCTGCGTCAAGGCCGCGATCTTGGCGGCGTTCGTCCAACCCAGCACATAACGCGTGCGGTCATCCAGGCGATAGCGATCGTCTTTCTCATGGCGTTCGCCGCGGCTTTTGATTTGTCCCGAGCGCGTGATGGCGCGCGATTCCCGTCGAAACTGTTCCATGTCCGGCGCGCAAACATAATCGAAACGCTGCGCCATCTCCCGTTCCATCCAGTTGTAGAACGGAGTATCCCGCTTGATTTCCAACTTGCGCACCAAGGAGTTGGCTTGCAGGTTCAGCCGCTCCGGCGCCAGGTTGGGGCGCACACGGTAGTAGACGAGACGTCCTTTCAATTGGGACTTCTCTACCCAATCGGAGACCCGCGCGTAATGGTCCTCATGGACCAGCAGAGAAAGTCCAAAGCTGCGCAAGACACGTTCCGCCGCGCCCTCCCAGATTCGATCGGCGGGGCGCATCTGTAGCAGTTCGCCGGCGAACGGCATTTCCTGCTCGGCCACATTCAGCGCCGCGCAGAGTTCGGCGCGCAACTTCACCTGCGACGGATCGATATTGCTGTTGCGGGCCTTGAGACTGGCTATCTCCGCGCACAGAGCGGCCTGTTCCTGTCTGCGCTGGTGAAGGTCCACTTCGCCGGCGGTGACGATATTCTGCAGATCGGCCTGCCGGTTTTGCGCCGCTTCGGTCCAGGTGTTGAGTTCCTGCTGCTGGCGCAGGAAACTTTGTTCGTCGGAACCGGGAATCATCTCGATCGACCGCGCCAACTCCGCATACCGCGCGGCCTTTTCCTTGCGCCTGTTCTGCTCGGCGATATTCTGCTTGATTTCATGAGCCAGCCGCTCGATGCGATCGCCGCCGTTCTCGGCGATGGACCTTCTCAATTCGCTCTCTTCGCCGCGCAGGTTGGAACAGCGCTCTTCAATCCGATTGAAATGCGCATTCTGGCGATCCAACTCGGCCTTCAGCGCCGCGATGCGCGTCTTCAGCAACTCCGCCTTCAAGCCCGCAAAGTAGGCCTGCAGCGACTCGCGGCAGGAACGCAGTTCCACGATTTCGCCATCGAGAACCCGATGGCGCTCGCAATCTGCAACCAGCGGGGTTAGCAGTTCGATCTGCCGCTTGGCCTTCAGCACCGAGTCGTGCGCACGGTGCAGGTCATCGAAATGCTCGATCAACGCCTTGATGCGTGTCTCCACGTCGAACGGCTCCAACATATGCGCGCGTACAAAGCTGGTCAGGTTGTCCACCGACTTCATCGAAACGGCCTGATGAAAGAGCTCCATTGCCTGCTCGTTTTCAATGCCCAGACGACGCCGAAACCAGGCTCCATAAGGCGGAAAGCTATCGAAGACTTCCGTGCCGGAGTCGCGAAGGCGCTTTTTGAAGCGGGTGATTTCCGCGTTGAAGCTGGCGAAATCCTTCTCGATCGACATCTCGCGCTCAGCACAAGCAAAAAGCCGCTGCGGCTGAAGCTGGGTGTCTGTCAACCAGAACACCTGGGCAAGAGTGACCGTTATTGCGTGCTCGCTGTCACGGAAGACGGCCAGAATCACCGAGAAGCTGTGGCTATCGCGCAGCGCCACCGGCTTGGCGCTGGCCCCTGCATCGCTACGCTCCGATTTGTAGTGGCCCATCACATAGGAGCGCAGGGTGCGCTCTCTTGTCTCCGCGCCTGCCGCGCGGTTGTAGGCCACACGGTGCGCGGGCAACAGCAGGGTGGTCATGGCGTCCACCAGCGTCGATTTACCCGATCCAATGTCCCCGGTCAGCAACGCATTTTGGCCATCCAGATGCAGCGTCCAGATGCGCCCGTCGAAGGTGCCCCAGTTGAGAACCTCCAGGCGGTGCAGGCGAAATCCGCTCTGCAACGGCTCCCCGGTCGAGGCGATCGAGTTGCTTCCGAAGTCACTCATCCCCGCCGCCTCCCGGGCTCGCTTGCAGTTGCGCCTGATATGCCGCCAGCCGCTGATCGAATTCCGCAAGCCACTGCGCATCCACGAACGCCTTCAGGATACGCATCACTTCGTATTCCGCTTGTCCACCTGCAGAAGCAGCGCTTGGTTTCAGACGCCGCACGAAGCCCAGTTCCACAACCTTGTCGATGTGCCTTTCGATCTGATCGACAAGCTTGGAGTCGTTGGTTGACTCCGGCAGAAAGACGCGGACCAGCGCGACGATTTCGTCCCGGCTCAGAATCAGCCGCGTGTCGCCTCCGCCCGCATCGAATTCCGCGAGCTTTCTGCGCAGCAACGCCAGCAGCAGGCTCACCGGGAAAGAAAGCGGACGCCGGGCAATCAGCCTTGGCAGCTTTTGTTCTTCATCCTCCGCTTCCGCGCGTGATCGCAGGAAAGCATAGCCCTCCGCCTCATCCAGCTGCAGCGTGAGCCCTAAGACGGCGAAGTAATCCCGCACCCCGGCCTGCAGGTTCAGCAGCGCGTTCCAGAGCCGCGGATCGTCGGCACGATAAAGAACGCCCTTCAGCAGCGGGATCGCAAGATGCGAAAGCTGGAAGGTCTCGGTCGATACTGTCTTTTCTGCTTCTGTCATCGGAATCGAGAGTAAATCACGCGGGGCATTCGGCTGCGTTTGGCGTGCATCTGGCCATCCGCCCCCAGGCTTTGCCATTGAATCAGGTCAAGGGCGTCTTCGTCGATCTTGCATTGGAACGAGTCGTCGGTCAGTTGTAAATAGGCCAGCAACTCGGCCAATCCGAATTCCAGCGGGCGCAATTGGCAAAGCTCGCGCAGCGTGACCTGCGCTTTGTTCCGCAGTGTCTGCCGCACATGGCTCGCCAACTCTTCCTTTGGAATGACAGTTTGAGAAAACAACACCGCCGTATCCACGTCCGCATCTCCATGCATCAGCTCTTCCCCGGCAAAGCTGGGCTTGCTCGCGGCAGTGAACAAGGGACGCTCCATGAGCAGTTCAATCTCAGCCGCTGTGCCGGCAATGGTCATGCCAAGCGCCGTGAGCTGTGCATCGCGCAGCTTGAGAGCTTTCGCTTCGATGCCGCGCAGGATGTCCATGATGCGCCGGTTCTCCAGCCACACCTGGTCGTCCAGGAAGCGCCTCAATTGCTTGCTCAGTTCCGCCACTGTGCGCTGCGTATGTTCGCCCGCCTCAAGCCAGTCGTAGTGGATCCGGCGCAGGCGGCTGTCCGGTCTGGATTCGGCCACCGCAGGTAATTGCAACACGCGATCCAGCAGCGCAGTCAGTTCCTGCTGGCGGTCGGTGGACATGAGGAAGTCCCAGAAGGCGCGAAAACTTCTTCCCTGGTCCGACCCGGCGATGGCATCCCGCTGGCCAATGATTTCCTCGAGAAGAGCGCCTTTGCCGCCGTCCCACAGCGCAATCCGTTCGCGCACCCGCCGGTCCAGACCACGAAAATTCTGCTCGACTTCGCGAAAATCCGCCAGTAACTCCCGCGCCACCTGCACGAACTGCTGAAAACGATCACGCAGCGCCGTGTCCTCCAGGATCGGAAAGTCGCCCGCCGCGACCCGCGCCATCTCCGCCGAGATCTCATCCCGCCGCCGTCGCAACTCCGCAAGACGAGCCTGCGGATTGGTCTCGGCGCCTTCCTTGATCTGCCGCAGCAACTCAAACAAGGTCAGCAACCGCGACTCGGTGCCGACAAAGGAACGCTCGCCCAGCGAAGCGAGCCACCCAAGCGCCTTCTCCGTCGCCGGTGTCAGATCGAAATAGGGCTCATCCTCTCCCTGGCGGTAAAACTTGCGCAGCCAACCCTTATCCGCCGAAGCCCAATCGTTCAGATAGTGAAGTGCCGGCTTGGGAAAGCTGCCTTCTCCCAACTGCTGGCGCAGAGAGAAAAGCTCGTCTTCCAGCGCTTCCGCAAGATCGGCCTGCGATATGACTCGGACATTCGGCGTAACAAACACCCGATACAGAAAACTGGCGACCAGCGATGCATGGTCCGAGCACAGCAGCCGCCACGCCGGATGGCTCTGGCGCATGCGGTCAAGGGTTGAATAATCGAGCTTCATCCGCCGCAAATCCTCTTCTATCCCTTTGATTACTCCTGGACGATAGCGTAAGGATCTAACCTGCGCTGAATCTATGCTATTGCAGAACTCTTCACGACGACAGCGGCCGGACCAGTTCGCGACGCGAACTTTGAGATTGAGGCTCTGGCGACGGGTGCGAAGGCTGCTCCCAAGACACGATAACGCAATCGGTAGCTCTTTTTGCTGCCGCTTCCCAAGGCTGGGGAGCAATGGGACATAATACCCAGCCCTCACTCTGACCAAAGCCGTCCGAAGGGAACCCCATGCAGGTTGCTGGCAAATGGAATGGTCTCTGTCCCAGCGTAAAGAACCACGCCGCGGACCCAGTTCTTGCCTGCAGCGCTTGCCAGAGCCTGCAACCCGCGTACATCGTTGCTTCCCAGTGTTGCCGAGGCTTTAATCTCCACTCCGACCACTCTTCCGGCGCGGTCTTCCAGGACCATGTCCACTTCCTGGCCGGATGCGGTGCGCCAGAAGAAGAGTTCCGGCTGCGTGGCGCTCCATGTGGATTGCTTACGCAACTCCATGACCGCAAAGTTCTCCAGCAGCGCGCCGGCCAGGTTTCCTTCTGCTTTTAGGCGCTCCAGGGTCACGCCCTGCAAGTAGGCGAGCAGCCCGGAGTCGTTCACATAGACCTTTGGGGTCTGAATCACCCGCTTGCCGAGGTTCCGTGCCCAGGGGCGCAGCAACTGGACAAGGAAGGTCGCCTCCAGCAGGGCAAAGTAGCGCTTCAAGGTCGTCTGCGGAAGGCCAACAGTTCGCGACAGGTCGGCGAAATTGAGCAAACCGGCGGCGCGCGTGGCGACAACGGAGAGCAGGCGAGGAACAGCCGTCACGTCGCCAAGATTCGCCAGATCGCGAATATCTCGCTGAAGGATTGTCAGGATATAGGACTGAAACCAGGCGTCGCGCCTTGCAGGGCTCATGCGCGCTACGGCGAGAGGATATCCACCGGCCAGAACAGCGTCCAACAGTTCGGCCCGCGATGGCGAGGCGGCCACTCCCGACCAGCCAACGGGCTGCCGGGAAAACAGCGTGTCCACAAAGCTCTCTCTCACCCCACGCATTTCTCCCTGGGAAAATGGCCAGAGGGTCAAAACCTCCATACGCCCCGCCAGGGATTCGGACAACCTGGGCAAGAGCAGCACATTCGCGGACCCGGTGAGCAGAAATGTTCCAGGTTGCCGGTTCCGGTCAATGGCAGCCTTGATCACCGGAAAGATCTCGGGGACATGCTGCACCTCATCGAGCGTGACAGGGGTGTTCAGACCGGCAACGAAACCGTTGGGATCGTTCTTGGCTGCTGCCAGGATGCCTGGATCGTCGAAAGTGAGATATTGCCGGCTCTGCTTGGCCAGATTCGCCGATTGCACCAGGGTGCTTTTCCCGGTCTGACGAGCGCCGTTGACCAGAACGGCTGGCGAATCTGCCAGCGCCTCGATAAGTTTATCGGCAAGGTGGCGTTGAATCATGATGGCATTATCGTCCACAGCGTGGATGATAATCAACCATATTATGGACGATTATACGATCCGTAGTTCTTTGCCAGCCTGCGCAGTGAGTAATTATTGCCCCCGCGCGAATGAAAAACTGACTCAGGCGTCGGGATTGAGGATGGTTCGGCAGAGGGTAAAACGAGCGGTACCGAAGCGAGCGGCTCCGGAATGATTAGGACAATTGGCATTCGGCGCTCATCGGTTACAGTGTGGATATAGATTGTGGATAGTTTCTCCCCAAGGAGCGGCGGCCATCGGCCGGTAACTGAAGCCGATCTGCTCGTCAACCTTCGGGGCTCCAGGGAAAGGATCGGTATGCGATTCAGCGGTTCACGGGCGGTTTCACGCAGGCTAGGATGTTTGCTTTTGTCGGCGTTCTTTTTCATTTTGGCCTCCGGCCGGCTTTCAGGCGAGACGCCGCAGTCTCTGTCGTCTGGCGATTCTTCGACAGATTGCGGTTCCGGCGTCTACGGTTCGCCGTATATTCCCGTCGATAGCTGGATCTACCCGGCTGCTTTACGGCTTTTCTCGCTGGGTTTTGCCGACTCCGGCTACCTCGGGATGCGTCCCTGGACGCGGGCCAGCCTGAACCACATCCTGGATGAAACCTCCGACAAGTTGGAAAGCGCTGAAACGGAAGGCAACAATCCCGGCTTTGCCGAAGCGCAGGACATCTACATGGCATTGCGCCGCGAGTTGAAGGGCAATGGCCAGAGCAACTGCCCGCAGCAAGCTGCCAGCTTGGAGTCGATTTACTCGATGGCGCGCGGAATCAGCGGCACGCCTCTGCGCGACAGCTTCCACCTCGGTTCAACCATTGTCAACGATTACGGCCGCCCCTATGCAAATGGCGTCAATAGCTATTCCGGTGTAAGTGGCTACGCCTCCCATGGTCGGTTTGCAGCCTACGCGCGGACGGAGATTCAAGGGAGCCCGTCGGCCCCGGGATATTCCCTCGCCCAGGCAGAAGCGCTCGCCTCACTAGATGGCACGGCATATTATCCTCTGGGCAATGGTGTGCAAACCTATTTTCCCCAGGCCACGATTCCACTTGGTCCGATTTCTTCGTCCGGCAATGTCCGCGTGATGGAGGGTTATGTCTCCGCAGATGTCCTGAACCACGTGTTCTCATTTGGTAAGCAAGATGAGTGGCTGGGGCCGGGGCAGGGCGGAGCGATGGCCTACTCGTCGAATGCCGAGGGGGTTTATGCGTTCCACATCAACCGCATCGAGCCGCTGCGCGTACCTCTGCTCTCTACGGTGACCGGGCCTTTCCGTTACGAATTCCTGGTCGGAAAGCTGCGCGGCCATACGTACATCCCGAACCCGAACTACCCCGGCGCGGGCCAGCCCAACGTGATCAGTCCCGGAGATCCATGGGTGCACCTGGAGAAGATCAGCTTCAAACCAACTCCCAATGTCGAGTTCGGGTTTGAACGCACCGTAATCTGGGGTGGAAAGGGCCACGAGCCCATCAACCTCAAGTCCTTTCTGCGCAGCTTTTTCAGTACCGTCAATGTCACCGGTGCCGTCAAGGACGGCAACACGGACCCTGGCGCGCGTTTCGGCGCCTTCGACTTCAGTTATCGACTGCCGTTCCTGCGCAACTGGCTCACCCTCTACACCGACTCCGAATGCCACGATGACGTCTCACCCCCCAGCGCGCCGAAGCGGGCTGCCTATCGGCCTGGGCTCTACCTGTCGCACTTTCCCGGATTCCCGAAACTCGACCTGCGTCTGGAAGGCGTCTCGACAGATCCCCCATCGACCCGCAGTGTCCAAGGCTCGTTCATGTATTGGGAGTACATGGCGAACCAGGGCTACACCAACCAAGGCAATCTTTTCGGCGACTGGATTGGGCGGGAAGACAAGGGCGGGCAGGCTTGGACAACCTGGCACCTGAGCCCCGATGAATGGATCCAGGGCGGTTTTCGCCGGCAAAAGGCGGCCAAGGATTTCATCCCAGGCTCAGCTGTCCAGTTCATTCCTGGCACGACTCAGCTCGTTCAAGGGGGCACCACGCTGGACGATGTGAACCTGCAAGTCGTCAAGCGCATCCGAAAGAGCTTTGAAGTCAATGGCAACTTTGTAGTTGAGCATTGGAAGGCACCGTTCTACATGCCGGGCGAGCAAACTGTAACCAGCACCTCCATCCAACTCACCTGGTTTCCCGACCGTAAGGTGAGCTTTTAATCAGGGCCCCTACAAAGGGCAGTCCCCCGGCCAACGGAGCGCATCTTACCCGTTCTGATCATGCGTGGGCGCTTGCGTGATTTCGTCCTCAGAAGTGGGAACAGCCACGCGGCTGGGTTCGGAGGGAACTGTCGGGGCATTGCGCAACTTCGACGAACTCTATCCCCAGCCGAATGGCGAATCGGCGTTGCAGCAGCTTCAGATCCAGCTTGCCGAGCCGCTTCCCTTTGATTGAGACGAGGTGAATCTTGCCGAGTACAAACCCTTGGCGGCCGAGTGGCAGGATTGGGAGCAGGTTTGCGCAACCTGTATGAGCTGCGCAGTGCTGATTTTTGATCACCTCAACAATGCCTGATCGGGAGTAGTTCTCCAAACTCGCTACCCCTGAAAAGAAACAAATCTTGATTAAGCCGCCAGCGGGGTGATCTGCACGTCGAAACCGAGGTTGTGCAACCGGTTGACGAGTCGCAGAACGTGTTTGCCTTTGGCTTGGCTGTCGAAGTGAT
>Ga0181517_10000658_pt1 | contig 44780 bp, 33 predicted proteins | sample PEATcosm2014_Bin_31_FD_119748 | JGI IMG/M metagenome (GOLD analysis project Ga0181517, IMG submission 119748) | Peatland microbial communities from MTU Mesocosm Facility, Houghton, MI, USA - PEATcosm2014_Bin01_30_metaG | ecosystem: Environmental > Terrestrial > Soil > Wetlands > Peat | place... | reverse complement strand
CTGGCCAAGGGATAAAGGACAGGGATCAGGGGGCAGAGATCGGGGATCAGATTCTCTGCGCTGAATTTGGATTCGTGGTTTCCCAGGTCTCAGAAGCGAGACCTGGGGCACCCAGCATCTGGTTAATCTGCAAATCTATTCACGTACGAAGTACCGGCTAGCTAACTTGTCTATTCAACGCCCATCCTGGCTCCCCAATTATCTGCCTGAACTCGACGGCCTGCGCGGGCTGGCGATTCTGGGGGTGGTCTTCTATCACTCCTCGCCGCGGTTCGTGGGGACGTGGATGTACGGCGCGGTGATCTGGGGTTGGTCCGGGGTGCTGCTCTTCTTCGCGATGAGCGGGTTCCTGATCACGTCGAACCTGCTGATGACCAGGACCAAGCCGCATTACTTTCATAACTTTCATGCGCGCAGGGTGCTGCGGGTTTGGCCGGTGTATGTGCTGGTGCTGGTGGTCTGCTACTGGCAATCGCCATGGTTCATCGGCCCGCAACCGTGGGATGCGATCAAGGCTGCGCCGTGGCTGGCTTACATCTTCTTTGTGCAAAACCTCTTTCATCTGGCGCTGCCTGCGGTCCTGGGGCCCACGTGGGCGCTGGCCATCGAGGAGCAGTACTACTTTGTGTGGGCGCCGCTGGTGCGCTTTCTCAAGCAGCCCTGGATGCTGGCTACGGCACTGGGTGCGGCGCTGGTGTGCTCGCCGCTATTGCGTCATTTGAACCCGATGTGGCTGTGGGGATTGCCGACCCACACGCTCATCAAGCTGGACGCGATCGCCTTGGGCAGCCTGCTGGCGCTGGGCATGCACACACTCCCGCTCGGCCGCAAAGCCTGGCTGGGCCTGGGCCTCGCGGGCTTTGTGCTGGGCTTTGGCGCTGCGGCGACTTACGCCGGCGGGACATCTCTACTGGACACGGCACTGGCCCTGGGCTTTGCGGGCGCGGTCACGGCGACGATGACTACCACAGGTTCGCGGAATCCTTTGAGCTTCCTGCTGCGGCGCGGACCGCTGCCATTCTACGGGCGCATCAGCTACGGCCTCTACATGACGCACATCATGGTCTTTGTCTTCTTTGGCTGGGTGGACGACAAGCTGACCCCTTATGGCATGACCGGCAATCTGGCCATTGTGGCGTTCCGGCTGGCGGCGACGACGGCGGTGGCGACGATGCTATGGTATGGGTTCGAGTCGCGGATTCTGAGGCTGAAGAAGTACTTTTAGTTGCGGTAACTCGAATTCAGGTTCAGTATGGAATCATCTTTTTTCGCTCACCTGAGTAGATTTAGGAAGTTATCATGACTTTCCTGCGTTTTTTTCTTCTGCTTTCCGCCGCAACGTTGCTCCCTGTAGTTCATGCCTCCGCCAGCCAGAAGCACAATGCCGGTCAAGGTGTCCCGGTTGCGGAATCGGCAGCGCCGGCACAGACAGGCACTACCCTGCACGCCAACGCGAGGCTCGTGCTGCTCGATGTCGTAGTCACGGACAAGGGCGCGGCAATCCACGGTATTGACCGGCAGCGGTTTCACGTTTATCAGGATGGCCATGAGCAACCGCTTGCCTTTTTCGAGGAGCACAGTAGCGCAGGACCTCATCTTGCGGCCGCGCGTCCGGCCATGATTCCTGCCTCACTGCCTTCGCATACTTTTACTAACTTGCCGCGAACCGCCGACTCGACGGCAGTGAACGTTTTGCTGCTCGATGGGTTGAACACGCCTCTGTCGAGCCAGATGAATGTCCGGCGCAACATGCTTGAATACGCGTCTACCGTGCAGCCCGGCGCGCCGATGGCTATCTTCACCCTTTCCTCGCGGTTGCGCATGCTGCAGGGCTTCACATCGGACCCGGCGGCGCTTGCAGCCGCTTTGAAGGCCAGTGGCGGAGGCCAGCAATCCGTCATCCTGGATGGACAAAACGGATCGATTCTCCCTCCGCTCTCCGCTTTCATCGGATCGGACCCCAGACCGTCAAGCCAGGCTACCGCGGCCACCATGAGGCAGTTTGAAGCCGACAACGGCACTTTCCAGGTCGACACGCGGGTGCGCATCACGTTGGACGCCATGCGCCAGCTTGCCCGCTACCTCAGCGCCATTCCAGGCCGCAAAAACCTCATCTGGTTTTCCGGTTCGTTTCCAATCGTTGTTGGGGACAACGTGGCGCTCGACGACGCGGGCTCAGCGCTGCGGAATTTCACCACCGAACTGCGGGAGGCAGGCGAACTTCTGTCGGAATCCCGCGTCGCCGTGTACCCGGTGGACGCCGGCGGCATGATGATTTCGCCTTCCTATGGCGTTGCTGACAGCACGACTGCCCTGATTGCCAAAAACACCGATGCATCGGCTGGAACCTCAAGGGGAATGGCCGGCGTGGACGCGACCTTCCGCAACCGAACTTTCCAGAATCACGTTTCAATGACCCAACTGGCAGAGGCAACCGGAGGCAAAGAGTACTTCAACACCAACGGATTCAAGGAAGTGGTGGCAGACGCCGTCGATAACGGTTCGAGCTACTACACGCTGGCTTACGTACCCCGGTCAGAGATGAATGGACACTTCCGCCGCTTCAAGGTTCGCATCGATGACGCTTCATTCAAACTTGAATATCGCGCCGGTTATTTTGACGACCCCATCGACAAACCATCCTCCCATCGTCCCGGCGAAACCAGCCTGATCGATGCAATTGCGGCCCACGGCGCGCCGTCGTCCACGCAGATAGTGTTTATGGCCCGGGTGCTGGACTCAAGCGATCCGGTGCTCGCCACTCAAAAACTGCCGGAAGGGCCGGCTGGCGCGGACGCCGCAAAGATCAAAAAGCCCTCCCGGCGCGCCATTGTGGACCTGCGCGTGGATACCGGCGGCCTTTCGTTCAATTCTGCGCCCGATGGCGCGCGGCTGGGCAATATCGAAACCACGCTGGTTGCCTACGACCGCGACGGCAACCGCGTCAATTTCCTTGACCAGGCGCTCGAGCTCACTCTGAAACCAGAGGCCTATGCCCGCGCACAGTCGTCGGGCATCCCGCTGCGACTGGCTCTCGACCTGCCAAAAGATCCTGTGTATCTGCGTATCGCGCTGCGCGACATCAACTCAGGACATGCCGGATCGTTTGAAGTCCCGGTGCTGGTTGAGAGCAGGTAGGCCAACGCCCGAGGCGCTGCGTTTACCGCGGCCATCGCCCCACGATTACGAAAAGCGCCAGCAGAAACAGCGTGACGGCAGGCGCGGCCGACTCGTTGCGGCGCGCGTGGTAGATACCCGCCAGCACCATAATGCTGGCCAGACCAGCGGCTGCCAGGCGAACGATCAGGTGCGCGGGCGTCAGGGTGCCGGGCGTCAATACACCGAGCGCGCCGGCAATCTCAGCCAGGCCGATCAAAGCGGCAAACCCGCGCGAGACACCTGCGGCGCGACCATTCGATCGAGCCTCCACCTTGGCGATCACTTTATCGTAGGCGAAGAGCTTGCCACCCCCGGTGAATAGAAAAATGCCCCCCAGCAGAATCTGTGCAATCCACAGCAAACTGTTCATGGCTCGACTTGCCCCCTTGGCCGTTTCCCGACTGCAACCGTTTGGTGTAGTTCACCTTCGCCGGCAGCACTCGATTGAACCCCGGAAAGCACCGGGGTGTCAAGCCCGGTCAGGAACATCCTTCCCAACGATCAATAGAGGACAATGGAATCGGCGGAGTTCGATCCCACAACGTGGACCCACTTTTCATCTAACTGTGACTTCAATCACCCCCGGCTCTAACCCGCGGCTGGTAGGCTTTTTGAATCACGTAACCTCCCATGCGAGGTACATTATGCGCGAAGCATCCTTATCGGAAGAGAAGACCGCTGCAGCAGCCGGCAGCGGTCCATTGAGCCCTGAAGAGTTGGCCAGGATGAACGCCTACTGGCGCGCGGCCAATTATCTCTCTGTTGGCCAAATTTATTTGAAAGACAATCCACTGCTGGAACGGCCGCTCACCCTGGACGACGTGAAGCCGCGCCTGCTGGGCCATTGGGGCACCACGCCGGGACTCAACTTTCTCTATGTTCACTGGAACCGGCTGATTCGCGAACGCGACCTGGACATGCTCTACGTGATTGGCCCAGGGCACGGTGGGCCGGGCCTGGTGGCAAACACCTACCTTGAGGGCTCGTACACCGAGATCTATCCCCACATCGAGCAAAATCGGGACGGCATCAAGCGGCTGTTCCGGCAGTTCAGTTGGCCCTACGGCATTCCCAGCCACGTGGCGCCGGAGACACCGGGATCGATTCACGAAGGCGGCGAACTGGGCTACTCGCTGGTGCATGCTTACGGAGCGGCATTCGACAATCCCAACTTGATTGTGGCCTGCGTGGTGGGCGACGGCGAGGCGGAGACAGGACCGCTGGCCACAAGCTGGCACGGAAACAAGTTCCTCAACCCGCTGAGGGATGGAGCGGTGCTGCCCATCCTGCATTTGAATGGCTACAAGATTGCAAACCCGACGATTCTGGCGCGCATTCCCCATGCAGAACTCGAAAGCCTGATGCGTGGCTACGGGTACGAGCCCTTCACGCTGGAAGGCGACGACCCGGCGGTGATGCATCAGCAGGCTGCCGCGGTGTTTGACACCATGCTGGACCGCATTGCGGAAATCCAGAGGACTGCCCGCAATTCAAGTCCAAAAGGTGAGAGTGCGGAGCACCGGCCGGCGTGGCCGATGCTGATTATGCGCACGCCCAAAGGCTGGACGGGGCCGAAGTTTGTCGACGGAAAGCCTGTCGAGAATACGTGGCGCGCTCACCAGGTGCCGTTTGCCGAATTGCGCGAAAAGCCCGACCACCTGCGGCTGCTTGAAGACTGGATGCGCAGCTACAAACCGGAAGAACTGTTCGACGAGAAAGGCGCATTTCGTGCCGATCTGGCCGACATTGCGCCCAAGGGGCGGCGGCGCATGGGCATGAATGCCCACTCCAACGGCGGGCAGTTGCTGGTGCCGCTCAAGGTGCCGAACTTCCGTGAATTCGCGGTGAAGATTGAGGGACGCGGCCAGGTTGATGCCGAGTCGACGCGCATTATGGGCCGCCTTCTGCACGCCGTGATGCAGGCCAACATGGAGCAGAAGAACTTCCGCGTTTTCGGTCCCGATGAGACGGCGTCGAATCGCCTCGACGATGTGATTACCGGCACCGGCAAGGCCTGGATGGCCAAGACGCTTCCGGTGGACGAGAACCTTTCAGAGACCGGCCGGGTCATGGAGATCCTCAGCGAGCACATGTGCCAGGGCTGGCTTGAGGGTTACCTGCTTACCGGGCGGCACGGATTTTTCAACTGTTATGAGGCCTTCATTCACATCATCGACTCGATGGTGAACCAGCATGCCAAGTGGCTGAAGGTGACACGCAACATTCCCTGGCGGAAACCGATTGCGTCGTTGAATTACCTGTTGAGTTCACTGGTTTGGCGGCAAGACCACAATGGCTTCAGCCACCAGGATCCCGGCTTCATCGACCACTTGTTGAATAAAAAGGCTGACGTAGTGCGCATTTATCTGCCGCCAGACGCCAACACGCTGCTCTCGGTCTCTGATCATTGCCTGCGCAGCAGAAATTACATCAATTTAATTGTGGCCGGCAAGCAGCCCGAGCCGCAGTGGCTCACGATTGACGAGGCCGTGGCGCATTGCACTACAGGGCTTGGTGTGTGGCCGTGGGCTTCGAACGATGCGGGCAATCCCGACGTGGTGATGGCCTGCTGCGGCGACGTGCCTACGCTGGAGGCGATGGCGGCTGTGAGCCTGCTGCGCCAGCGGATTCCGGATCTGCGCATTCGCGTGGTGAACGTGGTGGACCTGATGGCGCTGCAACCTCCCTCCGAACATCCACACGGATTGCCCGATGAGGAGTACGACCAGTTGTTCCCGGCTGCAACGCCGGTGGTGTTTGCTTTCCACGGCTATCCCTCGGTGATTCATCGGCTGACGTACCGGCGGCACAATCACGACAACATTCATGTCCGCGGTTACAAGGAAGAGGGCACGACAACTACGCCCTTCGACATGTGCGTACTCAATAACATTGACCGCTTTCAACTGGCGCTGGACGCAATCAAGCGCGTGCCGCGGTTGGCAGCGGACGTAGATGCGGCCGAACAGTGGTACTCCGAGAACATTCAGAAACACAAGCTCTATGTAGCGGAATACGGTGACGACCTGCCCGAAATCAGGGACTGGCGCTGGCCGAAAGACTGACCTTTGTAGTTTCCCAGGTCCCAAATTCGGGACCTGGGGCACCCAGCATTTGTGGTATTCCACCCTAACCGCAAAAACAAGGACGCGGCGAGAGTGGGACACCAACTGGCTTACTGACTTACTAACTCGCTGACTCGCTCAGCTACAACTCTTTGAGGTTTTCATTCATGTCTTCTTTGCCCGTATTGGTTTTGAATAGCGGATCTTCTTCCATCAAGTTTTCAGTTTATGAAGCCGGCAACGGCGAGCGGACCAGGCTCTTTGAGGGCGCGGTCGACGGCATCGGCACCGATCTGGGCAAGTTCTGGATCAAGGACGCCGGCGGCAAAAAGTTCGTAGACCAGACTCCGGCTGTGCCCACGCGCGCTGTGGCCTTCAAGATGGTTGCCGATGCTCTGCACTCCGGCGACTTTCCGGCCCCGGCTGCCATTGGCCATCGCATCGTCTGCGGCGGCCCAACCATTACTGAAAATCAGCTCATCACACCGCAACTCATCGACGAGATCGAGAGCTACTCGGCCCTGGCGCCGCTGCATACACCCATCGCCGTCTACATCATGCGCGAGGCGCTTAAGCTGTTTCCCGGCCTGCCCAACTTCGCCATTCTCGACACCTACTTCCACCGCACGCTGCCGGAAGTGGCCAAGCGCATGCCCATTCCAACTGAATACGTAAACATGGGCGTGCGGCGCTACGGCTATCACGGCATTTCGTACGAGTCCATCATTCACCAGTTGGAGCCCAACGTACCTGAGAAGCTTATTGTGGCGCACTTGGGCAACGGCGCCTCCATCTCCGCCATTCGCAACGGCAAGTGCCTCGATACTTCGATGGGCCTGACGCCTTCCGGCGGAATCATCAGCGGATCGCGGACCGGCGACATCGATCCCGGCGTGCTGATCTTCATCCTCAAAGAAATCGCCAAGACGACGCCGAACGCCGTTGAAGCCGCCGACAAACTGGAGACGGTGGTCAGCAAGAAGGCGGGCCTGCTGGGCGTGAGCGAACTCTCCAACGACATGCGCGACCTGCGCGACGCGATCAAGACCGGAAATGAGAAGGCGCGGCTGGCAGTGGACAAGTTCACCTGGACTATCGCCCGCTGGATCGGCAGCTATGTGGCCGAGTTGAACGGCCTTGACCTGCTGGTCTTCACCGGCGGCATTGGTGAGAACGACATTGCCGCGCGCGCCGAGATTTGCGCCGGGCTGGACGCGCTGGGGATCGTGGTTGATGCGGAGCGCAATAACGTTCGCGGGGAAGCTGTGATTTCGGCGGCGAACTCGCGGGTTACCGTGCGCGTGATCCCGCCGTTGGAAGACCTGATCATCGTGAACCACGTGGTGAGGCTCCTGGGAGCGTAAAAGCCGCGCGGCATTCTGGTTCAACGGCAAGGCCTTCCGATGTCTCGGGAGGCCTTGCCGTCTTTTGGGCCAACCAATTCCGACGCCAACTGGTTGGCCCGTGTTCTACACTGGTGGGTTCCATATGGAGCCTTCCTCTATGTCAACGATCGCCATTTCTGAAACTGCAAAAACGCTGCCCTCGCCGGCGCTGCGTCGCTTTGCGTGGGGCGTGCTGGCTTACTTCATCGCCGTCATCCTGTGGGGCACTCTGGTGCGCGCCACTGGTTCCGGAGCTGGATGCGGCAACCACTGGCCGCTCTGTAACGGCACTGTCATGCAGCACTCGGCCAGCGTCAACACGGTCATCGAGTTCACCCACCGCATCACCAGCGGGCTCTCGTTATTCGCTGTTCTTGGTTTGCTGGTCTGGACCCTTGCGGGTACGGTGCGCGGTCACCTGGCGCGCGCGCTCGCCGTGGTGTCAGTGGCGTTAACGCTGGTTGAGGCCGTTCTGGGAGCGCTGCTGGTCAAGCTAGGCTATACGGCGCAGAGCCAGTCGCCCATGCGGCCGGCCTTCCTGGCGTTGCACCTGACCAACACGCTGCTGCTGCTGGCGGCCATTACGCTCACTGCGCACCTGCTCAGCCGCAACAAGGGCTACATGCGCGGCAGCGTGCGGCTGGTTGCGCCCTTCGGCGCGGTGGTGGGCGTGGTGGTGGTGATGATCGTCGGCGTTACCGGGTCGCTGGCCGCGCTGGGCGATACGCTCTTCCCCGCGTCGTCGCTGGGCCTGGCGCTGGCGCAGGATTTCAGTGTCACCAGCGGCTGGCTGGTACGTTGGCGCTGGACGCATCCGGCCATCGCCTTCCTGGCCAGCATTGTTCTCATCTGGCTACTGGTGCGCGCCGCGCGGCACAAGACGCACTGGGACAATCGCAGCCTGTGCGCGGGAGTGCTGTTGTTGCTGGCGGCGGTGTATACGCTGGGATTGCTGGATGTGGTGCTGCTGGCGCCGCTCTGGGTGCAGGTGACGCACCTGCTGGCCGCGGACACGCTGTGGGCGGCACTGGTGGTGTTGACGGCGCGACTGGTACTGCAACCGAAAGAGCCGAATTAGCAGGATAGTGGGGTTCGAGGTATCCCACCCTGGCCGCAAACAGAGACGCGGCGAGGGTGGGGCACCCGCGTAGGACGGATGAGGATCATGGGCGCGGCGTCATTGATGACGGCTGGTCGTCCGCCGGGGTGGACGGCAGCAGACGATAGTCAAACCGATAAGAGTGAACGTGGCCGCCGGAATCCCAGCGATTATTCCAGTTCAATTGGTAGTCAAGGGACTGACTGTCCTGCGGGTACTCCTCAGAGTCGGGATAAGGGTAGGTGCTCATCTTGTGGAAAGGCAGTTGCGCGACGGTGAAGGGCGAGCCGTCCCACCAATCCATATCTTTCACGTAGCCGTTGGCGTAGAAGAAGTAGTCGCGGGTCCAGCCGGAGGGCAGCGCGGGCAGCTTTGCAGCGTCGAACTCGGCGGCAATCTCTTCGCCGCTGCCGAAGATGGCGAAGCGATCGTCGATGCCCTTCACCAGTTCGGTCACGTCGCCCATGCGGGTATAGTTGCCCCTCTGGTGCTGGAAGGGGCCGGTGAGCGAGACGCGGTCGTAGTCGTAGTCCAGGTCGCCGGGACTGGCGCCCTCAATCTGCGTGGGGTAGCCGCGGAAGTGGAGCGTGGCCAGTGACAGCGGCAGCTCTGCTGTTCGCGCTTCGGCGCCGGAACTTTGGTCAATCAGCACCTGGTCCCAGTAGATTTCCAGATTGGTGACCAGGCGAATCCGGCGCGTGCCGGCGGGCAGTTTGCCGGTGAGATCGACGACGATGGTGCGTTCGAGGCCCGCCGGGAAGCCCGCATCCTCCAGAACGCGCTGCCATGTGCCATCCGAAAGTTCCGCTTCAACGTAGGGCGAGACGGGCTTGATGCCCGCCTGCCACGCGGCGTAGAGCGATGTCGCGCTGAAGTAGTTGACGTAGCCGGTCATCAGCAAACGCAGCGGGGAGTGCGCGTCGAGCGGCCCCAGATCGAGCGTCAAGGCGTGGAGATTGGCAAAGCCGTCATAGGGCAGCGGCGTAAATCCGCTGGCAAATTGATGATCGCGGCGGCTCAGCGCGGCCAGCACGTCGCGGCCCTGGCCATCGGTCGCGGACAGAGGCAACCGCGTACCGGCGCTGGCAACCACGCGGCCTGAAGCAAAGGGCGGATCGTCGAGGAAGCGCTCGTCGGGATTGACTTCAACGTTGACGGGATGATCGACCGCGACTAGGCGCAACTGGTCGACGTAGTTGACCTCTTCCATGGGCTCAATAAAACGCAGGCTCAGCTTGCCGTTGACCGCCGCAAGCATTTTGCCATCGACCTTGATCCATTCCTCAGGCCGCGAGATGTTGCGGCGGGCGGGCGTGAACCAGTGACCGACAACCGCCGCGCCGATGACGTCCGTAACCAGCTTGTACTTGTGACCGTCCCATGCAAAAAGCACCGGGCACGAGCTGCCGCGGCGGTCGGCTTCTTTCATGGCGATGACGGGCGTATGGGGCAGGTCGATCTCGTCCTGCAGTACGCCGGTAGGCCAGAGAATGCGCAGCAGGTCAACGCTCTCTGCCTTGCCGAGGCCGGCGAGAATCTGCGGCGGGTTTTGCGTCTGGTAGCCTGATGCGCCCGCCATTTCCCACTTCTGCCAGTGGCCGTTGGCGAAAATTTCAACACTGACGCCGAGCGCGGTTTTGTTGTCGGCAAAGCCCGAGAGGTCAAGGCGAACCATGTGATTCTTGTTGCCGCCCACGTTGTGCAGCAGCATAGGCGGCACGTTCAGTTGGGTCACGATCAGGTCCGGCGCGCCATCGCCTTCGGTAACAATTAGCCCGCGCGGAGCCTGAAAAACAATGGCGTCGAGGCCGAGCGCATGGCTGACATCCTCAAAGCTGCCGTCGCCGCGGTTGCGGAAGACGCGCACCCGCGGGCCATCCTTGGTTTCAACGATCACGGCCAGGTCGATCCAGCCGTCGTTATCAATATCGATAGGCGTGACGCCCCATGCGCGCAGAGCATCATGGATCGGAAGGTCGACCCGCTCAAAGCGGCGGCCGATGCGGTCTGGGGCGGCAACATTGCGCCACAGCGTCAGCCCGGGCGCACCTGCGTGGGTCACAGCAATGTCCATCCAGCCGTCCTTGTTGTAATCGAGGACGGCGATGCCGGTGGTGGGCGGGAGTTTTGCGTCGTAGAGCGGTTGGGTTGGGTATTTGCCTTCGCGCGGATTGATATACAGCAGCGGTGCGGGTCCGTCGCCGGTAACCGCCAAATCAACGGCGCGGTCGCTATTGAAATCGGTCAGGATCGCCGCGGCGGTGTTGCCGCTGCCGCCCAGGCCGGTTGGCTCGGTCCACTCGGTGAAGGTGCTGTTGCCGTTGTTGCGCCAAAGGACGTTCGACGTATCGCCTGCCTTGATCGGCGCGCCGGTCAGGAACAGATCGAGGTCGCCGTCGTGGTCGTAGTCAACAAACGTAATGCCGGATGGCTTGTTGCGCGGCGTCAGGCCGGCCGCAGCCGTCACATTCTCGAACTTGCCTTTGCCCAGGTTATGAAAAAGCAGCACCGCGTCGTCGAGAGCCACGGCCAGATCGTTCAGTCCGTCGCCGTCGAAGTCGCCCACGGCACAGGCCACGGCATGACCCTTGGCTTTAAGGCCGGCAGCAGCGGCATCCCAATCCTCGTAAGCGCCGTCCGCTTTGGGGTGCAGCACACGGATGGCCTGGTCGCCGTTCTGCATCAGCAGCAGGTCCATGGCGCCGGAACCGGTGACGTCCATCATGCAGGCGCCGCCTGTAGCTGTGAACCCCTCGGCTTTCGCGGCCTGGGGAAGCAGCGGCCGGCCCACCAGCTTCACCGGAATCATGCTCGGCTGCACCGCCTCCGGCTCCTCGACAGGCATCACGGTGGAGTAGTGGCCGCGCTCTCCATACGCCAGCCCGATGGCGGAAGCGATCTTGGCGTTGGTCATGTGCTGGAAGAGCTTGAAGTGCTCCTTTGACTCCGCCGTCTGGCCCTGGTGCTGCAGCGCGCGGGCCAGACCGAACTGCGCAGAAGCATGCAGCGGGTCGATCTCTATCGCCTTGCGAAATGCGCCAATCGCCTGGTCAAACTGCTTCAATTCCTGGTAGCAAACCCCCTCGAAATAGTAGGAATCCGCATCAACGGAATCGGCCTTGACTGCCTGCTGAAAGCTGGCCAGCGCCGCATCCAGTTCAAAGCCCGCCTGCTGGGCAAGGCCCAGGTTGTACCACGCCCGGGGGTTTCCGGGGTTCAGAGCCAGGGCCGTCTGCAATGCTTTTTTGCTCTCGTCGGTTTTTTGCAGATAGAGCAGCGCAATGCCCTGGTTGATGGCTGCCTGGTACAGCTTGGGGTCCTTCTTGAAGGCCTCGGTGAAACTCTGGGCAGCCTGCTCGGTAGACTGCTGGCTCATCTGCGCCACTCCGCGGTTGTTAAGGCGCACGGCCTCGGTGTTGATGGCGGGCTGCGCACCCATAGCGGTGGCCAGGGCGGCATAGAACACAAGGGCCACAGGCCCAGTCTTGCTCATAAGTTTCTTCCCCAGAGCGGCCCAGGGAGAGTCGAATTCCAAAGGGGCCGAACTCTCTCAGTGTAAGCGAATGGCGGGGCGCGCCAGAACTACACGTGCAGACAATGGAATCGCACGCTGGCCGGACAGATGCGGACGCTCTTCCTTTTTCCCAAAACTGTTCGCCAGTACATTTGGTTTCAAATCAGGAAGCCGCCTTGCGGCTTTCTTTCAAAAAGCGGCCGCGTTCGCCAACCACGCTCCTTAGACTTGTCTCATCCGGCTTTGATGAATAGAAGGCTTGTATGGTAGTGAAGGCGCAGAGCAAGGGACGTGGAGTGACGGCGCTGCACGTGGGCGCGAACAACGTCCGGCGCTACTTTCCAAAAGATGTAGCGGTGATTGAGTTACAGCTGGATCATCTGCAGATTCAGTGTTGGCTGGGGCCCGATTTTTGGCGGGACGATCCGGAAATCCACGATCCCCGGCTATGCGCCTGGCTTGAGGCAAAGCACATGCACAGCCAGCCAAATCGGGATTCGATTCCGCTGGCCATGGTTCCCGCGGGGAAAGACTCCTTCCGGCTGCAGCCAGTGCGATTGAACGGGCTGTCGCGGACCAAAGCGCCAGCCGGGCCGGTTGCATTTGGCTGAGAATGAGCTCATCCGCAAGCTGCCCGGCCAGCATCGCCTTCGCTGGAATTGATAGACTCGATTTTGATGAATATCAGCCAACTGCAAACGTCAATTGAGCTCCATTTTTCAGCGGGACGCTCCGCTATCGGGGACCAGGCCGCCATGACAGCGTTTCTGGCCCTGCGGACCGCGCTGGAACGGGGCGAGGTGCGGGCCGCCTCGCCCGACGCGGACTCGCCCACCGGTTGGCGGGTCAACGCCTGGGTCAAGCAGGGCATCCTGCTCGGATTTCGCCTGGGAGTCTTCGAGGAGTTCGCTGCTCCCGGCCTGTGCTTTGTAGACAAGAGCACCTATCCGGTGCGCCATTTCGGCCGCGGCGATGGGGTTCGGGTGGTTCCAGGCGGCTCATCGGTGCGCTCCGGGGCCTATGTGGCCAACGGGGTGGTATGCATGCCACCCATGTACATCAACGCCGGGGCCTGGGTGGACGAAGGGACCATGGTGGACTCGCACGCGCTGGTGGGCTCGTGCGCGCAGGTCGGCAAACGCGTTCATCTGAGCGCGGCGGCGCAGATTGGCGGAGTGCTGGAGCCGATCAACGCCAGCCCGGTGGTGATTGAAGACGACGTGCTGGTGGGCGGCAACTGCGGCGTATACGAGGGGACTATTGTGCGCAAGGGCGCGGTGCTGGCTGCCGGAACGATTCTTACGCGGGGGACCCCGGTCTTCGACCTGGTAAACGGGGTAACATTGCGCGCCTCTGCCGACCTGCCCCTCATCGTTCCTGAAAATGCAGTGGTGGTGCCCGGCTCGCGCGCCGTGACCAAGGGCAAGGGGCAGGAATGGGGCTTGAGCCTTTACGCGCCGGTGATTGTGAAATATCGCGACGACAAGACGGATTTAAGCACGGCGCTGGAAGATTTGCTGCGATAAGGAGAGCGAAGCGCTGTCCCTCCCCGCGAAATTGAGATTGGCTGGGTGAGCGGCGAGCTATCCCAGGTCTGAGAATCCAGACCTGGGGCACCCGGCTTTGGGTCTGTTGTGCCGGGTGCCCCAGATCCCGATTTTGGAATCTGGGATACCACAGAGGCTGACCAACCGCGCACCGCGGGGCTGTTCAAAAATCGAGCCTGACCTCCGGCGCATTAGCCGCATTCACAACCAATGCTCCCGCCACTTGCTGCTTTGGATCTGTTGTGCGCCAGGTGAGATCGATCTCCCTGGTCTCGTTGGGCAACAACTCAAAATCGTTGTCGCTGAATTCTGCCAGAAAGGGCTTGGGACCAGCGCTGGGCCACTCAAAGCGCATGTGAACCAGGTGAGCATACCCTCCCCTATTCACGATCCTGACATGGCAGCGTCCTGCGGCGGCATCAATCTTGGTGACTACGATTTGCGTTGACGGCTGTTCCTTGAGCATCTGGAAGAGCGGCTTCTCGTGCGCGGCGAGCAACTGCGGCGTTGCGGCCGGGGCGCCGGGAAGCACGCGCGCCAGAATGTCGGCGTACGCGGCAAAGTAAGCCCGCGCGGCAGGTTCGTAAATCATGTATTGGTCAATTGGGAAGACGGAAAAGTCATCCGCGGGCAGCGTGAAGCCGGTGAAGGCGATCGTCTTGCCTGAACCATACGTGCCGCTAACCAGCAGCGGCTGGCCAGAAATCGTCAGCTCGGTTTGCGCTCCCGCACGCGCGGTGACGCGGTTAAAGCCGGAGACGCCGTAATGGCGAAGCAGGTCGAGGCTCTCAGATGTACCGCCATCGATCTCCTTGATCGGGTTCACCGTCGGCAGCGAGTCATCCATTCCGTGCGCTCCAAGAGCGAGGTCCGCGCGCGGCAGGATGTCCACCGGCAGGAGGTCATTGAGCGCCGTGGCCTCCACCACCGACGCATGAGCCAGCCCGCCGTGGAAACCACCGTCGCCACCGGTGATGACAAAGCCCGTGCCGGCTTTCACCGCTTCGGATATCGCCTTGGCCGATTGAGCCGGAAGTACCTTGGCCAGCGCCTCGAAGCAGCCGACCCAGATCACGTCGTATTTGCCGTGCAGCGCGCCGCCGTCGGCCAGATCGCTGCCCATTTTTTCAATTGTGCCCTCGTCGTAAATGTCCACGTCGAGGCCCATCGGCCTGAGCAAAGCTGCAATGGGGTCGGCGTATTTTTGCTGCGCAATCAGCAGCACGCGATGCGAACCGGAGAAGGCCGGCGGCGTCACCTTGATAAACGAAGTTTCAGTGGGCGCGTCGGAGCCGGTGAGAGTAGCGCGCAGGATGTAGACGCCGGGTTCGCGCGGCAGAGTGAGCGAGAAATCGCCAACGCTTCCGCGGCCATCGGCTTCAATCGACGCGGGAAGATCCGCCGCGGCCACACTCTTGCCGCTGGGCGCGAACAACTCGGCATGAACCGTGCCGCGCACTGGCTTGTCAGTGTCATTGATCAGCCAGACCGGCGCCGACCAGCGGCTCCCTGCCAGTTGCGAATCCAGAGAGTCCTTGTAGGCAAAGCTGAGCGAAACCGGAGCCTGGGTCCGCTTCATCATCCAGTAGGCTTGTTTTGGAACCCGGTCGTAGTCCACAATGCCAAAGCGGAAGCCCGGGCCCAACTCCATGAAGTTCCACGAGCGGATGCCGTTCACCGGATCGTACTTCTTGCGCCGGAAGGCCTGGGCCGCATAGTTCAGAATGAAGCCCTGGTAAATCTGCGTGTCGCTCACCAGTTCGGGAAGCGACCGCACATCGCTGTCCACGTAGTGCTCGGTGCGATACAACATGCTGTAAAGGCCGTTCACATCGAAGCTGGTCAGGTAGCCGTACGCCGCCGTGTCGATAGGAATGTTGAACCACTGCGGCCCGGCGTTGGCCGTGCCCCACTGCTGGGCCGGAGTCAAATACTTGCCCAGGTTCTCATAAGAAGACAGGGAAATTCCGCCGTACTCGGAAACGAAACCCGTCTTGGCGTTGAACAGATCGCCGTAGCTCTCCTGCGACCAGATCATGCCCGCCGCTGCGGTCCAGAAGTGCTGCTCGCCCAGATCGCAGAGGCTGGGATGGAAGATGCTGCCCGGCGCAAGCTCGGTGATGATGGCCTTCATGTCGGCCATGAAGGAGTCGTACGCCTTCTGATCCACTCCGTTGCCCCACTCGCCTGCCTTTTCGTGCGCTTCGGCCAGGGGAGCCCACTCTACAACGGAAGGATGGTTGCGCAGCAAAGTGACGATTTGCTTGACCTCTGATTTCGCCTCTTTCAGGTAAGGCTCGCGGCGAGGATTGTCATAGTCCAGCACGTGCTGCGGGCCGAACTGCGAGAACGGAAGCTCAACCACATCGAGGATTCCCAGGCGGTCGCACAGGTCATAGAACTCCGGCTTTTCAACTACTGTGAAGTTAACCAGCATGTTGAAATTGCCGTCGCGGAAGAGGCGCAGGTCGCGCTCGTAACTTTCAGCGGTAGGCGAAGCGCGGTAGAAGTCTTCAATCGAAAACCACGAGGCCTTGGCGAAGATCTTCTTGCCATTCAGCCAATAGGCCATGTTGGCGTCGCGGGTGATGGTGCGGATGCCGAAGACGACCGAGCGATGGTCTCTCCACTCGCCCTTGCCCGCACCCAACTCCGCCTGAAGCTTGTAGAGATTTTGCGGTCCCATGTCCCAACTCCACCAAAGCCGCGCGTCCGGAACTTGCACGTCTGTTTCGGCCTTGGTAGCACCGGGAGCGGCGGTGATGGTCAGCGGGGGCGCGGCGGTCACATCCCCCAACGGGCCGGTATAGTCGTCCGGCGTCAGCCCCAGGATGACTATTCGCGTCACGGGCTCCTGGCCCGCGTTGTTCAAGGTCACGCTGACGTGCAGTGTGGCGCTGCCGTCGGCATTTAGAGACTTGGTAACCACCTGCACATCCTCGATGGTCACCGCGCCCGTAGTGCGCAGGTGAACGCTTCTCCAGATGCCCATGGCGAAGGCGGCGTTGCCGTGAGCCGGAAGCGCATCCCAACTGACGCCGAGGAAGAAGGGCGACTTTTTCAGCATCGCGCCGCTGCCGGGATAAGCCATGCTGAAGTCGCCATTCATGTACTCAAGCAAACTGCGCCCCTTGGGCTCCCAGGGGTGGGTCACCTCGACCGCCAAAACGTTGTCGCTGCCGTAGCGCAGCTTATCGGTCACGTCGAATTCAAAAGATGTGTATGTCCCCTCGTGCGTGCCCAGCAGTTGCCCATTGAGCCATACGGTGGTGAAGTAGTCTGAGCCATCAAAAACAAGGCGCGTCACGCCGCCCGCGGCTTTTGTGCCAGCCTTGAAATGCTTGCGGTACCACCACTCGTGGGCGTTTACCGCGATCAGTTCCTTACTCTCAAACCAGCGCTCGACGCCGGTGAAGCCGGCCTGGATCTGCGTGTCTCCGGGAACGGTCACGGCCTTGAAAGCGCCGTCGTTGAAGCTTTCGGTAGCGGCTCCCGCCTTGACGCCTTCATCGAAATCAAAGGACCCCATGCGCCAGTCACTGCCGTCCAACGGGACATCGACAGCGGCCACCGGCACGCCCTTGGCTCCAGACTGTTTTTGCTGGCCGGCTGGGACTGCAAATGCCGAAGTGAAGCTCAGAGCAATGACCGCAAGCAGAACTGAAAGATTCCGCGACCGCATGATGGTTCTCCTTACTTCGAAACCGCTTCCCGGCGGGTCCATCCGCCAGACGAAGTTCTTTCCTGTGATTGATTGGAATTGACCACCTTGATCAAGGTGGTCCACGCCGCCAGTCTTTTCAACCTGCAGCCGGTTCTGTATCAGAGCCGCAAACTGTCCCGTCCCGCCAACCAATCGACATGCGGCAACGTTCGCGCAGAGACTCCGCGGCTTCCGAGACTGCCTTGCTTGCGCCCTCTGCAAAATGCCACAGCCGCAAGGCGGCATGGTTCACTCAAACACACCAAGCCTATTCCCGCACTCTTCCAGATGAAAAGAAAATCCTCGCCCTGACCTACCATTTCGCAGAACGAAATCAAAGCCGTCGGTTTCCGGGCCATCCCGCTCCGCAAGGTGCAGGCCTTCCCATAATGAAGGCGTCAAGCCGGCAGACGCTCGGCGCCTTGTCCTGCTTCAAGGATTCCTGCGCTTTCTTTCGTAGGCCGAAACCCTGCGTTACTTCGCCAGCCCCGGCCCAACTGCAACTCTCCCCAGGCGCCACCCCCTCATTCCAAGCCCCCCAGACCGATCCAAATGAGCACTGTGAACCTCACCCCGAGCCCCCCGGGTGGTAGCATCGGAAGTGACAGATGCAAACAAAAAAGCTGAAAATCATTCCCCTGGGCGGGCTTGGCGAGTTTGGAATGAACTGCCTCGCCCTGCGTTGGGAAGACGACATTATCGTGATCGATGCCGGGTTGATGTTTCCGGAGTCGGAGCTTCTCGGCGTTGATGTGGTTGTTCCCGATATCACCTACCTGATTGAAAACAGACAGCATGTTCGCGCCATTATCCTGACCCACGGCCACATGGACCACATCGGCGGCCTGCCCTGGATTCTGAGCGAAATCAAGGTTCCGGTCTACGGCACCGAGTTCACGCTGGCCTACGTGGAGGGCAATCTCGAAGAGCATCACCTGCTGGACGAGACGGAACTGATCGAAATCGTCCCCAAAGAAAAGTTCACCATCGGCCCGTTCACAATCGAGCCGATTCACGTGACCCACTCGATTGTGGATGCGGTGTCGCTGGCCATCGAAACCCCGGTCGGCGTAGTCATTCACACCGGCGATTTCAAGATCGATCTTTCGCCGCTCGACGGCAAGCTCTTTGACCTGCACACCTTTGCCGAATACGGCAAGCGGGGCGTGCTGGCGCTGCTGCAGGACTCGACCAACGTGGAGCGATCCGGCTACACGCCGAGCGAATCGGCGGTGAGGCCGCGGCTCGACGAGATTTTTTCGCGCACCAAAAAGAAGCTGTTCTTCGCCTGCTTTTCGTCGTCCGTCTACCGCATCCGCATCGCCATGGAATTAGCCAGGGCTCACGGGCGCAAAGTAGCCGTCATTGGCCGCTCCATGATGGAGAGCACTGAGATTGCGCAGGACCTGGGCTACATCGACATTCCGCAAGGGCTCATCATCAATCCCGGCCAGATGCGCGACTTTCCGCCCGAGCAACTGATGATCCTGATCAGCGGCACGCAGGGCGAGCCGATGAGCGCGCTGAGCCGGGCGGCGGTGGACAACCACAAGCATGCCCGCGTCGATGCCGGCGACACGGTGGTGCTGAGTTCCCGCATCATCCCGGGCAACGAGAAGAGCATCTTCCGCGTCATCGACCACCTCTATCGCCGCGACGCCAACGTCATCTACGACAACGGCTCCAACGGCTTGATTCACGTCAGCGGTCACGGCAGCCAGGAAGAGATGAGCCTGCTCATCAACCTGGTGCGGCCCAAGTTCTTTGTGCCCGTGCACGGAAATTACGGCAACCTGCGCCGCCACGCCCAGGTGGCCATGAACACCGGGGCGGTGGAACACGCCATCGTGATTGAAGACGGCGACGTGCTGGAACTGGACAAGACCAACGCACGCAAAAAGGACAAAGTCACCACTGGGCGCATCCTCATCGATTCGGGTTCGTTTAACGACGTGGTTGAAGACCTGGTGATCAAGGACCGGCGCATCCTCTCCGAAGACGGCATTGTGCTGGCGGTGCTGGCCATCAATAAGCGCACCGGCAAGATTGAGCAGCAACCGGAAGTGGTCATGCGCGGCTTTGGCGGCGCAGACATTACCGACCAGGCGCGCGAACTGCTGCTGAAGACTTTGGACGGGCTGACCAAGGAAGAAAAAGCTGACTACGGCATGGTGAAGGAGAAAGTCCGCTCGGAGTTGAAGCGCCTCATCCAAAAGACCACCGGCCGGCGCCCGATGATCATGCCGGTCATTATGGAGATCTGAGTACTCCCAGAGCGCATTCCCCACCAAAGCTGGGTGCCCCAGGTCCCGACGTTTGAGACCTGGGATAACTCCCAAAGCGGACAAGTCCTTCGGCGATCTTGCACAAGAGTCCCGTGCCCCATCCTTGCGATTTGTTTCTATCGCAAGGGTGGGAGACCACAACCCTCAAGGGGCCGACGTAACAAAGGCAACCGCGGGGCACCTCGCCATCTGCAATTGCGGATTCTTGCGGCCATTGTGCGATCCGCCTTACCTGGCCAAAGCCTTCACGCCGCATCGCCATTTTGAATCGCAATTCCCAAGCTCGGCCCTCCGCTATCATTGCTCCTGTCGCTAAAGTAGTAAACGGTGGGTATAATTTGCCGTAGCCTGGATGCCGAATGGGGATTCTGCTCGCCCGGGGCACACAGTCTATGTGCGGACCGACGCCCCAAGGGGGACATTCCAGCTCAACAATTCTTATGGGATTCACGCGAAATGATCGAAAGAAGAGGAGTGTCGTATGGCTCACGTCAGTCATTTCAATTGCGATGTGTGCGGCATTCACAAGAAAGTCTCGAACAAATGGTTTCTTGTTGAGGCTTCAGATGTTCGCATTACTATATTGGGCTTTGATAGTAAAACTGCAAAACTTGAGAACGTTGCAGCCCTCTGTGGCGAAAATTGTTTGCAAAGGTACTTGTCACAGAAATTGGTTTCCCTGCATGCCAGAAAACAGGTGAAGGATCCTGGCGATGCGACCCCCGAATCGGGTGGCATGGGAGCGCCAGTCAAGGAGTGAACCCGCGAATGCCGGTTGAGACACTCGTTCGCAATGCTCCGTGCCCGGTGCCCCATCCTTTCGTCGGCATTTTGACGAAAGGGTGGGATACCACAAAACTCAATTGCCTTCTGTAGAATTCTCCTATGCCTTCGGAGAAATTCCTGCCATGAGTACGCAAACTTATCCGCTTGTTACCCTTCAAGCTATCCGCGCCGCAGCCGCCCGTATCGCCAACATCGCCGTCGAAACTCCGCTGGTACGGGCGCCGTTTCCGGGCTTGACAGGTGAGGTCTGGCTCAAGGCCGAGAGCTTGCAGCCCATCGGCGCCTTCAAGATTCGCGGCGCAGCCAACAAGATTCTGCAATTGACGCCGGAAGAGATCAAGCGCGGAGTCATCACCTACTCCAGCGGCAACCACGCGCAGGGTGTGGCCTATGCCGCAAAAGTAGTCGGGGCCAAGGCAGTGATCGTGATGCCCTCGAACGCACCGGCTATCAAGCGCGCGGCCACGCTGGCGCTGGGCGCTGAGGTGGTAGACGTGGGCCTTGCCTCCACTGAGCGGCTGGCCAAATCCGATGAACTCGTCCGCAAGCACGGCTACGTGGTGATTCCTCCGTATGACGATGAGCAGATCATCGCCGGTCAGGCCACGTGCGGCCTGGAGATTGTTGAGGAGCTTCCCGACGTGGACCTGGTGCTGTCTCCGGTCTCGGGCGGCGGCCTGCTGAGCGGCATCGCCGCTGCCGTCAAGCAACTCAAGCCCGCCTGCAAAGTCTTCGGCGTTGAGCCGGAGCTGGCTGGTGACACAGCAGAAAGCTTCCGTACCGGAAAGATTGTCGAGTGGCCCGCCGAGTTGACCACCCGGACCATCGCCGACGGCCTGCGCACGCAAAGCGTGGGGGCGCGCAACTTCGCTCACATCCAGGCGTTTGTGGATGGCATTGTCACCGTGACCGAGGCGGAGATTCGCGTCGCCATGCGGGCGATTGTGAGCGTGGCGCGGCTGGTTCCGGAGCCGAGCGGTGCCGTGGCGGCAGCAGCGCTGATGTTCCATGCGGCGGAGTTGCCGGAGTACCGCAAGGCCGTGGCCGTGGTAAGCGGGGGGAATGTGGACCCGTTGATGCTGGCCAAAGTGCTTGCCGAGAACGCTTGATTGAGATTCGCGCGCACCGGCGTTTCTCACACGCCGCCAATTTTTGGAGCACTGGCCGGCTGTAGCGCGGGCCATGCGCCGAGACGCCCGTACCCCCTTTGCTCAATCCAGCGCGCAATTCCGCGCTTTCTGCACGCGCCACTCCTCCGCCGTAATCTCCCAAATCTCCGAAGCCAGGCGACCGCTGACGTAGTCTCTCTCGCCGAATCCCACCAACCGCATTCCCTGCTTCTCTGATATCCGCCGCGAGGCCTTGTTGGCCGCGGCTTTGGCAACCCGCAGCACCTTGAACCCGAGCGTGTCGAACCAGAAATCGTTGGCCCACGCGCACGCCTCGGTCATCAGCCCCAGGCCTTGCCACGGCAGCCCCAACCAGAAGCCGCGATTGTCTTCCTCGCCCTTTGCCAGGCTGACCAGCCCAATGAGCCCCGCCGGATCGGCCGCCACGCGCAAGCTAAAGTGCCAAGCCTCGCCGCGCTCCATCTGCGGCAGCGCAACTTCCCGGCAGTATTGCTCCGCGCCATCGGGCGGATAAGGCCAGGGAACGCGGTTCAGCAGGTACCTGACCACCTTCCAGTGGGGAAAGAACTCCTGAATCCGTGGCGCATCGGCGATCTCCAGCGGCCGCAGGATAAGCCGTTCGGTTCTGCCCTCAAGATTCATGGCGCAATCATACCAACGCATTCACCTCGAATCCGCGATAATAGGAAGTCAGGAGCATTACCCTCTTTGAAATCTGGATTTGTTGCCATTCTCGGCCGGCCCAACGCCGGCAAAAGCACGCTGCTCAACGCCCTGACCGGCGAAAAAGTGGCCATTGTTTCTGCCAAGCCGCAGACCACCCGCAACCGCATCGCCGGGGTTGTGGAGGTTCCGGCACGCAAAGGTGTGCATCCCGCCGCGCAAATCGTCTTTGTGGATACCCCCGGCGTGCACAAGCCCGGCTCGCACCTTGACCGCCGCATGCTGCAGGAGGTCTACGAGGCCCTGGAAACCCGCGACGTGGTACTGGTGCTGATGGATGCGACGCGGCGCGTGCAATTAGAGTCTGCTGCGGAGGCGCCTGCCGATAAGGCACCGGAAAATGATGTCGCGGTGGTATCCCAGGTCTCAGAATCTAGACCTGGGGCACCCAGCCTTGGTGGGAATTCGGAGGTGTCCCCGCTGAAGACCAAGAACGAGCGCACCAATTGGGCCAGCGAAGACGAATTCCTCTTCGGCCTCATCCGCAAGGTGGATTGCCCGGTTTTTCTGCTGCTGACCAAAATCGACCTGGTCCCCAAAGATCAGCTTCTGCCTCTGATCGACACGCTGACCAAGCACTTCAGCTTTGCGCAGATCATCCCGGTCAGCGCCCGCAAGCGCGACGGCCTCGATATTCTGACCCGCAAAATTGTCGATGCCCTGCCCACCGGCGAGCGCTACTACCCCAAGGATCAGTACACCGACCAGCCACAGCGTTTCATGGTGGCCGAACTCATCCGCGAGCGCATTCTGGTCGAAACCGGCGAAGAAGTTCCGTATGCCTCGGCGGTAGTCATCGAGCGCTTTGAAGAGGCTGAACCGCCCGCTCCGCCGCGCAAAAAAGGGCAGGCGCCGGCCCGCCTGCCGCTCACCCGCATCGCCGCCGCCATCTACTGCGAACGCGACGGGCAGAAAGCGATCCTCATCGGCAAGGGCGGCTCGAAGCTAAAAGAAATTGGCACCGGAGCCCGCCGCCAGATTGAGTCGCTGTTGGGGACGCGCGTTTATCTTGAGTTGCACGTGATTGTCGAGCCCGGCTGGCGCGAATCAAAGGGGTTTGTTGAGTCGCTCGACTGGCGCAATCAGTTGGAGAAGCTCGCAGGCGACCAGGTCACCGAAAAGGCTCCCGACAAGGACGAATAACGGGCTGCACTACCTTCCGCGGACCGAGCCTCGCCCGTTGCTCTTGACCATGTACATGCGGGCGTCTGCCGCGCCGATGATGGAGTGCAGCGTGTTGCCGTCGGCAGGGCTGGTAGCCACACCCACGCTGGCCTTCACCACCAGGTCCAGGCCGCTCCGGGTCCTGAAACAGGTCTCCATCAGCGCCCGGTTCAGTTCCGTCGCCTGGGCCAGGGCGGTCTCAGCGCAGGTTTCCGGCATCAGGACCACAAACTCATCGCCTCCGTACCGGAAACACATGTCGTGCTTGCGGCTTAGCTCCTGCAGGCGGCGGCCCACGCGGGCCAGCAGTTCGCTGCCCACCAGGTGACCGTGTGCGTCGTTCACCAGCTTGAAGCGATCGAGGTCGAGAAAGGCGAGGCTCACCGGCAGGTGCAGCGATGCGCAGCGATCGAGCTCCCGGGCCAGCACATCGTAGAGATGGCGGACGTTGAAGAGGCCGGTGGTGTCGTCGGTAATGGTAAGTTGCTGAATGCGTGCCACGTCTTGCGCGTTTTCGATTGCGATGGCCGCGTGGTCGGCCAGGATGTGCAGGAAGGCGATGGTGTAATCGGTCATCTGTTCAGAGCGCGGATTGAAAATCTCAATTGCCCCGTGCGTGCCCTTGCGGCCGCGCAACGGCATGGCAATGACGGAGCGGACGGTGCGCGGCTTGGCGCCAATCTCCAGCCTCAGTCGCGGGTCGTTTTCTGCCTCGGGAACAATCAGCGTCTCGCCGTGCTCCACAACCCAGCCGGCCACGCCTTCGCCCACCTTCACGCGCAGATCGCGTAGGCTGGCTTCTTCCCCGCCAGCCGCGATTGCGTAATAGAGGTCGTGGCGCACCGGGTCAACCATCAACAGGGTCCACAGCTCAGCCTCGATAAACTGCTCCATGTGCTCGAGGATGGTGCGCAGGATGGTGTCGAGATCGAAGCTCGACGTGAGCGACCGCGCCAACTGGTGAAACACAAGAAGGTCGTCCAGCGGGATGCGATTTGCCGTTTGGTTCGTCATGCGAAAGCCGTTGGTTGGAATAGAGTCAACATTCTTACACATCCGGCGCGGTTGCCGGCCTGCCCGCCGCCACTTGAATCAAATTGAATCAAGGCGATTGCGTCTGTTTGATTCATTTGGCCATTATTCAAAGCATGATGCCGCTATTTACCATCGCGGCAACCCAACTGGCACGAATCGTCTACCCCCCAATGTGCACCATGGAACGGGAGGGCTTGAGGAATCCCGGCTCGCCAATGTGGTGGCGCGCCTCTTTGCCCTGAACCGTGTGCGCAATATAGGCTCGCAATTCCGCGTCCCCGGCGCCGGCACGAAGCCGGCCGTAAAGGTCGTGCTCCACCTGGCTGAAGAGGCAGGTGCGGATCTTGCCGTCAGAAGTAAGCCGCACCCGGCTGCATGCCCCGCAAAAGGCCTGGGTTACCGGTGCAATGATGCCGATCTCGCCCACGCCATCGGCAAAGCCGTAGCGCCGGGCCGTCTCACTGGCTTCGCGCGCGGGCAGCTCGACCAGCGGCAGCACGCGGCTGATGCGCTCAACAATCTCAGCCATGGGCACCACAATCTCTGGCGACCAAAGGCGGCCCTCTTCAAGGGGCATGAATTCGATGAACCGCACAACGACGCCCTCTTCGCGCGCAAAGCGGGCAAAGCCCTCGATCTGGCCGTCGTTGAATCCGCGCAGCAGAACACAGTTGATTTTGAGCGGCGTTAACCCGGCCGCCAGCGCGGCACGAACCCCGCCCAACACCTTCTTGAAGCTGCCCGGAACCCGCGTGATGCGCTCAAAAGTCTCCGGATCGACGGCATCCATACTGACTGTCACCCGGTCTAACCCGGAAGCCTTCAGGGGCGCGGCCAGCTTGTCAAGAAGGTGACCGTTGGTGGTAAGAGCCAGGTCCAACTGGTGCCCTTCGAGCGTCTGCATGCGGGACAGATCCTGCACCAGTTCCAGCAAGCCGCGGCGCAGCAGCGGTTCCCCGCCTGTGAGCCTGACCTTGGTGATGCCCAGGCTCACAAAAGCCTTTATCAGGCGCAGATATTCATCGATGCCCAGTTCCGGATATTGCGCGTCACTTTCCCCGTCCCGGCAGTAGACGCACTTGTAGTTACAGCGGTCGGTGATTGAAACGCGCAGGTCGTGGATAACGCGCCCATGGCTGTCAGTCAGGCGCGGAGCGGCGGATACCGGGGACCTCGTGAGGGGAAGAGTGTTCATCGACAATTCCAAGGCTATACCGTTTCCTGCGAATTTGTGTGACCGCCAGGCTCACTCGCCCGAAGACTCTGGCGGCAGCACCAGGAACCGCAAAAGCTCGTCGTTGGCGTCGAGCGCCGGGTTGGTCTGCGAACAGTCGATGCCGCCGTTGCCGTAACAGTTGCCGGCATATTGCCAAATCAACAGGGGACAGGGGGCTCCGCCGGCCGGCGTGACAAAAGCATCGTTCCAGTCGGGGATGCGGGTGCAGCCGTCGTCCAGATACCGGGCCACCCATGCACCGCCGCAGTCGGCGCCGTTAGCCATAGCCTGCTTCAGCGCCACCCAGGTTGCTGTGTCCTTTGGCTCGGCATAGATGCAAGGCCGAAGGGTAACCCTGCCGCCGGTGGCGCTGCTGCTGCTGGCGGCCAGCGCCTGCGCCCAGCCGGTGTAGTAGTCGGCAGACAGGCTTGGCTGGCCTTCAACGTCAAGGAACACAAAGAAGGTATTGCCCTGGGTCACCAGGTAGTCGGCGCCAAAGCTGGCCAGAAAATCCGCAGCATTGCCTGCTGCGTCCGCCGCACCGTCCTCGGCTGTTCCGTTCACGCGGAGCGTTTGGCGCGCCACCGGCAGCACCCGAATCCCGGATGCGCTAAGCGCCGCGCCTTCAACGGCATGGTGGTACTCCACGCTGCTTTTGGTCTCAGGGCTGGTAAAGTACCGGCCCCAGAATGCGGGGACCGCACCAAAATGGTTTCTTGCCACGTCAATCAGGCCCTGCCCGCCAAGCTGGCTGGTGACAGGGGACGCGCTATCCGCTCCAGGCAAACCGCTTGCCATGCGTGCCTCCTCGTAAATTATGTGGTCTGGTTTCCGCCGCGCCTGCGCGGCTGCGTCAGTCGATCCGCGGCGTTCCCTTGCGCAGCAGAATGCCTGCAATGCCGAGAACGACGATCAACACGATGGCAAAAGCGAAGTAGTAGGCAATGGGGTGCGCCCAGCCCGGCGAGTAGGTAAGATCCTGCCCAACCCACAGCAACAAAATGGTCGCGATGACCGCAAACTGCCCGGCAATCACCAGCAGGGTGTGCCCCAGGTCGCGCCGCTTGTCCAGCGCCTCCACCTGGTCGGGGGTCAGGTTGCGCTCTTCGGGGGGAAGAAGTGAATTTGCCATTTCTCGATCTCCTGGCGGGGAAGCCGTGGTGGCCTCCGTGCCGCTCATAGATTCGATTCAATCACATACCGCGAGTCGCGCGCTAGTGGATGAGCAAAGTCGGGCTTTTGAAACGGACCGGGCGTTTCAACCCTGCGCGTGCCGCGCGCGTTCTGTCCAGGTGCGCGCGGCTTCGCCCGGCATGGGCCGGGCAATAAAATATCCTTGGGCAAGATCGCACCCCAGGTCATTCAGATAATTGAAGGTTTCAATGTCCTCGACCCCTTCGGCCGTTACTACCAGGTCAAGGCTGTGCCCCAGGTCGATCACCGATTTGATAATGGTGCGTGACTCCTGAGATTGCCGCGCGTTCATTACAAACGATCGATCGACCTTGATCTCTGAAAAAGGCAGCCTTGCCAACTGAACCATCGAAGAGAAGCCCGTGCCGAAGTCGTCGATGGATAACTGAAAGCCCTTGACACGAAACCTGGTCATCAGATCGAGCGAGAGAATCGGGTCGGTCATCGCACTGGTCTCTGTCAGTTCCAGAACAATGCGTTCGGGGGCAACATGATATTCGCGGCAGAGATTGAAAAGGCTGTCGACCAGGTGAAGATCAACCAGGCTCTTGGCGGAGATGTTCAAAGACAGCTTGAGCTCGTACTGCGGAAAGGCGCCGCTGAACCACCAAAGGCCCTGCTCAAAGACCTGGGCCGACAATTCATCAATGAGTCCGGCTTCTTCCGCAATCGAAATGAAGTGGCCGGGCATGATGATGCCTCTCTCCGGATGCCGCCACCGGACCAGAGCTTCAAACCCCGCCGGTGCACCGGTCTTGCATTGGATCTTGGGCTGATAGGCCAATTCAAATTCGTGGCGATCGAGCGCGATCTGCAGACTCAACTTGTCAATTTCAAAATTGTCGGCGCCCGTTTTTGGCATCACCACCGGAACCGGCGGCAGGCTGGCGCTGCCTTCCCCGACCAGCAGGTGCAGGGCCTCTTTCGAAATAGGCTTGGAGATGACCCCCACGATATCAAGACCGTGCTCCGATGCGGAGCGTTGTGCCGCATCCAGAACCCGGGTGCCCATACCGCTGGATATGATGATCTTCGATGTGCATTGGCGCTGTGCGAGAAGGCGCATCACTTCAACGCCGTCGAGCTCCGGCATCACCAGGTCAATGGTGATGAATTCCGGACTTAGGTGGTCCAGCATCCGGAAGAATTCCTCCGGGCGGGTCACAAACTCGGCTTCGAAACCAAGGCTCTCGGCAATCCATTGGATGGTCTGGCCAACGGCAGGATCATCGTCGAGAATGAGAATGTTTCTGCCTGGCATCTTGTTTCGCTCTTCCGTCGCGGCCTAGCCTGCGTCCAGCACGCTGCGGATTCTTCCCGCCAGTTCGAGCCGCGTATACGGCTTATTCAGCAACTGTACATCCTGGTCCAGCAATCCTTGGTGAGCGATTGCTTTATCGGCATAACCAGATGTAAACAACACCTTCAAACCCGGAGCAAGCTTGCACGCTTCCATCGCCAGTTCCCGGCCATTCATTCCGCCGGGCATCACGACATCCGTAAACAGCAGATCGATGTTGGTTTCTTTTTCCAGGATTTGCAAAGCGTTCTTGCCCGTGCCTGACTCGAGCACCTGATACCCAAGATCTTGCAATTGGGTCTTCGCGAATTCTCGCACGTGCGCATTGTCTTCCACCAGAAGAATGACCTCTGAGCCTCGAAGTTCGTCAATCGAAGCTGCAGTTTGTTTCGAAGCTTCTGCCTGTTGGTCGGTCCGGGGAAGGTACAGCTTGACTGACGTGCCATGGCCGGGCTCTGAGTAAATCTTGATATGGCCCCGGGATTGTTTCACAAAGCCGTAGACCATGCTCAGGCCCAGGCCGGTGCCCTTGCCGGCTTCCTTGGTGGTGAAAAACGGATCGAATACCCGGCCCAGATTTTCAGGGCTGATGCCGGTCCCTGTGTCCGAGACCGCGACCAGAACGTACTCTCCGGGCATCGCGTCAGGATTATGGGTTGCATAGTCCACGTCAAGCACTGCGTTGCCGGTCTCGATGGTCAGTACCCCTCCGTCCGGCATGGCGTCGCGAGCATTGACGGACAGGTTCAGGATTGCACTCTCCAGTTGTGTCGGGTCCACGATTGCTTCGCAATCCACGCAGCCTTGAATTACATCCAGCTCAATCTCCGCGCTCAAGGTTCGGCGTAGAAAAGTCTCCATCTCCATCAGCAGGTGATTGACACTCACTGCCCGGGGCTCGAGTTTCTGGCGGCGCGCAAAGGCCAGCATGCGATGGGTCAGTTCCGCCCCCTGCCGGGCGGCGCTTAACACCATCTCCGCCATCTTGACCAGGCGCGGTTTCCCTTTCAATTCCTCGCCCAGCACTTCAGAGCAACCCATGATCACGGTCAGAAGGTTATTGAAATCGTGGGCGATGCCTCCCGTCAGTTGGCCGATTGCCTCCATTTTTTGCGCCTGGCGGAAGTTGTTCTCGAGCTTCCGCTGTTCCGTGATGTCGCGGAAAGTCCAGATTCTGCCGTAGTAGTTGTTCAGCTTGTCGCGGACCGGCGCCGAGTAGCGATCGAGAATTGTGCCGTCGAGCAACTCGATCTCGTCCCGGCTCACCTCCTCCGGATGGGAGTTCAGATGCTGTATCCTCGCTTCAAACTTGGCGGGGTCCTTCATGAGCGCTGCAACGTACTTGCGTTGTACCTCACTTTCCGGATTTTCGTAAACCTGCGCGGGGATTCTGAACATCTCATTCAGTCTCTGGTTTTGCAGTACCTTCCTGCCCTCGCTGTCTATCACCAGGACGCCATCGAGTGCGGACTCCACTTGCGCCTCAAAGAATGCAGTCCGCCGGCGCAACCCCTCTTCCGCCTTCCTTCTCTCCTTTTCGCCCCGGTTCACGTCCAGCGCAAACGAAATGTCCATCGCCATCTCGTCCAGCAGCTTCAGTTCATCGCCATTAAAGAAACTCAACTCGCCGGCATACAGGCAGAAGACGCCAACCACCTGACTGTCGCAACGAAGCGGAAAAGCAGCCAGCGACCGATAGCCGTTCCGCAGCGCGTCACCTCTCCATGGACGGAATAACTCGCGTTCTATGTCATTGCAGATTGCGTGCTCTCCGGTTTGCACGCAGCGTGCCGCCGGTCCAGTCGATGTGGCCGTATCTTGAAGCTCAATCTGCAACTCATCGAGATAACCATCCACCAGGCCGCTCGACGCTATGGGCTTCAGGACTCCGGTTGCGGGATCGATCATTCCAATCCACGCCATCCGGAACTTCCCATTTTCTACGGCTATGCGGCAGGAGGCTTCAAGCATCGTCCGGGAGTCCTTCTCACGAACGATGGTCTGGTTAATGTCACTCAACACCGAATAGACACGGCTTAGCTGCAGGACGTGATCTTCGGCCTTCTTTCGTTCCGCTTCGCCCCGGCTGACCTCCAGCGCAAATGAAATGTCCAACGCCATCTCGTCCAGCAGTTTCATTTCTTCATCGTCAAAGAACCCGATCTCACTGGCATAGAGGCCCAGAACGCCCACGCACTGGCCTTCGCAGCGCAGCAGAAGCGCCGCCGAGGACCGGTAACCACGCTCCAACGCGTCCTCAGTCCATGGCTGGCCAAGCTGGTGTTCGATGTCGTTGCAAACAACATGCTGGCCACATTGGAGGAAGTGCACTCCAGCCTCGGTTGTGAACTCCGGAGCGCCGAAATCAATCCTGACCTTGTCGAGATAACCATCCACTACGCCGCCGGATGCGACCGATTCCAGCAGCCGGGTCGCAGGGTTCACCATCCCCACCCATGCCATGCGGAACTGCCCTTTCTCGACGGCGATTTGGCAGGCGGCCTCGAGCATCTTCTGGGAGTCTTTCTCGCGCACGATGGTCTGGTTGATGTCGCTCAGCACGGCATAGACGCGGTTGAGGCGCCCGATATGTTCCTCAGCCCGCACCCGGGCAGTAATGTCGCCGAAGACCACCGCAACCTGCCCCTTTTCCGGCTCTCCGACGCGATAGGCGCTGGCTTCAAAATGGCGGCCCAGAGCTATGGATTCGTTGAAAAAGTGCACCGGCTCGCCGGTCAGCGCGACGTTGCCGTAAGTCTCAAACCAGTGCTCTTCGATGGATGGAGCAAGCTCGCGCATTCGTTTCCCAGCCACTTCATGCAGCCCGGTCTGCCTTTCAAAGGCTGCGTTCGTCTCAAGGAATAGGTAGTCGACGGGTTTGCCATCGGAATCAAAGATCATCTGGATGATGCAGAATCCCTCGTTCATCAAGCTGAACAGGCCGCGGTAGAAAATTTCGCTTTTGCGCAGCTTTTCTTCGGCCTGTTTAAGCTCTGTGATGTCCATACTCAAGCCGATGAGACGTGTCGCGCGGCGCTTCTCGCCCTGGCCATCGAAGTAAGCGCGGCCATGCGATTTCAACCGGTGAATCGAGCCGTCTGGCCAAACGACTCGATACTCCACGCCCCATAACCCGCCATTGACGCCGGCTAACGCCGCTTTTACGGCCTCATCGACCTTGCCGGCATCGTCCGGATGAATGTGCTCCGCGAGAACCGCATCTACGTCGTCTTCGTCTGGCCGGAAACCAAACAGCTTGCGGCAATTGGCATCAACGTTGACGCCACCCGATTCCGGGAGGAACTCCCAGGTGCCCAGTTCTGCAGCATCAAGCGCCAACTGTTTGATTTCCGACGCCTGGCGCACCTTGTCCTCGGCGAGCCGCCTTGCCCGCTCCAATTCAAGAGCCACGATCGACCGCTGGCTGCGCCGATATTGCTCGGCAAGCAGGCTGATGAATACGCCCATGGCGGCGAAGAAAACCAACGCGACGGCATCCGAAGTCTTTGCGATTGCAAGATGTCTCGAACTCGGAGGAATAAATAATTCGGCTGCCAGCACTGCCAGGGCGGTGGCCACCAATCCGGGCCCAAGACCGCCGAGAATGGCAACCAAGATGACCGCAGGATAAAACGTTATAAAGGCTGGCGGTTCCTGGCCGAGGCCCAGGACCATGAGATGGCGCAACAGGAACGACGCGGTAACAACCAGCGCTGCCAGCATGTAACGTGCGAAGGGTCTATGAAACGCGTCCCTGAAAGAGTGCCACATAAGGGCCCACAGGCCGGCAATTCCAATCTGCGTAATCTAGAGTGGTTCCACAATTCACGTGCCCTTTCTGGCACCGCGCGAGGTGGCATTTTCTTGAAAAAATGCCACCTCAAAACAGTGGCTTCGGGGATATCAATTGTGGAATCGCTTTAGTCGAAACGTACCATTTCGTTTCGTGGTGATACGTGACGGATATCACGTTATCATGGCATGCGCAAGATTACGTGCCGACGCCCCGCAATTCCCCTGAATAGGCGGCGAAATGACCGAAGGGGAAGGACCAGCACCAGCAATCGACTGTAAGACACCAGAAATTTCCGACTACTCCGATAAGAAGGCCAGCGACTGCAACTGCGTTATTTCAAATGGCTTACGGCAGCGAATATTCGTGCAAGACAATTTATCGTCGCGTCTTACCATGTATGACTGGGCCTTGGCGAACCGTGCCCGGTCCCGCTCGTCGGCTCCGCGCGGCACTTGCGGCCGCTTGCGCCGAACCACCCAGGTGACCTTGTACTCGCCCGGCTGGCCGCACTTGGGACAGGTAAGCGTATGCGTCCTTTGTTCCGTGGTCTCGTTAAAAAAATCTTTCTCTTCCATGACGCTTCCGCTCCCCTGGCTCACAGCCTCAGCGACCTCGAATCATCGCCCGCAACGCCGAAGCTCTTTCGCTCCAGCTGATTTTATTCCATACTCATCCTTGCCATGACGAAACGCAAGCCAACTCCATTTTCAGCCACCAAAGCGGTAAAAGCCAACGCCCGCCAGCGCGTGGGACAGCCCAAACCGGCCCGCGTTGTCGATACCGAACCGCGCACCGGCCGCGAAGCCAAACACAAACCCAAGCTCGAAGAGATCATTCAGAAGGAGGAGTAAGAATGGCCAAGGCAGTAGGAGTTGGCGGTATCTTTTTAAAGGCCAAGGATCCCCAGGCGCTGGCCGCCTGGTATGCAACCCACCTCGGCATCCCCTTGCAGGACGGCGGCTCGCTGGCCTTTGACGGGCCGGAATCGACAGGAATGACCGTTTTCGCCCACTTCCCCCAGGACACCAAGTACTTCGGCGAAGGGTCGCAGCAATCGATGGTCAATTTCCGGGTGGACGATCTGGACCAGTTGCTGGATCAGTTGGCGGCAGCCAAGGTGCGCATCGATCCCAAACGGGACGACTACGCCTACGGCCGTTTCGCCTGGATCTGGGACCCGGAAGGCAACCGGATCGAGCTGTGGCAACCTCTGCCGACAAGCTGAGCGATCCCAGCTTGGCGGCAAGTTTGAAGAAGAAATGTGCCCAGCGGCGCGCGCGAAAGACTGCGCGTAAGACGGGACTCTTTCAAGAGTGGCTCCGTCTTACCTTGTCTTACGGCCGCATGACTGGCGTGGGACAAATGTAAGACCCTGGCAAGACAGCAATCATTTTGGTAAGACGCTGTAAGGCCCGGGCAACATCGCCTCCGCCGGCCTGTCCGGCGTTTCAACTGTGCCTTTAACCGCAGTCCTTTTCGAGTAAATCCGGAACTGCACCACCAGATCCAGCATCACCGGAACCGGCTTTCCGTCTTTAAGTGCTGGCTGGAACGTGGCTTTGCGAATGGAGTCCACGGCGTTCTCGTCGAGGCCAAAACCAATGGGTCGGCCAACGGCAATCTCGCCCGGCTTTCCGTCGGCGCCGACGATAGTGTGATAAAGCGCCATGCCGGCCACCGCGTTGGCCTGCGCATATTCATTGGAAGCCGGCTCGAAGGTTGAAAGCAGCTTGGCCTTGGCGTCAACGGTATTTTGGCGCAGAACGGCGGGGTCGTTGGGCCGGTAATCGGCCTTCTCGGATACGGCCTTGTAGTACAGCTTCCAGAAATCGGGCATGGCGGCCATCATGCGGTCGTCGAGCCCCTGGGCAAAAATCTGATCCAGCGCCGCTTTAAGCACCGCGGCCGCGTGGGCCGGCGAAATCGTAGTGGTCACGCTCTTGGCGTCGGCCGGACGCTCGGCCGCTGGCGCGGCGGCAATCGAGGCAGTCAACTGCTCTGCCGGGCTCTTTTCAGGCGCCTGTCCGGCTGGAACCGCATCTGCCGCGGTCTTCTCGGAGGCTTGCGCGGCCGGAGTTGCAGCTTCTTCGCTCGTTTCGGGCAGTTGCGCGGGAGCAGGCTTGGCCTGGTCCTTGTTTTTGTGGCCCCAGGGCAGATGCCAGCTGGCTTCATCGTCCTGGTCGTTCTTCCGGGCAGCTTTCTGGGCGTTTTTAGGCTCTTTGGGCTTCTTAGGGGTTACTACGATTTCGCGGTCGATGGTGATCTTCACGATCTTCTTTTTGGGCGTGATTCTTACCCGGTCCAGGGCCGTGGCGGGGTCTTCGTAGGGCAACGCGCCCAGAAAGTGCAATCCGTAACGAAGCCCTTCGAGTTCGACTTTGTGCTTGGTGAGACGCACCTTATTGATTTCCACAGCACTGAGCGTGTAAGAGCCTTGCGGCGAGTGACTTACCAGCTTTCCGTGCTCGTCGAAGCTGAGGGAGTTGTCGAGGTAGCCGCCGCGCAGGTAGAGCGGTTTAGCGACCAGTTGCTGGCGCAACACGTCCTCATTGAGGATTTCCGCCTGGGAAAGCACTACGGGGGCGGAGCTGCTGGAGGCTGCCGGCGCGGTTGTGGCTGCCGGCGCCCCAGCAGCTGCAGGCTCTTGCCCAGAACCTTGGGGAGGCTCTGCAGTCTGGCTTGCAGGGATCTCGGCGGATGGCGGGTGATCTGCGGCAGCAGGCTCAGCCGGCTTTTCTGCAGGCTGAACGGCGGCATCCGCGGCGGGAGTTGGTCTGGTTACTGCCGGCTGCTGGACATCTGTTGCCGGGGCAGGCACCGGAGCGGACACAGGCTGCTGGGAAGTTGACGGCAGGCTGAACGCCAGCATCAGTGCGCTGCCCAAAGCCAAAGAACCGAACCGTACAAAAGACACGGTGGAGCGCCGCTCGAAAGAGCGAATCAAGCATATATGCATAGGGGACCTATGACCGTGACTCTAACAGGAATTTATGAAAAGTGAGCTAAAAGGATCGGTTCTCTACGTTACTTCTGGTTTGGCCCGTTTTGCCTGTCCCGGTCGAGTTTCCACAGAATGCGCCGGAAGAGCCCTAGAATCCGTCGTATGTCGTGCCGGGTGAAAACGAGCCTGCGCAGCAGCAGGCGGAGATCGTGGCGGTTGGCCTGCTGCATCGAGCGGGGCGAGTACCCGGCCGCCCGCATTGCCTGCTCCACCAGGCCGGTGAGCAGGTCGAGGTCTCCGGAGACTGGGGACGCGTCTGCGATCGCGCTTTCCGGCACTGGCCCGGCCTCGACGGGTTGTGGCGCCCGGTCGCGCGCCACCAGTTCGTACAGGGAAACGGCCACCGCCTGGCCCAGGTTCATCGAGGGCTGGCCAGGGTCGGTGGGGATTTCCATCAATAGATGACAGTAGGAAAGGTCTTCCCGGGTGAGCCCGTGCTTTTCGGGACCAAAGACCAGGGCCACGCGGCCGCCACGGGCCAATTCCGATGCAACCACCGGGGCCAGTGCGGGAAGGGATACCACGGGCTGCTCCGGTTTGCGGTAGGTAAGGGTTCCGGTGCCCACCACCAGCGTGCAATTGGCGACTGCTTCGGCAAGAGACTCCGTTTCGGCTGCGTTTTCGAGGAGGTCCGGCGCTCCAACGGCCGAGCGGGCCTCGCGCCAGTGGGGAGCAAAAGGCGAGACCACCGCCAGCCGCGCCAAACCAAAGTTGGCCATGGCCCGAGCTGCCGCTCCTATATTGAGGGGGTTGCGCGGGCGCACCAGGACCACGCCGAGCCGGTCGCGTTGAGCTTCTGGAAGCAAGAACTTATTGTAGTGCGGAGGTGGAGGAGCAGCCTTTATAGCTTTCTGCGCAGGAATTCAAAAGCCAGGTAACCCACGACCGCAGAGAACAGGGCAATGCTCAGATTGGTGACGGTCAGGATATCGACGAAGCCGGCAAGGAGGCTTTTGCCGCGTCCATTTTGGGCCGTGAACTCACCCATCAACAGGTTGGAATAGAACAAGAAAACAATAAACGCGATCTCGACGATCGCCCTCCAGATGGGGGTGAGACGACGACGTCCTGGTGTTTGCCTCTGCATGGAATCCACAGAATATCAGGAATTTACCTGAAGCTTGATGCGCAGAACCGTGATCGAAAGTCCCAGTAGCGAGAGTAGACCCGAAGAAGGACGACCGGCCACCTACCGCGCTGGTTCCGGGGTTGGAGTGTCGCGGTAGGTAAGCCAATCAGGCCGTTCCGTTAACCAGCATTCAGATTCCAAGCACAGGTGGACGTATATCTATCGAGAATGGTCATTATTGACCGCTCTCTCATCGCAGGGTCGGCGTATGATTGCAAGGCTTTCCCCATAACCGTTGGGGGGCGGAAAAGCTGTAGGTCTTGAATGCGGCTTGTCTGCTCCCGAAATGCCAGGAGCCATGCCATGTCGCCGCGCAAACTGCTCCGCATCTTTGTGGTTGACGACGAATACGTCATCGCATCCACCACGGCATTGATATTGCGCCACTGCGGCTTCGATGCCAGTTTCTTCACGGCGCCTCTTGAAGCGTTGAAAGCGGCAATTGCAGAGCCGCCGGACCTGCTTCTTTCCGACGTCGTAATGCCGCAATTGACCGGCGTTGAACTGGCTATGCAATTGAGGGCGCACTGCCCCTCATGCAAGGTACTTCTTTTCTCCGGACAGGCCAATACTGCCAATATGCTTGCCAATGCTTTGGCTGAAGGCCATGTTTTCGATCTTCTCCCGAAGCCTATCCATCCGGATGCCCTGCTGCGCAAGATTGAATTTCTGGTTGGACACAATCCTTCATCGCCCGCCCATGCAGACCCGCCCACAGGCGTTCAGCTTGATGGTCCCAGGTAAGGAAGCCGGACGGCCACGACCGTGCCTTTTCCCTGGGAGCTGCGGATTTGCAGGTTCCCCTTGTGCTTGCAGGCGATTTCGCGGCTCACCCAAAGGCCCAGGCTGGCGCCAGGTTCGGGCCATGCGGTGACGAAGGGCTCAAAGAGGGCCCGACTTTGCGGTTCATAGTTGGGCGGGAGGGCCTGGCGGCCAGTTCTGAAGTGATTAGTAGGTCATCGACGCAGCTTACGTTCGTGCTCTTGGCGTTGGCGGTTTCCACATGCCTCTCCGGAGCTGCGACCCTGTTGGCACCAAGAGTTAGCAGAACAACCTATCTCGCAACTTGCGCGAAGTCAGAGAACGGAAGCGCCGACAAGTGAAAATCGACGAAACTTTATTGGTCCGGGGATGAAGGATGAATGGCTGCAATTCACTGTGCTTTGAACTGCAGCGGTTTGACCCACTTCGCCCATGGGCACTAGCTTGGAAGAGTGCGGGGGGCTTTTCTGCGTTCCCCAAGCAAGGAGAGTGGATGCAAAGCAAAAATTCCCCCAGGATTTGGACCTACCTTCTCGCGGCAGTTGTGGCTGCAATGGCCTGGCAAGGCGCACAGGCGCAGGATTTGAAGAGCTTTGAGCAACGAATTACCACCAAGGTGCTGCCTAACGGGCTGACTCTTATCCTCTGCGAGCGGCCGGATGCGCCGGTGTTCAGCTACAACACCTTTATCGATGCCGGGGACGTGAACGACCCCTCAGGACAGAGCGGCCTGGCGCACATGTTTGAGCACCTGGCATTCAAGGGGACGAGCGAGATTGGCACAACCGACTGGGCGTCGGAAAAGGTCGCTCTCGAAAAAGTGGAGGCAGCCAACGACGCCTACGAAGCCGAGTATCTGAAGTCCGTGGGCCGCGACCCCAAAAAGCTGGCGGAGTTGCAGAAGGCCTTCAAAGAGGCGCAGGACGAAGCGCACAAATTCGTCATCCCCAACCAGTTCACCGACGTGGCCGAGCGCAATGGGGCTACCGGACTGAACGCCGAAACGGGACTCGACGACACCATGTACTTCTGGTCAATGCCTGAAAACCGGCTTGAGCTTTGGGCGTGGCTTGAGAGCAGCCGACTGGCCGACGTGCAGCCGCGCGAGTTCTACAAGGAGCGCGACGTGGTGATGGAAGAGCGGCGCATGAGGGTCGATTCAAATCCCATCGGTCGCTTGTTTGAACAATTTTTAGCCACCGCTTATGTGGCCCATAACTACGGCCGCCCCAATGTTGGCTGGACAAGCGAACTGAGCCAGATTACGGCCACTGAAGCCATGGCCTTCCACAAGAAGTATTACGTGGGATCGAATATCGTGGTGGCCGTGGTGGGCGACGTCAAAGCTTCAGAGGCCATGCCGATGCTGGAGAAGTACTTCAGCCGCGTGCCCGCCGGCCCCAAGCCAGAGGAGATGACCACCGTCGAGCCCCGGCAGTTTGCCGAGAAGACAGTGGTAATTCGCGAACAGACGCAGCCTATTTATGTGGAGGGCTATCATCGGCCCGACTACCGCGACCCGGACGACGTGGTTTACGACGCCATCAGCGATATCTTCTCCAACGGCCGCGTGTCAAGGCTCTACAGGAGCCTGGTGCGCGACCAGCAGATTGCCGCCGAGGTGGAGGGATTCAGTCCTTTTCCCGGCGATAAGTATCCAGGGCTTTACTGCTTTCTTGCGGTTCCCTTGCCCGGGCACACGCCGGCGGAGATGCGCGACGGCATTCACAAGGAGATTGAAAGGCTGAAGACCGCGGACGTGACGGATGAAGAGCTGGCCATGTTCAAGAATCGAACCCGCGCCGACCTGCTGCGCGGCCTGGCCGACAACCAGGGGCTGGCCAACGTGCTGGCCGAGTACCAGACACGCTTTGGCGACTGGCGCGAACTGTTTCTGCAACTGGATAGGGTGGACAAGGTGACCAAGGCGGATATCCGCAGAGTGGCCAACACGCTGTTTGTGGCCAGCAACCGCACCAGCGCATCGATTGAAACCGCGCCTCCCGCAGCGGCAGCGAAGAATGCTGGGGGTGCAGAATGAATCAATTCTCCGAAAGGCATTCCTCGGGGACTAAAGCCCCGATTCATTTTGCGGGACTTTCGGCACGACTGAAGTCGTGCCCTGACACTTCTTGCCTTCCAGAAAGGTTTTTTTCGCAGTATGTAGAGTCGTGCCTCGTTACAAAACATGCGCAGGACAGTGCGACGGTGAGTTTTTCTGCAGCCCGTTTAGCCCCTGCAGAAATGCGAAGGTTCGAAAAGGCCCCCTCTCAAGAACCAAAGCCGAGCTTGGTAACAGGGCACGACTTCAGTCGTGCCGCAACCGCCTCGATATCCAGAAGGGCTTTAGCCCCTGCGGGAAGTTTCTCCATTCAGCGCAGCATTTTCGCGCTTGCGATCGGCGTCGTGCTCCTGGCCCCCGCCGCGCTCAACGCGCAGCAAAGCAAGCCATGGGAGAAGATTCCGGTTCCGAAGCTGCACGACTTCAAGCCGCAACAGCCGAAGCGCATCCAGCTCAAAAACGGTATCGTGCTATTTCTGCAAGAGGACCACGAACTGCCGTTCGTCTCTGGCTCGGTGCTGATTCCGGGCGGTTCGCGCGACGAAGACGCGGCCAAGACGGGCTTGGTGGAGCTTTATGGGCAGGCATGGCGGACCAGCGGAACTCAAAAACTCAGCGGCGACGCGCTCGACGATCTGCTTGAAGCCAAGGCGGCGCATATTGAGACCGAGGGTGGCGAAGAGTCCACTTCACTTTCCTGGGACTCGCTCAAGGGAGATGCGGACCAGGTCTTCGCGCTTGCACTCGATCTTCTTCTGCACCCCAAATTCAGTCAGGAGAAACTAGCGCTTGCGCAACAGCAGGTGGCGACCGGCATTGTGCGGCGCAACGACGAGATTAGCGAGATTGCAGAGCGCGAGAGCGCCAAGCTGGTTTACGGGCCGGCCAGCCCCTACACGCGGCAGCCGGAGTTGGCCACCATCGGCGCGGTCACCATCGACGACTTGAATGCCTGGCACAACCGTACGTTGGGGGGCAAGCTGATTATCGCTATCGGCGGCGACTTCGATCCGGTTGCCATGGAAGCCAAGCTGCGTGCGGCTTTTGATGCACTGCCTGCGGTGAAGCCAGCACCCGCACGCCATGAAGTCTTTCCCGGGCCAACGCCCGGTGTGAGCTTCATCGATAAGGAGGACGTGAACCAGTCGAACGTGGAGATCGTGGGACTGGGAACGGACCGGCATAATCCCGATGTGCCCAAGCTTTCGCTGATGAACGATATTCTTGGCGGCGGGTTTTCCAGCCGGCTCATGCAGAAGATACGAACCGAGAAGGGTCTGGCCTATGCGGTGGGAGGCGGCTACGGCTTTGCCTACGATCACCCTGCCGCATTCCGCGTGATGGTGCTAACGGCGAGCGCGAACACCGTGGAAGCGACGACGCTCGCGCTGGAAGAGATTGCCGGGCTCACCACGCGCGGCTTCACGCAGGAAGAACTGGACCGCGCCAAAGACAACATTCTCAACTCATTCCTTTTCCGCTACGACACCCGGGATAAGGTCCTTGCCGAACAGGAGCGGCTGGAGTTCTACGGCTATCCTGCGAACTACCTTGAGACCTACCAGGAAGCCCTGAAGCAAGTGACGCTGGCCGATCTGAACGCAACCGCAAAGAAATATATCCATCCTGAAAAGCTGGCGGTGCTGGTTGTCGGCAATGGACCGGAGATCAAGCCGGGACTGGATGAACTTAAACTGGGCCCGGTGCACACGGTGGACATCACCATACCCATGCCCAAGCAGCCTGAGGAGACAGAGAAGAAACCATGAACACTGAAAGTGAAAGCTCCGCCGTCGCGGTGCGATTAATAGCAGCAGGCGTTATTATCCACCGCGCAGACACATGCGTGATTGAAGCCGGGGTTGAAGTGGCGGCGGGTACGGTGATTGAGCCCTATGTGCAGTTGTTGGGCCAGACGCGCATCGGCTCCGATTGCCTCATTCGTTCGTTCACAGTGATTGAAAACTGCACGGTGGGCAATCGCGTACTATTGCGGCAAAGCTGCATCCTGACTGACAGTGCGGTTGCCGATGGCGCAAAGATCGGCCCCTTCGCGCACCTGCGCCCGGGCAGCGAAATTGGCGAGGACGCGCACGTGGGCAATTTTGTCGAGACCAAGAAGACCAGACTGGGCAAGGGCGCCAAGGCCAGCCATCTCACCTACCTGGGCGACAGCGAGGTGGGCGAAGGCACCAACATCGGCGCCGGAGTGATCACCTGCAACTACGATGGTGCGAACAAGCACGTGACCCATATCGGCAAGGGCGCTTTCGTGGGCAGCGATTCGACGCTGGTTGCACCGGTGACGGTGGGCGACGGAGCCTTCATCGGCGCCGGCTCGTGCATCACCAGAGATGTGCCGGCGGGGGCACTGGCTGTTGGCCGTTCCCGGCAGATCACCAAGGAGGATTGGGCTGCCGCCCGCCGCGCGCGCCTGAATGTGAAGGAGTAGACCTTCGGTGACTCGAAAAAGCAGCGCTCCAAATCGCACTCAGATGTCGTGCGATGGCAACAGAGTCAGCGTCCCGGCGGGCGTATGCCCCTGTTGCCGTCGAGCGTTTTGCCGAATGCGATTCAAAATCCCCGTGACGCCTGATTCATGTTGCATAGTCGAATCCCGAATCGAAGCATTAAATAGTTTAGGACGCGCCTGAATTTTTGTTACCCTCGAAATACCGTGAGGGTCGTATCCTGTTGCGCCAGACTTACCGCCAGAAGCGGGTGTTCGGTCGCCGGCATTCGATTCTTCTTGCTCGCGAATTGACAAGGTACTTTAGTACTGGAATTTGGATGGTCGCGACGGGCGTTTTGATCGTCTCTTGCTTAGTAGATCACTGATAGAGTTTGCACCGATTGGTTTTTGAGCCGAGAGGCAAACGGGCGAAGGCCAAAGGGGGCTCGAACTTGGCACAGAGTCAAGCAAGTTTAAGAGTGCAGACGGCCGCAGAGCAACAGGCCGCGGAGACAGTGAGACCCGCGCATGTAGGCTTCCGCAGGCCGGCACGGATTCTGATTGTGGATGACGAAGAGCCCGTACGAGTCATGATGGGCGCAACCCTCGAGCGCCAGGGGCACGATGTGCAATATGCCGCCAGCGGCCGCGAGGCCATTGCCAAGCTGGAACAGAATGTTTTCGACCTGGTTCTCACCGACATCGTAATGCAGGACGGAAATGGAATTGTCCTGCTGGAGCGCATCCACAGCCAGCAACCGCAGCTTCCCGTGGTCATGGTCACAGCCATTCACGACATCAGCGTGGCCATTGACTCCATGCGGCGCGGAGCTTACGACTATCTTCTGAAGCCATTCGAGCGGCACCACCTGATCACCACGGTTGATCGCGCGCTGGATCACCGTCGGATCCTGGAGGAGAATCACAGCTACCAGCAAAGCCTGGAGCAAGTGGTGCAGGCCCGGACAGAGATGCTCCGCCAGGCCGTGGAAGACCTGGAACACTCATACGATGTGACGCTTGAAGCGCTGGGTGACGCCCTCGACCTGAAGGACTCGGAGACCGAGGGACACTCAAAGCGGGTAACTGCTTATACCATTGCGCTGGCCCGCGCCATGGGCGTTGAACCGGCAACCATTAAGGTCGTGGCACGCGGCGCTTTTCTGCACGACATCGGCAAGATGGCAATTCCCGACGAGATACTGCGCAAGCCCGGCCCCTTGACTCCGGAAGAGCAGGAACTGATGCGCGAGCATTGCGCTCGCGGCTACCACATTCTGCGCAAGATTCCGTTCCTCGCTGCATCAGCCGAAATTGTGTACACCCACCAGGAGCACCATGACGGCAGCGGTTATCCGAACGGGTTGAAGGGCAACGAGATTCCAATCGGAGCCCGCATTTTTGCCGTCGCCGATACTCTGGACGCAATAACCAGCGACCGGCCTTACCGCAAGGCACGCAGCTTCGATGTGGCGCGCGAAGAGATTCTCAGTTGCTCGGGAACCCAGTTCGATCCGGCGGTTATCGAGGTGTTTCTCAATATCCCCAATGAGTTGTGGCAGGAGCTGCGCTCCGAAATCACCGGCCAGAACCGGCGATTCGCGGCCTTCGAACTTGCTAACCGGCCCATCCTGCCAATTTCCTAGATCCCAATCTTGGAGCAGAACCCATGCCAGCACTTTCCGCGGCTGAAGTTGCCGCTCAACTCAAGGCTCTGCCGGCTTGGAACGTTGAGGCCGGCGAATTGGTGCGCACCTTCAGTTTTGTTGATTTTCTGACGGCAATGCGCTTTGTGAACGAGGTGGCAGTGGCGGCGCAAGCAGCCGACCACCATCCGGATATCGACATCCGCTACAACAAGGTCCGCCTGGGACTGGTGACACACTCTGAAGGTGGAATTACGGCCAAGGACTTTGCCCTGGCAGCCGCTTCCGACAAGCTGGCTTGAGGGAACGGCCAAAATACCGGTCCCGGCCCAGTGCTGAATTCTCAGTTCCCGCACTGCCAGTGAGAAATGAACCTAACCCGCCGCGTCATCTTTCAGATTCTTGAATTCTGAATGGGCGGTCGGGTTTTCACCCTCTCGGAGCTTAACCAGGGTTTTTCGGTACCACCAGGCCGCCGCGATGCCCCCGGCCAGCGCCGAGGCGCCGGCGATCATACCGACTTTGAGCCACGCTGAGGCACCCGATATATGCGGCTGCATAGCGGCTGACATTGAAGAATCTAAATCACTTGCCATGGATTTCAAGCTCTCAATTCCGGCCAGCTCCACCAGCCTGGTTGCCTTTTGCTTCGGCGATTAGATGCCGGGAGGGGTCGGAGAGATAGCTTGCTTATTCCTTAAATAAATTTCGATTTTTGTATTTGCATTCTATCGAATCTATGCTATGGTGTATATATTCCAGTCGGGAAGGCGGTAGAGCATACCGGTTCCCCTGCTGGGAGTAGTTTGCGTCACTGGCCTCCCGGCACGAACAGCAACACCGTTCGTGCCGCCTTTTTTTTGTGCCGGAGACGGCTTTTGTCACTCCGGCGGTGGTTGTTTTCGTCCACGGATTTCGGGCTAAAATGAATCCCAGGGGGGTCTCACTTGAAGAATCCGATCAGCCGCCGCTGGGCTTTGGGCCTTTGCGTTTTTGCCATCACCGCGGGAAGCTACGCCCAGTGGTCGAACCCGGCCGACGATGTGCCCGCCTACCACCCCTCTGCGCCGCTCAGTGTCGGCAAACTGCCGCACATCCTGGCGGGGGCCGAACTGACCGGCGAGAACTTCCGCTACCCGTGGCAGATTCACGTTTATCAGCAGGCGATCAAGATCAGCAGCGTGCTCTACCAGCTGCCCTGCAACTGCCGCTGCGACAAGGCCCTGGGCCATACCAGCCTGCGCAGTTGCTACGAAACACTGCACGGCACCGAGTGCTCCACCTGCGCCAAAGAGGCCATCTTCGCCTACCATCTGACGAAGCTTGGCAGGACTCCGGCCCAGATTCGCGCCGGCATTGCCCACCGCGACTACGAGAACATCGACCTCGACAAGCAATAGCGCGGCAAATCCGGAATTGGCGTAAAATCAACATCAGCAGCACGAGCCAGTTGGCCCGGCTCGCACCCAGGTTGGGGGCGTCACGGTTTCGACGGGATCGATTGCGGCAAAGGAGTCATGCCGGGGTGTGGGCACCCGTAATCGCCTGCAAAAACAAAGTTGCCAACGATAATCTGGCACTTGCAGCTTAATTAAATAAGCTGCCGTCTTCCACGGCTTTACCTGCG